>OKWK01000011.1_pt1 | contig 379022 bp, 346 predicted proteins | sample 1607181 | NCBI WGS metagenome assembly OKWK01 (sample SAMN07501053, study PRJEB24779) | human gut metagenome | isolation source: stool | host: human infant | place: USA: Pittsburgh, PA | reverse complement strand
TTAAAACTTTAGTTACAAATGCACAAGACTTTATAAAAAATGTAGCTAAAGCATTAGTTAAATAGATTTTCAAAACAAGAATGTCACAAAATAAAGTTAAATTTATTTTGAGGCATTCTTATTTTTTTACTTACTTATACACACTATACATTAATATTTTTTATTATTTTATGAGCATTAATTTTTATATAAAAATTTTTTACCTTATATTTATAATTAATTTTTATCCCAAAGTTCTTCTTTTTATTATTCAACTTCAATAGCTGCTACAGGACAGGAATCTCTTGCTTCTTCAGCTAAATGTATTACTTCTTCGGGAACATTTTCATTTTCTACTATAACATGAGCTTTTCCATCATCCCCCATTTCAAATACTTCACCACATATAGTAGGACATAAGCCACATCCAATACATATATCTTTATCTACATAAGCTTTCATAATTATTCTAGTTTAATTAAAAACTAGAAATTTCACCTCACCTTCAATATTTATATTAGTGCCATTTAGCAATCACCTTTTATACTAAATTATTTAATAAATTTTAATAATTATTATATTCTTAATAAATGTTTAAATATATTATTTGTAAATATCAAAATATTATTACTATGTATAGTGAATAGTTAATATATATTTGTCAATAATTTAAAAAGAATTATAAATTAAAGGAGTAAAATTTATGAAAATAGGAATACCTAAGGGATTACTTTATTGTAAATATAATATATTTTTTCATAGTTTTTTTGAAGAATTAGGTGCCAAAATTATAACTTCTTCAGACACTAATAAAGATATATTAAATAATGGAGTAAAACTTTCTGTAGATGAAGCATGTCTTCCTATAAAAATTTTTCATGGACATGTATTCTCTATTAAGGATAAATGCGATATTATATTACTTCCTAGAATAATGCAAATAGAAAAAAATAAATATATATGTCCTAAGTTTTGTGGATTACCAGAAATGATTATAAACAATATACCTAATATGCCTAAAACCATTACTTATCCTATTTACTATCATTCAAAATATAGTCTTAAAAATTGGGCTTTAAAGGCTGGTCTAAATATAACTAAAAATATTCCTAAAATATCAAAAGCTTATAACATAGCTATAAGCAATCAAGAAAAATATAATGCAGGGATAAATATATTATCATCCAATTTAAATATAGCACTATTAGGTCATCCTTATAATGTTTATGATAGTTATGTAAATATGAATATAGTAAATATTCTTAGAAATTTAAATATAGGTATAATAACTGAAGAATTTGTAAGTGAATATAATAAAGATAAATACATAAAAGAATTATTTAAAAAACCTTTCTGGAGTTTTGCAAAAAATTCTTATGGAGCTGCTGCTTATTTAGGTAGTGAAAATAAGGTAGATGGAATTATATATATATCTTCTTTTGGTTGCGGAATAGACTCTGTAGTAATAGATCTTATAAAAAATAAATTAAAAAACTTTCCTATATTAATTCTAAAAGTAGATGAACAAACAGGCGAAGCAGGTTTTTACACTAGGATAGAAGCCTTTACAGATATGCTAGAAAGGAAGTGTATTTAAATTGAAAATTACCTTTCCACATTTAGGTAATAGTTGTTATGCAGCTAAAGCAATTTTTGATACTTTAGGTATTGACTATATAATTCCAAAAGCAAGTAATAAAAAAGCTCTCGAACTAGGATCACTTTATTCACCAGATGAAATATGTCTTCCTTTTAAAATAATGATTGGAAACTATATTCAAAGTATAAAAGAAGGTGCAGACACTATTGTAATAGCAGGCAGCTGTGGTCCTTGTAGATTTGGAGAATATTGTGAACTTCAAATGAATACATTAAAAAAATTAGGTTATGATCTAGACTTTATAGTTATAGATTCTCCTAAAGATATAGGCAAGGATGAATTTTTTAAGAGAATAAATAAAATAGCAATTCACAGTAATACAAATTCTATAAAAAAATTCACCTCATTAATATATGGTTTAAAAATAATAAATTTAATGGATTCATTAGATAAAAAAGCAAAAATAAAGGCTGGTTACGAAATAAATAAAGGAGATTCAAAAAAAATCCTTTGGGATTGTAAAAATGAAATTTTAAATTGTAAAAATGCTAAAGAGATGATTTACTTAGTAAATAATTATCATAAAAAACTAAAAAAAGTACCCATCGACAAATCAAAAAAACCATTAAAAATAGCTATAATAGGGGAAATTTATACTATAATTGAGCCTTTTTCAAATCTTTATATTGAAGATAAATTAATGGATTATGGTGTTTGTACCTCTAAAGTTTTATATCCTAGCTGGTGGGTAAAAAATACTCTTTTATCCCCTTTTAATTTAGATTGTCTTTCATTAAAAAAAGCTTCCAAAAAATATTTATCTTTAAGTATAGGTGGATATGGAAGAGAATGTATTGGTGAAGCTATTCTTGCTAAAAAAAATGGATTCCACGGAGCTATTCAAATTTTTCCTTTAGGGTGTATGCCAGAAATTGTTTCTAAATCTATACTTCCTAATATATCAAAAAATGAAAACTTTCCTATTATGTCTCTTGTAGTAGATGAAATGACAGGAGAAGCAGGATATTCAACTCGTATAGAAGCTTTTATAGATTTATTAGAAAGGAGAGAAAGTAATGTATTATATGGGAGTTGATATAGGTTCTGTAAGTACAGATATTGTAATTATTGATGAAAATTCAAATGTTATTGATTCTTTGTATTTAAGAACCAAAGGAAATCCTATAAAGACTATACAAGAAGGTTTTAAAATATTAAGCAATAAATATGACAGCAAACAAATAGGTGCTGTAGGTACTACTGGCAGTGGAAGAATTATAGGGTCATATTTAATAGGTGCTGATGCAGTAAAAAATGAAATAACTGCTCATGCCATAGCTGCTTTGAATCTAGATAAAAATGTAAAAACAATAATAGAAATAGGTGGCCAAGATTCCAAAATAATACTACTAAGGAATGGTATAGTTACAGATTTTGCTATGAATACTGTATGTGCTGCAGGAACAGGCTCTTTTCTAGATAGGCAAGCTGAAAGATTAGGTATACCTATAGAAAATCTAGGTGATTATTCTTTAAGAGCATCTTCTTCTGTAAGAATTGCTGGAAGATGTGCTGTTTTTGCTGAATCAGATATGATACATAAACAACAATTAGGTTGTTCTAAAGAAAACATAATAAGAGGTCTTTGTGATGCACTTGTTAGAAATTATTTAAACAATGTTGGAAAAGGAAAAGAAATTCTTCCTAAAATATTTTTTCAAGGTGGTGTAGCTTCTAATAAAGGAATTAAAGATTCTTTCGAAAGAGCTTTAGGCCATGAAATAATTGTACCTAAACATCATAAAATAATGGGATCCATAGGCATAGCTTTAATTGCTAAAAATAATGTCAAAAAGTCAAATTCTATCACAAAATTTAGGGGATTTGATATATATGACAAAAATTTTATTTCTAGAACTTTCGAATGTAATGGCTGTCCTAATGCCTGTGAAGTAATAAAAATATTAGATGATAATATCACATTAGGTTCTTTTGGTGATAGATGTGGCAAATGGAGTAATATTTTAGAATATAAAAAAACATCTTCTTAAAAACAAAACATATTAAAACAACAGAGATACTATTTGTTATACTATGTTGTTTTAATATGTTTCATTAAATTAAACTATATTGTATTCTGTTATTTTTTTATATAAGTTTGCTCTACTTATTCCTAACATCTTAGATGTTTTATTTTTATTCCCTTTATTCTCTCGTAAGCATTTACGAATAACTTCTTTTTCTACATCTGAAATTATATCTTTTAAATATTTGTTTTGACCAATAGGCTCTTTTAAAACAGGACTTTTTAATATTTCTTTTGGTAAATGTTCTGTATTTATAATACAATTTTCATCTAACAAAATTGCAGATCGTTCTATTATATTTTCAAGTTCTCTAACATTTCCCGGCCAATTATAATTACATAGATATTCTTGGGCTTCTTTAGATATTCCTTTTATACATATGTCTAATCTACGGGATACCTTTTTCATTAAAAATTCTGATATTAATAATATATCTTCTTTTCTTTCTCTTAATGGTGGAACATTAATCTTTATAACATTTAGTCTATAATATAAATCTCTTCTAAATTTATTTTTTTCAATCAATTCTTCAAGATTTTTATTTGTAGCAGCAATTATCCTTACATCAATCTTTTTTAATACATTACCACCTACTTTCTCTACCTCTCTTTCTTGAATTACTCTTAAAAGTTTAACTTGCATACTTATTGGCATATCACCAATTTCATCCAAAAATATGGTACCCCCATTTGCTAATTCAAATTTTCCCTTTTTCCCACCTTTTTTAGCGCCTGTAAAAGCTCCATCTTCATATCCAAATAATTCAGATTCTAACAATTCCGCTGGTATGGCTCCACAATTTATTTTTATAAAAGGTCCAAACCTTCTATTACTAGCATTGTGAATTGAGTGGGCATATAATTCCTTTCCTGTTCCACTTTCGCCTACTATTAAAACATTTGAATTAGCGTTAGCAGCTCTTTTAGCTAAACTTTTACTTTTTTTATTTTCATAAGAATTTCCAACAATATCTTTAAAACAATATTTAGCCTTTCGATTTTTTTCTGATTCTCCAACATATAATGTATCTGTTTGCTTTAATCTATCTAATTTTCGAGATAAAAAATAAAAATCATTTATGTCTTTAAACATTATTTTACCTATTGCACCAATAATTTTCCCTTCTTTTTTTATTGGTATCCTCATAGTAATTACTTGTTTATCATTAATTTTTTGTATTTCTCCAATTTCCATGTTTCCAGTTTTTAAAACTCTATGTAACATTGTATCCTTTATGACATCTCCAACATATTTTCCCTCTGGATTTTTGCAATCAATCAACTTTTTATAACAATCACTCATAAACATAATTATTCCATTTTCATTTACAACTACTATACATTCATTTATAGTATAAAGCACTTTATTAACAACATCTAAAATTGATTTATAGTATTTTATATCTTTTTTCATTTCATTATATAATTCATAATTTATAGTTGGTAAACATTCTGATTCATTTATATTTTTCTTACTTTCCATTTTGGGATTAGTATTAATTTTATTATTGTTTAATATATCCACATGTTTATTATTACTTTTGTTTTTTAATAGACCTTTATTAGACATTACATTATTATTAATTATACATTTGTTAATATTTTCACTTATAATTTTAAAGTCTTCTTCTATAAACATAGAATATACCCCCTAAATAATTACAGATAACTTATTATACATCTTAATCTAGATTACTAGATAAATTATAATATTTAATAACAAAAATTACATATAATTTTATTATATATCTTAATACAACTTTTAACAAATATTCTTTTATGATACATATACTTATATTGTTAAAAAAATATCTTAACTTATATTTAAATTTATATAAATATTACAATAAAACAAAATTCGTATTTAACTCATTTTTAATAAAGATCTTATTAATCTTCAGAATAATACTTTGATATAAAGAGAAATAAATTATGTAATTATATAATTATGTAGTATAATTATATAAAAAAAGAATGTGATATATTATTTATATTTCACATTCTTTTTTTATGATTACAATATATTCTATAATCGAATTAAATATTATTTATTTAATTTTTAAGCTTTTTTATTTCATTTATCATAGAAGGTAATATTTTTTTATAATCTCCTACTATAGATAAATCTGCTATTTGCATTATTGGTGCTGATTCATCTTTATTTATAGCTATAATATAATCACTGTCTTGCATCCCTGCTAAATGCTGAATGGCTCCTGATATTCCACAAGCTATATATAAATTAGGTCTAACTGTTTTTCCTGTTTGTCCAACTTGATAAGCTTTATCTATCCATCCACTATCTACAGCTGCACGAGAACCTGATATAGTTCCTCCCATTAAATCAGCCAATTCTCTTAATAATTTAAATCCTTCTGGACCTCCAATTCCTCTTCCACCTGAAACTAATATTTGGGCTTCACTTATATCTTCTATTTCTTTTGCTAATTTAATTATTTCTTTTATTTTTACTTTTATATCTGAATCTTTCAAATTTACTTCTATATTTTCAATACTTCCCTCTCTATTACTGTCCCTTTCTAATCTTTCAAAAACTCCTGGTCTTACTGTAGACATCTGAGGTCTATTATTTTCACAAATTATTGTAGCCATTAGATTTCCACCAAAAGCCGGTCTTGTCATTAAAAGATTTCTTGTATCATTATCTATATCTAATCCTGTACAATCTGCTGTAAGTCCTGTGCCTAATCTTGCTGAAATTCTAGGTGCCAAATCTCTTCCTATGTAAGTAGCACCAACTAATAAGATCTCAGGTTTTCTTTCATGTATTAAATCATATATAACTTTTGTATATCCATCTGTATTGTAATTTTTTAATAAAGGATGATTTACATATAATACCTTATCTGCTCCATACTCTATTAATTCTCTTGGTATATCATCAATATCATGCCCTAATAAAACAGCAGTCAATTCTACTCCTAGTTTTTTAGATAATTCTTTTCCTTTACCTATTAACTCTAAAGCTACTTTTTGAAGTTTTCCTCCTCTTTGTTCTGCAAAAACCCATATGCCTTTAAAATCTGATAAATTCATTATATCTCCCCCAACCTAAATATAGTGTTTTTCTTTTAATTTTTCTACTGCATATTGTGCTGCTTCTTTAAAAGGTTTATTTATTAAAACCCCTTCTCTTTTTGTTTCCTTTGTAACAGATTTTTTTACTTTAGTTGGTGAACCAGAAAGTCCCAATAGTGATTTGTCAGCTTCTATATCATCTGCATTCCATACTTTTATTTCTTTATTAAAGCATTCAAATATTTTAGCCATATGCATATATCGTGGAGTATTTAAATCTTTTATGGCAGTTAAAAGTACTGGCATTTTTACGCGTACTATTTCATATCCATCTTCTAATGCTTTTTTAATCTCTAATTCATCACCATCTACATCTACTTTTTCTACATAAGTAACTTGAGGTATATTTAGATGTTCAGCCATTTCCGGTCCTACTTGCGCTGTATCTCCATCTATTGCTTGTCTTCCTGCAAATATTATATCGTAATCCAGTTTTTTCACTGCAGTTGCTAAAGCATATGATGTTGCTAACGTATCTGCTCCTGCAAAAGCTCTATCTGATATAAGTATTGCCTCATCAGCTCCCATAGCTAAAGCTTCTCTTAATGCATCTTTAGCTTGTGGTGGTCCCATACTTATTACAGTAACTTTTGCATCATTATTTTCCTTTAATATTAAAGCTTCTTCTAAAGCGTTTTTATCATCCGGATTTATAATAGATGGAACCCCTTCTCTTATTAAAGTTCCTTTTACTGGATCTATCTTAACTTCATTTGTATCTGGCACTTGTTTTAAACAAACAACTATATTCATATAAAACTCCTCCTAATGTAATAAACTATTAGCTATAACCATTTTTTGAACTTCTGAAGTACCTTCATATATTTCAGTTATTCTAGCATCTCTTAACATTCTTTCCAATGGATAATCTTTTGTATATCCATATCCTCCTAATATTTGAAGTGATTTATTTGTTACATACATGGCTGTTTCAGCTGCATATAGTTTAGATTCAGCTGCATCCATTGTATAATTTTCTCCTACAGATTTTTTCCACGCAGCTTTGTAAACAAGATATTTAGCAGCATCTACTCTTACTTTCATATCTGCTACATACCACTGCAAACCTTGGAACTTATTAAGGCTTTTACCAAATTGTTTTCTTTCTTTCATATATTCAATAGCATGATTTAGAGCTCCTTCTGCTATACCTAAAGCTTGAGCTGCTATTCCAATTCTACCTCCATCTAGAGTTTTCATAGCTATACTAAATCCTTTTCCTTCTCTTCCAAGTAAATTCTCCTTTGGAACTTTTACATCTTCAAATATAAGTTCAGTAGTTGATGATGCTCTTATTCCCATTTTCTCTTCTGTCTTACCAATACTAAATCCAGGCATTCCCTTTTCTAATATAAATGCAGAAATCCCTTTAACACCTTTGCTTCTATCTGTCATAGCAAATATTACAAATGTATCTGCTGCTCCACCATTAGTTATAAATATTTTTGATCCATTTAATATATAATGATCTCCCTCTAAAACAGCTACACTTTGCTGAGCGGATGCATCTGTACCAGCATTAGGTTCTGTTAAACCAAAAGCACCTATTTTTTTACCACTTAAAAGATCTGGTAAATATTTTTTCTTTTGCTCTTCTGTTCCAAATTCAAATATTGGAGTGCAACATAAAGATGTATGTGCTGATAAAATAACAGATGTAGTTGCACATTCTTTTGCAAGTTCTTCTACTGCTATAATATAGCTTAAATAATCAGTTCCAGCTCCACCATATTCTTTTGGAAATGGCATTCCCATAATTCCGTATTTAGCCATTTTCTCTACTGTTTCAATTGGATATCTTTCTGTCTTATCTATCTCTGCAGCTATTGGTTCTACTTCATTTTCTACAAATTCCATTAGCATTTGTTTAACAAGTTTTTGTTCTGGTGATAAACCAAATTCCATATTTAATCCCCCTATTATTTCTGAAACTTTATTTTATCTATAAATCTTTAGTATTAAATTCATAATAAAAAATTTGTATGACTTCACATTATATTTAATTGCATCATTAAAATAAATTTATTTTAATGATGCAATATTTAATGTTATTTTATAATTTGTATTATGTTAGTAAAGTGGTAATTATATATCTTTATCAGAATATATTAATATCTTTCAACAATAATAGCTGTTCCCATTCCACCGCCTATACATAAAGTAGCTAAACCATGTTTTGAATCTCTCTTTTCCATTTCATATAATAAACTAGTTAATATTCTAGCACCTGAACATCCAATTGGATGACCTAAAGCTATAGCTCCACCGTTTACATTTACTTTATTCATATCAAAACCTAAATCTTTAGCTACTGCTAAGCTTTGAGCTGCAAAAGCCTCATTTGCTTCTATTAAATCTATATCTTCTATTTTTAAATCAGCTTTTTCTAAAGCTTTTTTAGTCGCATAAAATGGTCCATATCCCATTATCTTTGGATCTACTCCACTTGTTCCATAAGCAACTATTTTAGCTAAAGGTTTAATTCCTAATTCATTTGCCTTTTCTTCACTCATGATAACTAAAGCAGCTGCTCCATCATTTATACCTGAAGCATTACCAGCTGTAACTGTTCCATCCTTTTTAAATGCTGGTTTTAATTTAGAAAGACTTTCTTTAGTAGTACCAAATCTAGGGAACTCATCAGTATCAAATACTGTTTCACCTTTTTTAGTTTTAATTACTACTGGGACTATTTCTTCTTTAAATCTTCCTTCTTTTATAGCCTTTTCTGCCTTTTGTTGAGAATTAGCTGAAAATTCATCTTGTTCTTCTCGTGTTATTCCCCATTGCTCTGCTATATTTTCAGCTGTAATTCCCATATGGTAGTCATTAAATGCCTCCCATAGTCCATCTCTTATCATTTCATCTACAATTTTTCCATCTCCCATTCTTTGTCCCCATCTTGCCTTTTCTAAAATATATGGAGCTAAAGACATGTTTTCTGTACCACCTGCTACTACTATATCGTCATCTCCTAATTTTATTAATTGAGCTGCTAAACTTACTGATCTAAGACCTGATCCACACACCTTATTTATTGTAAAGCTTGGTACTTCTACTGGTATACCAGCTGCTACTGCACATTGTCTTGTTGAGTTTTGTCCAAGCCCTGCTTGAAGCACATTTCCCATAATAACTTCATCAACATCTTCTGGTTTTACATTAGCTCTTTTTAAAGCTTCCTTAATAACAATACTTCCTAATTCCACAGCTGAAACATTTTTTAATGTTCCTCCAAATTTTCCTATAGGTGTTCTTACAGCACTCGCAATAACAACATTTCTCATTTTTCATACCCCCAAATTTAATTATTATTTATACTCATAAAATCCTTTTCCTGTTTTTCTTCCTAACAAGTTTCCTCTAACCATTTTTATTAATAATGGATGTGGTCTATATTTTGAATCTCCAAATTCAGTGTGTAATACATTCATTATTGCTAGACATACATCATTACCAATTAAGTCTGCTAACGCTAGCGGTCCAATAGGATGATTAGCACCTAATTTCATGGCTAAATCAATATCTTCAACAGTAGCAATTCCTTCTGCATATATACCAATAGCTTCATTTATCATAGGTATAAGCATTCTATTAACTACAAATCCTGGAGCCTCTTCTACTTCCACTGGTTCTTTTCCTAATTCCTTTGATATCTGAATTACAGTATTTTTAGTTTCTTCTGAAGTTGCTATACCTTTTATTACTTCTATTAATTTCATTATAGGAGCTGGATTGAAAAAGTGCATTCCTATTACTTTATCTGGTCTATTTGTGCTACTAGCAATTGTTGTTATTGATAAAGAAGATGTATTTGTTGCAAATATAGTTTCTGGTTTGCAAATCTTATCCAATTGACCAAATATATCTTTCTTCATTTCCATATCTTCTTTAGATGCTTCAACAACTAAATCAGCATCTTTGGCTAAATCCATATCTGTTGTAACTGTTATTCTATTTATACAATCATTTTTTTCTTCTTCTGTCATTCTTCCCTTTTTAACTTGTTTCTCAAAACTTTTTATTATTTTATCCATTCCCTTACCAACGAATCTCTTTAAAACAACTTCATGGCCGGCTTTAGCAAAAACTTCAACGATGCCTGCTCCCATTGTTCCTCCGCCTAAAATAAATACTTTCATTTTTGTACCCCCTTAAAATTTAAATTTAATATTTATTAGTAAAGTTTGGCTTTCTTTTTTCTAAAAAAGCCTCCATTCCTTCTTTTTGATCTTCTGTTGCAAAGCATAAACCAAATACATCTTTTTCAATTATCATTCCTGTTTCAATGTCTGTCTCATATCCTCTATTTATTGCTGATTTAGCATATCTTATAGCTGATTGAGGTTTAGATGCTATTTTTTCTGCCATACTTATTGCTTCTTCTAATAGTTTTTCTGGTTCTACTACCTTATTAACAAGTCCTATTTCTAAGGCTTCTTGAGACTTTATAACATCAGTAGTAAGTATCAATTCTTTTGCCTTACTTAATCCTACTAATCGAGAAAGTCTCTGGGTTCCACCAAATCCTGGGGTTATTCCTAGCCCTACTTCTGGTTGCCCAAATTTAGCTTTTTCTGAAGCTATTCTTATATCACAACTCATAGCTACTTCACATCCGCCCCCTAAAGCGTATCCATTTACAACTGCTATAGTTGGTTTTTCCATAGTTTCTATTTTCCTACATATGGTCTGTCCTAATTCCCCAAATATTCTTCCTTCCTTAGGCGTCTTATCTTTCATTTCTAAAATATCAGCTCCAGCTATAAAAGCTTTTCCTTTTCCAGTTATTATGACCACATAAATATCTTCATCATTTTCTATATAATCCAACATCTCCTTAATATCTTTTAATACCTGAGTATTTAAAGCATTAAGTACATGCTCTCTATTTAAACTTAAAATAGCAATATGGCCTTTTTTATCTAATAAAATATTTTTACTTTCCACTTAACCACCCCCTTACTTATTAATATTTAGCAAATCCCATGCCAGTAATTGATATGAACTATATATTTAAAGTTAAATAGCTATTATTTTAACAATAATAACCTACTTTTCAGCACGTATATGACAAAAATTTATCTATAAAATCTTTATTTGTTGTAATTTAAGTTGTCTATAATATATACACTTTTTAAATTTTATTAATATAATTATATATATATTCAATGAAATATCGGCATCAAACTAAATTTTGTATATATTTATTACATGTTTATATTTTTTACATATGATAATGATTGATAAAAAAATAACCTGATTTATGTTATAAAAAAATCACAATAAATTCTTTTCTTAGACAATTATTTATCTATAAAAAAATAACTTAGAATGATATATCATTCTAAGTTATTTTTAAAATTTTTATATTAAAGATGCATCTAACATCACTTCTTCATCATAAAAAGTTAAAACTATTTTATCAATTACTTCTTTGTTATTAGGAATACTCCAATGTTTTTCTATAGTATTCCACTTGTGCCCCTCTATTTTCTTAATTCTTTTCACTCTATCAGGAGTATAGTTAAAAACTACATAGAGCCTATCATCATCATCTTTTTCTTTACCTATAATTATTGGCATATCCTTCTCCCCTAATCCTATTTATTATTTTTATTAATAATATTTTATATAAATTTATTTAATTTTTCAATTATATAATCAGACCATTTTAAGAATTCTTCTTCTAAATCACAAATATTATTATTATCTTCTATATTTCTATATACTATATCTTTCTTTTTCATATTTATATATGAAAATATTATATGGACGTAATCTACAAATTCTTTAGTTACAATATTTTTGGACCTTTTATTATTTATTAAATAAAATTTAAAATATATATTCTTAAAATATTCTTGTAAAACTTTTTTAGACATAGTATTTATGTTTATAGTATCAACATATTCTATATTATTATTATTTATAAAAATCACTTTAAATGTACTATTTTTTATATAATCAATTATAATAAATTTATTATAATTATTTAATCGAAGAATATGTTTATATTCTTTAAATATATTGTTAAATACATCTATATATTCCTTAAAAATTTTAGCTTTTTCAAACTCTAAAGTTTTAGAATACTCTTTCATGAGTTTTTCCAATTCTTTGATTAATTTTTTTTCTCCATGAAAAAAATTTATGACTTTATTTATGTATTTTTTATATTGTTTAGAACTTATATTTTTAATACATGGTCCTTCACATTTTCCTAAATCATAATTTATACAAGTTGTTTTTTGCCTTAAATAATTATTGCATTTTATTAAAGGTAATATTTCATTTAAACCTTCTAAAAATTTTAAAATCCTATTATAATTTATAAAAGGGCCATAATATAAAGAATTATCTTTTATTATTTCTGAAGTCAACTTAATTGTAGGATATTGATCTTCAGTATCTATTTGTATATAAACATATCTTTCATAATTTTTCATTAATTTATTATATTGTGGTTTTATATATTTTATAAAAGTACACTCAAGTAACAATGCTTCTAATTCTGTATCAGTACATATATATTGAAAATCTTTTACATTTTTTATTAACTTTTCAACTTTAGAACTAAGATTATTCGACTTTATAAAATAACTATATACTCTTTTTCTTAAATTTTTAGATTTACCAATATATATTATATTATTTAAAGAATCCATCATAATATATATTCCAGGTGATTGTGGTAATAATTTAGCTTTATCTTTTAAATTCAATCTACCAACTCCAATTATAAATTAATTAATATTATAATATATAATTACATATAAACACAATTTTTTAATTTATAAATACATAATACAAAATACAAAAATAAAATCTTAATATATAATTTTAATATAAAAAACCCTATAAAAAAGACAATTTAAGTAGTCTATTTTATAGGGTATATTTTTTAATTTACTTATCATTTACTAAAACATCAATTATTTATCAATGCAATAATGTACAAAATTTATATAAAAAACTTAAGTACAAATAGTACTCCTATTATAAATGTAGTTAAACTTATCTCTTTAACTTTACCAGTTAATGCTTTTATTACTATATAAGAAACTACACCAAACACTATACCATCTGATATGCTATAAGATAGTGGCATTATTATTATCGTTAAAAAAGCTGGTATCGCTTCTGTAAAATCTTCCAACTCTATTTCTTTTATAGGAGACATCATGAATAATCCAACTAATATTAATGATGGCGCTGTAGCTGGTGATGGTATCATTATAAATATTGGCGATATAAATAATGCTATTGTAAACATAACTGCTGTAGATACTGCTGTTAATCCTGTTCTTCCACCTTCTGCTACCCCAGATGCACTTTCTACAAAAGTACTAACAGTACTTGTTCCTAAACAAGCTCCTATGGTAGTTCCTATAGCGTCGCAAAATAAAGCTTCTTTAACTCTTGGTACATTCCCATTTTTATCTAACATCTTTGCTTTAGTGGCCACTCCCACTAATGTTCCTACAGTATCAAACATATCCATAAATAATAATGTAAATAATGCAATAAACATATTAGGAGTAAATATATTATGCCATTCAAATTTAAAAAATATTGGACTTAAACTTGGTGGCGCACTAAAAAAACTTGTAGGAACTTTAGTTATTTCCATAGGAATTCCTATTAATGTAGTAATAACTATACCTATCAATAGAGCTCCTCTTATATTTTTAGCTAACAAAATCCCAGTTATTAAAATACCTATAATAGCTAGTAATGCATCTCCACTAGTTATATTACCCAAAGCCACTATAGTTCCTCCATCTTTAGGATGAATTATTACATGGGCATTATCCAATCCTATAAAAGCTATTAATAATCCTATACCAACAGATATAGATTTCTTTATATTATTTGGTATTGAATTTACTATAGCTTCACGAACATTAAACGCTGTTAATAATATAAATATTATTCCTTCTAAAAATACTGCTGTTAAAGCAAATTCCCAAGAATAGCCCATTTGCTTAACTATAGTAAAAGCAAAAAATGCATTTAATCCCATTCCAGGTGCTTGAGCAAAAGGCAGTTTTGCATACAATCCTGTTAACATTGTAGCTATAGCTGCTGATAAAGCAGTAGCTGTAAAAACTGCTCCAAAATCCATACCTGCTTGAGATAAAATCCCTGGATTTACTACTAAAATATAAGCCATAGTCATAAAAGTAGTTAAACCTGCTAATACTTCAGTTTTAATACTTGTACCATTTTCTTTTAATTTAAAATAGTTTTCCATATAGTTCACCTTCTATTTTTCTTCTTTTTTTGACACTAATAAATAGTATCAAATACTCCTTTTAAAGTCAATGAAAAATACGAACATTTTTAATATTTTATGCGTTATTATTTTTATATAAGTGAAAATTAAAAATATTTTTATATAATTTATATATTTTCTGTTATTTCATATCTATTTTTACATTTCCTAAAAAAATAAAGGCAATATAACATCACCTTTATTTTTAATCTTATTTATCTTTTTTATTTTTACCTAATTTTTTAGATTCATTAGAAACTCCTAATTCGTTTGAAGTTTCTATTTTCATCTTAGCTAATTCCTTTTTAGTCTTTTGTCCTACTTTTTTATTATTTTTGCTATTTTTATTGTTTTTATGTGCCATATATTATACCTCCCATATATTTAACCTTAACATAGATTTTTATTAATTAATCAATCCAATGTTAAGCATATATAATATATGCATTTCTCTAAATTTTTATTTATATATTTAATTTTACTATTAGTTATATTTCCCATTAAACATAAATATACATAAAATTCTAATTATAAACCATTAACTTATTTCTTTAATTTATAATAATATAGAAATGTTATCATATGTAATTACATTTTAATTTTTATATTATTTTTAATACAAAAATGCAGATAAACTATTTTTATGTTAAAAATAATATAATTAATTCTTTTAATATACTTAACTCAATATTTTTATCTTTTATACATTATTCTAAAAATTATTATAACTTCCTAAAAAAACAAATATGTCAGTAGTTATAACATAGAATATAATTACATTTTACCTAAAGGCGCATATTTTTTGTCATAATCTATAAATGTTATAACATAATATGTAATTACATTTTACTAACATTTAATTATGATACACTTTTACTTTTTCTATAGTTAAAAAGTGTAGTATTGCGCGGTATTTTGATTGAATTGCTCTTAGTTATACCAATCCTTTGAGAAGTATATATACCAGTATGTCCAGAGAACATATAACTAATAACACAAGTCATAAACATATACAGTATCCCTTGAGATCCAAAAATTTCAATACTTAATATAAAAGATGAAATTGGTGTATTAGTTGCACCAGTAAATACCCCAATAAGACCTAAAGCTGCCAAAAATGAAGGTTCCATATGGATTAAATTTGCTAAAGTATTTCCTAATGTAGAACCAATTACAAATAAAGGTGTAACCTCTCCCCCTTGAAAACCTGTTCCTAATGTTAATGATGTAAATATAATCTTTTCTAAAAAAGCAAACGGATGAACATTGTTAGTAAAAGAATCTGAAATTAACGGAAGACTTAATCCTAAGAAATCCCTCGTATCTAGAATATAAACTAATGCAATTATAATAAAACCACCTATAGTACTTTTTATAATTGCATTTTTAAACCATAGTGAAAAAATTTCTTTCATTTTACAAGTTAACTGACTGAACAATCTGCTTGTTAAACCAAATAAAATAGCTACAAAAATAATTTTAATTGTTATAATATATGATAATTGAGGAACTTCTAAAATCTTATAATGAACATGGTGAATCCCCAAAGCTGAAGTTACTAAATTACCAATAATACTTGCAGCAAAACACGGCATTAATGCTTCATATTCCACAACTCCTAATGTAGCTACTTCTAGTCCAAATATTGTACCTGCAAGAGGAGTTCCAAATACAGACGCGAATCCACTGCTTACTCCAGATATAAGTATGATTTTTTTATCAACTCTATTTAATTTAAACAACCTTCCTACTCCTTCTGCTACGCATGAACCTATTTGTACACCTGTACCTTCTCTTCCAGCAGACCCACCAAATAAATGAGTAATTACAGTACCTAAGAAAACTAATGGAGCCATACGAAGAGGCACTATATGACTTTCTTCATTAATATTTTCTAAAATTAAATTATTACCTTTTGACGAATCTTTACCATATTTTTTATATAGAAAATTTACAAATGCGCCTCCTAAAGGAAGAAAAAAAAGCATCCAAGGATATTGCAAACGTAAATTAGTTGCTAATTCCAAAATTTTTAAAAACAATCCAGCTATTGATCCTGTAATAACTCCAACAAAAGTACCTATAAAAATCCATTTTATAAATGATACGCCTAAAATAATACCATTATTTTTATTTACTAAATTTATTTTGTTATACATAAAATACAAATCCTTTCTATCTAGCTTAGTATTAATAAAATATTTTTATTAATTATTTATACTATAAACTCTACTAATCCACTAATATTATTTATGTTTAATAAACAATCACCTCCTAAAGACAACTAAAATACTCCTACAAATAGCAATATAAAACTGCTATTTGTAGGAGTCATTAGCTTTACGCATTTAATGGCGAACCCCATCGCCTAAAATTATTTTATATATTAACATAAATTTTTATTAATGTCTATGTATTTTTTAACAATTGTAATATTGTAATAATAAACAAATATAAGAAAATACTATTCCTACTATATAAAAAAGAAATTTATTTATATAGTTCTTCTTTTCCATAAAAATTTATATCCAGCTTACAAAAAAAATCACACAATATTTTATAAATATAATATTTCTTTAGCAAATTTAATATAATCTTCTCTAATATATTTTATGTTTTTTTATAATATTGTATATAAAAAATATAGACAAACTTATACCTATTATACTCATAAGTTGGGCTACCCTTATAGATCCTAAATATAAACTATCAGTTCTTAACCCTTCTATAAAAAATCTTCCTAAAGAATATAACCCTATGTAAGACATAAAAACTATGCCTTTCTTTTTTGTCTTTTTTAAAATATGTATAAGAAAAATACATACTATAAAATTCCAAATTGACTCATACAAAAATGTAGGATGATAGTAAGTCCCTCCAATAAACATCCCTTTTTGTATAAATTGTGGAAACTTACTTATAAATTCTTTTGTAACAGGCCCTCCATGAGCCTCAGAATTAAAAAAATTCCCCCATCTTCCAATAGCTTGCCCTAATATGATAGAAGGGGCCGCCACATCCGCATATTCAAAAAAGTTTTCTTTCCTATATTTTAAGTATAAATATACTGCTAATACTCCAAAAATAATTCCTCCATGAATAGCTAACCCGCCTTGTCTTATATTTAAAATATTAATTAAATTATCTTTATAATTTTCAAATTCAAAAATAACATAATATAGTCTAGCCCCTATAATTGCTGCCGGAAATGCTATTAAAAACACATTTATAAATTCATCATAATTTACTTTCCTTATTTTACAACTATACTCAGCTAACAATAATCCTAAAACTGCTCCTATAGATATTATTACACCATACCATCTAATTTCTAAATTTCCTACATAAAATGCTATTGGGTTCATTTATATCACCTTTATTCTATATATTTTATATGGTAATTATACTATAAATACCACATGAATAAAAATTTTATAATTTAAATTTAATAAATATTAATTTTATAACTAAAATTAATATTTATTAAATTATAACCTTATTATCCCTAAAAAAAATTTTATAAAATACTACAAATATTTAATTATTTCCACGGAAATATTCTAATATTTTACTTATTTATTATAAAAACAAATTTTAGTTTCTATTTTATCTTTTTTTAGATTTAAAATCACATAAGAAAACCATCTTTCTCTTATTTTTTTACTTGGAGATCCTGGATTTACAATAAGAGTTTTATTTTTAGTTTTTATCATAGGCTTATGACTATGTCCAAATAATATAATATCTACATTATCATCTTTAAAAATATTATAAACTTTATCCAATGTATTCTTTTCTGTTCCATGCCCATGAAACAATCCTACTTTGTATCCATTTAAAGTAACTATTTCTTTTTCCTTTAATTCTTTTCTCAATCCACTTCTATCATTATTTCCCCATACTCCTATTACTTTTTTCTTTTTTTTTATTTTTTCTAAAACTCTTGGAGAAGTAAAATCTCCCAGATGAATTATTAAATCTACATCTTTAAAAGATTTATCTATAAGTTTCTCTATTTTTTTAGTATGCTTATCCATATGAGTATCTGATATAACACCTATTTTGATAATATCACCTTCCTACTGTTCTTTACCGCAATGGTTACAAAAATCAGAATACAAATAAATTTCCTCTCCACAATACTTACATAACTTTTTATCACTATATTTTAATTTTTTTTCTTCTAATACTTTTACTTCTTTTTTTACTTTTTCTATAGATTTACAATATTTTTTATAATCCTCCTCTACATTCTTCCCCCTATTATATCTTTTATATACTTTTCGTCCTATTTTTTTATAATAATAATCTATCTCTTCCTGTAAAGATTTTATTTTAAATGATATTTTTGAAGCTTCATATATATTCTCTGATTTTTCCTTTAAATTATATCCTTCTTTTTGAATACTATCTTTTATTTTAGAAAATTTATTTTTAAAGCTCATTATATCCCCCCTTTGTAATTCTATAATATGATTTATAAAATTTTAATGTACAAATAATTAATAATAAAAATAATATAAATCATATATATTAATAATATTATGAAAAACTAAGAAAGAGAGGTAACAATGAAAAACTTTCCAATTAATATAGCTCACAGAGGGGCTAGTTCTTTAGCTCCAGAAAATACCCTAGAAAGCTTTAAGAAGGCTATAGATTTAAGATGTAATGGAATAGAACTAGATGTTCATATGACAAAAGATAAACAATTAATAGTTATACATGATGAATTTTTAGATAGAACTACCAACGGTACTGGATCAGTTAGAAATTTTACTCTAAGTGAAATAAAAAAATTAGATGCTGGAAGTCATTTTAGTAATAAGTTTAAAAATGCTAGAATACCTACTCTTAAAGAAGTATTTGATTTAATAGTTCCATACAATATTTTATTAGACATAGAAATTAAGCAATGGGAACCCGAAATAGAGGAAAAGGTAATAACTATGGTACAAAATTATAACTATGAGAAAAAAACCATAATAACGTCTTTTAATCCAATATCTGTTTTAAAATGCAAACAAATTTGTAAAGATATTAAAACAGGTCTTCTAGTTTTTTTCTTACAAACTAACCCTTTAGACATGAAAAAAAAATTTAAAATAGATTATCTGTGTATGGATGTAAATTATATTAAATTATTCTCACAAAATAATATTAATACTTTTAAAAAAAATAATTTAAAAATATTAGCTTTTACAGTAGATAAAAAAAGTGATATGGTCTATATGATTAAACATAAGATTGATGGTATAATAACAAATAAACCTCAATTATTAAATTTATTAAAATATAACCCATTTAATTTTATAAAAATTAAATAAAAAGATCTCTATTTATAAAATTTACCTTGCATAAAAATTTACTAAGAGATCTTTTTATCTAAATTTAAATTAATAATATGATTAAATTTTAAATTTATTAACTAACTCATCTAGTATACCTGTTATTTCTTTTAAATCTTTAGCTGTTTGTGAAATACTTTCCATAGATGCGGTCTGCTCTTCAACAGAAGCGGATACCTCTTCTGTTGAAGCTGCTGATTCCTGAGCTATAGCAGATATTGCCTGTATTGCAACTAATACTTCTTCTTTATCTGAATCTACTTTGTTAACATTATCTACTAAAACCTCTATTTGATTTATTATATCTACTATAGATTTTGTTATTATATCAAAGGATTGTTTTGATGTTTTCATAGAGTCATTTACTTCTTCCACAACTTTTTCTGATAACTCCATATTATTTTTTGTATTATCTATTTCAAACTGTATCTCTCTTACTATATTTTCTATTTCCTTGGTTGAAATAGATGTCTGCTCTGCTAATTTTCTTATTTCTTCAGCTACAACAGCAAAACCTTTTCCTGCCTCACCTGCTCTAGCAGCTTCTATAGCTGCATTTAAAGCTAATAAATTAGTTTGCTCTGCAATAGACTGTATAGAATTTACTATTTCTCCTATTGATCCAGATTTATTAGATAACATTTCCACATTTTTACCTAATTCTTTATTAACTCTATTGTTTTCTTTAAATTTATCTATAGTTTCATCCATAGATAATATTCCTTTTTCACTATTCTCTTTAGTTTCTAAAGAATAGCTTTTTACTAAATTTGTACTATCATGTGTTATTTTTATTTCTTCTGCCAAGCTAAACAACTTTTCTGAGCCGTTTTGAGAATCTTTTGCCTGATCTACAGCTCCCTTTGCTAATTCATCTACTGTTGTTGATATAGCTTCTATTGATTGAACTGTTTCATCTGTAGCACCATTTACTATTTCTGAATATTTTAATACATCCTTTGATAACTTTTTTAATTTCTCTACAATGTCTTTTAATTCTTCTCTTAAATCTATAACTGCTCTACCTATTATTCCAGTTTCATCTTTATATAAAGCAATAGTCTCATAATTATTCTTACTAGTTAAATCTAAATCTTTTGTTTGATTTACTAAATCTGTTATCTTTAAAATAGGATCAGATATTTTTTTACCTGCATATATTGCAAAATATATTGCTGCCAATAGGGATATTACTATAACAGATATAAAACCTATAATAATACTATTTAAAGGTTTTTTAAATTCTTCTACAGGTACCGAAAATCCTACTGACCAATTTGATGATGCTATTTTGCTTCTTGTAAATATTTTCTCTTTATTATCATAATCTTTTGATTTTAAAACTTCATTGTTGCTAGAATCTAACTGTGCTAAATCTTTTAATTTTCCATTCATAATTTCAGCTACATTTACCACTTTTTCATCTTTAGGTTGGAATTCTTTATTAGGATGAACAATAAAATCATTATTATTATCTAATAAAAAACCATAACTATTTTTTACTGGTGTTGCCTTTTGTACTAAATCCTTGAGATAGTCTACAACTACATCCATACCTACAACACCAATTATTTTTCCATCTTTCTTAAGTGGTTTAGCTACGGTTATTACCATACTATTAAACTTTTTATCTATATATGGGGCCGAGTATATTATTCCATTTTTTTTAATAGCTTCTTTATACCAATCTCTTTCCCTACAATCATAATCTTTAGTTGGTATCCAGCCATTACCAGATATGAATTTTTTATCTTCAAATCCAACATACATACCTATAACATCTTTATTATTCTTTAATTGACTTTGAAAATATTCATATATATATTTTTGATCATATTTATTATTATATTGAAAATCTACAACCATGGAATCCATTAATTTAGCTTTACCCAAAAGCCATCCATTTATCATTTCTGAGTATTTTTGAGATGCCATACTAACTTTATTGGTAGCTTCTGAAATTATAGCTTCATAAGAAAAATAATAACTAACAGAAGAACATAAAGTCACACTTACTATACAAACTATAGAAATAATTGCTATTATCTTAGATTTTATACTTTTCATATGTATTTCTCCCCCAATTTTGTTAAAATAATAGTAATAACATTCATGTTATCGTTTAACAAATTTAAAAATTAATACACATATTACATTTTTATCTTTATTTTTTATATTTTCGATAAATAATCCAAATATTAGAATAATAAAAAAAAAAGAGTTACTAAATTATATAGTAACTCTTTTTTAACTACAAATAGATTTTATTTAAAATATCTATTTAATAATCCTTTAAATGCTGAACCATGTCTAGCTTCATCTTTGCACATTTCATGTACTGTATCATGAATAGCATCATAATTTAATTTTTTAGCTAATGTTGCTAAATCCTTTTTACCTTGACAAGCACCATGTTCTGCTTCAACTCTCATTTCTAAGTTTTTCTTAGTGCTATCTGTAACAACTTCTCCTAATAATTCAGCAAATTTTGCTGCATGTTCTGCTTCTTCAAAAGCTATTCTTTTATATGCTTCTGCAACTTCTGGGAATCCTTCTCTATCTGCTTGACGACTCATAGCTAAGTACATTCCTACTTCTGTACATTCTCCCATAAAATTAGCTCTTAATCCTTCTATAACTTCTGGATCTATATCTTTTGCTATTCCTATTTTATGTTCATCAGCCCAAGACATTTCACCTTCTACTTTTTCTACAAATTTATCTTTTGGTGCATTACATTGAGGGCATTTTTCTGGTGCTTCCTCTCCTTCAAAAACATAACCACATACTGAACATATAAATTTTTTCATATTTAACATCCTCCTACTATAATATATTTATTTAAATTTATTTAATTAATTTCCCTTTGGACAATTATTATTATATAATAATAATTATAAATAATCAACCCCTTTTTTCAAATTTATTTTAAATATGAAATAATTTGATTTAAAATCATATATAACCAAGTTTATCGATTGAAATTTTAGAATGAATATAAAAAAATATATTAGCAACTACATATATTTTTTTATATTATGTAACAAGTTTTAATAATTAGAATATATTAATGTATTAATATTTATTTAGGGGGAAAGTATTTATGACAAGAGAAGAGGAATTTGAAATTACAGAAGATATTATTGAGGAATGTCTACAAGAATCTATTGATTAATATATATTTATACAAGTATTTTATTTTTGACATATAAATTTTAAAATTAAAAGAGCTCCTAATTTATTTTATAAAAAATATATAAAATAATAAGACTAAGTATACCTTAATAATAATCTTATATAATTTATAAAAAATAAATTAGAAGCTCTAGATCTTTTATAGATTTAAGATCTTATATATTTTTATTAATTATGCTATTTTATGTTGAAATAATTTTATTTAATTTTTTAAGCTTATCCTTACTTAGTGGGTTTACATTTTTAAGTCTATACTTTATTCCCATATTTTCATATTTATTTACACCTAATGTATGATAAGGTAATAATTCAATCTTTTCTACATTACTAAAATTATTTGCATAATCTTTAAATTTATATATATGATCTATATTATCATTTATTCCTGGAACAATTACATGTCTTATCCATAATTTTTTATTAAGCTTATTTACAGTATTTTTAAATTTATTAAACTCTTCCATAGTTCTGCCACAAATATTAATATATTCTTTTTCATCTATATGCTTAATATCTAATATAACTAAATCTACATATTTAAGAATATCTTCGTAATTTCCTTTTCCTACTCCTGATGTATCTAAAACCGTATGAATGCCCTTGCTTTTAGATTTTTTTAAAACTTCTAAAAGGAATTCTGGTTGCATTAAAGGTTCTCCCCCTGAACACGTTATTCCACCAACATTTTTAAAATATGGTTTATATCTTAATACTTTTTTTAATATCTCATCACTGCTAATTTCTATACCAGAATTTAGATCCCATGTGTCCGGATTATGACAATAAATACATCTTAATTGACATCCTTGAAAAAATACTACTACTCTAATTCCTGGCCCATCCACAAGTCCCATAGTTTCTATTGAATGAATTTTACCCATATTACACCTTCTCCCGAAGTAATTATAATACTCAGATAAAAAGTATTACTTTTCACCTGAGTATTAAAAATTTATATTTAGTAAATTTTAAAATACTAATAATATTTATTTTACCAAACAATATTTATAAATAAATTACATTTCTTCATGGAAAGTTCTACTTATAACCTCCAATTGTTGTGCTTTAGTTAGTCTATTAAAATGAACTGCATATCCTGATACTCTTATAGTAAGTGACGGATATTTTTCCGGATGTTCCATAGCATCTATTAATAATTCTCTATTTAATACATTAACATTTAAATGATGGGCATCTTGTACAAAATATCCGTCTAATATGGATACTAAATTATTTATTCTTTCTTCATCACTTTTGCCTAGTGCATCTGGAACTATAGAAAATGTATTTGATACTCCATCTTCACAAACATCTTTATAAGGTATTTTAGCTACAGAATTTAATGATGCTAAAGCACCATTTTTATCTCTTCCATGCATTGGGTTAGCTCCTGGAGCGAATGCCTCACCTGCTTTTCTTCCATCTGGTGTTGAACCTGTTTTCTTACCATAAACAACATTAGAAGTTATTGTTAAAACTGAAAGTGTATGCTTTGCATTTCTATAAGTTTTATTTTTCTTTAATTCACTAATAAATTTATTAACTATCTCTACTGCTATTTCATCAACCCTATCATCATCATTACCATACTTAGGGAATTCACCTTCTATTTCAAAATCTACAGCAATCCCATTTTCCCTTACTGGTTTTACTTTTGCATATTTTATAGCACTTAATGAATCCGCTACAACAGATAATCCAGCCACACCAAAAGCCATAAGCCTTTCTACTTCTGTATCATGAAGTGCCATAAGTCCAGCTTCATAAGCATATTTGTCATGCATATAATGTATTATATTCATAGTATTAACATATAACTGTGCAATGTATTCTAATACTTTAAAATAATTTTCTTTAACTTTTTCGTAATCTAATACATTATCTTCTATTGTATTTATATTATCTATTACTTTAATGTTTTTCTTTTCATCTACGCCACCATTTATGGAATATAATAAAGCTTTAGCTAAGTTGCATCTTGCTCCGAAAAATTGCATTTGTTTTCCTAGAGCCATAGCTGATACACAACAAGCTATACCATAATCATCTCCATATATATCTCTCATTAAATCATCATTTTCATATTGAATAGAGTCTGTTTTTATAGACATTTGGGCACAAAATCTTTTAAATCCTTCTGGTAAGTTTTGTGACCATAACACTGTCATATTAGGCTCTGGTGCTGGTCCTAAGTTATTTAGAGTGTTTAAAAATCTAAATGATGTTTTAGTAACTAATGTTTTACCGTTTAGCCCCATTCCGCCTATAGCTTCTGTAATCCAATTAGGATCTCCTGCAAAAAGTTCATTATATTCAGGTGTTCTAAGATGCCTTACTAATCTTAATTTTATAACAAACTGATCTATAATCTCTTGTGCTTCTTCTTCTGTCAATATACCTTGTTGTAAATCTCTTTCTATATATATATCTATAAATGAGCTTACCCTTCCTAAAGACATAGCAGCTCCATTATTTTCTTTAACACCTGCTAAATATCCAAAATATAAAAATTGAACTGCTTCTTCTGCATTCTTTGCTGGTTTACTTATATCTATGTCATATTTTAATGCCATTTCTTTCATGGATATTAAAGCTTTTATTTGTTCTTTTATCTCTTCTCTTTTTCTTATAGTAGTTTCATTCATTTCACCTTTAACAGCTTTTAAGTCTTCTTCTTTATTTTTTATCAAATAATCTATTCCATATAGTGGTATTCTTCTATAATCTCCTATTATTCTTCCTCTTCCATATGCATCTGGAAGACCTGTTAATAACCCTGCGCTTCTAGCTTTTCTCATTTCTTCGGTATAAGCATCAAAAACTCCATCATTATGAGTCTTTCTATATTTAGAAAATATCTCTTTTATTTCTGGCTTCAAATTATAATTATATGCCTCTAAAGCCTGTTTTACCATTCTTATTCCACCAAATGGATTTATAATTCTCTTTAATGGTTTGTCTGTTTGAAGACCTACTATCGTTTCATTTCCCTTATCTATATATCCTGCATTAAAAGCATCTATAGCAGAAATATTTTTCAAATCTACATCTAATATCCCTTTTTCTATTTCTTCTGCTATTAATTTCTCACATTGGTTCCAAAGTTTTTTTGTTTTTTCAGTAGGTCCTTTTAAAAAACTGTGATCACCATAATAAGGAATATAGTTTTTTTGTATGAAATCCCTTACATCTATATTTTTTTCCCATACACCTTTATTAAATTTTTTCCATGAATCAAAAAACATAGTAAACCTCCTAAAGCTTAATATATTTAAAAACCTTTTAGAGCTTATATTGCATAAATACATTTAGAGTTTAATCTTAGTTTATAAGCAACACTTTAAATCCAAAGCTCTATGATTTTTATCACCTTTATTTTATATAACTTGAAAATGTTTGTCAATTAAAATCATTTCTCTTTTACACTTCTTAATTTATAACCTTTCAAATAAAATAGTGCCACTATTTAAAATTATTTTAAACACAAAAAAACCGCCTGGACTTTTGTGCCCAGGCGGTCGACATTCTAACTTAAATTTATAAATCATACTTCCTGTGGTTAAATCCACTTCCGCCAGTCATATGATTTACTCTAAAATTTAATTTTATTTTATATTATTGCGAACATTATGTCAATATAAAATATATTCATTCATATCATTTTATTTCATAAAATATATACTTTATTTATATATTTCCTCTAATATTTTTTTTGCTAACTCTTTTTCATCTAAAACTTCATCAACTTCTATTTGTATATTTTGACTTAATCCTCTAGCATTACCTGTAGTATATACAATCTCTCCTGTATTATTATCTATTTTCCTTACTACCATAGCTTTATCACCAGGTACAACTTTAACTGCTCCACCTTTGCTTAATTCAACTACAAATTCATTTGTAAATTCTATCTCTTGACCTATTCTATACTTCATAAATGTTCCTTTCTTCTATATAATTTCTATATTATATATTTTTGTATAAACTTATTTCATAAAATAAATACTTATAAATTTATTTGTTATTACTTTTCGTAAATAAAATTAGGTTCTCTAATTTTATTTACGAAAAGTAATAACAAATCTATACAACAATCGTAAAATAAATTAAAGAACCTAATTTTTAAATTTATTATGTTTAACTTACTGTTTCTTCAACTATATCTTTTCCATTATAAGATACAGTAGCTAATAATTCTTCCGGATCAGTATATAATTTTATGTTTTCGTCTAATTCTATATCCGAAACCTTTATATTATCACCTGGTTCTTTTGCTCCAACATTTACTACTATTATTTCTGGAAGTATGCCAACCTTTCCAGCCACCTCTATATATGGTGTAAATTCTTCTAATAAAAATCCTTTATGTTCTAATTGATCTTTTCCTTCAAATTTTATAGGTATATTATTTTTTATAACTTCATCGTGTGAAACAGCTTGCATATCTATATTAAGTATCTCACCTGTTGTTGCTTCTTTTTGTATTTCTTTAATTAATACATACTCTTTTCTATCTCCAATTTTAAGCCATAATCTTGAATTAATACCAGCTTTATTTAAATATCTCAAGAGACTAGGAACTTCAAATTTAACCTTTATAGGTTCTTTTATTTCTGCTCCATAAATTATTCCTGGCGCAAATCCTTCTTTTCTGCATTTTTTACCACTTTCTTCTCTTATTATAGCAGTTAACGAAGCGCTACTCATATAAAATTCCTCCTATCCCATTACAAAATCATAATAATTATATTCATATTAGATTATAATCATTATATATTTAAGTATAGTTTACATTTGAATTACTTCAATATACATTCCCAAACATTTACTATTTATTCATATATTAGTAACACTTCGTTTATAATGTATATAATTATTCTATAATATCATTTAGCTTCATAAGAACTTCTCTATATCCTTCTTTTATTATATTATTATTTATTAAATTATCATAATTGCATTTTTCTATGTCTACTTCCAATATTTTATTATAGTTGCAACCATATACTTTTTTTAATAGTATTTCATAATCCATTAATATATTAAGCCAATTATTCTTATTACTATAATCTATTTTTTTTACATCATAATTTATTTTATCTATTATTCCATATAATTGGCTTATATAACTTATTTCTTTCAAAGTAAATTTTTTAGTTAATACAGCAATATCTCTATAATAATTTTTATTTATAGAAATACAAACTGGATAATATTCTTCTTTATTATATTTAATTTTTTTTATAGTTCTTATTCCTTCAAAAATTGCTGTACATATGTCTAATCTTACTATTCTTCCACTTTCCTTAAATTTATCTCTATAATATATTTTATCTATTTTTTTATTTTCTTCTAATATATGTTTTTGTATTTCTTCATTTTTAATAATACTTTTTTTATTTATACAGGAACTCCATATTCCACCTATTATGGCTCCTACTATTATAGCTGTAGCCGAAATAGCTGTTCCTATTAAAGCATTAGACATAAAAATACATCCTTTCTATTAAGTTTCCAATATTAAAAATATTGACTAAAGTATTGTTTAATATTTATATAAAAATAACAATATTGTGATAAAATATTGTTGTATCTTAATTAATCTATATCCCTAATTGTAATGTTTATTTGACAATAATTATTTTTGACAAATAACTTTTTTTATTATATAATTAATTATATTTAGAGTAAAGGGTGGTGAATATGGATACAATCGCAAGTATTTTCAGAGAGAAAAATCTAAAATTAACACCTCAGCGTATAGCTGTCTATAAGTATCTTAAATATACTAAAGAACATCCTTCCGCTGAAACTATATACAAAGCTTTACAACCAGATTACCCTACTATGAGTTTGGCTACAGTTTATAAAGCTTTAAAGACCTTAGTAGAAGTAAATTTAGTTCACGAGTTAAATGTAGGTGAAGGCAATTTTAGATACGATGCTAATACTCATTCACATCCACATATACAATGTATTAAATGTGGTAAAGTAGATGATATAGAAAATGTATCTTTTTCAAACTTAAATGATGAAGTAAAAAATTTTACAAAATATAACGTCTTATATAATCGTGTTTACTTTTATGGTATATGTGAATCTTGTAGTAATAAATCAGATTCAGAAAACTAGTAATTAATAAGCACTTAAATTATATAATTTAAGTGCTTATTAACATTGTCATCTTTATTAGTAAAATTTTACTTCAAACTATCTTCTGCAATTTTATCCCATTCTTTTCCAGAGTGCTCGTGGTTTAATATTTTATCAATAGCAGCTGAAATACTAGATTTAAAGGTATTAGGTAAATTATACAAAGCTAAAATACTATTTTCATTTAAATTGCTTAACTTGTTAACAGTAGTTTTATTAAGCTTATTAACTTCTCTTTCTTTTTCTTTATTAACTTTTTTATTTCCTGTTATAAATCCTTTTTGTAATAAACTTTTTTGAGTTTTTTCGTTAAAAGTAAAATCTATAAAATCATTTGCTTGCTCTGAATTTTTAGCTTTTAATGGTAAGCACAATATGGAATTTATAATTACAGGTTCTGTATTACTTAATTTATCTACATTATATAATCCTTCAATAGTCTTTATATTAGGATTTTTTATTTTATTATTATAATAAGAAGTACTTATCATTATAGGAATATCACCATTGTTAAATTTTTCTAATGTAACTTCATTTCCTTCTTCAAAAAAATTCTTATCTAATGCATTGTCTTTAACCATATTATTTATAATATTAAACGGTTCCTGCATAATTTTCATATTTTGATATTCTTTTTTTCCTTTATCATAAATATTTTCTAATTCCATAGAATTAATTATATTATTTGATATCATTGAGAATATAACTAAATTTATATCCAAATCATTTGGCAACATAACTGGAACTTTAATAGATGAATCTTTTAATTTTTTCATAATATTTTTTATATCATTTATATTTTTAGGTTCTTTTATTTTTAATTTATCCAAAGCTTCTGTGTTATATAAAATTTCTATAGTATAAGGTATAATAGGTATTCCATAATATTTATCTTTAAACCTACCATAACTATTAAAAATATTGTAGTAATCTTTAGTGATATTATTTTTTTCATAATTAGTTTTCATATCATCTAAAAATCCTTTTTGAGATAATTCTATCATTTTATTCCTTGAAACAACTATCAAATCTGAAGATTTTTCTTTTTTTAATTCTTCCTCTACATTACTACCTAATGCACTATTTATATTTATTTTTACATTCTCATTAGACTTTTTATACTCTTCCATAATGATATTCAATATATTTAAAGAATTTTCATCTTTAATATCTATATATATATTGAGCTCTTTATTTTTGCTTTCATTTTCTTTTTTACAAGAAAAAAAAGTTATTGGAAATATTAATACAAGAATTAAACATATAATTTTTTTAAATTTCAAAAACACTTCACCTCCATCGGAAGTATATTCTTTTATTTTTATTTTGTACAAATTAATTAAATATATAATAGCTTCATATAATTAATTAGAGGTGAATTATATGAAAATGAGGGTATTTTTCCTAAAAAGAAAATCTATTTATTATTTTTTACTTTTAAGCTTAATATTAATAACTTTATTAACAACCATTAAATATAAAAATACTTGTACTTTTAAATTACTAAATTCTAATAAAACTATAAGAAAAGATTTAACTGGTGATGGAAATGAAGACAATATAAATATTACTAATAAAAACAACAAATATTTCATAACTGTAAAATCTCAAAATAAAAACTACACGTTAAAAAATAATGAAAATAAAAATTTTATAGGAGATTACAATAAATTTTGGCCTATTAAACTTAATTTTCAGGACATTTCTAGAGATAAAATTCCTGAAATATTTATACAATGTTCTCAATACAAAATGCCTGTTCAATATATTTTTAAATGGCAAAATAATGAATTTAAAAAACTTTATTCATCTAATAATAACATTATTGGATTAATGGACTCTAATAATAATAAAACTCCTAAAATTATATCTGGTAATTTTAAAAATAATACAATAGTTTTTGACTCATTCATATTCATGGAAGATAGTATTAAAAGATTTGACTATAACTTTAATGAAAATTTTATGGGAAGTAATACTATTATAGAATTCATAAATTATATACAAAGTCTTCCTATTTCTGAAGAAAATAAGCCTAATAATATACTTACAGATAATATAAGTGGTAAAGACATATCTGTTATAGGTAATCTTGTAAAAGAAAATAATATATATACTTTTCAAGATGCTAGTTTTAAAGATATAAGAAATAATAATGATGGTGAAATTAATGAAATAAAATGGTCTTTGAATTTCAAAGGTATGTCAAAACAGGATAATAATTTAGTAAAAAATTATAATATAGATGTTTTATTAAAATTGGTAGATAATCCTGATGATAATCATAAATTTAAAATTTATTCTATTACTTTAAATTAAAAACAAAAAGGGACCGTTTTACGGTCCCAAGGGGGATGGGGGGTTGTTGCATTAAATATATAAATTTATATATTTAATGCATTAGGGAGATTATCTCGCCTAACTACATTTATATAATTGCCAATTTAAATAAAATTATTCAGATTTATTTAAATTTTATTAATTATATATACTATTTAACTCAGATATTTCCTCCATTAGTTGAAGTTTTAACTCCTTAGGTTGCATAACTTTCACATTTTTTCCAAACCCCAAAATCCATCTTTTTATTTCTTGTAAATTTTCTACATATACTTTAAATAAAATTTCGCCATCTTGAAGTTCATTTACTTCTTCATTTACATACCACCTATTACCTTTTATAAAATCCGCTACATTTTTATTAAACTTCAATTCAACCTTAATCTTATTGTGTGCAAATATGTTTTTATATCTTTCTAAAAAATTATTTATTGAAAAATTTTTAGAAATAACAAAAGTATCATCTGTAAGCTTTATATCCTTGATTCTGTTTATATCAAATATTTCTATGTATTTATTAAAATGACAATATCCTATAACATACCATTTCCCATATTTAAAAATAATATCATAAGGATCTATTTTTCTAAAGGTAATCTCGTTTCTATTTATACTAAAATAACTTATGTTTATAGATTTATTGTCCATTATAGATTTACATATCTGTGATATTTTATCCTGTGAAATTTTATTATTTCCTATACTACTTATTTTAAAATCACTAAAATTATAAATATTAGTTAAATCTATATCTTTGCTACTTAAATTATTTTTTATCTTTCCTAATGCTGTTTTATACTCTTTTTCGTAAATAAAACCATTTTCTTCTGTTAAAATTTCTCCTGCCATCAATAGTGCTTTTATTTCATTTTCATTCAACTCAGGGCTTTTCATATAAAAATTTTTATCTATATAAAACCCCCCATATCTTCCCTTCTTAGCGTGTATGGGTATATTAGCTGAATTTAAACTATTTATATATCTATATATTGTCTTTTTATCTACCATCAAAAAATCTGAAAGTTCTCCAGCCGTTACAAACTCTTTATATTGTAATATAATTAATAATTGTAGTATATGAGAAATTTTTGACATATTATCACCTCTTTTCTATTCTTTAGTTATATCGTTATATTTATGATAATTTTTAGTTTTACCAAATAATATATTATAATTAATTTAGTAAAATAAATATTTTTATCATATAATTTGAATCATAATTAGTTTTTACTAACAACATTATTATCCTAAAAAAATAGAAAGAACTTTAAGTCTTTCTATCAAATACATTATTTATTTTTTCATTAATCTACTTACACAATATATCTGAATTAACTTATCTAAAATATCCATTTTTTCTGGATTAATCATAGGTCTTAGCATATTTAAAAACTGTAATGTATAATCATTTTGCATCTGATTCATATTCATGTTATTAAATAAATTATTATTCATATTATTTATGTTATTATCATATATTTCATCATCATCATCATAATCATCATCATAATAATTATTACTATTATTGGCTCCTTTATTTAGTGATGCCATTATGTTAGATAACTGATTCATATCTATATTACTTAACATATTTTGTATATTATTCATATCTAAGTTATTTCCATTCCTATTATCATATTTACGCTTATGCTTTTTTTTGTGTTTAGACATTGAGCACCTCCAATAAAAATTAATGGTAAGGAGGGTTAATTAACCCTCCTAGCTTAAATTATTAGCAGCAGCATAATGAGAAGTCTCCACAGCAGCTTAAATAATACAACGCTATTATAAATAATATACTATTATCTACTTCACAGCATCCCTTTCTGCCTGTATGACATTCATTATGAAATCCTCTGCAGCAGCCAAATTGTAGTAATATTAATATTAATATTATTAGCCCATTACCTGAGCCTTTTCTTCTTGTGCCTCTGCATTTACATTTTTTTGACATGCTAAACCCCCCTTTCCTGGGCTATGGCTTTTTTTGTATTCTATTCTTCTTCATTAGAATCTACATTGATTATATTACCAGATGATCTTGTTTCTCTTACTGGTCCACACACTGGCTGTTGTTTATTGCAACAACAACATAAAATTAATATCAAGATTATTATAAATGACCAATCACAGCAACAATCATTATCATCACAGTAATCATCACAATGTTTTCTCTTACGGCGTTTTCTTCTACAACAACATTCATACTCGTAACCGCTACCACAACAATTTCCAAAGCCACCAAAACCATTTCCATTGCAACAGAATAATAGTATAAACACTATAACCCATATAAACCAGCTACTTCCAAAGCCAAAACTTGGTCCACAACTTGGATTTCCACAATGCTTATCATTTGTAGCTCCATTTAATAAACCTGCTATGTCATTAAAATCCACTTTACATCCCCCTTTCTAAGGTTAGTTTATTATTTTTTTACCCTAGTTTGTTTATTATCTTTTGTTCTTAATATATAGTATTCTACTAATATATTTTTGACACAAAACTGTAATTAAAAAGATCAAAAAAATAAAAACAACAAAGTATCTATTTTATAGATGCTTTGTTGTTTTTATTTGATATATAATTATGTCATTTAAATTTCTAATCTATTTAAAAATAACTTAACTTAGTTAAAAATATCATAATTGTATTAATAGAATTAAATACAAAGTGATTAAACACAGCATACCAAAACCCTTCTTTGTGTATTAAATAGCAATTAAATAAAGCTATAAATACTAAACCAGGGAATGCCTTCACATTAAAATGAACAAATCCAAAAAGCAAACTACTTATAAAAGCTGCTAACAATATACCTAACCTTCCATTTAACAACTTTTCAAATATATACCACCTAAATACAAATTCTTCTGCTACTGGTGCAAATATAACAGTTATAGGTACAACCATCAAAAATTTATTTAAAGGCATATTAGTAAGCCACGTAACTACCTCTTGTTCTTTCAAATTTAATTTAAAATAATTAAATATAATATTAAATATAATCATTATTAAAATGTATCCTAAATAAGTAGTTAAAGTATACTGTATTCCTTTTACAAAAGAAAAACTGGATATGTCAAACTTAAATCTACAATAATCATCATTGTATTCAATATTATAGGTTCCTTCACACATTTCATATCTTTTTTTTAGCTGAAATATGTCCATTATGGTCAATATAAACGGAAAAAGATTTTGTGTAAATAAGGATCCTATTATATAAACTATACAAAAAATAATACTCACAAATAAATTATTTTTTTTGGGTTTTATTTTAAAAAATAATATTATAGGGGGAATCCATAATATTATAAATGTAAGTATATTTTTTATTCTCTCCATTATATATTCCCCCTTTAAATCCCATCTAATAAACTAATATTTCCTCTAAAACTTCTTCTTTTCCTTCTTTACTTAATGAAGATATTAATAAAATCTTATCATCTTTGTCCATTTTTAATGTATCTCTTATAATTTTTTTATTTTTATTTATATCATTTCTTTTTAATTTATCAAGTTTAGTTCCAACTACTAAAACTTCATAATTATAATGTTTTATCCAGTTATACATGTTTATGTCATCAGCTGTTGGTTTATGCCTACTATCAACTAATAAAACTATTTTTTTTAGTTGTTCTCTTCCAACAAGATACTGTTCCATTATGTATCCCCAGCTTTCTTTTTCTTTTTTAGAAACTTTAGCATAACCATAGCCAGGCAAATCTACAAAATACATATTATCATTTATTAAGAAAAAATTTATTAATCTGGTCTTTCCTGGAGTAGAACTTACCTTTACTAATTTTCTTCTATTAGTCAATGTATTTATAAGAGTAGACTTACCCACATTAGATCTTCCTACAAAGGCAATTTCTGGTCTACCATCCTCAGGATATTGAGCTTTTTTCACTGCTGATATTACAAATTCTGCTTTTTTTATTTCCATTTCCATATTTAATCTCTCCATTATTATTCTTTTATTAAAGCATTATCAAGAACCCTTTCTATTTTATCAGCTACAATAAAATCGATTTTATTTTTTACAGTTTTCGGAATGTTTTTCAAATCTTTTTCATTAGCTTTAGGAATTATTATTGTATCTATTCCAGCTCTATATGCAGCTAATGACTTTTCTTTTAATCCACCAATAGGTAATACTCTTCCTGTTAATGTAATTTCTCCTGTCATCGCTACATTATGCTTAACTTTTTTACCACTCAAGGCAGAAACTAATGCTGTTATCATAGTTACTCCTGCTGAAGGACCATCTTTAGGAACTGCACCTTCTGGTACATGTATATGAACATCCTTATTTTTATAAAATTCAGTTTCTATTCCATATTTACTAGCATTTGCTCTTACGTAACTATATCCTGCTTTTGCAGATTCTACCATAACTTCTCCTAACTTTCCTGTTAGCTGAAGTTTACCATTACCCTCCATAACACTAACCTCTATAGGCAATGTATCTCCACCATAAGCTGTCCAAGCTAATCCTGTTACCACACCAATCTTATCTTCTTTATCTGCTTTTTCATAAGAAAATACTTCTGGTCCTAAGTACTTTTTAACATGATTAATTGTAACATTAGTTGTGTTCTTATTTTTCTCCATCATTTCTGTTATAGCTTTCCTTATAATAGAAGATATTTTTCTTTCTAACCCTCTAACTCCTGATTCACGGGTATAATTATCTATAATATAATATATAGATGAGTTAGAAAAAGTAATTTTTCCATCTTCCATATTATGCTCTTTTAATTTTTTAGGAATAAGATGATTTCTAGCTATATAAAATTTTTCCTCCGAAGTATATCCAGATACTTCTATAATCTCCATTCTATCCAAGAGTGGACCTGGTATTGTACTTAAAGTATTTGCAGTAGTTATAAATAATACTTTAGATAAATCAAAATCTAATTCTAAATAGTGATCTCTAAATGTAGAATTTTGTTCTGCATCTAATACCTCTAATAATGCATCTGCTGGATCTCCTCTAAAATCATTACTCATTTTATCTATTTCATCAAGTAAAAATAATGGATTTTTAGATTTGGCTTGTTTCATACCATAGATTATTCTTCCTGGTATTGCTCCTACATAAGTTTTTCTATGTCCTCTTATCTCTGCCTCATCTCTTACTCCGCCTAAAGACATTCTTACAAAATTTCTATTTAGAGAATGGGCTATAGATTTAGCTATAGATGTTTTTCCTACCCCTGGTGGACCTACTAAACATAATATAGGACCTTTTAATGTTTTACTAACCTTTCTCACTGCCAAATATTCTATTATTCTATCCTTTACATCTTTTAATCCATAGTGTTCTTCATCCAATATTTTTCTAGCTTTTTTTATATCTAAATTATCTTTAGTGTATTTATTCCATGGTAATGATAATATCCAATCTAAATATGTCCTAATAACTCCTCCTTCTGCAGAGAAATTACCAGAATTTTTTAGTCTGTCTAATTCATATATAGCTTTTTCTTTTACATCTTTAGGAAGCTTTGCTTTATTTATTTTTTCTTTATATAAATTTATTTCTTTTTTATCTTCTTCATCTTCCCCTAATTCTTCTTGTATCGCCTTTAATTGTTCTTTTAAATAATATTCCTTTTGTACTTTATCTATTTTGTTCTTTACTTTAATTCCTATTTTTCTTTCAATTTTTAGTATTTCTATTTCTTCATTTATAATTGTTAATATTTTTTCTAATCTCTCTTTGGAATCAACAATTCCTATTAACTCTTGTTTTTGTTCTTGACTTATGTTTATGTATGAACCTATAACATCTGCTATTCTACCTGGCTCTTCTAAATCTTCTACTCCTATAGTTAAATCTGAAGATGAATCACCCGAAAGTTTAATATACTCATCAAAATTAGTTTTTACTAATCTTACAAGTGCATCTACTTCCTTATCATTCTCATATTGATTGTCTTCTATCTCTTCTATCTCTACTTTTAAAAATGGTTCTTTTTCTAAATAATTAGCTATTTTACCTCTAGTTTTTCCTTCTACTAAAACTCTAACTGTATTTCCTGGTAATTTTAGTATTTGTTTTATTTCACATATAGTTCCTACATCATATATGTCCTCTACAATTGGTTCTTCTGTTTCAGCCTCTTTTTGAGCAGATAAAAATATTTTTTGTCCATTTTCCATAGCTTCTTCTAAAGCTAAAATAGATTTTTCTCTACCTACATCAAAATGTAAAATCATATATGGAAATATAATTATTCCCCTCAATGGAATTAAAGGAAGAACTTCTAAGTTTTCTTTCATATATCTCCCTCACTTTGCTAAATTTAGCTTTATATATAGCTAGACTAATATATTATACCTATAAAAATACTTTTTTTCAAATGTCTATTATAATGTTATTTATTATTTTTTTAAGTTATACGTAGGTATTTAGATTTTATTTAGTCATAGATTCTGCTGATAAAACTTCTACATTCTTATCTATATTTAAAAATACTTTATCTTCTCCAATACAAACAGCCTCTTTTATTACTGTTTTTATATTAGAAACAGGAATTACTTTTACATTATCTAAATTATCGAATTTATCTTGCCAATTTTCCCTAGGTATTATAATTTTTTTAGCTCCAGCCTTAATAGCTGCATCTATTTTAGCACTTACTCCACCTACTGGTTTTACTTCTCCATGAATAGATATTTCTCCAGTCATAGCCACATTATTATCTACAGCTTTACCTGTAATAGCGCTATATACTGCTGTAGTTATACTTATACCTGCTGATGGTCCATCTACAGGTATTCCACCTGGAAAATTTATATGTATATCATATTCATAACAATCTATGCCAAATATCTGCTTCATTATGGTAATAACATTTTGAACAGAACACCATGCAGTACTTTTTCTAATTGCTTTTTTATTTGAATTGTTAATTTCTTCCTCTTCAACTAATCCTGTTATAGATAAACTTCCCTTTCTAAAATTAACTTTTTTGGCTGTTGCCTCTATCTCCATAATCATACCCATATTAGCTCCATATACTGCTAATCCATTCACATATCCAATTTTAGACTCCAGTGGTATCTTCTTTTGTATTCTTGGAGAATACTGACCATTTTCTATAACCCATTCTACATCCTGAACTAATATTTTATTTCTATTACTATTTATTGATAGCCCTGCAGATAATTGCACTAAATTTATAGTATCTCTTCCATTGTTACAATATTTAGATATTAATTCACAAGCTTCTTCTTCTATAGTAAAATTTAATTTTTTAATAGCATTCATAGCTATCTTCTTTATCTCTTCTGGTAATAACCCTCTAAAAAATACTTCTACACACCTAGATCTTAAGGCTGGAGTTAGTTCTTCTGGACTTCTAGTGGTAGCCCCTATTAATCTAAAATCTGCTGGTAAACCATTCTCAAATATATCTCTTATATAACTTGGAATATTATTATCTGAAGAATTATAATAGGCACTGTCTAAAAAAACTTTTCTATCCTCTAAAACTTTTAATAATTTATTCATTTCACTAGGATGAAGTTCTCCTATTTCATCTATAAATAATATTCCCCCATGTGCCTTAGTTACTGCCCCTGGCTTTGGTTGAGGTACTCCTGCTAATCCTAAAGCGCCTGCTCCTTGATAAATAGGATCATGAACTGAACCTATTAGAGGATCTGCTATTCCTCTTTCATCTGATCTAACTGTAGTAGCATCTATCTCTATAAATTTAGAATCTTGATTAAATGGAGAATACTCTTTCTTTTTTGCATCTTCTAAAATCAACCTAGCTGCTGCTGTTTTTCCTGTTCCTGGTGGCCCATAGATTATTACATGTTGCGGATTAGGACTGCATATAGCAGCCTTTAATGCTTTTATTCCATTTTCTTGCCCTATTATCTCATCAAAAGATGAAGGTCTACTTTTTTCTGTTAAAGGTTCTGTTAGTTTTATACTTCTTAATTTTTTTAATGTATCTATTTCTTTTTTATTTTCCTTTTCAATTACTACCTTATTAGATTTTTGACTTTTTAAAGCGTTCATAAAATATAATCCCATAATAACTGTGAAAAATATTTCTATTAATATTAATGTTTGTGTCATATCCAAAACCCCTTTAATCCTTTTTTTATTATTATGTTCTTTTTTCACTCTATATATTCAAAAGGATAATTTATTAATTTCACTAATTAAATAAAAAATAGCACCAAGATCAAATCTTGGTGCTATTTTTATGCTGTTTCAGAATCTTTTCTTTTTTTAGTTTTTTTAGGCTTAATAGGTAACCTTTTTCCACCTTCAGCCTCTATAAGCTCTGGTTTCCTAGTTTTTATGCAATCTTTATTTACTATTACCTTAGCTATATTTTCTTGAGATGGTATCTCAAACATAATTTCTCTCATCATATCTTCTATTATAGCTCTAAGTCCTCTAGCTCCAGTATTTCTATTTATTGCCTCATCAGCAATCTCCTTTAATGACTCTTCATTAAATTCTAATTCTACATCGTCTAATTCAAACAATTTCTTATATTGTTTCACAAGAGCATTTTTAGGTTCAGTTAATATTTTTATTAGAGCTTCTCTATCTAATTTATCTAAAGTAACAACTATAGGTAATCTTCCAATAAATTCAGGTATTAAACCAAACTTTAATAAATCTCCTGGCATAATATCTTTTAAAAGTTTACCTAAGTCCTTTTCTTTTTTAGATTGAATTTCAGCTCCAAATCCTAAAGAGCTAGTTCTTGTTCTTCTTTCTATTATTTTATCTACTCCATCAAAGGCTCCACCACAAATAAATAATATATTCGTAGTGTTTATTTGTATAAACTCTTGATGTGGATGTTTTCTTCCACCTTGAGGCGGAACAGCTGCAACAGTACCTTCAAGAATTTTTAATAATGCTTGTTGTACTCCTTCACCTGACACATCCCTAGTAATAGAAGGATTTTCTGACTTTCTGGCTATCTTATCTATTTCATCTATATATACTATTCCTTTTTCTGCTCTTTCTATATCGTAATCAGCATTTTGAATAAGCTTTAAAAGAATATTTTCTACGTCTTCTCCTACATAGCCGGCCTCTGTAAGTGTTGTAGCGTCTGCTATAGCAAAAGGTACATTTAAAAACTTAGCTAATGTTTGCGCTAATAATGTTTTCCCTGAACCTGTTGGTCCTAAAAGAAGAATGTTACTTTTCTGAAGCTCTACATCATCACTATTTAAATTTGAATTAATTCTTTTGTAATGATTATACACGGCTACAGATAATGATTTTTTAGCATCCTCTTGACCTATAACATATTGATCAAGATAGTTTTTTATTTCCTTTGGCTTAGGCAATGATGTTAAATCTACTTGTATATCATCTTCAAACTCATCACTTATTATTTCAGAACAAAGTTCTATACACTCATCACATATATATACTCCTGGGCCTGCTATCAGTCGTCTTACTTGATCCTGTGTTTTTCCACAGAATGAACATTTCAACTGTTTTTTTTCATCTAATTTAGACATTTCTACACCTCACTAAAGGTTATTTCTTTCTATCAATAACTTCATCAATTAAACCGTATTCTTTAGCTTCTTCTGCGCTTAAGAAATGATCTCTTTCTGTGTCAAGCTCTACCTGTTCTAATGGTTTTCCTGTTCTTTCACTTAATATAGTATTCAATTTTTTCTTCATTTTTAGGATTCTTTCAGCATGTATTCCTATATCTGTTGCTTGACCTCTGAATCCACCTAGTGGCTGATGTATCATAACTTCACTATTAGGTAATGCATATCTTTTTCCCTTTGCACCAGCTGCAAGTAAAAATGCTCCCATAGATGCTGCCATTCCTACACATATAGTGGAAACATCTGGTTTTATATATTGCATTGTATCATATATTGCCATTCCAGAAGTTATAGAACCTCCTGGACTATTAATATATAAATATATATCTTTATCTGGATCTTCTGCTTCTAAGAACAACAATTGTGCTACCACTAAACTAGCAGTTGTGTCATTAACCTCTTCACTTAACATTATTATTCTATCTTTTAATAATCTAGAATAAATATCGTAAGACCTTTCCCCTCTATTTGTTTGTTCTACAACTACAGGTACTAAACTCATACATATCTCCTCCTTTTATAAAAATAAGATACTAATGATACCTATGTGATATTTATAATTATTAAAACTTAGTTGCCAGAAAATATATCCTGGCAACTATATTATTACCTATTATTATAAATAAACTAAGCTATTTCTTTACTATTCTTTACTAATAGGTCTAAAACTTTTCCATTAATTATATCAATTTCTAAGTATGCTTTTTGAGCATTTACTATTAGTTCAGCAGTTTTTTCTACATCTTTTTGACCATATTGTTTAGCCATTTCCATAGCTTTTTCTTTTAATTCTTCTTCTGTAGCTTTTATATTTTCTACTTTAGCAATTTCTTGCATTATTAAATCTGTTCTAACTCTTTTTTCAGCTGTTTCTCTCATATATTCTTTTACTTTTTCTTCTGAACTATTTGTAAATTCATAATATGATTTAAGGTCTAGTCCTTGATATTTTAATCTCATTTCTAAATCTCTTACCATATTATCTATTTCTTTTTCAATCATAACTTTTGGTATATCTATTTCAGCATTTGCTGCAACTTTTTCAACTACTGCTTCTTCATATTCTGCTTTAGCTTTTTCAGCTAATTCTTTTTTCATTCTATCCTTTATATCTGATTTTAATTCCTCTAATGTATCAAATTCTGAAACTTCTTTTGCAAATTCATCATCTAAAGCTGGAAGTTCCTTGATTTTTATATCCTTAACTGTTACTTCAAAAGTAGCTGGTTTTCCATTTAAATCTTCTCTACCATATTCTTCTGGGAAACTTACATTTACTTCTTTTGATTCACCTTTTTTAAGGCCTATTAATTGATCTTCGAAATCGCCTATGAAAGTGCCTGATCCTATTTCTAATTCATAGTCCTTAGCTTCTCCACCTTCAAAAGCTTTTCCATCTACATATCCTTTAAAATCAATTACTGCTATGTTTCCTTTTTCAATTGCTCCTTCTTCTTTAACAGATACCCTTGCATTTTTTTGTTGCATAGATTTTAATTCATTTTCTACAGCTTCATCTTCTACTTCATATGAAACCTTTTTAACTTCTACACCTTTATATTCTCCTAATTTCACTTCAGGAACAGTTGTAACTTCTGCTGTATATATAAAGTCTTTTCCTTCTCCTATTTGTATTATATCTATTTGAGGAAAATCTACTGGTTTTATATTATTTTCTTCTATAGCCTTAGGATATGTATCTTCACAACAGAAATTTATAGCATCTTCAAATAAAACTCCTTCTCCGTAATATTTTTTTATTATATTTAAAGGTGCTTTACCTTTTCTAAATCCTGGTACATTAAATCTTTTAGCATTTTTTTTGAATGATTTTTTAACAGCTTCATTGAATTTTTCACTATCAACTGTTATCTCTAATTTTACAACATTCTTTTCTATATTTTCCACTTTAACGTTCATTATACTTCTTCCTCCCAATTCCTTGTTTATGCTCATTTTAACTCTATCATTATATCATATATTTATAATTATTAATATACATTACGCTAACATAAAGTAAAATAGATTATAGTTACCTAAATTACACTTTATTAACTATTATATATCATATTATATATCATATTCTATATTATTTACAATATTTTTCATCATGATAAAATATTTTGAAGAAAATCCCTTGAATTTATAATTTCTGAATATGAGGAATAATTGTCACTATAAACTTCTATAGTATAAACATTATTATATCCTATTTCCTGTAATTTACAACATATTTTTTTTAAATTTATATTGCCTCTTCCCGGTAGTAGACAAATATTCTCCTCATCTCTATCATTTATATGAACATTAACTATTTTATTTCCCATTGTATTTATGTATTCAATAGGATCTTTACCTATCCTAAAGGCTTGTTTGATATCCAATGTATAATTTAAATTATTTCTACACTTTTCATTTAATATATTTAAAAAATCTATATTAGAAGACATACACCAAGCTACATTTTCTTGAGCTAGTTTTATTCCCTCTTCATTAGCAATATAATTTAATTCATCATAAATATCTATAATATAGTTCATATTTAAATCTGATAAATTACTTCTTCTCATGCCGTGAAATGTATAATAATTTGCTTTCAATAAATTTGCTGCTTTACATACTTTTTTAAATATCTTAAGCATATCTCTTTGTCTTCTTCTGTAAGAATCAAATAAATAGAGTTCAAAAGCACTTGAAAAAGCATGAATAGAATTTATAAAAAAATTATTTTTTTCTTTTTCTTCTTGTATTTTTTTTACAAAATCTTCACTATACTCACTATAAGTGTTTAAAAAAACTTCTCCCACATTAAATCCTAATTTTTTCATAACTGATATAGTTTCTTCTATTGGTACTTTAGGATACAAACAAGCAGAAGACATTCCTATTTTCATATTTACCTCCTCAAATAAAGCAAGAGTGTATATATTTGATACACTCTTAAAACTACTATGCGCTTATTAATTTTAATATTATTTATATAGAATCTTTATTTTACTCACTTATGCTTCCATCTGCTTTTAAAAATATAGTTTTACCATCTGAAATCACCGTAAGTCCCTTTTCTGTTAATTTGTCAAACTTAATGTCTTCTCCTGATATATTTTGATTGTATAAATGAGTTTTATTTTTTATATTATACATCCAAATGTATTTAGTTGTCTTATTAAACCATGGTAGTTGAGAAATATATGCTATATTATCATTATCTATAAATTTAGGCAAAACTGACCATAGATAATCTTGTTTTGAAGCTAATATTGTATCCTTTTGAAAAGTTGTTCCGGATGTTGATGTATACTGCTTATTTGTTATATCCTGCTTTTCACCATTTAAATTTACTAAATAAATATTTTGAGTCTTTGGGTTTGTTAAAACTATTAAATTTTTTGAAGGATTTATATCATATAATAAATTATTCTTATTTAAATCTATAGATTTAATGGTCTTATTTTTATTACTATCTTCTATATATATCAACTTTATTTTTATATTATCCTCTAATTGAACTTCTATATTATTATCTTTAGGAACTTCACTTTCTTTTTTTACTGTGGCTGCATTGTTATTTTCATTTTCTTTTTTATTTTCCTTTTGTTCTTGTTGTTTATTTTTTCGTTCTTCTTCAGCCTTAGTTTCTTCTTTTATTTGATTTAAACTAATTTTTATCTTTTTACCAATACCATTGTTAGTGAATATTACTACTAAAGAAATTAATATTATAACTATAACAGAAAAGAAAGTCCTTCTTTTTCTTCTTTTCATTCTTCTTTCATAATCTTTGCTAAAAATACTTGGTTTTGCCACAATAATTCCTCCTATATATAATACCTATCTATACTATACTAAATAAAATATATTTATAATAATGCATACCTAACATTATTATAACTCAAAACTATAAAAAATAATAATCATTTTAATAATTATTAAAGTAAAATTAAGTTTTTATTTATCATTTGTTTAAACTAAAAAAGTGTTCCAAAATCAAATTTATTTTGAAACACTTTTGACTATTAAATTTATTTTTGCCTTCTACTGCCTGGTTTTTCAAAAGGTATATTATTTTTACATAACTCACAATTATCTTTTTCATATGTTTCTATTTCTAATCTACAAGCACTATATATTGGATATTTTATGTTTATATCTTCTGCTCTTCTATCAACTATACATGCTATACCTACTACTTCTCCATCCATTTCTTCTATAACTTTAGCTACTTCTAAAGAAGATTTTCCTGTAGTTATTACATCTTCGGATATTATAACCTTATCTCCATTTTTTATTTCAAATCCTCTTCTTATGCACATTTCATCACCTTTTCTTTCTGCAAATATTCCCGGTCTATTAGTTTGCCTTGCTAATTCATAAGATACTATTACACCACCCATAGCTGGACCTACTATTATATTAAAATCTACATCTTTAAGCTTTTCTGCTATTACACTAATAACTTTTTCTGCTTTTTCTGGATATTGAAGTAACCTTGCACATTGACAGTATCTATTACTATGTCTACCAGATGATAATAAAAAATGTCCTTCTAATAATGCATTTGATTCTTTTAATATATCTATAACATTTACATTACTCATTTATATCTTCTCCTTATATTCACAAAATTTATTTTAAATAATTCCCCTTATTTCCTCTAAGCTTGTAATCCCCTGTTTTTTTATATAATTTTCTAAATCTTCTATTATATCTACGGCGGAATATGGATTAATAAAATTAGCTGTTCCTATTTGTACTGCTGTAGCCCCTGCCATAATAAACTCTATTACATCTTCATAATTGCTTATTCCGCCCATTCCTATAACTGGTATTTTTATCTGCTTACATACTTCATATACCATTCTTAATGCTATAGGCTTAATACATGGTCCTGATAATCCTGCGGTTACATTTTCAAATACAGGAACTTTTCTTTTTATATCAATAGCCATAGCTTTAAATGTGTTTACTAAAGAAATGACATCTGCACCTGCGCTTTCACATTTTATAGCCATATCTACTATATCTTCTGCATTAGGAGATAATTTTACTATAAGCGGCTTTTTACATATTTGTTTAACTCTATTTACTACTTCATAAGCTACTTCTGACTTTATTCCAAAAGCCATTCCTCCATGTTTCACATTTGGACAGGATATATTTAACTCTATCATATCTATATCTGTTTTATTTAACTTTTCTACTACTGCCATATAATCTTCTATACATCCTCCGCCTACATTTGCAATAGTTATAGTATCTATTTTTTTCATTTTAGGTAACTCTTCTTTTATAAATTTATCTACTCCGGGATTTTGAAGTCCTACACTATTCATTATACCGGAATTCGTTTCATAAATTCTTATTCCATCATTCCCATCTTTAGGATTTAAAGTTAACCCCTTACTGGAAACTCCTCCTAATTTCGAAACATCATAAAATTCTCCATATTCTTCTCCAAATCCAAAAGTTCCTGATGCAGCTATAATAGGATTTTTAAAAATTTTACCACATAAATTTACTTGAAGCATTATATATCTCCTTTCAAAAGAATATCCTCCCCTTTAAATACGGGACCATCCTTGCAAGTTCTTTTATTACCAAATCTAGTTTTACAAGTGCACACAAGACATGCTCCTATACCACAGGCCATTCTTTTTTCCATAGATACATACAAAGGTATCTTCTTTTCCCTACACATTAATATAACCTTATCCATCATTATTTCCGGACCACAACACAAAACCAAATCATAATCTTCTGGATGAAAATAATCTGTTACATATCCTTTTTCTCCAGAACTGCCATCCTCTGTAACTACAATTACATTATCTACTAAATTTTTAAAACTTTCTATACTATAAGTCTCATCTCTAAAGCCTGCATAGATATCTATATTTATATTTTTCATACTTTTTATTAAATAATTTATTGGAGCTATTCCTATACCACCAGTTACTATAGCTATTTTGCCCTTTATATTTTCTAAATCAAATCCATTTCCTAAAGAACCCATTATTTCTATTTCATCTTCTGATGTTTTCTCTGATAAAATTTTGGTTCCTTTTCCTTCTACTTTATATAAAAATTCTATTGAATTTTCACTTATATCATGTATACTTATTGGTCTCCATAAAATTGGCTCATTTCCCCAAGCTCTAATCATATAAAATTGTCCTGGATTACCTTTAAAAGTACCTTCTAGTGTCATTTTAAATATATTTGTTGATATACTTTTATTCTCTATTACCTTTACTTTAAAAGTTTTAGCCGTTATTTTACACACCACTCTTTCTTGTAATCTAATACTACAAAAATATATTTATATAATGCACATAAGATTTTGCCCCTATTTTATTTAAAATAAAATACAAGTGCTAATACATTTAAAAATAAATTCTTGCAATACTAAAAGTAACTTTATGTAAATCTATATAATCTGTAAAGTTTTTTTCATATTTATAACTTCATTTCTAGCATATTCTTCAAAGTTTTTTCCTTCTTCATCATATTTTTTATAGGCAAGCAATATTCCCCTTGAAGAATTTACAATACCTCCATTACCTTTACTTAAATAAGATTTGGCAACTTCAGCTTTTCCTCCTTGAGCACCATATCCAGGTATTAAGAAAAATGTATGTTTTAATTCTTTTCTAATATTATTTTCTTCTGCTGTACATCCAACCACTGCTCCTATCGAGCTATATCCACAATTACCTAAAAATTTTTTTCCTATATTCTCTATTTTCTCTCCTACTTTGTTATATACTTTTTTATTGTCTTTTAAATCTAAATATTGTATATCCTTTGAACCTTCATTAGAAGTTCTTAATAATAAGAAAGCTCCTTTTTTCTTATTTATAAAATAATCTTTATAAGGCTCTAGTGTATCCATTCCCATATATGGATTTAATGTTATAAAATCACTTTCAAAATCTCCCTCGAAATGAGCTTTTGCATACATTTTAGCCGTAGCAGATATATCTCCTCTTTTTATATCAGCTATAACTATGCCTCCTTTTTTTCTTATATATTCTAAGGTTTTTTTATATAAAATCATTCCTTTAATCCCCATAGCCTCATAATAAGCTATCTGAACTTTATAACAAGCTGATACATCAAAAGTTGAATCAACTATTCTTTGATTAAATGCAAATATAGCATCTTCTATATTAGTAAATTTATTTAAAAATCCTTTTGGTATATAACTTATATCTGTATCAAGCCCTACACAAACACAACCTTTTTTTTCTACACTTTCATACAATTTATCTATAATCAATTTATTCATCCTTTCTTTTTCTATTAAAATTCACTATATACTATACTACCTGCTTTAAATGTAGCTTTAACTTTTCCTTTAAGACACATACCATCCATAGGAGTATTTTTTCCTTTTGAATGAAATTCTTCAGATTTCACTTTATATTCTTCTTTTGTATCCACTAAAACTAAATCTGCTTCTCTTCCTATTTTTATTTCACCCTTATTTACACCTAGAATATCCGCTGGATTCTTGGACATTATTTTTGAAAGTTTGCTTAAACTAATATGATTATCATGAACTAATTTTGTATAACATGTAGAAAAAGAGGTTTCTATTCCTGATATTCCCGGACTCCCCTTTAACTTATCTTCTTTACTATGAGGTGCATGATCCGTTCCTATGCAATCTACTAAATCTTCTTTTATTGCCTCTATCAATACCTTTATATCTTCTTCTTCCCTTAAAGGTGGATTTACTCTATAAAAAATTTTATTTGTAAGAGCTATATGATGTGGTGCTACTTCACAGGTTATTTTTAAACCTTTCTTTTTAGCATTCCTTATATATTCTATAGATTCTTTGGTACTTACATGAGCTATATGAATTTTACATCCTGTAAATTCTGAAAGCGCTATATTTCTCCAAGTCATTAAATTTTCTGAAAGCCTAGTATCTAATTCTGTTACATCATGTTCTTCTGAATGGCACATTACTATAAGATCTTTTTCTTTAGCTTTAAACATAGCCTCTATTAATACCCTTGTATTCATTACATCTTTTCCATCTTCTGATATTATTTTTACTTTCTCATCTATGGAATCTAAATGACTTATATCATCTCCGGAAAAATCTTTTGTAATTGATATACATTGATGTATATCTACTAATCCTATTTCCTTTCCTTTTTGTAGCACATATTCTATTTCTTTGTTGGAACTACATATAGGTTTAGTATTAGCCATCAAATTTACCATAGTATATCCGCCTTTTACTGCAGCTCTACTTCCGGTTAATATATCTTCTTTATATGTAAAACCTGGATCTCTAAAATGAGCATGCATATCTATAAAAGATGGAAGAAGAGTTAATCCTCTTCCATTAAATATTTCACAATCCTTCTTTAAATCTATTCCTAATTCTGATATAATTCCGTTCTTTATATAAACATCTCCATGGAAGTTTTGGCACCAATCTATTATATTTACATTTTTAATTAACAATTCGTTCATTTGTGCATCCCTCCATAAATTTATAATTTGTTTATATCTCCACCTGAATATACTTCATCACAATATTTGCATCTGTATTCACCATTTTCTTCATCTACCAAATAAAATTCATTAGGTATATAATGTTCTATAGATGTTATGCAACGTGGATTTTTGCATTTTATAACATTTTCTATTGTTTTAGGTAATTCTAATTTTATTTTTTCCTTTATCTTTTCATTTTCGATAATATCTATTGTTATTGTAGGATCTATAAATCCTAATACTTTATAATCTATTTCCATTATATTTTCTATTTTTATTATATCTTTCTTTCCCAATTTTGAACTTTCAGCATTCATTATAAGCGCTACTCTGTAATCAGCTTCTTCTAATCCTAAATATTTAAATATCTTTATACCATGACCTGCTTGTATATGGTCTATTACTATACCATTTTTTATACTATTTATTGTTAACATATTATCTAACCCCCAATAACTTTGCTATCAAAGCCATTCTTACATACATTCCATATTTAGCTTGTTTAAAATAGCATCCTCTTGGATCTTTGTCTATTTCATAAGCTATTTCATTAACTCTTGGTAATGGATGAAGAACTATCATATCTTTTTTAGCATATTTCATTTTTTCGTTATCTAATATATAACTATCCTTTAACCTTACATAATCATCTTCATTAAAAAATCTTTCTCTTTGAACTCTTGTCATATAAAGTATATCCAATTCCGCCATAGCATCTTCCATCTTAAATACTTCTTTATATTCTATATTATTTTTTTCTAAGATTTCTTTTCTTATATAATCAGGAATTTTTAATTCTTCTGGTGACATAAAAACAAATTTATTGTTTTTATACCTTGATAGGGCTTTAACTAATGAATGTACTGTTCTTCCAAATTTTAAATCTCCACAGCAACCAATAGTTAAGTTCGATAAATTTCCTTTTAAGGACCTTATAGTTAATAGATCTGTTAATGTTTGAGTTGGATGTTGGTGACTACCATCACCAGCATTTATAACTGGTATTTCTGAATACATTGCAGCTATTGCTGGTGCACCTTCTTTTGGGTGTCTCATAGCTACTATATCTGCATAACAACCTACAGTTCTTATGGTGTCTGCTACACTTTCACCCTTAGCTACTGAACTTGAATTAGGTTCTGAAAATCCTATTATCTTACCACCTAATCTAAGCATAGCAGCTTCAAAACTAAATCTAGTTCTTGTACTTGGTTCATAAAATAATGTCGCCAATATTTTTCCATCACATATATGCAAAAATTTTTCTGGCTCCTCAATTATTTCATCTGCTAGTTTAAATACTTCTTCCAATTCTTCTAATGAAAAATCCATTGGATCTAATAAATTTCTTCCTTTTAACATATACAATTCCTCCTTTTTAATCTCTCTGGATTAAATTTAAAGGTATAAAAAATGCCTTCCTTTTTAAAGGAAGGCATAATTATACTCCATCTTAAATATTATGCATATAATATTTATAATTACATTTTTATGAAATATACTTCTCTTCCTTTTTAGCCTCACAGGACTAATTTTAAAGGTCTTATAAAAATTTTATTAATCTTTATTTGCAATAATAGCATAAAAATTTAATCAAGTCAACTATTTATTTTAACCTTTTTGCCATTAAAGCTGCTCCTATAGAACCAGCATATCTACCAAGCTCATGAGCTTTTACTTCTGAACCTAATTTTTCTGATAACTTCTCCAATATGTAACTATTTTCACTTAAACCTCCAGTTAAAAAATATTGCCCAGTATCAGAGTGCTTTTGACATAAAGATTTCACTTTCCCAGCTATAGAATCTAATACTCCATAAGCTATATCTTCTCTTTTTTTACCGCTACCTATTAAACTTATAACTTCTGATTCTGCAAATACTGTACACATAGAACTTATAGTTACATTTTCTCCACTCTTTGCTTTTTCACACATTTCTTCTATATCGAATCCTAATGTGTTTGCCATAAGCTCTAAAAATCTTCCTGTTCCTGCAGCACATTTATCATTCATAGTAAAATTAGTAACATTTCCATCTTCTACTGTTATAACTTTTGTGTCTTGCCCCCCTATATCTATAACTGTACAATCTTTCTTAAATAAATAGTAAGCTCCTTTACCATGACAAGTTATCTCTGTTATAGTTTTGTCGGCATAAGGAACAGAAACTCTACCATAACCTGTTGCAACTATTTTAGAATTTTCTTTTTTTATTCCCATTTCTTTTAATTTATTTTTAATTTCTTCTGCTGTTTTAACACTGCTCCATCCTGTTGGTAATACAAATGTTTCTTTTATATTATCATTTTCAAATACACAAACCTTAGATGCAGTAGATCCTATGTCTATACCTATATAAAACATCTTATCCCACCTTTTTATAAATTAAGTATAAAAACTTTTTATAGTTTTAGTTAAGGAATGTAATCCTGAAATTTTTATCTCGTTATCTTTTATTAATTTTCTTATAATACTTTCATCACTTTTATTATACATTATACATATACCACAAGATTTAGACAATTCTCTTGGTGTAGGAACTATAGTATGCTTTATCTTATTCTTACTAAGTAAACTATCCATTTTCATCCCTTCTGTATGTGAAGGAAAAAGAATATAATAGTTCGTTTGCTCCATTTTATACACTTCCTTTTATAATATCTAATTAAGTGGATATCTAAAAACAAATTCAGTTATATTATAGCAAATATAAAAATATATTTAGTAGACATACGTATAACTTTTACTACTTATTGATTTAATATATTTAAAAGTTAATCTAATTTTTCATATAACATGAGAAACCAGGAGTAAAACCTATAACAAGGTCTCTCTCCTGGATAAAATTTTTCTAAATAAAATTTAAAAATTCACAATAAAATTAACTTGTCTATAAATATACTTATTATTTTAAATTTTTATATTTGCAACATTAAACCTATTTAAAGAATAATAGTATTTACTAAACTATATCATTTCAAGGAATGCTTCTACCCTTGTCTTTATCTGTCCTGAATCTTCTGTTGAATAATCTGTTTCTATATGCATTATTGGAATATTCTTTTCTTTTAATTTTGCTTCTACATCCCTATGTTCAACTGCATAAGTATGACAGAAAGATAAATTAGTGTCTATAACTCCATCAGCTTCATATTCTTTTGTATATTTTATTATATCTTCTATTCTACCTGTATTAGGTGTAAAACAGGCACAATTTATATTTAAGTATCTATCAGCTAAATTTTTAATTAATTCTTCTAAAGTTTCGCCCTTTTCTGAAACTTCTCCTTCAAAATATCTAGTTCCTGTACAAGTTTCTTCTACTACAACCTCAGCATCTAAACTCTCTATTATTGAATGAAGCTTCCAGTTTGGTAGTGCCATTGGAGTTCCTGTTATTAATATTCTCTTTTTATTACTTTGTTTAGAATTTTTAATTCTTTCTTCCAATTCATCACATAACTCATGAACTTTTTCTGTAAATCTCTTCGGATCATCATAGAAAGCTATTTGAGTTATTAATAAACAGTCTAATCCACTTATTGGTGATGGTTTATATTTTCTTAAATCATATAATCTTTTTAATGCTCTTCTCTTTGCATTTGTTACTCTTATGCCTTCTTTTAATGCTTCTACTGTTATTTTATTCCCTGTAAGTTCTTCAATTTTTTTAATAAAATCACTAATTTCTTCTTTCCACTTTTTGAAATCTTTATCTTTTTTCATTTGTGGAAGATCCATTACATGTACTGGCACATATTCATCTAATATTTCCCATGCTTTTTTCTTTCCATCGCAAGTAGTTTCTCCTATAACCATATCACAAGATTGGAAATAAGGGCATGTACCACCTATTTTAGCACCCATAAAAGCCTTTATAAGAGGGCACATATTTCTTGGTAAAACTTTTTCTCCATCTTCAATCCAAAATTGAGAGCCTGCACATAATCCTACACTTATTGCATTTGCCGCTACTATAATTTCTTCAGGTACAAACACACAAAAAGTTCCTACTACTTTTCCACCTTTATTTCTATGTTCATTTAATTCTTGAATTCTAAGTCCATGAACTTCTGACACAACAAAATTAAAATAATTCATTCCCTCTGGTCTATTTTCTTGTGTTAAATATGTAGAGCTATATAATTCTGGTAAAACAGCACATAATTGATCATGCTTTTCTAAATTTACTCCTAAATCTGTCCATAGTTTCCTATAATCTCCCATTAATAAAATCCCTCCAAATAAAATACTTTATATCAATTTTAACATAGTTAACATATGACACGTTATTTGAATATGTAATTGTTGTAATAATATACATCAGATATTTTTATAGAAACTTAAATTAATATTATTTATATTTTTTATTTTTTTCTAATAAATATAAAGTCCATTATATTACTTTTTTACTTTAAATTCCTTCACCTTTACAAGTGCATTTTTTATTTTAGTGAATGTTTTAATAAATTTTGATAATTTATTCATATACTCTTCTTTTTATTTTATCTACTTAATTTTTCTGTATATTTAATTTTTATTAATTACAATATAGTTATTTATCTATTTATTTAAATAGATTATACTACTTTTTATCATAAAAAAAGAGATGATTAAACTCATCTCTTTAAGCTGCTATATTTTCGTATACTTCCTTTTGTACTGCTCTCTCTGAATTAGCTACAATTATAGTTCCTACAGCATCTCCTGTTATATTAACAGTAGTTCTTACCATATCTACTATTCTATCTACACTTAAAACTAAACCAATTCCTTCTAATGGAAGTCCTACTTGTTGAAGCACCATAGATAACATAACAACCCCAGCACTTGGTACTCCAGATGTTCCTATAGAAGCTAATGTAGATATAAGTATTATAGTTATTTGTTGATTTAAAGTTACATTAATCCCATACATTTGTGCTATAAATAAAGCTGCAACTCCTTGCATTATAGCTGTACCATCCATGTTTATAGTTGCACCTAAAGGAATGGTAAAACTAGATACTGATTTATCTACTCCAAATTTTTTCTCACAAGTCTCTAAATTCACAGGTATAGTTGCATTACTGCTTGACGTACTGAAAGCCAGAACCATAACAGGCCAAAATTTTTTAAAGAAATTTATAGGATTTAATTTTCCTATAAATTTAAGCATACCACCATAAATAAATATTATCTGAATTATCATAACAAGAACTGCAACTAAAACATATTTCATAAGTGGTATTAAAACTTTTAATCCTTGAGTCATTATAACATTACTTATAAGTGCAAATACTCCTATTGGCGCTATTATCATTATTACATTTATCATCTTTAATAAAACATTATTGATTTCCTCAAATATATTTAATAAATTTTTAGCCTTATCTCCAACTAATGTTATTGAAACACCAAATATTAAAGCAAAAACTATTATTTGTAGCATATCCCCTTTTACCATAGCTTCCACTGGATTCGAAGGTATCATATTAACAAACATATCCATAATAAATGGAGGTGACGCTGTCTTTACAGTTTCTTTACTTGCTTTTAATGTTACCCCTACTCCTGGTTTTAGTATATTAGCCATAATAAGAGATATAGTTGTAGCAAAAGCTGTTGTAAAAATATAATATATAAATATTTTGCCACCAACTCTTTCTAATTTTTTAATATCACCTACACTAGCTGCTCCACATATTATTGAAAATAGTACCAAAGGCACTACTAACATTTTTATTCCTCTTAAAAAAACGTTTCCCATCGGAACTAAAAACCATTTACTTAAAATATCATTTGTATGTTGAGGTAAAAATAAATTAGCTGTTAATCCAAAACATATTCCTAAAAATAATGCAAACAATATTTTAAAGGTTAATGATTTCTTTTTCTTTAGTTTTCCCAATATTAACTCCCCCATAATGAATTTTATTTTTATGATATGTTTCATAATCAATGACTATATTAACAAATCTCATAATAAATTGCAATAATTAATTTGATTTATAATTAAAAGTCATAATATTCAAAATATTATAAGTGTATTTCTAAATATTATTTCTCTTAAAAGGATATAATTTCTAATGGGTAGACTTCTAATAGTTCTATTAATAAACTTTAGAGGTAGGTTTTACTAAATTGAAAAGTAAGTTCATCAAATTTAAATTTCTAAAATGAAATCTTAGACAAAAATAAAAAACCAAGAACTTAATATTTTAAGTCTTGATTTTAAACATTGATTTTATTTCCTTGTGGTGCGCCCAGCAGGAGTCGAACCTGCGACCTCCGGATTCGAAGTCCGTCACTCTATCCAGCTGAGCTATGGGCGCCCTTAATAAAAAACAACAAAAAAATGGAGCGGGTGAAGGGAATCGAACCCTCGTAACTAGCTTGGAAGGCTAGCACTCTACCATTGAGTTACACCCGCATAATACATTTTTCTTATCAATTTAATAATGGTCGGGGTGACAGGGCTCGAACCTGCGACCTCATGGTCCCAAACCACGCGCGCTCCCATCTGCGCCACACCCCGATATTAAAGAGTTTTTCGAGTTAGTATTTTTATTATTTTGCTTTGCCGTTGTTTCATTTGTTTCAACAACTCTCAACGACATAAACTATTCTACATCATATAATTATATTCGTCAATACATTTTTTTATTTTTTTTTTACTTTTTTAAAATTTTATTATATCTTCTTTATAATAGGAACAATTTTATCCCCTTCAATACCTACAATAGCAACGCTTCTGACACCGTTTCTTGGTAAAGTAGGGCTACCAGGATTAATAAACCAAATTCCATCCATATACTCTATTTGAGATATATGTGTATGCCCAAATAATACGATATCAGCTTCTAATTCTAAAGCTCTATATCTCAATTTAGCTAAATTATATTTTACATCATATTTATTTCCATGGGTTATAAAGAATCTTTTTCCTTCTATTTCCTCCATTAATTCAGATGGTGCTTGATTTGAAAAATCACAATTTCCTTTTACGTTTATAATTTTCCCTTTATAAACTGAAGATAATATTTTTACATCTTCTATATTATCCCCCAAATGTATTATTAACTCTACACTGCCTAACTTATTTATAAGCGAAGTTGCATCTCCTATATATCTATGAGTATCACTAATAACACCTATCTTCAAAATTGTCCCTCCTTATCTATATATATTTTTCTAATTCACACTTTAAAATTTTTAAAGCCCTTCCCCTATGACTTATAGAATTCTTAGTTTGAGAATCCATTTGTGCAAAAGTTTTATTATATTCTGGTACATAGAACAATGGATCATACCCAAATCCATCTTCTCCAATTTCTTTTTCTCCTATAATTCCATTAATTTCACCTTGAACTTTTATTACATCATCTTTATTTATTATAAATACTATAGAACAAACAAACTTAGCGCTTCTTTCTTCCGCTTTTTTCCCTTCTAGTTCTCTTAATAATTTTTCATTATTCTTTTTATAATTTCCATGTTCCCCTGCAAATCTAGCAGAATATATACCTGGTGCTCCATTTAAAGCATCTACCATAAGACCTGAATCATCTGCAATTACCATATAATCTGGTAAGATTTTATGTATAGTGCTTGCCTTTTTATAAGCATTTTCCATAAAGGTGTTCCCATCTTCTTCTATATCTATATCAATTCCTGCTTCCTTCATTGATAAAGCATTTATATTAAATTCTCTTAATATTTCTTTTATTTCTTTTATTTTATCCTTATTATTACTTGCAACAATAACCTCTTTTGTCATATGTTAATCCTCCAAACAAATTAAATATTTTATTTATGTATCACTAAATTACCATTGTATAACATATTATAATATAAGAATTAATTTATGGTAGGTGTGTTTTTTGAAGTATATAGGTCCTTTCTTAAGAATGAATACTTTAAATCCAAGCAATATTTGCTCTCAAATGAATTTTTTAGCTAAAGAATCTTTACAAAACATAGTACTTCATTCCAATTGTGGTATTTGTATACCTTTTAGTGAATTAAAATTAAAGCATGATTTTGCTGATTCTAAAAATTTTACCTCTTGTACACCTTTATTGTGTGTTTATAAAAAAGCTAATCCTAAACTTATAAATTCAAATAAAAAACTAGTATGGAATGATAGTAAATTTAAAAAAGAAATAAACATATTAGGTAATAGCTTTATGGTTTTATCCCTTTTACAATTAATAGAATATTATGAACAATTTAAAGATAGGGATAAAAATTTATACTCTTACACTAAATTATACAATAAATTATGTAAAAAACAATTAGAATTCTTTGCAACTTATTTTAGAAATGAAGAAGGAGTTTTTGTTGATAAACTAGATGTATCAGATAGTATATTATCTCATATAGATTTTAAAGAAAAAAATAAAAAATTTAATTTTTCAAATCAATGCTTTTTAATGTGCGCTTACTATGCTACATCTTTGTTAGATAATGATGATTATTCTTCTAACTATATGGATTTCTCTTTAGATATACTTAATATGTTTTTAGATTATAGGGATGAACTTTATACCCTTTCTACAGATGAAATATCTAAATTATGCTTAGGTATGAATATATTTTATAGATATTCTAAAAATGATGATAGTAAGGTACTATTACTAGATTTATCAGAACTTTTACAAGAAAAATTAAAAGAAAAAAGTTTAGATAGTGAAAAAAAGGTTAATACTTATTGTTTAGCTTATTTAGATTTTATGCTTACTTTTGACAATTTAGGAATATTAAAATTTAAAAATTTAAGTAAAGAAATATATAAATCATTAATAAAATTATATAATAATAACTTGAATATGTTCATTAAAGCTTCCGATAAAAAAGAAATAAAATATTCATGTGATGAATTAATATTATATCTTTTAGTATTACTTAATGAATATAAAAATGATAAAGAAAATTTAGATAAAAATTTATTAATTAAATTCTATAGAAATCAAATAATAAATTCTGGCATAATACTGAGTTGGCCAGAAGAACCAGCCTTAAATAGTATAGAAAGATACAAAAATTTTTCTTTAAAGTCTGAAGATTTATTGGATTCACAATGTTTTAGAATGGGATCAATACCTTCTCCTGAAGCCATTGAGATAGCTCCAGTATTAGGCAAAAATGTTAAGTACAATACAAAAAAACAAGAGTTCACCAATTGTAGAAAATCCTTTGATAGTAATAAAAATTTCTTTTTATGGTTTCTAATTTTATATACACTTAAAAATTAATATTAGGATATTGCAATGCAATATCCTAATATTAATTTATTTTTTGGATATAATAAATCTACATCAATAAGTACAAGCATTGGTAATAAAATACTTTATAGGAGGGCTTTGTATGAATATAACTTGTTCTGAAAAATGTAAAAATAATAAAAATGGAAGATGCATATTAAATTATGTCAGTCCTTTTTTAAGTATTCACGAAGAAAATGCTAATTGTGCTTACTTTCTTCCTATTAACTCATATAAAAACAAAGCTACTATAAAATAATATTAAGTATAGGGTGCTAAGGTTATCTTTTTTAAAACAACATTACCATGAGCAGTAATGAATTCCCCTTGTACCCTAATCTTTTTACATAAAACGTCATAGAAAAAACAAATAGGAATCTCATATAAATCTTTAACTAAAACATCCTGTGCTTTATTAATATATTCCACTCTTTTCCATGTTTCTTCCTCTGCTTTGCTCTTATTTAGAAATTCTTGATATTGTAATGAATTGTTATTAACTTTTGATAAAAAATATAATGGATCATTATTTTCAGCTTTCTTTCTAATAAAAGCTAAATCATATCCCCCCTCTTTAATTTTTTTATCTAATTCATATTTATTTTTACAACTAATTATATTAATGTTTACGTCTAAATTTTCTTTTAATTCATCTATTAAATTATTAACTATCCTATTAGAAACAGGATCTTCTATTGATATAATGTTTAAATCCCTTTTTTCTTTTATATATTCACTTTTGTTTAAAAATTCTTTTGCTCTTTTTAAATTTTTATCTAAACTAAAGTAATTTTTGCCATAGCTTATATTATCATTTTGGGCTATATTATTTGGTACATAAGCAAGAGCAGGTGCTGCTTTGCCATATAATACTTTTGAGCACATATATTCTCTACTAATACAACTGTCTATGGCTTTTTTAAAATTTAAGTCTATATAATCTTTTTTATTAAATATTATACTTCCTGACTCTAAAGATAATTTTTTAGATATAACTTCTTCTTTATTTAAATTATCAATTTCAGCTATGGGCGGGTTCATAAATAAATCCAATTTGGAAGTTTTTAAATTAGCTAAAGCTTCTTCAGTATTTTGTATGGATTTAAGTACTATTTTATTAATTTTTGTATTTTCTTTATCCCAATATCTATTATTCTTATTAATTGTTATTTTATCTTTTTCAATCCTATTTATATAAAATGCACCTGTATATAATATTTCATTATAACTTTTTTTATAATTTTTAGCTTTAGTATCTATCTTTCTTAATTTATATTTAGGCTTAGATAAAGTATTTAAAAAATATGGATCTTTATTATTTAATCTTATTTCCAATATATTATTTTTTTTAGCCTTTATAGCTACATTTTCTAAATTGCCATTGTCTAAATAATCTTTAACTCCATATACTGAGTCTAATTCATTAAATTTAATATTATTTTTTTTATAATACATAAGGATATCTTTAAAAAAGCTCTCAAAATCTTGAGCAACTATTGTTTCTCCATTACTCCAATGCAAATTTTCTTTTATGTAAAATTTATAATCTATACCGTCTTTACTAACTTCCCATTTTTCTGATAATTCTGGAATAATATTGTTATTTTTATCTAATCCTACTAATCCATCAAATAAACTTAATAATAAGTCTTCTTCCCTTTGCGAAACTTCTTCTAACATAATTAAATCCTTAGGAATAGTTTCTATATTATATATTAAATAATCTCTTGTCCCCTCATCTGAACTAACTTCTTTATTTTTTTCTACACAACCGCTAAAAAAAATTAATATAAAACTTAGCAATAAACATATAATTTTTTTCATTTTATCCCCCCTATTTTTAAGAATACAATCCTCTATTTAATTATTTACATTTATAAGTTAAAATAAACAACATTTTAAAATTTTACACATATTTAAATTATTTTCATATAAAAAATCCCCACATTTTTTGTGAGGATTTTTTTATTAATATTTACATTTTATTTGCTTCTTCATTTACTAATTTATTTACTATTTGAGGATTAGCTTTACCCTTTGTTTCTTTCATTACAAGACCTACAATAAACCCTAAAGCTCTCTTCTTTCCATTTTTAAAGTCTTCTATAGATTGTGGATTATTCTCTATAACTTTTTTAACTACTTCTAATATAGCACCTTCATCATTATTTTGAACTAATCCTTTTTCTTCAACTATATCTTTAGGATTTTTGCCAAAGTTAAACATCTCATTTAATACTTTCTTACCTATGTTATTAGATATAGTTCCAGCATTTATTAATTTAATTAACTCTGCTAACTGTTCTGGGTTAAATTTCAAATCCTTAACTTCCATATTTTTTTCATTCATAAGTCTTGAAATATCACCCATTAACCAGTTAGAAGCTGCTTTTGCATCTTCACTTTTTATAGCAGTTTCTTCGAAAAATTTAGCCATATCCATTGTTAAAGTTAATACCATAGCATCATATTTAGGTATTCCAAATTGTTTTACGAATCTTTCTGCTTTTTCATGTGGTAACTCTGGTATAGTTTTTCTTATTTCTTCTATCCATTCATCTGAAATATTTATAGTAACTAAATCTCCTTCTGGAAAATATCTATAATCATTAGCTTTTTCCTTACTTCTCATAAGCACTGTAACAGAGTTAGCTTCATCCCATCTTCTTGTTTCTTGCTCTAAAGCTTCTCCATTATTTATAGCCTCTATATGTCTATCATACTCATATGAAAGAGCCTTTTCTAAAGCTTTAAAAGAATTCATATTTTTTATTTCTGATTTTACTCCAAACTTTTTACTACCTTTAGGCATTACAGATATATTACCATCACATCTTAAAGATCCTTGTTCCATTTTACAATCTGAAACTCCTATTGAAGATAATATACTCTTTAGTTTTTCTAAATATTTTGTAGCTTCTTCTGGAGTTCTTATATCTGGTTTTGATACTACCTCAATTAATGGTACTCCTGCTCTATTATAATCTACTAGTGTTCCTGCATTAGTATGAAGTAATTTTCCGGCATCTTCTTCTATATGTATTCTTTCTATACCTATTTTCTTCTTTTCCCCGTTTTCTAGTTCTATTTCAATATATCCATCTCTACATATTGGAACTTCATCTTGAGTTATTTGATAGTTTTTAGGACAATCTGGATAAAAATAATTTTTTCTATCCATTCTACATACTTTATTTATAGAACAATTTAAAGCTAAACCAGCTTTAATTCCGTACTCTACTACTCTTTTATTTAATTGAGGTAGAGAACCTGGTAATCCTAAACATATTGGACAAACATGAGTATTAGGCTGCCCACCAAATTCTGTAGTGCATCCACAATATATTTTAGTATTGGTTGAAAGCTCAGCATGAACTTCTAATCCTATAACTGCTTCAAAATCCATCTATATTTTTCACTCCTTTGTTTTTAACTATATAATTAAAACTCCGCTCTCATTTTATGAAAATCTACTGCCTGTTCATAACTATATGCTAAATTAAATAATACATCTTCATTAAAATAATCTGATATAATTTGAAGTCCTACTGGAAGTCCATCTACCATACCACATGGTAATGATATAGCCGGTACTCCTGCTACACTGATTGGAACAGTATATATATCTGAAAGATACATTGCCATTACATCATCCTTTTTTTCTCCTATCTTAAAGGCTGTTGTTGGAGATGTTGGTGATACTATAGCATCAAATTCTTTGAACACTCTTTGGAAATCATCCTTTATAAGTTTTCTTACTTTTAATGCCTTTTTGTAGTAAGCATCATAATATCCAGCTGATAATACATAAGTTCCTAGCATTATTCTTCTTTTAACTTCATCTCCAAAACCTTCACTTCTAGATTTTAAATATATATCTTGAGCATCTTTGAAATTTTTGGATCTATAACCATATCTTATTCCATCAAATCTAGCTAAATTTGATGAAGCTTCTGCACTAGATATTATATAATAAGCTGATAGTGCATAATCCATTAATGGTAGGGAACATGGTTTAATTTCTGCTCCATTTTCCTCTAATACCTTTATAGCTTCTTCTACAGATTTTCTTACATTATTATCTAATCCATCTCCAAAGAACTCTTTTGGGATACCAATTCTTTTACCCTTTATATCTTTAGTTAAACTTTCTTTATAATTAGGAACTTCTTTATCTACTGTTGTAAAATCCTTTTTATCAAGTCCTGCTATAACTGATGTTAGCAAGGCACAATCCTCTACATCTTTTCCCATTGGACCTACTTGGTCTAATGTAGAACCAAAAGCAACAACCCCTGATCTTGATATTCTACCATATGTAGGTTTTAACCCAACTACACCGCAGAAAGATGCTGGCTGTCTTACTGAACCACCAGTATCTGTTCCTAATGCTAGTGGAGATTCACATCCTGCTACTGAAACTGCAGATCCACCTGAAGATCCACCTGGTACTCTTTCTAAATCCCATGGATTCTTAGCTAATTTAAATGCACTATTTTCTGTAGATGATCCCATAGCAAACTCATCCATGTTTAACTTTCCAAGAATTATTCCATCTTCTTCTTTTATTTTTTCTGTTACATGAGCATCATAAGGTGAAGTATACCCTTCTAATATTTTAGATGCACATGTGTTTTGCATTCCTTTTACACTTATATTATCTTTTATACCTACTGGTATCCCTGATAAAGCTTTTAATTCTTCATTTTTTTCTATTTTTTCATCAACTTCTTTAGCCTTTTTCATAGCTTCTTCTTCTGCTACATATAAATATGCACATAATTTATCATCTACTGTATTTATTCTATTTAAAAAAGCTTTTGTAATTTCTTCTGCTTTAACTTCTTTATTTGAAAGCATATCTTTTAATTCATGTGCTGTTAATTTAGTTAAATCCATTTTCTTTCCTCCCTTTTCCAGAAAACAAAAGAATTATTAGTCTATAACTTTAGGAACAATTACATATTCCTCTAAGCTTTCTGGTGCATTCTCTATAACCTCTTCTAATTTCATAGATTTTTCTATATTATCTTCTCTATATTTGTTTTCAATATAATATGGATTTACTACTATATCCACATCATCAGTATTTAATTCATCTAATTTTTCCATATAGTTTAATATTTTGTTTAAGTCATTTACAAAATTATCTTTTTCTTCTTCTTTAAATTCTAATCTTGCAAGTTCTGCTACATATTCTACATCTTTCTTTGAAACTGACATTTTATCCCTCACTTCCTTATTATATAAAGATTATTTTTATCTTATATAGTTTAATATTTTTATTTTACCACAAATATATATTTTTTACATAGAAATAAAAAAAACTACCTGTAAAAATTAGGTAGCTTTTTTATTGTATTATATAGCCTCTCCAAATACTTCTTCTTTAATCATTTTTCCATTATAAATGCTTTCTTTTCTAAATAATTTGTCTATAACTATAGCTATAGCTCCATCTCCACAAACATTTGTAGCTGTTCCAAGGCTATCTTGTGCAAAATGTATAGCTATCATTAATCCTTGTTGTGCTGGATTAAACATAAGCATATCTTTTAATAAACCTAAAGTAGCGTATACACCACCGCCAGGTATTCCTGGTGCTGCTACCATAGTAACTCCTAACATAAATATATATGGTATCATCATAGTTGCTGTTGGTACTTGACCTGATATAAGCATTATACCCATAGCTCCTAATACTAAAGTTATAGTGTCTCCTGCTAAATGTATTGTAGCACATAATGGTATTACAAAGTCTGCTACTTCTTCTGACACCTCATTTTTCTTAACACATTGTAAATTTACAGGTATAGATGCTGCTGAAGACTGAGTTCCTAAAGCCATAGTGTAACCCGGTATCATATTTATTATAGCCTTAATTGGATTTTTTCTTGAAACAACATAAGCTATAGAATACTGCAGTACTATATAAGCTATTTGAAGCGGTATTATTATTAAATATACTGATGAAAATGTCTTTAATGTTTGAATTATTTCTCCTGAAGCTGTTAATTTTGAAAATATACCTGCTATATGTATAGGAACTAATGGTATTATTACATTTTTAACTATTATTTCAACTATTCCTTTAAAATCCTTTATAACTTCTAAAAGATGTATTCCTTTTATATAAGGAATACAAATTCCCAATGCAAATGCTAATACTAAAGCTGACATTACTCCCATAATAGGTGGTATATCCACTTTAAAAAATGGTTCTAAATATACATTTGATTTAAACACATTACCGCTATTTTTAATTAGTTTTGGCAGCATAGATTGACCTAATAAAAATGCAGCTATTCCAGCTATTATAGTAGATATATATGAAAATAATACAGTTATTCCTAATAGTTTTCCTGATCCTTTTCCTAGATCTGCAATTCCTGGTGCAACAAATCCTATTATAATCAATGGTATAGAAAAATTAAGAAATCCTCCAAACAATCCTGAAAATGTATTTAAAGCCCTAACAATATGATACATACCTAAAGTTTTTGATATTAATCCTATTAAAATGCCAAATATAATTCCTAAAAATAATTTAGTTAAAAGACCTAGTTTTTTCATTTTGTCTCCTCCTTAGTCTGTGTGTACTCTTATTATATACATATGTTTTTAATATAAATACATTTTTTTTATATTAACACCTATATTTATATTTGTCAATATTATTGTACAAATGTATTTCTTATAAAACACAAATATTTTATAAATTTTAAAACATTTAATCTATAAATTTAAGATAGACTAGCTATTAATTTTTTATATTATTATAAAAAAACCCTATTTAGTTAGATTATAACTAAATAGGGTTTTTATTTATAAGTTAATTTAATACACTTTCATATATATAAAAAATATATTAGCTATAGCAAGAAAAATACAAACTAAAGAATAAAATTTATCTCTCATACCTTTCGAGAAATCTAACATCTTTACAGCCCAAACGATCATAGTAAAAAACATACACCATTGAAGTGTATAATAACTGTCAAAATATTTTATATATGTAAATTGATATATTGTAAGTAAGGTAGCTAATAACGCTACAGTTGTTATTATAACCATTATCCACCCTAATAAATTTATATACTTTCTCATTTTTATCCTCTCCACACTCTTTGAGCTATTATTATAAATTAAACCACTTAAATAATATACTTTTTTTCATTTGTTGTAAATATATGTTTAGCTAATACCATTATTTAATCATATTGGAAAATTCATCTTCACCTATTACCTTTACCCCTAATTTTACTGCCTTTTCATACTTAGATCCTGGTTTTTCTCCTACCAAAACATAATCTGTATTTTTGCTTACACTGTTAGAAACCTTAGCTCCTAAAGACTGTAATTTATCTTTTATTTCTCCTCTAGTATAATTATTTAAGCTTCCTGTTATAACTATCGTTTTATTAATGAAGGGGTTTTCATTAACTATTTCTTCTTTATAATAAGGCTTTACACCTAAATTTAATAATTCCTCTATATTATTTATAATCTTTTCATCCGCAAAAAAATCATATATACTCTTAGCTACTATTTCTCCTACATCTGGTACTTCCACCAATTGTTCCATTGTTGCATTCTTTATATTCTCTAGAGTTTTAAATTTTGCTACTAAATCACTTGCAGTTTTCTTTCCTACATTAGGAATACCTAATGCATATATAAAGGATGGCAAATCACAATTTTTGCTATTTTCTATAGCATTTATAAGATTTTGAGATTTTTTATCTCCAAATTTATCTAAAGTTAATAATTCTTCTTTTCTTATTTTATACAAATCACCTATAGACTTTATATCCAATTTTTCAAAAAGTTGCTCCGCAGTTTTCTCGCTAAATCCTGCTATATTCATAGCTTCTCTACTAGCAAAATGAACTATACTTTTTACCATTTGTGGTTTACAAGATAATGTATTCTCACAATAATAATGTACTCCATTTTGTACTAAATAACTACCACAATAAGGGCATTTTTCTGGTACTTCTATTTCTTTAGTTCCTTCCAATGATTCTCCTACTACACCCATTATCTCAGGTATAACATCATTAGATCTTCTAACTAAAACTTTAGCACCTAATTTTACATTTTTTCTGCGAATATCATCCATATTATTTAGTGTAGCTCTTTTTACTGTAACGCCACCTAGTTCTACAGGCTCTAATAATGCCGTTGGAGTTACTCTTCCACTTCTTCCTACATTCCATTCTACATCTAAAAGTTTTGTAGTAATTTCTTTGGCTTCAAATTTATAAGCTATGGCCCATTTAGGAAATTTTATAGTATATCCTAATATTTCTCTTGTTTTAATATCATCTACAACAATTACTACTCCATCTATATCATATTCAAGTTCTTCCCTTATGGATTCTATATATTGAATTTCTTTTTTCACTTCTTCCATATTAGTACACTCTTTAATATAGTTGTCTTGAGGCAGTCCCATATCTTTTATAAATTTCATCATTTCTGTATAACTTTTAAATTCTGGTCCTTCATTATAACCTATATCATAAAAAAATGCGGATAAATTTCTTCTAGCAGTTTCTTTAACATCTAAATTTCTAAGAGCTCCTGCTGCACCGTTTCTTAAATTTTTTAATGGAACTTTAGCATTTTTATTATATTTCTCAAAAGCTTCTTTAGTCATTATAGCTTCTCCATGTATCTCTACAACATGATTATTTTTTATTTTCAACGGAACCGTCTTTATGGTTTTTATTTGAGCTGTTATATCTTCACCTATAATTCCTGTCCCTCTAGTAGCACCTTTTATTAGAATTCCGTTGGCATCATAGGTACAATTCACTGTTAATCCATCAAATTTTTTAGTAACTATATATCTTAATTCTGGCAATTTTTCCTCACTCATAGCATTATATTGCTCTATAACTTTTAAATTTCTATTATGCCATTCTATCAATTGATTCATATTTTGAGCTTTATCTAAACTCCAAAGCCTTCCTTTATGTGTATATTTACTAAACTCACTTAATATATTATCTCCTACCCTTTGAGTTGGTGAGTAAGATAACGTAACGTTAATTTCTTTCTCTAAATTTACTAATTCATCATATTTTAAGTCATATTCTTTATCAGATATACTGGGATTATCTAATACATAATACTCATATGCATACTGATTTAATTCCTCTACAAGTTCCTTCATTTTTTCTAACTTGCTATTCATATATATACCTCCTAAATCGCTTCAATTGGTGCCATACTAAGCATTAATATTTTAACGCCTCTACGATCAAAAGCAATGGTTAACTTTATATCATTAGAAACCTTACTCATACTAACTATAGTCCCTACTCCAAAGTCTTTATGCTTAACCTTTGAACCAATACTAAGCTTATTAGAATCTATATTATTTTTCGGCACATTGTTTGAACTATGTGCTTTATAAGAATTAATATTGTTTGTTCTTTGTAATTTTGAAGCAAAATTTTTAGGTAACACTTTACTAGTGGCTACTTCTCCATTAATATTTACATTATCTTTTAAGTCTTTAGATATTTCATTTACAAAATCCGATATACCATAGGATACAGTTCTTCCAAACACCTTTCTAATTTCTGCTGAAGTTATATATAATTGCTCTTTTGCTCTTGTTATAGCAACATAACATAATCTTCTTGATTCTTCCATTTCCTTTGGATCTGATAATGATTGTGTTCCTGGAAATATTCCATTTTCCATACCTACCATAAATACTACAGGAAATTCTAATCCTTTAGCACTATGTACCGTCATCATAGCAACACTATCTGAGTTTTCATCATAATTATCTATATCTGTAACTAATGCTACCTTTTCCAAGAAAGCTCCTAAAGATTTATCTTCTGATTCCCTTTCAAAATCCGATGCTGCAGAAACTAACTCTTTTAAATTTTCTACTCTGCTTACATCATCTGGATTTTTAGAATTTTTTAATTCTTTTAAATAACCTGTATCCTCTAATACTTCTTTTATAAGAGCAGATACACTTATATCATCTTTTTTTCTTATTAAATTATTTACTATGCTTACAAATTTTTTAATACTTGTTATACTTCTTTGGGACAATGTTAATATTTGATCTGCATCTAAAAGTACACTGTACATACATTCATCCATTTCGTTTGCAAAATCCTGAACTTTTTTAACTGTAGCATCACCTATACTTCTTTTAGGAACATTTATTATTCTTCTTAAGCTTATATCATCTAATGGGTTATTTATAAGTTTTAAATAGGCCATTAAATCTTTTATTTCTTTTCTATCATAGAACTTTAACCCACCTATTAATCTGTAAGGTATATCAGCTTTCATAAATACATCTTCAAAAATACGTGATTGAGCATTAGTTCTATATAAAATAGCAAAATCATTAAAAGATTTATTACCATCTTTTATTATTTTTTTTATTTCTGAAGCCACAAATTTTGCCTCATCTATATCAGAATATGCTCTAAATACCTTTATCTTGTTTCCATTCTCATTTTCAGTTCTTAAAACTTTGTTTTTCCTTTGAGAATTATTTTTTATAACCTCATTAGCAGCATTTAATATATTGCCCTTTGATCTATAATTTTGCTCTAATTTTATAACCTTAGAATCTTTATAATCTTTCTCAAAATTTAATATATTGCTTATATCCGCTCCTCTCCATTCATATATGCATTGGTCATCATCCCCAACTACACATATATTTCTATGAACAGAAGCTAATAATTTTACTAATTCATATTGAGATTTGTTAGTATCTTGATATTCATCTACCATTATATATTTAAACTTTCTTTGGTAAAATTCTAGTACTTCTTTATTTGTTTTAAATAATTCAACAGTTTTATATATTAAATCATCAAAGTCTAATGCATTATTAGCCTTTAATTTTTTTTGATACAAAATATATGCATCTGCAATTTTATCTTTTCTATAATTTCCACTAGAAATTTTTTTAAATTCCTTAGGTGATATTAGATTATCCTTCTGATTGCTTATAGTGTTTATTATTTCTCTATCTGTAATATCTTTATCATTTATATTTAATTCTTCCATACATTGTTTAATCAGAGTTTTTTGATCATAGGTATCATATATTGTAAAGTTTTTATCATATCCTAATTTATCTATTTCCCTTCTTAAAATCCTTACACAACTTGAATGAAAGGTAGATACCCACATTCCTTCTACTACATCACCAACTAATGATTTTATTCTTTCTTTCATTTCTCCAGCAGCTTTATTAGTAAAAGTTATAGCCAAAATTTTAGAAGGATATATATTTAAATTCTCTATCATATGAGCAATTCTATACGTTAATACTCTTGTTTTTCCTGAACCTGCTCCTGCAAGTATTAATAACGGACCCTCTATATTGGTAGCAGCTTCATATTGTTCTTTATTTAATTTATTTTTTAATTCCATTACATCAGCTCCCTAGATTTTATCTATTTTACATCTTCTTAATATTATATCATCTTCACTATTAGTTAAACATTATTTGTAAATGGAGTTATTTGATTTAGAGGAACCCTTTATTTCCACTAAAGTCTAGAAATATTTATCGTATATCTATATAACCATTTCTTCCAATTTTTAAAAAAATCATTGTATTAATCAAATAAATTTAAAATGTGCTAGCAAAAACTAGCACATAATAATTTAATTCTATCTATTTATTCTCTATTCTATCCAAAACTATTTTATAACCTTCACTTCCATAATTAAGGCATCTATTTACTCTACTTATAGTAGCAGTACTAGCCCCTGTAGCTGCTGCTATTTCTAAGTATGTAACTTTCTTCCTAAGCATTTTAGCTACTTGAATTCTTTGTTCTAAAGCTTTTATTTCATTAATAGTACATATATCTTCAAAAAACCTATAACACTCTTCTTTAGTTTTTAAACTTAAAAAAGCTTCACATAGAAAATCCATTTCTTCACTTTCTAATTTAGATTGATACTGCTCCATATGTTTCAGCTCCTTATCCAAACTCCAATTTATTATTTACTTTAATTTTATCACGTATTAAAATATTAATCTACAAAATTAAGTAAATATATAATGACAAAAAAATAAAACAGCCTATTGGGGTTATAGGCTGTTTACAATAAATAAAAAGGGGGCTATTTATTCTTTTTACTTATCCTTGCATAAACTATTATAATTAATAGAAATAATAAATGCAAGTTTTTTTTGCAGATTTTATTGTAAATTTTTTTTAAAATGATATTTTTATATTCATAATATTTTAATATTTTTTACATTTATATATCTTTTAATAAATCTATTTCTTCCTCTGTCAATTCTCTATATTGACCCTCTTCTAAGTTTTTATCTAATTTTAATGGTCCAAATTCTTCTCTTTTTAAGTAAATAACTTTTTTTTCTACACTTTCAAACATTCTTTTAACTTGATGAAACTTACCTTCATGTATAGTAACTCTTACTTCTGATTCCTCTGCAAATGATTTTATTATTTCAAGCTTTGCAGGAAAACATTCATATCCATCATCTAATACTATCCCCTTTTCAAATTTTTCTATATCTTCCTCTGTAACTTTCTTATTAATTTTTGCATAGTATACCTTATCTACATGCCATTTAGGAGATATAAGTCTATGATTCAACTCACCATCATTAGTAAGCAAAAGTAGCCCTACTGTATTTTTATCTAATCTTCCTACTGGGAAAGGGTTAAAAACTCTATCTTCTTCCTCTAACAAATCCACAACAGTTTCATCATAATTATCAAAAGTTGCTGAAACTACATTTTGTGGCTTATTCATCATCAAATAAATATATTTTTTATATACTACTTCTTTTCCTAATACAAATATTTTATTTTTTTCTGGATCTATTTGCATACCATTATCTTTAACAACTTTACCATCAACATCAACTTGCCCCTTTTTAATTAAAGCCTTAACTTCTTTTCGTGTACCATATCCTAAATTAGCTAATATTTTATCTAAACGCTCCATGAGACTCCTCCTATTTTTTGCTTATTATATTATTAGTATTACCATTATAACAAATTTAAAGGAAAGTGCATTGCACTTTCCTTTATGCTCCATAATTTTTCATTATATTTTTTACATAATTTCTTGTTTCACTTGGCAATTTATTTATATCAGAAATATTTTTTACACCTCTCCATTGAAGAGTTCCAGGTCCTGCATTATATGCTGCTAAAGCCAATTCCTTCACATTCCCATGCATATCTAGCATCTTTTTTAAATATTTTGCTCCACCATCTATATTTTGCTCTATATCAAATGGATTTGTAACTCCTACTTCTTTAGCTGTACCAGGCATAAGTTGCATTAAACCTTGAGCCCCAGCATTTGATACACAGTTAGGATTGAAATCTGATTCCTGTTTTATAACTGCCATTAAAAGTTTTTTGTCTATTCCATATTTTTTGGAAGCCTTTTCTACAGCATTATCTATAGTTATATTACCTGTTTTAACATCAGATTTTATATTATTTATTTCCCTTTTTGCATCTTCTAATTTTTGTCCTACACCATAATACTTATTATCACTGCTGATTATACTATTTAACGATAATATATTACTTAAATCACTATCACCTTTATTTTCCATAGCCTTTAATAAGCTATCTAAAACTATTTGAAAGCTTGATGAATCTCCAAATGATGACTTTATTATTTGCCCAATCAATTGCATTTGTAGCATTTGTTGTAATTTCATATCACTACTATCTACTTTCATAAATTCACCACCAATTTTAAACATATATTTAAATTATCGTCTTATTTTCGACTTTATTTATACTTTAAATTTAAATATATCATAATCCTCATAAGCACATTTTAAAAAACTACTTTTTGATAAAACCAATACTTCATATTCCCCTTCATTAAAAGGCATAAAAGTATAATATTTCTTTCTACTATAATCTTGAACTAACTTCCATTCACCTTTATTCATAATATAAAATTGATAAAGAACTGCATTTCCACCTTCACTATCTACACTAAAAGTTACAGTCTCATTACATTTTATGTCTGTTCTACTAGTTTTTATTTTTGTATTTGTTATAGGAAGAGCTTCTCTTACATAAAACTTAACTTCTTTTTTAGAGTCATAAACCTCTTCGCTTTCTTTATTCTTAGCTAATACTTCTATGGTATAAACTCCGCTGCATTTTGGTGTATATTTAAACTCTTTGTTTTCAATATAATCTGTTTCTTCTACTTTTTCATTATTTATTTTTAAAATATATTTTATCAAGTTATCCTTTGTATTTTGAATTATAACTTTTAATAATATATCATCTCCTACTATATAACTAGTTTTTATTGGGTATATAACATAATCAATTATAGCAGGTATATAATTATGGCTATTTATATAAGTTATATAGTGAGAATCATATTCTCTAGATGAGTATTTATGTTTTGCTAAAACTTCTAGTTCATATGTCCCCGTTTCTTTTGGTATAAATTTAGCCCAATTACAAGTACCAAAATCTATTTTTTCTTTCTCTTTACCATCTTTTTTTATAGAAAATGCGTATCTTACATTATTTCCACCATTGCTTATAGCTCTTATTTCTACTTCTTCTCCCTTTAAAACATGCTTACCTTTATCTAATATTACTTTTTCAATTTTTATAGGTTCTTTAATATATTCTAAATTTATTGTATATTCTATAGAAGATTTATCATCAAATTCATTTTCACTAGAAACATCTTTTACTAAAGCTTCTATAGAATATTTACCTGGAATAGAAGGTGTCCATATATATGTATTATTTCTTATATATCCAGAGTCTTCTGTGTACTTACCTTCTATTTTAAATTTATATAAAAGTTCCTTCCCACCCTCTACATTTAGTTTTAACTCTATAGGAGTATCTGTCATTTGAGGCGAATTTAAATTAGTGGTAAACTTTCTTATAACTATATCTCTATAAGCTTTAACCGTAAATTTCAACATAGCTCTATCATCAAATTCATTTTGAGAATACATATCCTTTACTAAACATAGCAATTTATAATCACCGCTATTTTTTTCTATATAAGATACTACATTATTGCTAGAATAATCTTGTATACATTCTTGTTTACCATTACTATCTATTTTTATAAATTTATATAATATATCTCTACCTTCTTCATAAACTGATTCTACCTTAAATACTAGGTCTTCATCACATATTAATTCTTTAGTTAAGCAATTAAAATCAACTATTTCTACATTATCTATAGAGTTAACCTTGAATGCTACTTTAAAAGAATCATCATAATCTTTAACAGATTTTAAATCTTTACATTCAACCATAAGTTCTTGTATTCCTGGTTTTTTTACTACAAAAGATATACTATTTTCAGTAGAATAATCTTTTATAAGTTGCCAACTTTCATCTTCTTTTAACCAATATTTAAACATCAATGGAAATTTGTTTGTTTCTACTACTGCTTCTATTCTTTCTCCTATATTAAGATTATCTTTATTTAAATATACATTTCTTATATATTTTTCATCTACTTCCCCTATTATATAATCAAATTTACTAATAAAATCAAATGGTTTACAACTATCTTCTTTCTTAGCTTGTACCATTATTATATAATTGCCCTCTTCTTCAGGTACCCAATTTATAGTATCATTAAAACTAAAATCACTAACTGTGTTCCATGTACCTTCTTTTCCTATTATAAATTTATATAAATTTTTTTTGTTATTTTCTACAAAAGCTTTAATTTTTATGCTAGATTTTTTTTGTTGAGGACTTTCCTTATCAAAAATAATATTTAACTCTTCCATTATTGCACCATCCTCTCTTAAAAATATTAACAAATACATTATACTATAATACCAAATTTTGTAATAGTATTTTGTTCTATTTATATTATTATATCATCTTGGGAACACTTATTATAAGGAGGTTGATGTTTTTATGAAAGATTTAGATAAATATGATGGAGATTATCCATATAAAAAATCCTCTGTTTTTACTGGTAAGTCAAAAAAAGGATATCCTATAATAGAAAGATTAAATAATGGATTAATATTTCCTGAAGGTCCTCAAAAAGATTTAGAATTCAAAGATATGAAATAGAAATAAAAGAGTTATTAATGAAAAAAATTTTTCATTAATAACTCTTTAAATAAAATTTAAAATAAATAATTTATTAAAATATTTTTTATTCAAGTATTAATTTTATAAGATTTTTTTCTAATCTAGCATCATCTTCTGAATTTCTTTTTTTATGATTAGAAGTATTTTTTATACCTGCCCTTCTCATCTTTGAACTTATGTGTCTTTCAAATAACATTCTGTCTATGTTATTATTATTAAATATATATCCTTTAGGATTTATAGCTTTAGCTTTTTTTCCAAGAGCCATAGTAGCTACTCCAAAGTCTTGAGTTATTATTATATCATTTTTTTTAACTTCATTTATCAATGCCATATCTACACTTTGAAATCCATGATCTACATATTTAATAATCCCATAACTACTATTTAAAACATGATTTATATCACAAAACATTATAAGATCTAAATTATATCTTTGAGCTACTTGCTCTATTATATTTTTGCCCGGACAAGCATCTGCATCTACTAATATTCTCATAAGACTTATATTACTTTAATCTTTCTTCTAATGTAGCTTTCATATCTTCATAGCCTGGCTTACCTAAAAGGGCAAACATATTCTTTTTATATGCTTCTACTCCTGGTTGATCAAAAGGATTAAGCCCTTGTAAATATCCACTAATTCCACAAGCTTTCTCAAAGAAATAAACTAATTGTCCAAAATAATAAGCTGAAAGTTCTGGAACATTTAATACTATTGATGGAACACCACCATCATTATGAGCTAAAACCGTACCTCTTAATGCTTGATGATTTACATAATCCATATCTTTATCTGCTAAGAAATTAAGACCATCTAAATTTTCTTTATCCTTTTCTATTATAATTGACTTTCTAGGATTTTCTACGTTTATAAAAGTTTCAAATATATTCCTTAAACCATCTTGTATATATTGTCCCATAGAATGCAAATCTGTTGAGAAATCCGCAGCTGCTGGGAATATTCCCTTTCCATCTTTGCCTTCACTTTCTCCATATAATTGTTTCCACCATTCTCCAAAATAATGCAAGCAAGGTTCAAAATTAACTAACATTTCTGTAGTTTTTCCTTTTCTATATAAAGCATTTCTTACTGCTACATATCTATAAACATAATTTTTTTCTATATCTTCTGAAGAATATTCCTCTCTAGCATCCGCTGCCCCTTTCATCATTTCATCTATATCTATTCCAGCTACAGCTATAGGTAATAATCCTACTGGAGTCAAAACTGAAAATCTGCCACCTACATCATCTGGAATTATAAAAGTTTCATACCCTTCTGAATCAGCTAGAGTTCTTAATGCCCCTTTATTTGCATCTGTAGTTGCAAATATTCTTTCCTTAGCTTCTTCTTTTCCATACTTCTTTTCTAATAATTCTTTAAATATTCTAAAGGCTATAGCTGGTTCTGTAGTTGTTCCTGATTTAGATATTACATTTACACATATATCTTTATCTTTAACTAACTCCAATAAATCTGCCATATAAGTAGAGCTTATATTATTTCCTGCAAAATATATTTGAGGAGTTTTTCTTTGAGATTTATCTAAATTATTATAAAATGTATTTGATAACATTTCTATAGCAGCTCTTGATCCTAAATAAGATCCTCCTATACCTATAACAATAAATACATCACAAGTATTTTTAATTTTTTCTGCTGCTCTTTTTATTCTTTCAAATTCTTCTTTATTATAATTTACAGGTAAGTCCATCCAACCTAAAAACTTATTTCCTGGACCTGTTTTTTTATTAAGAATATTATCCATTTCCTTTATCATTGTTTCTAAATATTGTATTTCATGGTCCTCTACATAAGGTTTAGTTTTTGTTAAATCTAAACTTAAACAATTTCCCATATTTAATACCTCCAATGTAATTATTTACACTTTAATATAAAAAGCTGTTGAAGTAATTCAACAGCTGTTTTTTCATTATTTTATTATCTTCTAAATCCTCTATTGTTTCTTTCTTGTTTTCTAGCTTTTCTACATTCTAAGCATCTTTTTGGTTCGTTTTCGAATCCCTTTTCTTTGTAAAATTCTTGTTCTCCTTCAGTGAATATAAATTCTTTGCCACAATCTTGGCATGTTAGCGTCTTATCTGCCATTATATGATATCCTCCTTTATTTGGGATTTACAACTAGTGAAAAGAACATACTTCCCAAATTCAAGGAGATATACTTCTTTATATTACCAGTTTAAATCTCACATAATTTTATTATTTTAATATATTATAACAAAATATCAATTCCTAATCAATAGAAAACAACTCTATTTTGTTACATTTTATTCCATGATTTTAATGGTTAACAACATCACATTATATAATTATTATTAAATTCGTAAAAATTATCAATTAATATAATTTATATAATCTACATAAATTTAAATTATAATTTATGTTAGCTTATAATTTTTTTCAGATAAAGGTTGTAATATTTTACTTATAACATCAAATAAAGACACTTTCATCTCTTCTATAGAATAAGGTTCATCCAATATTATAGAGCTGTAACAAACAGTTCCTGTTAATTCTATAATCATAAATAATCTTTTTTCAAATTCCTTTTCATCTATTTGCTGTTTTACTATTATGTTTTTAAATATATTTCTTATATTCGTAATTTCTTCAGTTTGACTAGAATTTAATAAAGCCTTTCTAAATATACCCCAAGATAAATTTTTATGTATAAGCTTTAATAGTCTTTTATTGTTTTTAAGGTACTCTATTATATAATCTGTAAAACAAAGAACTGATTCTATAAATTCTTTTTTATTCTCATTCATAGTATGTTTCAAAGCTTCTTTAATTATACTTAAGCTTTTCTTTATTATTATCTTATCAATAATATCATACTTATTTTTAAAATATAAATAGAAGGTTCCCTTAGCTACCCCTGCTTTTTTTACTATATCGTCTATAGAAGTATCGTTTATACCTTTTATTATAAAAAGTTCATAAGCAGATTCATATAATTTCTTTTCCTTTAATAATTTTTTTTCTAGAAACTTGCCACCTGAAGTGGATTTTATTTTAGATTTTAGAACCATTATAAGTCCTCCCAACTAATTATTGACTTAAAGTCATTTCCTCTTAATTTAATTATATATCTTTTTCTAATAGTATCAATAGATTTTTATATAAATTTATAAATTTCAATTTTATTGTATGTAAATTGCATAATAAATAATTATATATTAATAAGTTTATAAAAATCAATATTCTATTCTTATAATTGAATATCAAATTAATCCATAAAAATATTATTTAAAATTTATACCTAATCTACTCCTTTATTTATATTTTTAAACTATAAATAAAATTATATAAATTTTAATTTTAACATATTATGCAAAACAATAGTAATTCATATAATTTAATCATTGACCCAATTATTTATAGATTATTTAATATTAAATGCCTTTATTTTTTAAATAGATATATTTTTAACAATTAATAATATTCTTTTCATTTTTAGAAGAGTAATATTATCTCGGTTATGCTCATATCTATAAGTACTATAATAGTTAAATTTCTAAAGCTAATTAACCTATTTTTAATTTTATTTATACTTTACAGAATAATACACAAATATATTTAATTATTGAATAGTATATTAAATTATTACACTATTATACAAATATTATTGATGTCTTTTAACATAATTTTTCAACTTATATGTTAAAAATATATCTAAAATATAAAGGGGGACATTTATTATGAAAATACTTATGTACAGTGTGCGCGACCACGAAAAACCAGCTATAAAAAAATGGCTAGAAAAAAATCCTGATGTTAAAATTGATCTATGTACTGAAGCTCTTTCTGAGGATACTGTTTGTAAATCAAAAGGCTATGACGGAATCGCAATTCAACAAACAAATAGCATAGGAGGAGAAATTGTTTATTCTACACTAAAAAAATATGGGATTAAACAAATCGCTTCAAGAACTGCCGGAGTAGATATGATTGATTTAAATCTAGCTTCAGCTAACGATATTCTTGTTACTAATGTTCCTGCTTATTCTCCAAATGCTATTGCAGAACTTGCCGTAACTCATACAATGAATTTACTAAGAAATATTAAAACTATAAATAAAAGAATAGCTTTTGGTGATTATCGTTGGTCAGCAGACCTTATAGCTAAAGAAATAAGATCTATAACAGTTGGTATAGTAGGTACAGGAAAAATAGGAAGCACTTCTGCCAAACTTTTTAAAGGATTAGGTGCAAATGTTATAGGCTATGATGCTTATCCAAATAAAAAATTAGAAGATGAAGGTATACTTACTTATAAAAATTCATTAGAAGATCTTTTAAAAGAATCTGATGTTGTAAGTTTACACACACCTCTTATAGAAAGTACTAAACATATGATAAATAAAAATAACTTAAAATATATGAAACCAGACGCTTTTATAGTAAACACTAGTAGAGGTGGAGTCATAAACACTAAAGATCTTATTGAAGCTTTGGAACAAAATAAAATAGCTGGCGCTGCACTTGATGCATTTGAAAATGAAGGATTATTTTTAAATAAAGTAATTGATCCAACAAAAATCCCTGACCCTCAACTTGACAAGTTATTAAAAATGGATCAAGTCTTAATAACTCATCATGTTGGTTTCTTTACTACTACTGCCGTTCAGAATATGGTAGATACTAGTTTAGATAGTGTTGTAGAAGTTTTAAAAACTAATGATAGCATAAATAAAGTAAATTAAAAATTATATTCTTTAAAACAAAAGCGTTTTCTATTTACTATAATACTAGTAAAACTTGAAAACGCTTTTCACTGCTATTTTCCATTTTATCAGTTTCTAAAATCAGAAAATAGAATTTAAATATATTTACTAAATAATATTTTTATCAATTCATTTCTAATAATTTTTTCTATACTAAAAACATTTAAATTTACTTACATACTCTTTGATTTTTACAAGTTCCTTTTAATTCAAATTCTTGTAAATTCATAAGAGTAATTTCTACCATATTAGATACAGCTTCATCTGTATAGAACGCTAAATGAGGTGTAATAATTACATTTGGGAAGCTCTTAAGTCTTGCTAATGTATCATCCTGCATAATTTCATTCATTTTGTTATTATGGAAGACTCCTTGCTCATATTCATAAGAATCTAAAGCTGCCCCAGCTATTTTACCTGATTTTAATCCTTCTATTAAAGCTTCACTATCTATTAATGCTCCACGTGCTGCATTAATTATGAAAACTCCATCTTTCATTTTATCTATACTTTCTTTTCCTATCATATGATAATTATCATCTGTTAAAGGTGCATGTAATGTTATTATATCTGCTTCTTTATATACCTCGTCTAAAGATTTATATTCAATATATTTTTTAGCTTCTTCATTCTCTATAATATCGTAACCTATCATTTTTTTCATGCCAAAGCCTGAAAAACCTTCGATCACTTTTAAACCTATTCTTCCTGTTCCTATAACTCCTAATGTTAGATTTCTTAACTCTACTCCTATTAATCCACCTAGTGCAAAGTTATTAAGTTCTACTCTTTTTAATGCAAAAGGAATTTTTCTTGTTAAGGATAATGCAAGTCCTACAGTAAACTCTGAAACTGAGTTAGGAGAATAAGCTGGAACATTAGCTACACTTATACCAAATTCTTTTGCAGCATCAAAATCTATATTGTTTACTCCAGCAGTTCTTGTTGCTAAATATTTTATTCCACAATCTCTAATCTTTTCTAAAGCTTCTCTGTTACAGATATCATTTCCTAAAATTGAAATACCATCATATCCTTTAGCCAAATGAGCTACCTTTGGCCCAAAGGAATCTGGTATTAAATCAACAGTATGTCCATATTGTTTAGAAAACTTTTTGAATGAATCGATTTCATCAGGTCTTACACAATAAGCTAAAATTTTCATATTTTATACCCCCCATTTGTGTTTTTTTCATAATTTTCTATCAAATTCAGCCTAACATATTGTTTAATATTTGTCAATAAAAATGGTTTATTACACTATTTTAGTATATATTTAAAACAAGAAAATATTTTATCTTACACTTTTCAACAATAGATTAGCAATAATTAGTATTAATATATAGTGCAAATAAAAACTTTTAAAAACTAATTTCAAATAAAACTCCATAAAAATGCATAATTTTTTAAAAAAAATATAGAACAATTTGTAACCCTACTTTTTAAATTTTAAATTGACTATTACATTCATTTTTATATTGGATTCTTGTTTTTTTAAATCCAACTAATATTATTGGTACAACTACTATAAATATGCACGCATATCCTAGATATTTATAACCCTTACTTACAATAGCATCTAATCCCAAAGCAGATACTACCATACATAATATCATTAAAATTAATGTTATAACAAAATCTCTTTTTGTTCCTGGCTTCATAGGAAGTTTTTCTCCATATCTTGCAACTACAGCAAATGAAAAAGAAACATTTGTACTCATAACTGCAAGTAATACCATTACCACATATGAAAATAATAATACAGAAGAACCAACCTTATCTGCTACAAAATAATTTGGTAAAGTTTTCTTTATGGATTCTGGATATGCAAATAATAAAAATACTATTCCTAAAATAAGTAGTGAATTTAATATTGTACCTAAAATTGCTGCTTTTCTAGATTCTTTCTTACTTCCTATACCTTCACTTACTGATACAGCATTTGCAATATTTCCAGCTGATTGAAATCCAGTATATACAATAGCCATAATTATAGCTTTCATTGGTGAAATATCACTAAAAGATTTAGCTTTCCAGTTACCAGCAAAATCTCCTTTTGGAGAAAGCAGCCCAAGTATTACCATGGCTATTAAACAAAGTATAATAAATACTGTCATAATAGTTGATGCTGATCGTACCAAATTAGCTCCGTACATTGAAAGAAGTATTGTAACTATTACCAATATTATACTTCCTATTTCTACAGAAAGGCCTGTATACTCATTCAAAACTGCTGCACCTGTAGCTATACATCCTCCTACAACCATAAGAACTGTTGCCATAAATGTAATTTCAAAGAATGTAGAAAACAACTTTTCATATGGATGAAATAAACTATCAGTTAATTCTCTAAAATTTTTTGCTTTCGTCAAACGAGCATATTCTACAGAATAATAAATACAAAGTCCCATTAAAAGCATTGCAATAACTGGAGTTATAAATGCCCATTTTCCAAATTCACTATAGAAAACAGCTGTCTGCTTACCTGAAGCTACTCCTGGACCACAATGTGCTCCAAACCACACGCTGGCAATTCCTAAATATATAGGAATACCTGATTTTTTCTGTTTCGCTTCATCTGTCACATTTTTTTTACCTGTGGACATATTATCTTCTCCTTTCAAATTAATGTTTTTGATTATTGTATAATGCACATTATTAATTTATAATGCTGAAATTAATAATTTTAAAATTATACTAAAATAATAAATAATATTTGTTATTTTTTTAACTATTATTTTTTAAAAATCATACAAGAAACAAAAGGAGAAGGGTCTCATTTTGTTTCTTGTAATTAGATTATTTAAGCTTTTTGCTTAATTTTTTTCACTTCTTCTATCAATATTGGAACTATTTCATATAAATCGCCAACAATTCCATAATCAGCTATTTCAAATATAGGTGCATTTTCATCTTTATTTATAGCAATTATTACATCGGAATTTGACATACCAGCAACGTGTTGGATAGCTCCTGATATACCACATGCGATATAAATAACAGGTTTTACAGTAGTTCCAGTTTGTCCAACTTGATGTGAATGTTCTATCCATCCTATATCAACTGCTGCACGGCTACTACCAACTACTCCACCTAATAGGTCAGCTAATTCTTGTAATAATTTAAATCCATCTGGACTTCCAAGTCCTTTACCACCAGATACAATAAAATCTGCGTCAACTAAAGAAACTTGTTTTTTACTTGATTTAATTATTTCCAAAACTTTAGTTCTGATTTCATCTTCGCTCAATGTTACTTTTATATCTATGATTTCACCTTTATTATTTTCATCATATTTTGCTTTCTCCATAACACCAGGTCTTACTGTAGACATTTGTGGTCTATGGTTCTTACATACTATAGTCGCCATTAAATTTCCGCCAAAGGCTGGTCTAGTTTGTTTTACGTTTTTATGTTCAGGATCTATTTCTAATTTTGTACAATCAGCTGTAAGTCCAGTATCAACTCTTGCTGCAATTCTAGGAGCTAAATCTCTTCCGATATGAGTTGCACCAAATAAAACTGATTCTGGTTTATATTGATCTATAGCATTTGAAATTACAGTAGTATAAGCATCTGTTGTATAATTTTCTAATTTTTTATCATCTGCTACATATACTTTATCTGCTCCATATTTTATTAATTCTTCTGCTAATCCTTTAACATTATCTCCTAATAAAATTGCAGATAAATCTGTTCCTATTTCATTAGCTAATTTTTTACCTTCTCCTAATAACTCTATTACTACAGGAGTAAGCTCTCCCTGTCTTTGTTCAGCATATACCCATACACCTTTGTATTGACTAATATCTTTTCCTTTAACTTTCTTTTCTTCTTTTTCTATTGCTTTAAATGGACAAGCTTCTACGCAGGCTCCACATATTGTACATTTTTCATTTACTTCTGCTAATCCGTTAATTACATGAATAGCATCAAATGGGCATTGCTTTTCACATATACCACATGCTTTACATTTTTCTTTAATAATTTTGATAGCCATAATAAACCTCCCAAAACTTAAATATAGTGTTTAGATTGAAGTGCTGATACTAATTTTTCTACCTTTTCTTTAGCTGTTCCTTCCAATATCACACCTTGTGACTTTTTATCTGGTGCGAAGGATCTAAATACTGAAGTTGGAGAAGCATTTAAGCCTACTTCATCTGGAGTAACATCTAAATCTTTAATTGTAAATACCTTGATGTCTTTTTTATATGCATCTACTATACCTCCAACTGTCATGTAGCGAGGTTTGTTTAATTCACTAATAGCAGTAATTAAAGCTGGCATAGATTTTACTTGTACTCTTTCATAACCATCTTCTAATTGTCTATCTACAATAAGTGTATTATCATCTTTGTTATATTCAAAGCCCATAGCATAAGTTACTTGTGGTATATCAAGTCTCTCTGCAATTTGAGGTCCAACTTGCGCTGTATCTCCATCTATAGCTTGTCTACCAGCAAATATTAAATCATAATCACCAATTTTTCTTAAAGCTGAAGCTAAAGTATTAGATGTTGCCCAAGTGTCTGCTCCAGCAAAAGCTCTATCTGTTACTAATATAGCTTCATCAGCTCCCATTGCTAAACATTCTCTTAACATATATGAAGAAGATGGAATACCCATAGTAATCACAGTAACCTTTACATCTTCATATTTATCTTTTAATTTTAAAGCTTCTTCTAGTGCATTAGCATCATCTGGATTTAATATAGCAGGTACACCTTCACGAATAAGAGTTCCTTTTACAGGATCAATCTTTACTTCATTAGTATCTGGTACTTGTTTTACACATACAACTATCTTCACTTTCTCCACTCCTTACTTTAAAAGATTTGATGCGATTACCATTTGCTGAACTTGAGAAGTTCCTTCATATATAGCAATTACTCTAACATCTCTATATAATCTTTCTATTTTATAATCCTTTATGTATCCATATCCACCATGGATTTGTAGTGCGTCATTTACAATTTGTATAGCAGACTCAGCAGCAAAATATTTTGCCATAGAAGCTTCCTTATCTGCCTTTTCTCCACAATCCATTTTGTAAGCAGCATTATAAACTAATAATTTTGCTGCATTTAATTTTGTTTCCATATCAGCTAATTTAAACTGAATTCCTTGGAATTTAGCAATAGGTCTATTAAATTGTTTTCTTTGTTTTGCATATTTAACAGCCTCATCTACAGCAGCTTGTGCTATTCCTATAGCTTGAGCAGCAACACCTATACGTCCAACACTTAAAGTTTTCATTGCTGTTATAAAGCCTTTATTTACTTCTCCAAGTATATCAGATTTATGAACTTTTACATTTTCTAAAATAATATCACTAGTAGGGCAACCAATCATACCCATCTTATCTTCAGGTTTACCAAAAGATACACCCTCTTGTTTGCTATCTACTATAAATGTAGTAATTCCTTTTGTTCCTTTGCTCATATCTGTTTTTGCAAACACTATGATATTATCAGATATTGGAGCTCCTGTAATAAATGTTTTTCTTCCATTTAATATATAATAGTCGCCTTCTTCTCTAGCAGTTGTTGCAAGTGCTCCTGCATCTGAGCCTGCACCTGGTTCTGTTAAAGCAAAAGCTAATGTCTTTTCACCTTTAATCATTGGCTTTAAATATTTTTCCTTTTGTTCATCTGTACCAACTAGTAAAAATGGTGTTCCAAGCAATGAGTTAGGTGATGATAAATATATGCCAGCTACACCAGACGCTCTTGATATTTCTTCCATTATAGTTACGTAAGCTCTATTATCTGCTCCTGCTCCACCATATTCTTTAGGCATTTTTATTCCAAAGAAACCATTTTGGGCCATTTTTTTCACAATTTCTTTAGGGAACTCAGCGGTTTTATCTACTTCATCTGCAATAGGCTCTATTTCCTGCTCTGCAAAATCTCTTGCTAATTTTCTAATAAGTTCATGTTGTTCTGTGAAAAACATTATATCCCTCCTAATATATTAATGAATTTGTTAATTTATATAAACATTGATTTCCCTTCATCCATACAAAGATAACTTTTTTTTAATTAAATATTATTTTATAAAAGAGAAGAGAAATCAATGTCTCAATTAATAAAGTTTACAGTATATGTTGAAAACTTTTATTAAAGTGTTTCTGCAAAAGCTTGAATCGCAGTTCTAGCTTGTTCATAATTTTTCATTTGCATATCGGTTTCTATTAATACATGTGGAATACCAGCTTCTTCAAAATCTTTTTTCATTTGTGGATAATCATATTCCTCTGGATCACAGAATTTTGTCATGAAAAATATAATCCCATCTGCTTTTCTCTCTTTAGCCATTTCTACTATATATTTACCCCTTTTCTTTTCAGGATCATATAAAGTACTACATTCTCTATTAGCAAATTGTTCAGCTAATCTATCCATTGGTGTGCTTGCTTCTGGTGTTAAAGTTCTATATTGTCTAGATTCATGTGCTATATCATCACCAACTATAGCTATATTATTTTCCTCTAATATTTTAAGTAAATCTTCTGAATCTGCAATTATTCCTGTAGTTATAACCCTCTTTCCTTTAAACTGTTTTGGTTCTGTAGCCTTAATTTCACCCATTAATTGTCTAACCTTTTCAGTGTGCTCTTTTTTATCCATATAATATGCAGATTTCATAACATAATTACGTTTTATTGGTGTTATTACATCTGGATATTTTGACGCAAGCAATGAGAATTCATTCATTACTTTTCTATGTTCGTCATATATTTCTATAGCTTTTTCTATAGATTCATCAGTTATTTTATTACCAGAAATTTTTTCTAGTTGTTCAATATTCATTTTATATTGACTTTTTAAAAATTCTTTTCCAGCTTCCATTTTTCTATTTTGTGGAATTGTTACTGGTATAAATTCAATATTTTTAACTGCTAACTTAAAATTTTGTCCCATACATTTTAATGAGTCACAATAATTTGTAATCATCATACCAGATAACATATCATATTCACCATTTAATGCATTTTCTAATGTTGTTTGTAGTATGGAACAAATAAATGCTGGAAAATATGTTTTAGCTTTTGAAAGTTCTGTGTTGCTTCCCCATACACCTACTGGAAACATTCCAGCAGCTAATATAAGTTCTTCAGGAGTATATAATGGCATACATCCTATAGCCTTTTGTCCTGTTTCCTCCATATGCTTCATTATATATTTTTTAGGATTGTCTACAACATCCTTAAAGTCATTAAAAAATCTATCTGAATTTGACATATTATTCAGCCTCCTTTTTAGCAACCATTACTTCATTAAGAGCTTGGATTCTAGTATCATATTGCGCCTCTGAAAAATTCCTTGGATCTGCTTGATCTCCATCAAATGATACTACTGGAATTCCAGTTTCCTTTTCCAATCTTCTTGCTAACTCATATAAGAATCCGCTCCATAACTTACAACTTCTATTTATATGAATAACAGCACCTTCTGTATTAGTGCTTTTAACAGCATTTAATCTCATTTTTAAAGCATTTTCAAAGTTAATTGAATTAGGAACTTTATTATAAGCAGCCATTAATTCATCTGTATTTTCATATATAACACCAAAAGCTTCGGCATATACAGTTGCTGTTACATTCATACCATATTCACTTAACGTAGTTAATTTATGTCTTAAATATGGCCAACAGGCAATTCCTTCAAATAATATACGTTGTTTTTCTTCTCCTCTATAAGTTGACTTTCCAGTTTTAACGTTTTCTTCATACTCATCTGCCAACATTTTAAAAGCATCTGCAGCTTCCTGTGTACCTCTTGCGCAAACCGCTACAGCCATATGATTAAATAAATCAAATCCACTGAATGGTGAAGGTTTATATTTTGCATAAGACGCTGCTCTTAACCATTGTTTTGCACTTTCTTGAGATATTTTCATAACCTCATCAAATTTTTTCTCATCCCATTTTTTACCTGTCATTTCTTCCAATTGTCTTATTGCATCATCAAATTGCGCTCTAATATATTTAATTCTATCTTGAGAAACAGTATCTTCTGTATTATATGGTATATCTATAAGAATCATTGGTATATCTAAAGTTTTTGCTATATGTTCATACCATTTAATCATTTGATTACAGATGTTATTACAGCATAGTACAAAGTCTGGCATAGGTATTGGTTGGTCTTCACTATGACCTATATCCATAACAGCTAAATTTACTCTTGCATAACCACATACATCATTGGAGAAGCCCATAGCTTCAGCATGTTCACACATATTTTGCCCATTTCCTCTAGCTGCTACAGCCGCAGCATGATTTTCTGGATAAACGACTTTTATACCTAATGTTGTAGCTATTTCTTGTGGGAAGTTAGATGCACACCATCCAACTTTTTCACCTCTTTCCTTTGCTTCGAGAGCTTCTTTATAATGCTTTGCAGTAATCTCTCTAAGATAATGCTTTGCTTTTTTTTCTTTTACTTCCTTATTTCTATCACTCATGTTTTTAGCTCCTTTCTTTTTGAAAACTTTCATAAGCGTATAGACTCGCTCCCAATGCTCCATTTAACTGAGAATTTTTAGATATATATATGTCTTTTCCTAGTTCTGACTCCATAGCCTTTACTACTCCTATATTTTTAGCTACTCCTCCACTCATAACTACTAATTCTTCTATACCATTTCTTTTTGCAAGGCTAGCCACCCTTGATGCTACGGACTTACAAATCCCTGCTATCAAATCTTCCGTTTTAACGCCTCTTGCAAGTTGAGAAATTACTTCTGATTCTGCAAATACAGTACAAGTGGAACTAATAGTACATGGATTTTTGCTTTCCAATGCCTTTTTACCTAGCTCATCAACTGGAACCTCTATAACTCTAGACATTACATCCAAAAATCTTCCCGTTCCTGCAGCACATTTGTCATTCATTATAAAGTTTAAAAGTCTTCCACTATCTGCTAATTTTAATACTTTAATATCTTGTCCGCCTATATCAATAACTGTTCTAGCTTTATTGTTATCAAAATAGACTCCCTTTGCATGACAACTTAATTCAGAAATTTGTTTGTTAGCAAACTCAAAACTATTTCTTCCATATCCAGTGGATACAATATAATCTAAATCTTTAATAGATAGTTTAGCATCCTTTAATACAGAATCTATAGCTCTCTTGGGGCCACTTGTTCCGGCCCCTACACTTATTACTGCTTGACTTACAATTTCTTTACCATTTTTTAATACTATTGCTTTTGATGCTGTTGAACCTATGTCCACACCCATAGTATAAATGTCTGTCATTATTTTTCATTCCTTATCATAATATCTTTGTTTTTTTCTAGTTCCTTAATTTCTTCATCTGTATATCCCATATCTTTTAAAACTTCTACAGTATTTTCTGCTATCTGTGGTGATTGTTTATATTCTGGTAATCCTGCTTCTTTAAATAATACTGGAAGTCTTACTAACGCTCTTTCATTTCCTGTTGGGTATTTCATCTTATAGAAATAATCGTTTGCCCAAGCTTGTTCATCTTCTAATAAGTCTTCCCAAGTTTGTGCGATAGCAAATGGAATATCTGCCTCTCTAAATATTTTATCCCATTCATCCTTTGTCTTCGTAGCCATTTGTTGTTCAATTATATTGTATACTTCTTTAACACGTTCTCCTTTTAAATTTTCTATTTTATTGTATCTTTCATCTCCAACTAAATCTTCTCTTCCTAAAGCTTTCATAAATCTATCATAGAAAACATCATATGGTGGCATACATACTTGAACAAAGTAATCATCTTTAGATTTATATGAAACTATAAAAGGATTTGGAGTTTCATTACGATTTATAGGATACACTAATCCATGATCTTTATATTGAGCAGCTTGTATCATAATACCCAATCCATACATAGCACTATGCATTAAGCTTACTGTTACTTTATCACCTTGTCCTGTTGTCTTTGCTTTATATAAAGCTGCTGCCATACCTGCTGCTAAAAACATACCTGCTTGATGATCACCAAGTCCTGGAACAACATTTGGAGGCACAGTTCCCTTTTCATAAAGAGTACCAGAAACACCACCTCTAGCGAAAAATGCAGTATAATCAAATCCTGGAAGATCTTTATCTGGGCCTTTTTCACCATAACCAGTTATTTGTGCAAAAACTAATTTAGGATATTTTTCTTTTAATGTTTCATAGTCTAATCCTTGTTTAACCAAAGCCTTTGTTCTCCAGTTAGTTAATAATATATCTGCATCTTTTAACATTTCATGAAATATCTTTTTACCTTTTTCGCTTTTAAGATTTAATACTATTGCTTTTTTATTTGCGTTTTCTAAATCATAAGTAGTATTTTCTTCTTGGCTTAATGGTCTTCCTTCTGATGGAGCAGTATATCTTAAAGGATCACCTGCAGGTGATTCAATTTTTATTACCTCTGCACCGCAATCAGCAAAGAATCTTCCTGCTGCTGGAGCAGCTATAAAATTTGCTAATTCGATAACCTTTACTCCATTAAACATTTTTGCATTGTTTTCCATAAAAAAAGCCTCCTTAAATATATTTATTGTTATATATATTTATTTATTAAATTTAAATAGATTGTCTTAATTCAAATTTTCTTTCACAGAATTTTTTTAATTCATGCCTTTTAATTTTACCTGTATCTGTTAAAGGAAATTCATCATAAAATTCTATGTATTTTGGTACTTTATAATGTGCTAGTCTTTGCGAAACATATTCTTTTATATCTTCCTTGCTTAAAAAACTTTCTGGTTTAAGAATAATACAAGCTACAATTTCTTCCCCATATATTTTATCTGGAACTCCTATAACTTCTACCTTAGAAATTTCAGGATGTAATAATAACTTTTCTTCAATCTCATGTGGATTTATATTTTCTCCACCCCTTATAATTATGTCTTGTATCCTACCAGTTATATGATAATATCCTTCTTTATCTACAAAGCCTAAATCACCAGTATGAAGCCATCCTTCTTTATCAATAGTTTTTCTAGTTAATACATCATTTTTATAATATCCTTTCATTACGTTAAATCCACGAACACATATTTCTCCAATATTATTTATTGGCAACTGTTTTTTTGTGTCCATATCAATAACTTTCATTTCCACAAAAGGTAATGGCTTACCTACACTATTATATTTTTTATCAATAGTATCTGTATTTAATGTTTGAGTACATCCAGGGGAAGTCTCTGTTTGCCCATAAGCTATTTGAATATCCTTTATATTCATTTTTCCTATAATACCATCTAATAACTCATCTGTAACATTTGCTCCAGCTAATATTCCTGTTCTTATACTTTTGAAAACGTTTATATCTATACTATCATCCTCTAATATCCTGCAAAACATTGTAGGTACTCCATGTAAAACAGTACAATTAAATGATTTTATAGTATTTATTAATGGAGTTATTTTATAAGATTCTACTAATACCATAGAACATCCTCTGCCAATAGATAGTAGTATTCCTACTGATAATCCAAAGCAATGAAAGAATGGAACAACTAAACATAGCTTGTCTTTATTTGTTACCCCTAAAACTTTGCCAGTTATAAATGAATTGTTTACAAGGGAATAATGTGTTAACATAACTCCCTTTGGAGAACTAGTAGTTCCTGAAGTAAATTGAATATTAACAACTTCATCTGGCTTTATATTATTACAAATTGAATTAAATGTTTCTTCCTTTAAACTTTTTCCCAAAGAAATCAAATCATCTATTCCTGTATATTCTGGACGATTCTTTTCTCCAAAGTAAATAAAATATTTCATTATTTCTGGTATATTACATATTCCTTCGTTATATCTTCTTTTAATTTTTTCAATAATATCTACATAGTTTGTATTATAAAATGATTCCATAAATGCTATAGCTTTGGCATCAGCCATTTGTAAAATTTTTTCTACTTCTTCTAATAAATAATTAGTATTTAAAGTAACTGTACATACCCCTATTTTACTTGCTGCTAAAAATATATAAATCCATTCTTTTTTATTAGAACCCCAAAGTACTAAATTATCTCCTTTTTCAAGTCCTAATACAAGCATACCTTTAGCTATATCATCTGTGATTTTATCAAGCTTACTCCATGAAATACCTTCAGGCATTTCTAAAGACTGAATAGCAATATCATTAGGGAATTTTCGACAAGTTTTTTTAAGATACTCACCTATAGTAATGTTATAAAGTTCCATACCTACACCTCAAATTTCTTAAATTTATTAGTAGAATATTATTAAAAATATTTAAATATAGCATGATGGAATATAATATCGTATCGTAAGTTTTTCTGTCAAAAACAGATTATCATATCGTTTTATTTTTGTCAATTTAATTTGTAATTTAATAGAACTAATGAATTAAAATTCCAGTAAAAAATTCATTTTTACTGGAATCCCCATTTTTTTAATCTTTTTCAAATCACCTTCCAATCCTTTATTTCTTGAGGTTTTATAGATATTTTAATATATATTTCCCCTAACTCCATATTAGATCCAATATGAATTTTTTTGTATAACTTTTATCAATTTTTTCTTCTGTATATAAATTGTTTATAATTAATCTATCTGCTTTGTAAATTTATAAAATTTTAATATTTCTATAATTGCTTTTTTAATTACTAATATATAACTTTCTTAATTTAGCAGATTAATGTGATCTAATTTTTAAAGTTATTTTCATGCTCTAATTTTTTAGCATTACTTTTTTTGCCAAATATAGTGAATAAAATACTTACTACTATGGTTGGCACAATCCATGGGAATCCAGCTTCAAAAAGAGGTAATTTTTTTACAAATACCATAGCACCATTTAAAATACCAAAAGTTCCATTTACGTTTATAATTAAACTAACTAAAAATGCCCCTACAACAGCACCAGTATAAGTCATATCATTAGAAATATATTTATCAAATAATGTCATTAATATTAAAACAATCATTACTGGATACACAGTAGATAAAATTGGTACAGCTATATTAATTAATCCTTCCACACCTATTACTGATAAGAATAAACTACACAATACTACAGCTACACTAATAGCTTTGTAAGAAAGCTTTCCATTACTTACGCTATTAAAAAAATTAGCTGCTGTAGAAGTAAGTCCTACTGATGTAGTCAAACAAGCTAAAGTTACCGCTATTGCTATAGATACAGCCCCAACTTTTCCAAAAAGTCCATTTACTAAACCTAATAATAAGTCAACTCTAGTAATACCTGGTTTAAATACTCCACTTCCAGTTGCCCCTACAAATGTAAGTCCTCCATACACTAATACTAATAACAATCCTGAAACTAATCCTACTCTAATAGTCATATATTCTTGTTCTTTTCTTTCTTTATATCCTTTAAATATTAAATCTGTTAATACTATTCCAGCCATTAATGATGCTCCTAACGCATCCATAGTTTGATATCCTTCCTGAAAACCTATTAGGAAATATCGATCAGGTTTTGTTGATAATATCGGTCCTACAGGTGTCACTATACTTGCAATTACTATAGCAGCTAGTATAATTAATAATAATGGTGTTAGAATTTTACCAATATTATCGATTACATGTCCCTGATTACATACAAATATATAAGTCAGTATAAAAAATATTAAGGATATAACTATGATTGGTACATTAGGTGCTATTGGCTTTACTGCTATTTCATATACGGTAGCTGCCGTTCTAGGAATAGCAAACAAAGGACCAATAACCAAAATACAGACAGCGCCTAAAACCTTTGCAAAATTAGGACTAACTCTCTTCCCTAAGTCTTCCGCCTTTCCTCCTACCTTAGCTGTCGCAATTACACCTAAAATTGGTAATACTGGATCTGTAAGCAAAAAACCAAAGGCAGCTAATGCCCATTTATCTCCTGCAGCCATCCCTAAACTAGGCGGGAAAATTAAATTTCCTGCTCCAAAAAAAATTGCGAATAGTGCGAATCCTTGTACAAAAATATCCTTTTGTTTGTTTTGTTTTGACATTTTTCACACTCCTTTTTTCAAAATTGTTTATTCTTTATCAATGTACCATATAAATAAATTGTAGTCAATATAGCAATTATTCAGAATTTCATAAAAATTAAAAATTGTTAGATGCACTAATTGTTAATTTTTATAAAATTAATATAAAAAACTCATATTTTTAATATAATAAAATAATTTTTTGAAACTTAATTTATTAAATTCAAAAAAGCAAATTAAAATTAATATCATTTATGTTAAATTTTAAATATAATATAATATTCTACCTATTTAAAATTAGTTTTTAATTTATCAAATTTCTTAATTTCACACTTATTAATTAAACATACTTACTATATAATTTTTTATTAAAATCCTTACGCAAATTAACACAAAAAAATACAAAAAGTGATTTCAAATTACTTTTAATTAAGCAATTTTTGAAATCACTTTTTATATTACCTAAATATTATAATCTATTCCCATTCAATAGTAGCTGGTGGTTTAGAAGTTATATCATATACAATTCTATTAACTTCTTTAACTTCATTTACTATTCTTCTAGATACTTTATCTAATACTTCATAAGATATTCTTGCCCAATCTGAAGTCATTGCATCTGAAGATGTAACAGCTCTTAACGCTATTGTATGACAGTACGTTCTTTCATCGCCCATTACTCCTACTGATTGTATATTTGGTAAACAAGCAAAGTATTGCCATATTTTTTCTTCCAACCCAGCTTTAGCTATTTCCTCTCTAAATATAGCATCAGCTTCTCTAGTAATAGCTAATTTTTCTTCTGTAACCTCACCTAATACTCTTATAGCTAATCCTGGTCCTGGGAAAGGCTGTCTCCATACTAATTTATGTGGTATACCTAATTCTTCTCCAACAGCCCTTACTTCATCTTTAAATAATTCTCTTAGAGGCTCTATTAATTTAAACTCCATATCTTCAGGTAATCCACCTACATTATGATGACTCTTTATAGTAGCTGATGTATTTGTTCCACTTTCTACTATATCAGGATATATAGTACCTTGAACTAAAAAGCTTATATCTCCTAATTTTTTAGCTTCTTCTTCAAATACTCTTATAAATTCTTCCCCAATTATCTTTCTCTTTTTTTCTGGATCTGAAATTCCCTTTAACTTTCCTAAGAATCTATCTTTAGCATTAACTCTTATTAAATTCATGTCAAATTGATCTTTAAATACTTTTTCTACTTGATCACCTTCATCTTTTCTAAGTAAGCCATGATCAACAAATATACAAGTTAATTGTTTTCCTATAGCTTTGTGAACAATTACTGCTGCTACAGATGAATCTACTCCACCAGATAAAGCACATATTACCTTTTTATCTCCAACTTTTTCTTTTATAGCCTTTATTTGTTCCTCTGCAAAAGAACTCATAGTCCAATCGCCTTTTAAATTACATATGTCAAATAAAAAGTTTTTAAGCATTTGTTTCCCAAATAAAGTATGTTCTACTTCTGGATGGAATTGAACTCCATATAATTTTTTTTCTGTATTTTCCATAGCTGCACAAGGACATTCATCTGTTGTTGCTATAATTTTAAATCCATTTGGAACTCTTGATATATAGTCTGTATGACTCATCCAACATCGATCTTTTTCTTTTAAATCTTTAAATAATAAACTGTTGTTATCTAAGTTTATTTCTGTTTTACCATATTCCCTTTTTTCAGGACTTGTAACTTCACCGTCTAAGCTATAAGCCATAAGTTGATCTCCATAGCATATACCTAAAACTGGAATACCTAATTCAAATAGTTCTTTTGGAACTTTAGGAGCATTTTCTGCATATACACTATTAGGTCCACCTGTAAATATTATTCCTTTTGGATCTTTTTCTTTTATTTTGTCTATGGAAGTAGTATAAGGTATTATCTCACAATAAACCTTATTTTCTCTTACACGTCTTGCTATTAATTGATTATATTGACCTCCAAAGTCAACTACTAATACTAATTCTTTATTCATATGTTCCTCCTTTTATTGATTAACACTATAATTTGGCGCTTCTTTTGTTATTGAAATATCATGAGGATGACTTTCTCTTATTCCTGAAGATGTTTGAATTACAAATGTAGCTTTTTCATATAAATCTTTTAAAGTAGCAGAACCTAAATAACCCATACCAGAACGAATTCCGCCTAACATTTGATATATTGTTTCTGTTACTGCACCCTTAAATGGTACTCTTCCTTCTACTCCTTCAGGGACTAATTTTTTATTATCTTCTTGGAAATATCTATCTTTACTACCACAAGCCATAGCAGATAATGATCCCATTCCTCTATATACTTTATAACTTCTTCCCTGATATATTTCTGTTTCGCCAGGAGCTTCTGCGCATCCGGCAAACATTGATCCCATCATAACAGCTTTAGCTCCAGCAGCTAAGGCTTTCACAATATCTCCTGAATATTTAATTCCACCATCAGCTACTACTGATATACCGTATTTATTGGCTTCTTCAACGCAATCCATAACTGCTGTAAGCTGAGGAACTCCCACACCTGAAACTACTCTAGTTGTACATATAGATCCAGGTCCTATTCCAACTTTTATACAATCCGCTCCTGCACTTATTAATTCCCTAGTTGCTTCAGCTGTCGCAACATTTCCTGCAATAATTTGTATTTCTGGGTATTTTTCTTTTATTTTCTTTACACCCTCTATAACTCCTTTAGAATGTCCGTGGGCAGTATCTACTGTAATTACATCAACTTGAGCATTTACTAAAGCATCTACTCTTTCTATCATATCCTTTGTAACCCCAACTGCTGCTCCACATAAAAGTCTTCCTTTAGAATCTTTAGCACTATTAGGGAACTTTTTAACTTTCTCTATATCTTTTATTGTAATAAGTCCACGTAAATTATTATCTTCATCCACTAAAGGCAATTTTTCTATTTTATGTGATTTTAATATCTCTTTAGCTTCTTCTATAGTAGTATTTTCTGGTGCTGTAATAAGTTTCTCTTTAGTCATAACTTCTTTTATTTTTTTTTCATAATTATTTTCAAATAATATATCCCTATTAGTTATTATTCCAACTAACTTTTCTCCTTTAGTTATAGGAACTCCAGAAATTCTGTATCTACTCATAAGATTTAATGCGTCTTGTATTGTATTATCTGGTGCAAGATAAAAAGGATCTGTTATTACCCCATTTTCTTGCCTTTTTACTTTATCAACTTCGCTCGCTTGCTCAGCTATACTCATATTTTTATGTATTATTCCTATACCACCTTCTCTAGCCATAGCAATAGCCATTTTAGATTCTGTAACTGTATCCATTCCTGCACTCATAAGGGGTATGTTTAACTTTATTGTCTTAGTTAAATTTGTTTCTAAATTAACTTCTTTTGGTAAAATTTCTGATTTGTTTGGGACCAAGAGAACATCATCAAAAGTATATGCATGTTTTATTATTTTTGCCACTTAAATCATCCTTTCTATAAAATTATAAAAAAAAACACATTAATTATCACTAAAATTATAAGTGAAAATTAATAGGCTTTTATCGTAGCATTATTAATAATCACTCATAGTCGAAAATTTATGGTTTTCGGTAGATACTCCCATCCTTATTATGGGGATATATGAGCTGTCATTGAAAATATTGATATATTTATTGCATTTTTTTACGAAAACGAATCTTTTCATGCTTTTTATTAAAAATATTTGTTAGTATTATACTTCATAAAAAAAATAAATTCAATAGTAATTTCATTTTTAATCTGCAAATTTTATTTTTAACATTAAATATTCATTCTTATTATTGAAAATCTATTTAATATTATTATAAAATCTATTTATATCTACTTAGTATAATAAATTATATATATTTTATGTAAATAAGAAAGGAGTTATTTTATTGATTAAATTTAAAAAAAATTACAATAAACTTTTTTTAAAATATGTAAGAAAAGCTATAGATGACTATAATATGATATCTCCAAAAGATAAAATTGTTGTAGCTGTTTCTGGTGGCAAAGATAGTATATTCTTATTGTTTTGTCTAAAATTAATACAATTAACAGCTTTTAAAGATATCCAAATAGTAGCTATTCATGTAGATCTAGGTTTGGATATGAATTTAGAACCATTAAAAAACTTTTGCGAGAAAAATAATATAGAGTTAATAATAGAAAAAACTAATATTGCAAATGTTGTATTCAATGAAAGAAATGAAAAAAACCCCTGTTCTCTTTGTTCTAAACTAAGAAAAGGTTGTCTTGTCAGAGTTTCTAAGTCTATAGGTGCTACAAAAATAGCTCTTGGCCATAATTGTGATGATGTGATAGAAACTCTATTTATGAATGTTTTAAAAATAGGTAAATTTGGATCTTTTCATCCACATATAGATTATAAAGATAAATATGTACATATAATTAGACCTTTAATTTATTTAAGGGAAGATCTTATTAAAGATTTAGTAACAAAATATAATTTACCTGTAATTAAAAGTAATTGTCCTGAAGATAAAAAAACTACTAGAGAGGAAATGAAAAATTTAATGTTTAAGCTAGAAGCAATTTATCCTGAAGCTATTGATAGACTTATGACCTCTCTATGTAATATAGATATGAAAAATCTTTGGCAACAAAGAAATAATCACTTTTAAATAAAAAAAATTATACTAAATTAAATAAAAATAAGAAACTCTATGCAAAGAGTTTCTTATTTTTATTTTTTTAATACATTCCATCCATTCCCATTCCTGGAGCCATTGGTGGTGTATTTTCTTTTTCTGGGATATCTGCTATTGCAGCTTCTGTTGTTAAGAAAGTTGATGCAACTGATGCTGCGTTTTGTAATGCTGATCTAGTAACCTTAGTTGGATCAACTATACCAGCCTTTAGCATATCTACATATTTATTATTTAATGCATCATATCCTACCCCTACTTCACTAGATTTAACTTTTTCAATTATTACTGCTCCTTCAACACCTGCATTGTTAGCTATTTGTTTTACTGGTTCTTCTAAAGCTTTTCTTATTATATTTATTCCTAATTTAACATCCATAACATCAGAAGTTAAATCATCCATTTTTGGAATAATATCTATATATGCTGTTCCACCACCTGGAACTATTCCTTCTTCTACTGCTGCCTTTGTAGCTGCAAGAGCATCTTCTATTCTTAGTTTTTCTTCTTTTAATTCAGTTTCTGTAGCTGCTCCAACTCTTATAACAGCAACTCCGCCTGCTAATTTAGCAAGTCTTTCTTGAAGTTTTTCTTTATCAAATTCTGAAGTTGTATCTTCGATTTGTGCCTTTATTTGAGATACTCTTTCTTCTATAGATTTTTTATCACCTTTACCATTAACTATTGTAGTATTTTCTTTAGTTATTTTTACACTATCTGCTCTTCCTAGCATATCTATAGTAACATCTTTTAAATCTCTTCCTAATTCTTCAGAAATAACTTCTCCACCTGTTAAAATAGCTATATCTTGAAGCATTTCTTTTCTTCTATCTCCAAATCCCGGTGCTTTTACACCTACGCAAGTAAATGTTCCTCTTAACTTATTAAGTACTAATGTGCTTAAAGCTTCTCCTTCTATGTCTTCACTTATTATTAATAATTTTTTACCTTGTTGAACTATTTGCTCTAAAATTGGTAATATTTCTTGTATGTTAGATATTTTTTTATCAGTTATCAAAATATATGCATCTTCTAATACTGCTTCCATTTTTTCAGTATCTGTTACCATGTATGCACTCACATATCCTCTATCAAATTGCATACCTTCAACTACTTCTAGTTCAGTTCCCATAGATTTTGATTCTTCTACAGTTATAACTCCGTCATTTCCTACCTTTTCCATAGCATCTGCAATAAGTTTTCCTACTTCTTCACTTGCAGCTGATATAGCAGCAACTCTAGCAATATCTTCTTTTCCATTTACAGGTTTAGAAATAACTTTTATTTCTTCTACAGCTTTTTCTACAGCTTTTCTTATTCCTTCTCTTATTTGAATAGGATTAGCTCCTGCTGTAACATTTTTTAGTCCTTCTCTTATTATAGCTTGAGCTAGTAATGTAGCTGTTGTAGTACCGTCCCCTGCTACATCATTTGTTTTAGTTGCAACTTCTTTTACAAGTTGTGCACCCATATTTTCATATGCATCTTCTAATTCTATTTCTCTTGCTATTGTAACACCATCATTTGTTATTAGTGGTGAACCAAACTTTTTATCTAAAACAACATTTCTTCCTTTTGGACCAAGTGTTACTTTTACTGTATCAGCTAATTTGTTAACACCAGCTTGCATTGATCTTCTAGCATCTTCTCCAAACAATAAACTTTTTGCCATTTCTCATACCTCCTAATAAAATATATAATTAACCTTCAACTACTGCTAATATGTCATCTTGTCTTAATATAGTAACTTCTTCACCATCAATTTTAATTTCATTACCAGCATATTTTGAGAATAATACTTTATCTCCTACTTTTAATTCCATTTTAATTTCTTTTCCGTCAACTAATCCACCAGGTCCTACAGCTACAACTTCTGCAACTTGTGGTTTTTCTTTTGCTGCTCCTGGTAATACTATTCCGCTTTTTGTAGTTTCCTCTGCTTCTACTCTTTTAATTACTACTCTATCTCCAAGTGGTCTAATTTTCATTTAAACCCCTCCTTAAAATATTTTTTTATATTTTAAATAATCGCTATTTTTATTTGTTAGCACTCAATAATATTGAGTGCTAATACAATTATTATAATAGGCAATAGCGTTTATAATATCAAATTTGAAATAGGAATTTAATGGCCTAATTATAGCCATATTTTAAATTTATATTGCTATATATCGAGATTTTGTTATTTTAGTATTATTTTCTATACTTCTCATACATTTGTATTATTATCACAAAAATATGTTTTTTATACTTCTTTTGGTATAAAATATAAATATATATTTTTGCATAGGAGATTTTATTATGATATTAAAAAACAAAGAATTTTTTACAGATATGTTAGTATCAATTATTTTAACCAATATTTTTTTAATTATCTCCATTAAATTAACACTTAACTTTAAACTTTTGTATTATTGGGATATTAAAAATTTATCTATAATAGAAAATACAGATTTGAATTTAGAAGAAATAAAAGAAAATTTTAACTACCTTATTTATTATTTAAATTCTCATAAAAATATTACATTCTGTCTTCCTAACTTACCTTCGTCTAAAGAAGGAGTACTCCATTTTAAAGATGTTAAAAACATATTCAATTTTTTAGATAAATTTTTACTGGTAAATATTTTTGTTGCTATACCTTTTATATATTATAAATTAAAACTAGCTAAAAATGTTATATTTTTAAAATATTCTTCTGTTTTAAGTATTTTTGTTCCAATATTACTATTAATTCCACTAATTTTAAACTTTGAAAAGAATTTTATACTTTTTCATAAATTGTTTTTCTCTAATGATTATTGGCTATTTGATCCTAGCAAAGATCCTATTATAAATCTATTACCTGAAACTTTCTTTTTTCATTCTGCCTTACTTATACTATTTTTGATACTATTTTTTTCTTTAATTTGCTATATATTTTATAAAAATCTAAGAAACTTATAATTATAATATATTTACTTATCAACTTAGTTTTTAAAACCGATTACATATAATTTATAAGAATTTAAATAAAATTATAATATCTTATTATTAAAAAATTTTCACTTTAATAAACACATATATACTTTTAAAACTAAAGCTAATATACATTTTAAATTATAATTTTTTTATATTTTCTCTATTTTTTTTATTATTTTTTCACCTTTTAACACTCCTATTATAAATAGCAAAGATGATATGACACTTACTATTATCAAAACACTTTTATTTCCACTGTGAATGTTAGCTCCAAAATAAGCTGAAACCAAAACCCCAGGTATTCTACCAAGTGTTGATAAAATTAAAAAATCTTTAAATTTAATATCTGATATACCACATATATATCCCAAAGCATCTTTTGGTATTCCTGGTATTAAATATAATAAAAAGACTATTAACTTACCACTTCCTATATTTAATAATCTATCAAAAAACTTTAAATCTTTTTTAGAAATTATTTTATGAACCAAAGGCCTACCATAAATATGAGCTAATGAAAATACAAAAATACTTCCCAAGCTAATTCCTATAAGAGAATATATACTTCCAAACAAAGTTCCATATATATATCCCCCGGATATTTGTATTACTTCTCCTGGTATAAAGAAAGCCACAACTTGAATTATTTGAAATAGAAAAAATATGATAATACCACAATTACCATAAGATAATATAATATTTTTAATGTTTTTAGGATCTTTTAATGCTGTAAAATTCTTATAATATATATATCCTATAAAAATCATAAACAAGAAAAATAAAAATAGTACTATACTTACTTTGTTCTCAATTAATAATTTTTTAATAATATTTATAGAATTTTTTATATATTTTTTTATACTTTTCAGCATAATTTTTCCCCTTTATTTATTAAATATCATTTATATAAATAATATCGTATTTTTTTATTTAAGGATTAATAATTTATAAATTTCATTCATTCTTCAAATTTTAAAAAATTGTAGTAAAATATATTAAATTATAGAAAAATAATATATAAATATTCAATAAATTTTTTGTAACTTTACTAAAAACTAATTCATAATTAAATATATAAACTTGATAAGATATTTATATTTATGAATGATTTTATATATTATTAAAATTATCATAAGACCTCTTAATTATATTATAAATTATTTTCAAATAAATATAGCTATAAAAATAAATTTAATACTTTATTTTTATAGCTATCTATTTGTTAAAACTATTTATTTTTTTAATTCACATTATTTATGTTTATGCATATTTACTTTTTCAAAATTTTCTACTTTTCTATTTGATATAGCATTTTCACTATCAGATTCTTTACTAAATTTAATTAATTGGCCTTTAGCTTTCATAAGAGAAGTCATAGTAGCTGGTCCTCCGATACATCCACCTTCACACATCATTCCCTCTACAAAGTTAAATGGAATTTTCCCTGCCTTTGCTAACATAAGAGTTTTCTTTATTTCATCCTTACCACTAACTTTAGTTGGATTAAACTTTATGTCTATTTCTTTAGAATCAATAAAATTTTGTATTGCGGCTGTAACTCCTCCACTTTGAGCAAAACCTCTTCCGAAAGTTGAAGCATCTTGAACTTGCTCCTCTTCACAATCAGAAGGATCTATTTGTAGTGCACCTAAAAGAGCTGCTATTTCTTCAAATGTCATAACATAATCTACAGCATCTTTTAATTCATCTCTTAAAACTTCACTTTTTTTAGCAGTGCAAGGTCCTATAAATACTACATAAGAATCTTTATCCATTTCTTTTATCATTCTTCCTGTAGCTATCATCGGAGATACTGTTGTAGATATATTTTCTGATAAATCTTTAAATTGATTTTCTATATAATTAACAAATCCTGGACAACAAGATGTTGTCATGCATTTTTGTCCTTCTTCAATTCTTTCTATAAACTCTTTAGACTCACTAACTACTACTGCATCTGCTCCACAAGCGGCTTCCACCATATCTTTAAACCCTGCTTTTATTAATGCATTTTTTACTTGTCCAACTTTTACAAGTGGTCCAAATTGCCCTGTAATAGCTGGAGCTACCACCGCATATACTTTTTTCTTTTGTTTTAATAATTTAGCTATATTAACTATATAACTCTTGTCTGAAATAGCTCCAAATGGGCAAGCTGCCATACAGGCTCCACAATTAATACAATTTTCCTTTTCTATCATAGCTCTTTTATCATCTGGGTTTATTTCTAAAGCTCCTGTAGGACATACTTTTTTGCACGGTCTCATAACTTCTACTATAGCATTATAAGGACATACTTTTTTACATAGTCCACATTCTCTACATTTATTTTGGTCTATATAAGATTTACCATTTATTCTAACCATAGCTTTAGCCGAACAAACTTCCATACATTTATGTTGTATACATCCTCTACAAGCTTCTGTTACTCTAAATCTATTTAAAGGACATTGATCACATGCAGAAGCTATTACATATATTATCTGATCATCATCATTTAAACTCTCCAATTCATTAGTTAAATTGTCATCCGGTTTAAATCCAGCTGCTAACTGAGCTCTTTCATATACCACTGTTCTCTCTCTATAGACACAACATCTATATTCTGCTTGTTTTTCATTTAATATTTTATAAGGTATTTTTAACATTTCTAACTTATCAATTTTGTCTTCAATAGCTAACTGTGCGACCTCTTTTAAAACTAAATATTTTATTTTTTTTAGTTCTGTTTCAAACTTTAACATTAAGCATCCTCCATATTTTGAAATTTTAAATTAAATGTTATTTTGTAATTTATGCGCATATTTTATATATGTAAAATTTATAAAAAACTAAAAATTCCAACCATATAAATTATATCAAAAATTTTGATTTATTTTAATATAATATTACTTCCTGCACTTCAATTTATTAATATTATTTTTGATCCACATCAATTTTATTTTCTCTTGCATAATAAAACAAATATTGTTGAGCAAAACCTGATAAATTTCCAAACTTTTCTCTTCCAAAGTCTCTTATTTTTTTTAAGGATACATCAGGAGCTAAATAAAAATATTGCATAGCTCTCTTAACCCAAACATCTACTGGAAATGCAGAATATTTTCCCATAGAAAATAACATAACACAATCTGCTACCTTTGCTCCTACACCACTATAATTTTGTAACATTTTATGACATATATCATCTGATTGATCCTTTATCCATAACATATCATATTCTTTTTCATAATCATCACATTTTTTAGAATTCTTATATATTTTATTTACAGTATCTTTTATATATTTACCTCTAAAACCTACACCACATGCTTTTAATTCCTCTTCTGTTGCATCTTTAATTTGGTCTACTGTAGGAAAACTATAATATACATTTCCTTTATATTCTATAGGATTTCCCCATTTCTCACTTATATTTTTTATAGCTTTTTTAATCATCGGTATTCTATTATTTGCAGAAATTATAAACGACACTATAATTTCAAATGGATCTTGCTTTAAAAGTCTTATTCCATGTCCAAATTCAACAGATTTAGCTAATATATCATCCTTACTCAATATACTCTTTATTTCACTATAATCTCTATATAAATCAAAATATTCTACCCAAATATTTTTGAAATCCTCTTCTGTAGCATTATATAATATTACATCATTATTTACTTTTTCTACTTCTATAACCTTGCCATATGCTACACCTATATAAGAGTTTTCTTTCGCTTTGTACCATCTAAAGCATTGACCACATTCAAAAATATGAGGTAATTCAAAATTTCTTACATCTTTGATAATTATACAATTATTACAATTTTCTATATAATTAAAATCCATATAAATCATTCCTTATAAATATATTTTTATCTTCCAAACTTAGTATACACTAAAACTTAAAAATAAATAAGCTATACTTTAAATATAAAGCATAGCTTATAGATTATAATTAATTATTTATGTTAATTAATACTTATTGTAATATAATATTGTTTATAATTTAAATATTCATCTATCATTTTAGTAATTTTTTAACTACTCCTATACCTCATGCAACTATAGCAACACCTAGTACTGCATATACATCTACAAATCCTCCTATCTCTATAGTAACTTAACTACTATACATCTACTTTTGTACTTTTTACTCTTTATTCTGTAGATGTTATAAATGAATTGGGAAAAGTACTAAAAGATATTAAAAATATAAATAAGACCCCCTTTAATAGTTAATGAAGAGAGCCCTTTAAAAATATTTAGCTTTAATATTGTTTGTTAATACAATAACAAATCCAACCTAAAAACAAATAAATTTTAATAGTTTTTAGTTATCCTTATTTATTAAACAAGTCAATGTTAGAAGACTATCACTTAAATGTACATTTTCTACTACTACATCTTCTGGAACTGCCAAATCTATAGGAGCAAAATTCCATATACCTTTTATATCATTCTTAACAAGAATATTGGCTACCTTTTGAGCATTATCATGAGGCACACATATTATTCCTATATCTATGTTATTCTTCCCTAAATAATCAGATAAATAATCAATATCTAATATTTCAATATCTCTTATTTTTAATCCTATTAATTTAGGGTTTGTATCAAACATAGCTTTTATATTAAATCCTAACTTAGAAAATCTAGTGTAATTTGCTAACGCTTGCCCTATGTTCCCTGCTCCAATAATTATAACATTATAAGGATTGTTTAACCCTAATATATTGCTTATTTGATGATGTAATTCACTAACATTATACCCATATCCTTGTTGTCCAAAATCCCCAAAACAATTTAAATCTTGGCGTATTTGAGATGCAGTAAATCCTATTCTTTCACTTAATTCTTTTGAAGATATTCTGTCTACATCGTTTTTTAATAATTCATATAAATATCTATGATATTTAGGTAATCTTCTTATAACTGCCATTGAAATATTTTTTTTCTTATCCATATTACACCTCTTAATATCATATTTTTACTAATATTATTACCTATATTGTATCATATAATCAAACATTATACACTAAAATTGCTGAATACTATAGTAATATATTATATTATTGAAGTAAAAAAATCAAATCCATATATATAATACTACAAAAAAAACATAATACATAGTAAAATAGTACTTATTAAGGATGGTGAAATTAATGGTTGTATTAAGTTGTAAAAATATTTCAAAATCTTATGGTGTTAATTTAATTTTAGATAATTTAACTTTTAATATAAATGAAAATGATAAAGTTGGCCTAATAGGTCCTAATGGTGCTGGTAAATCCACATTATTTAAAATTCTTACTTCTTCTTTAGAACAAGATAGTGGTGATATCTTTATAGATAAATCTAAATCTTTAGGATATCTTGCTCAACATCTTTCCTTGGATTCCAATAAAACGATATATGAAGAGGTATTAAATGTTTTTCGTGATCTTATAAAAATGGAAGAAAAACTAACTAAATTAGAAAAATTAATGAATGAACCCTATGACGAAAACAATAAAAATTATCATAATAAAATCATAAAAGATTATACTACTTATACAGATTTATATATAAATAGAGGTGGCTATACCTATAAAGGTGAAATTCATAGAGTATTAAGAGGCTTAAGTTTTGAAGAAGAAGATTTTAATAAAAAAATAAATATATTAAGTGGTGGACAAAAAACTAGAGTAGCACTTTGTAAGCTTTTGCTTCAAAATCCCGATATACTACTTCTAGATGAGCCTACAAATCATTTAGATTTAACAGCTATAAATTGGTTAGAAGAATATTTAAAAGCTTATAAAGGCACCGTATTAATCATATCTCATGACAGATACTTTTTAGATGAGATTACTAACCAAACCTTCGAACTTATAAATGGTCATATAAACTGCTATAATGGTAATTATTCTAAGTTTATAGAACTTAGAAAAAAAGAATATGAAGTAAAATTAAAAGCATATAATCTTCAACAATCTGAAATAAAAAGACAAGAAAAAATAATAGAAAAATACAGGTCATTCAATAGAGAAAAAAGTATAAAAGCGGCTGAAAGCAGACAAAAACAACTAGATAAAATTGAAAGAATAGATGCACCAGATAAATTACCTAAACCCGTAAAAATAAGTTTTGAAACTCAAATTAAAAGTGGAAATGATATACTGCACATAGAGAATCTCAGCAAAAGTTATGGAGATATGACCTTATTTACTAACGTAGAAATGGATATAAAAAGAGGAGAAAAAATTGCTTTAATTGGGGATAATGGTAGAGGTAAAACCACATTATTTAAAATAATAATGGATAAAATCAAAAGTAACTCTGGAACAAAATATATAGGTAAAAATGTATTTATTGGATATTATGATCAAGAGCAATCTGATTTAAATGAGTACAATACTGTTTTAGATGAAGTTTGGGATCAGTTTCCCGAAATGACTACTACAGAAATTAGAAATGCTTTAGCTGCATTTTTATTTACTGGAGATGATGTGTTTAAGGAAATATCCCAACTTAGTGGTGGAGAAAAATGCAAAGTTAACCTATTAAAACTAATGCTTTCTAAAGCCAACTTTCTTCTTTTAGATGAACCTACTAACCATTTAGATATAATGTCTCGTGAAGCTTTAGAAGATGCCTTATTAAACTACGATGGTACAGTTTTAGTTATATCCCATGACAGATATTTTCTAAATAAGGTTGTAGGAAAAATCTATGAACTAAATATAGATGGTATAAAAGAATATTTAGGTAACTATGATTATTATATCCACAAAAAAATTAATCCTAATAGATTTGACTATGGAGCTATAACTCGTGAAAATTCAAAAACTAAAACTCAAATACATCAAGAAAGAAAAAAGAAAAAGGAAAAAGAAAAAAAATTAAAACAAGAAAAGCTTAAAATAAAAAATTTAGAAGATAAAATAACATCTTTAGAAGAAGAAATAAATTCCCTTCAAGAACAACTTTGTCTTGAAGAAATATATTCAGATTCTGTTAAAAGTGAAAAAATTAATAAAGATATAATAGCTAAACAAAAATTAATAGAGGAACTTTATTCTGAATGGGAAAATTTTATGGAATAATGTACAAAAACAATAAAGCCTAAGTTTATAAAGTTAATTTTTACAATTAATTTATTTTGATCATATTAAAAGTTTCCTACTAATAAATCTCTTACTTCTTTTATTTAAACTCCTTACACTATATGAGGAGTTTAAATAATTATTAACATCATCAAAATTTAAAATTTATCATATCGATACGTATATTTTTTGTTATCTATCTTAAATAAAAAATATTTCAATATAATCTATTATATCTTTACTTAATTATAAATTTAATATATTGTTTTGATATTAAATTTATATCCCTAGTATTTCTTTTAATTTTTTAACATTATTTCTACTAACAGGAATTTCTGATTGTTCTTTATCATCCATAACTAATTTATATGTGCCATTAAACCAAGAATATAATTCTCTTATATTATCTATATTTACTATATAACTTCTATGAACTCTAACTAACTCTGTTTTTTTCTCTATTTCTTTTAATGTATTATGAGTTATATATTCTTTTGAATCAACTTTTACATAAGTTTTTTCTTCCATAGTATAACAATAATATATGTCTTTTGTATCTATTAATATTATTTTACCTCTATATTCACAAGGTATTTTTTTAAGTGATTTTTCTTCTTTTTCTAATTTATTTAATATATCATTTATCATACTAGGAAGTTTTTCCTTACCTTTTTGCTCTATTTTTTCCTTTAATCTTTTTATAGTTAAATCTATCCTTTTATCATCAAAAGGTTTTAATATATAATCTAATGCTTCTATTTCAAATGCTTCTAAAGCATATTTTTCATATGCTGTGACAAATATAATATTTATATCCTTATTAAATTCCTTTATTTTTTTAGATACACTTATGCCACTTTCTGTAGGTATATTTATATCCATAAAAACTACTTCTGGTTCCAGCTTTTTAACTAATTCATATCCAACATCTCCAGTCATAGCTACATCTACTATATTCAAAAAATTATACTTAGATAAAACATATTTAAGTTCTTCTATTGCTGGCTTCTCATCTTCTATTATAATAGCTCTAATTTCTTCCATCTAAAATACCTCCTTAGGTATAGAAAACATAACTTCTGTTCCTTTATTTAATTCGCTTTCTATGTGTATAAAACTTTTTTCTCCATATAATAATTTTAGTCTTTTATTAACATTTGAAAGTCCTATCCCAGGCCAATTGTTAACTACATAATTGAGTTTATCCTCATCCATACCTACTCCTGTATCTTTTATTATAAATTTCACTTTATCATTTTCATCTATTGCAGTAACTATTACATTTCCCCCTTGGGGTTTTAATAGTATCCCATGTTTCATAGAATTTTCTATTATAGGTTGAAGTACAAATGCAGGAACTTTAATATTTAAAAGTTCTTCTGGTATATTAATAACTATATTTAGCCTTTCCTCAAATCTTGCTTTTTCTATGGCTAGATATGATTCTACAAACTCCATTTCATCCTTTAATATAATTTTTTCATCTTGTCTTTTTAAAGTTTGTCTAAAATAATTTGCAAGATTTAATATAAGCTCTCTAGCTTTTATAGGATTAGTTCTACAAAAGGATGCTATAGTATTTAGTGTGTTAAATAAAAAATGTGGATGTATTTGATTTCTTAACATTTTTAATTCTGCCTTTGAAACCTCTTGAGCTAATTGATCTAATTCATATAATTCTATTTGTGTAGCCAAAAGAGCACTTAATTCCTTAGCAAAATCACTAAAATATCTATCTACACTTTTATAAGATTTAATTTCTACTCCTATAGCAAATTTAAATACACTATTATCCGTACATATAGGTATGCAATAAAATAATTTTTCTTGATTATTGTCTTTAAATTTTATTAATCTATATTCCTTAACTTCGAAATATTCATTTACTTTCTCTCTTAATTTTTCTTTGTTCACTTCGTTTCCATTATATGAAAATATATCATCATTTCCAACAATGAATATACTATCCAAATTTATTGATTCATATATTATTGAACATACTTTATCTGAAATTTCTTGGCTAAATCCACTTTTTAAATAAATAGAAGTTTTTTTGGCTATATTAAGAGCTTTTTGAGATTGTATAGCACCAATTTTTTTATAATGTTCTTGAGTATTATTTATAATATTTATAAATATACCTACTCCAATAGAATTTGTTATTATCATCGGTAATGCTATAACTTTCTCTAGTTGTAAAGCTGCTTCATAAGGTTTTGCAACTAATAAAATTATTACCATCTGTAATACTTCTGCTATTATTGCTGCTGTAATACCTATAGAAACATCTATCCCTTTTTCCTTTGTAATTACATTAGCTATTCCTCCTATTATCCCTTCTATTATAGTAGCAATAGCACAGGCTAGAGCCGTAAATCCACCTAAAAAATACCTATGAATTCCTGCTATACCCCCAACTATAAGCCCTACTAATGGTCCACCTATATATCCAGCCACTATAGCTCCTATAGGCCTTGCATTGGCTAAAGCATAAGGTTCTATGTTGACACCAGTATAAGTACCCAATACAGACAAAACGCTAAAAAAAGTTATAATTATCAATTTATATTTATAATCAGATTTGTTTTTAAGAAATTTATTAAAAGTTTTAGTTTGACTATATAAATAGGCTGATATTCCAATAAGGGACATACTTTCTAATAATTGTATATATATCATAAATTTCTCCCCTTAAATTACATTATTATTATATAATTTATTAAATATTCTTTAATAAATTATACAATAAATAAATATTTTTTCTATGTCAAGTTGCTAAACAAGTAATTTTTTTTACAATTCAATGTGTTTTTATGACCTTTTATAAAAATATTATTAATAAAAATTTAATAATATATTATGATTTAACTGTATTTCGATATTGTAATCGATTAAATTTAGTAGGAGGTAATTTTATGATATCATTTTTTCTTTCATTAATAGCACTTATTGTTGGTTATCTAATTTATGGCAAAATAGTAGAAAAAATGTTTGGAGCAGACGAAACAAAAGAAACTCCAGCAATTAGATTACAAGATGGTGTTGACTTTGTTCCAATGCCAGCTTGGAAAATTTTTATGATTCAATTTTTAAATATTGCAGGTTTAGGACCAATATTTGGAGCTATAGCTGGTGCACTTTGGGGACCTGCTGCATTTTTATGGATTGTGCTTGGCTCTATTTTTGCAGGTGGAGTACATGATTATTTTTCAGGTATGCTATCCGTAAGACATGATGGTGCAAGTATACCTGAAGTAGTTGGTAAATATCTTGGTCCTGGATTTAAACAATTTATGAGAGGTTTTTCTGTAATACTTTTGATTCTTACTGGTGTTGTATTTATAATAGGACCTGCTGGTCTTTTAAATACTTTAACTGGATATGATAAAGTTATTTGGATATATGTAATATTTATATATTATGTTCTCGCAACTATGCTTCCTGTAGATAAAATTATAGGTAAAATATATCCTATATTTGGTTTATGTCTACTTATAATGGCTATAGGTGTTGCTGTTGGATTAATAATTCAGGGATATAATATACCAGAAGTAACTTTAAAAAATTTACACCCTAATAACCTTCCAATTTGGCCATTAATGTTTGTAACAATTGCCTGTGGAGCTATATCTGGTTTCCATTCAACTCAATCTCCATTAATGGCTAGATGTATAACAAATGAAAAACAAGGAAGACAAATATTCTATGGAGCAATGATAGCTGAAGGAATACTTGCTTTAATCTGGGCTGCCGCTGCAATGACTTTCTTTGGGAATACTGGAGAACTTGGTAAACAAATGACGGCTCATGGAGGTCAAGCCTGGGTAGTAAACACTATTTCTAATTCATTGCTTGGAAAAATAGGTGGAGCTTTAGCTATACTTGGAGTTGTTGCCTGTCCAATAACTTCTGGTGATACAGCATTCAGAAGTTCTAGACTTATAATAGCAGACTTATTAGACTATGAACAAGGACCTATAAAGAATAGATTGGCTATAAGCATACCACTATTTATTATTGGATTTGCATTAACAAAAATAAATTTTGATATCGTTTGGAGATACTTTGCTTGGTCAAATCAAACTTTAGCAATGATAGTTTTATGGACTGCAGCTTCTTATTTACACAAGATAAATAAATCTCATTGGATGGCAACTATACCAGCTGTATTTATGACTGCAGTTTCTATCACTTATATACTTGTAGCCCCAGAAGGATTTAAACTTAGTACATCAATTGGATATCCTATAGGTATTATTGTAGCTTTAGTTGTTCTAACATTATTCTTAAAGAAAACATCTTCTAGAAAAAGCAATATAGGCATAGCAAAATAATAAAAAAAAGAATGTATGAAAAATAAATTTAATTTTAATATAGTAAATATGAATAATATATATAATAAGCATATGAATAAACTTTAGAAGTTCTTAATTTGACGGAATTAAAAATTTTTGTAATTCCTCACAGAACGTGAGGAGCCGGCAGTGAAGACAAGACGTCGCCTCTACCGGGTAAAAAATTTTTAATGTAGTCAAATTAAGAACTTCTTGAGCTGTATAAATTGCTTATGAATTATTATTCATATTTACGTTTTAAAATTAAATTTATTTTCATTTTGAGACATTCTTTTTTATTATTCAAATAAATTTATTATATTATTGAATTTATCCTTGTTTTCTTTTATTTTATCTTCGTTTCCAATAACGCATATATAATTCTTTTCCATTAATTCTTTGACAATATTGCTAAATTCCTTTATTTTTTCTTTATTGGTAGATAATATTTCTTCTCTTTCTTTTTGTCTATCTTCATAAGATATTTTTCTTATAAAATTTTCAGCAGCTCTTTCTCCCTTTACAGAAGGTGTTAAAGGAGTATCTAAATCTGAAATAGTTCCTATAATGTACTTTGTCATTTCTCTATCTTCTGGATTAAATTCTGAAATATATTTAAATGCTTCATTATAAGCTTCTATAGTTTTAATTAAATTTGGATCTCTATAGGATGCAAAGAACATATTCCCATTTTTTACAAATGATGCAAAGGCTCCATATGCTCCACCTTGAACTCTGACTTTGTTCCATAAATAGTCATAATTTACTATAGTTCTTAAAACTTGCATACTTCCATTATATTTATATCCTAATTTCAAATAATTATATCCCTTAGCTACATATTGAACTTTTGAAGAAGTTGAAAAAGCTTCATTACTGTTATCAAAATTGAATTCATAATCATTATATTGCACTTCTTCTTTTTTTAAATTATCATATAATACCTTAAATTCTTTATTTATAGTATTAAATTCTTCTTCTTCTCCAGTAATACTTATTAATAAATTTTTAGAATTAAATATTTTATTAAATACATTTTGTAAATTTTCACTTACCTTTTCGAATTTTTGTTCAAAGTTTTTCTCTATATCTACAATAAATTTATAAAATTCTATTCCTGATAAAAGTTCATCATACTTACCATAGGATGAAAAATATGAAAATAATCTTTTAACAGCTACAGTATGCCCTCTATCAAACATTATCATCTCTAATCTAGATTTTAATTCTTGTATTATTTCTTTTAATCTATTTTTTTCATCAAACTTAGAATTAATAAGTATTTCTGATAATAGTTTCATAAGTTCTTTAACATTACTAGTTAAGCATTTAGATTTAATAGTAAACATAGGTGTATATTTTTCATAATTTCCCTTTTCACTAAATATTTCTGCATTATATCTAATACCACCTGTACTTATATTAACTTCATTAGATAAATCCTGATAATTATAATTTTTTGTACTTACTTTTCCAAGAACAGCTGATAATAACCCTATATATGGTATATTTTCTTTTTCTACTACTCTAGTATTAAAGTATAAATTTAAATATGAAATTTTATTAGTAAATACATTATGATACAAAGTTTTAATACCTAAAATATTTTTTTCCTCCAAAGGAAGTCTTTCAGATTTTTTATTTATATCATCTATAGAAAGTAATGGTATTTTACTCAAATTTTCTATAGAATCTTTTTGGTTTTGTCTTTCTTTTAATTTTTTAGTTTGTTTTATTAATAATTCTAACTCTTCTTCTGTTAAACTTTCTTTATATTCTTTTAATTTTTTTCTTACATTTTCTATTCTTTTTTCTTCAAGTCCTTTTTCTGGTTTTACTACAAGTACTGAGTAATGCTTATTATCTAAAATATATTTTTGTATTAAATCCTCAAAATAATTAGAAGTTAATGCAACTTTTATTTTTTCTAAAGCATCTTCATATTTTAGATGCATTGTAGGATCTTCATCATAAAGCCAACTTTCCATAGATTTTATATGGTATATTAACCCTTTTGGATATCCCTGATAATCTGCTTCTCTTAAGCTAAATTCCTTTAGATTTATTGATGATTCTATTAATTTTTTATCTATTCCATCCTTCACCAAATTTTCAAGTGTATTAAACACTACAGATTTAAATTCTTCTACTTTATCAATATTAGAATTTTTAACTATTATACTCATTGTCGATTGAAGTATACTATTATCATAAACACCAAATACATCCTTACCCAAACCTTTATCTAATAAAGCTTTCTTTAATGGTGAAGATGGTGTTTCAAGAAGTATATATTCTAAAATTTCAAATGCTAAATATAATTCCTTATCTGTAGATTTACCTAATAAGAAATTTAAGCTTAAGTATGTTTTATCTTCAATTTTTTCCTCTTTAGATATAGGGTATTTAACTTCTACATATTTAGGTTCTTTAAATGCTTCTTGAGGTTTTATTTGCGAATCTACTTCTTGTTTATCAAAATCTTTTAAGTAATTTTCATCTATAAAATTCAATTTCTCTAATATATCTAAATCTCCATATAAATATAAATAGCTATTAGATGGATGATAATATTTTTTATGAAATTCTTTAAAATCTTCTTGTGTAAGATCTGGTATATAGTCAGGATCTCCACCAGACTCTACACCATATATAGTATCTGGCAATAAAGATTCTTGTATTTTTCTAAATAATATAGATTCTGGAGAAGAGAAAGCCCCTTTCATTTCATTATATACAACACCTTTATAAGTTATATCATCTTCCTTATTTTCTATCTCATAATGCCAGCCTTCTTGCATCATTATTTCTGGATATTTATATATATTAGGATATAATACTGCATCTAAATATACATCCATTAAATTTATAAAATCTTTATCATTTGTACTTCCTACAGGATACATGGTTTTATCTGGAAAGGTCATAGCATTCAAAAATGTATTTAAAGAGCCTTTTATTAATTCTACGAAAGGTTCTTTAACTGGAAACTTTCTTGATCCACATAAAACAGAATGTTCTAATATATGAGCTACACCTGTACTATCCTTTGGAGGAGTTCTAAAACTTATAGAGAAAATTTTATTATCATCATCATTTTTTATAAAAAGTAATTTAGCTCCACTTTTTTCGTGTAAAAATACTTGAGCTAAAGAATTAATTTCTTTTATTTCTTCTTCATTTATTAATTTAAATCCATTATAAATTTCTCCTAATTTTAAATTCATAATATTTTCTCCTTTCTAAATTTACTATCTATGCCTATTATTTTATATAGTGATATTAATTATACCATATATTTCTTATAGGATATATTTTATTAAAATCACATTAAGATAATTATATGTTTAACAAAAATATTCAAATCATTTACATTTTTAGATTCTAATTTAACAATTTTATTTAATAATTCTTATGATAATAACTACTTTAAAATTTTTTATCTAATTTTTTTATTTTTTATTGTTAATGTTTTGACATAGTAACTTTTTTGTTGTATAATAAATTCATAAGATAGATGAATAAAACTAGTAAAACCCATTATAAACTTCCCATAGTAAAAAGCACCGCTTCCCAAAGCAGTGCTTTTCTTTTATCTATATAATTATTCTAATTCTAAAAGTAATTGTCCTGATTTTACCTGCTCCCCTTCTTTTACAAATAAACTTTGTATTACTCCTGACGAGCTAGCTACTATGTTAGTTTCCATTTTCATAGCTTCTATTACAATTAAGCTATCTCCTTCTTGTATCTTATCACCTTTATTTACTAGAACTTTTATTACTGTACCCGGTATACTAGCTCCTATATGTTTTTTATTTGATGTATCTGCCATTTTAGTACTATCAGAAGTTATCTTTTGTGCCATTAAACTAGATTTATCTTTTATTTTTATCTCTCTTCTATTACCATTTATTTCAAAAACTACTATTCTATTACCTTCAGAATCTACTTTTCCTATTTCAGATAATTGAACTATAAATGTTTTTCCTTCTTGCAGCTCTATTTCTGCTGTTTCTCCTTCATATAATCCATGGAAAAATACATCACTCCCCATATGACTCAAATCCCCATATTCTTTTAAAAACTCTAAATACTTATCAAAAACCTCTGGATATAATGCATAACTTATAGTATCCTTTTCTGTTGCATCTAATCCATGTTTTTCTTTTAAGTATTCTCTTATTTTTTCAAAGTCCTCTGGTGGCAACATCTCACCTGGTCTGCAAGTTATAGGCTCTTCTCCTTTTAAAACTAACTTTTGTAATTTTTCAGGGAATCCACCCATTGGTTGACCCATCATTCCTTTAAAATATGATACAGCAGAATCTGGGAAAGCCATCTTTTCAGCTTTTTCATATATATTTTCAGGTGTTAGGTCATTTTTAACCATAAATATAGCTAAATCTCCAACTACCTTTGATGATGGTGTAACTTTTATAATATCACCAAGCATTTCATTAACTTTCTTATACATTTCTTTTACTTCTTCAAATTTATGACCTAATCCAAAGCTTTCTACCTGTGGTTTTAAATTAGAATATTGTCCTCCAGGTATTTCATATTTATATATTTCCGCTGAACCTGATTTTAAGCCTGATTCAAATTGACTATACACTGGCCTTACTGCACTCCAATAATCTGATAATTGTTGCATATCTGTTAAGTTTAATCCTGTATCTCTATCAGTATTTTCCAAAGCTGCCACTACAGAATTTAAAGCTGGTTGACTAGTAAGCCCTGACATACTATTGAAAGCAGTATCTACAATATCAACACCCGCATGAGCAGCCATAAGTACTGTAGCAACACCATTACCAGTAGTGTCATGTGTATGAAGATGTATAGGAATTGATATTTCATTTTTTAATGCCTTTATAAGCTTAACTGCAGCATATGGCTTTAATAAAGCTGACATATCTTTTATTCCAAGTATATGTGCACCTGTCTTTTCTATTTCCTTTGCCAAATTCACATAATATTGCAAGCTATATTTATCTCTATATTCTTCTAATATATCTCCTGTATAACACATACAAGTTTCTGCTATCTTATTTTGTTTTAGCACTTCATCTGTAGCTACTTCCATTCCCTTTAGCCAGTTTAATGAATCAAATATTCTAAACACATCTATACCTGAGTCCGCAGATTGTTTTATAAATTTTCTTATAACATTATCTGGATAATTTTTGTACCCAACTGCATTGGCTCCTCTTATTAACATTTGAAATAATATATTTGGTATTGATTTTCTTAACTCTTCTAACCTAGTCCAAGGAGATTCTTTTAAAAATCTATAAGCTACATCAAAAGTTGCTCCTCCCCACATTTCCATAGAAAACAAATCTTTTCCAAGAAATGCTTGAGCTTTAGCTATTTTAAACATATCTATACTTCTCATTCTTGTAGCCATCAAAGATTGATGAGCATCTCTCATAGTTGTATCTGTTAAAAGAAGCTTATCTTGATTCTTTATCCACTTAACTAATCCTTCTGATCCTTTTTCATCTAATATTTGTTTAGTTCCTTTTAAGTTCAATCCTTCATCTACTATAGGTATTTTAGGTACATCAAAATCTTTCTTTATGCCATGAGTTTCATTTACTACTTTTTCTCCTATAAATTTTAATATTCTAATTTCATCATCAGTTTTTGATGTTATCTCAAATAATTCTGGATTTTTTTCTATAAAATTAGTATCACATTGCCCTTTTCTAAATTGTTCATGATTTAAAACATTTATTAAAAATCCTATATTAGTTTTAACACCATCTATTTTAAACTCTTTTATAGCCCTTATAGACTTTCTTATAGCATCATCAAATGTTCTAGACCAAGATGTAGTTTTAACTAATAAACTATCATAGTATGGACTTATAACAGAACCTGTAAAACCATTACCTCCATCCAATCTAATACCAAATCCTGAACCTGTTCTATAATCCTCTATTTTTCCTGTATCTGGTGCAAAATTATTAGACGGATCTTCTGTAGTTACTCTGCACTGAATAGCATATCCTCTTGTTTGTATATCTTCTTGAGATTTTATTCCTATTTCTTCTGAATCTAATCTATATCCTTCTGCTATCAAAATTTGACTTTGAACAATATCAATGCCTGTAATCATCTCTGTAACAGTGTGTTCTACTTGTATTCTCGGATTCATTTCTATAAAATAATGATTTCCTGAAGTGTCTACTAAAAATTCTAATGTCCCCGCACTTCTATATCCTACAGTTTTAGCTATTTTTAAAGCATCATTACATATTTCTTCTCTCTTTTCTTTTGACAGGGCAAAAGCTGGTGTAAATTCTATAACTTTTTGATGTCTTCTTTGTATAGAACAATCCCTTTCATATAAATGTACTATATTTCCATGTTTATCACCTAAAACTTGAACTTCTATATGCTTAGGATTTTCTAAATATTTTTCTATAAATATATCATCTATACCAAAAGCTTTTTTGGCTTCATTTTTTGCACTTTTAAAGGAAGATATTAATTCTTCCTCTCCTCTAACTATTCTCATACCTCTTCCACCGCCACCAGCAGCTGCTTTAAGCATTATTGGATATCCACAATATCTTGCAAATTCTAAAGCTTCTTTCTCTGATTTAATTGGTTTTTGAACTCCAGGTATAGTAGGTACTTCTGCTTTTTCTGCAACTATCTTAGACTTTATCTTATCTCCTAACTTTTCCATCATCTCTGCAGTAGGACCTATAAACTCTATTCCTGCATCCCTACATTTTCTTGCAAATTCAGAGTTTTCTGCTAAAAACCCATAACCTGGATGTATCGCATCTACCCCTTTTTTTAGAGCTAATTGTATTATTTCTTCGATATTCAAATAAGCATCTATAGGTCCTTTATTTTTTCCTATAAGATATGCTTCATCTGCTTTTGTTCTAAATAATGAAAACTTGTCTTCCTCAGAATATATTGCAACAGTTCTAATTCCTAATTCATGACATGCTCTAAATATTCTTATTGCAATTTCCCCTCTATTTGCCACCAATACTCTTTTAAACTTATTCATTATTATCCCCCTTTTTATAAATATTGTGTCTTATTTTTAATTACATTACTTTCTGAATCATAGATATACTTTTACATTATATATAATTTATAAAATTTTTTCAATTGCATATTTTTTTTATTTTTCTTTCATTTAATGTTTTGCTCTATTATTCTTTATAAAAATTCTAAAATATTTTTTAATTTAGTATAATACAGATATATAACTAATATAATAATATTATAATTTATCATATTTTTCAATGTTATAATAATATTTTTTCATTTTTTTAAACTTATTATTAATTATTTTTTAATATAACTAATACTACAATATTAATGTTTTAAATTTAATATATTAAAAAAAGACTCCATTTACAAACAAATAATAGTAGATTTTTATTCTACGCTATTATTTATTTATAAAATAAAGTCTTTATTAGTATATAATCTCTTACTTATATTGAAAGTTTAATAGTTTCTATCTTTCTCCAAGCTTCAAATTTGGTACAGCATTTATATCTAAAGAAGTTCTTCTTCCTTTAATATATTCAAAATAAGCTGCACTTCCTATCATAGCTGCATTATCTGTACATAATATAAATGGTGGTATTAACACTTCTATTCCTCTATTTTTACACTCTCTTACTAAAGTCTCTCTTAAACAGGAATTAGCTGCTACCCCCCCTGCTACTGCTATTTTATCTACATTCTTATTTTTGCAAGCTTTTATGGCATTATCTACAAGCACATCTACTACAGATTTTTGGAAAGATGCTGCCACATCTGCCCTATTTATTTTTTCTTCTTTCATTTCCTTTTTATTTAAATAGTTTAATACTGATGATTTTATTCCACTAAAAGAAAAATCTAAAGTATTATCATGAAAATTTGCTCTTGGAAATTTTATAGCATCTTTATTTCCTTCTTTTGATATTTTATCTATTTTAGGGCCTCCTGGATATCCTAACCCTATAGCTCTAGCTACCTTATCAAAAGCTTCTCCTGCCGCATCATCTCTAGTTTCACCTAATACTTCAAATTCACCATAATCTTTCATATAAACTATAAAAGTATGTCCTCCTGATACTACTAAGCACATAAAAGGTGGTTTTAAATCTTTATATTCTATAAAATTGGCACTTATATGACCCTCTATATGATTTACCCCTATAAGTGGTTTCCCTGTTGAAAAAGCCAATCCTTTTGCATATTGTAATCCTACAAGTAATGCACCTACTAACCCTGGTCCATAGGTTACTCCTATAGCATCTATATCATCTAAAGTAAAATTTGCCTTATCTAAAGCTTCTTGTACTACTGTACTTATAACCTCTATATGCTTTCTAGAAGCAACTTCCGGTACTACACCCCCAAACTTTTCATGGGTGCTTATTTGTGATGCTATTATATTAGATAAAACTTCTCTGCCATTAACAACTACTGCTGCTGAAGTTTCATCACAACTACTTTCTATAGCTAAAATATTTATATTTTGTTTCATATTTTCTACTCCTTTTTATGTAATTAAATATATATTAATCCAATAATTTATTATTCTTAATAAATAGAATCTTGACTTAAGAAAGAATTTTTACTCCATCTAAAAATTATTAATACAATTCTTAAGAATTTTACCCCTTTAGAAGTCATAACACTATTAGTAAAAATCATAATTCATGTACATAACCGATCTTTAATTTTGCCTTAAATAATATGGAAATATTAAAGCGGATAGGCATGAGATAAATCTAAATTACATTATACTTTATTGAATTTATATATTCAAATATAGTTTTGACATAAAATTTTTAAAATTTCAATCAAAATAAAATGCAATTTCTCAAATCTGATTTTAAAATTAAATATGTTATAATAAAATACAGAATAGTAAAGGAGATTATATATGAAAAAATACGCTAAAGTAATAGTTGAAGGATCACCTATATCTAAATCTAATTTCAAATTATTTAATTTACAAGGACGAGCTATAATGCCTTTAAACTCTGGTAAATATCACGATAGATACGCAGTATATGAAGAAAAAATAGCTTATGAGGCAAGACTACAAAATCCTAATACAGTATTGGAAGAATCATTAATTGCAGTATTAAAAGTCTATTATAAAAGCAAAAAAAGACATCCTGATACTAATAACATAACTAAAAGTATATTTGATGGAATAGAAAAAAGTGGTATTATAATAAATGATGCCCAAATAAGAAGATTAATAATAGAAGAATTTTATGATAAGGAATTTCCACGATTTGAATTAGAATTATATCCAGAAAGTATTTTTAAAATGGAATATAACATTATAAAAAAAGAAAATATAGATGAACCAATAAATTATTCTCCTCCTCCAAATAAAAAAATCAACTTTAATGAAAACAAAAATAAATCCATATCATCAGCAAAAAATCAAATTATATGTGAAATATGTGGTAAATCTATAAATAAAAATGACATTGTAACAGCAAACAAACAAACAGTAATAATATGTAAAAAATGCCTAACAAAATTATTTTAACAGGGTATGTAGTTAGATTTATCTAAAAGCAAATCCCTCTATAAAATTCTATTAAAAAAATATAAATTTTAATACACTACATAAAAAATGCTATCACAAAATAAAAATAGCCTTAATTTTAATATAGTAAATATAAATAATACATATAATAAACATATAAATGAGATTTACTAATTTTTAATTTGACGGAATTATAAATTTTTGTAAATCCTCACAGGACATGAGGAGCCAATAGTGAAGCCATGGATGATACCTCTACTGGGTAAAAAATTTTTAACGAAGTCAAATTTAGAACTTATTAGCAAAATGAACTACTTTATAAATGTATTATTTATATTTACGGTTTTAAAATTAAGGCTATTTTAGCTTATCCCTATAGTTATCTTTTTTAAATCTTTATAACTTAATAATTTATCTTTAGATATTTTTATGTTAATAATATCTCCTGGTTTTATATTTTCATTCAAACTCAAATTTTCTTTAATTTCATCATAATAAATATAAATGTTTTGATTTTCATATAATTTATCAAATTTTAACTTTAACTGTACATCGTCTTTTAAATTATGTAAATTTATAAAATTAGGCAACAAATATTTTATACCTTTTTCTGCCCATAATTCTACTCTTTCACCTTCTAAAAAATTTTTCCCTTTAATATATTCAGAAGCACTTTCTCCTACTCTATAACCTTCTTTCGTTACATTATCTGCAGTATCGTATATATGTAGAACATTACCGCAAGCGAATATACCTTCTACTATAGTTTGAAAACTCTCTCCAACTTTAGGACCCCAAGTAGATTTATTTAATTCTATACCCGTTTTTCTTATAATTTCACTATCTCCTCTAAGTTCTACAGATAACATTAAAGTATCACAAGGTATATACATTTCTGTACCTGGTATTGGAATCATATCTTCATTTACTCTTGCTATAGTAACTCCTTCCACCCTATCTTTTCCTTTTATATTTACAACAGTGTGACCTAACTTAAGCGGTATGTCAAATTCGTCTAAACAATTCACTACATTATTTTCCGTTCCATAGCAATAAGACCTAATCTCAACTACAGCTTTTACTTTCGCTCCCTCTAAAGCCATTCTTCTTGCCATTACTAAAGCCACATCTCCAGAGCCTAATATAACAACCTCTTTGCCAGGCATACATCCTTCTATATTTATAAACTTTTGTATGGAACCTGCTGTATATATACCTGCACATTTACTTCCTGGTATGTTTATTGCTCCCTTAGGTCTTTCTCTACATCCTGAAGCTAATATAATAGACTTAGCTTTTATACTAAACATTCCATCTTCAGGATTAACTGCTTTAATACTTTTATCTTTATCTATAGATAAAACCATGGTATCTATTTTATATTTTATATCTAATCTATTTATTTCATTTATTAATCTTTGGGCATATTCCGGTCCAGATAGATTTTCTTTAAATACATGCAGTCCAAAACCTGTATGTATACACTGGTTAAGTATACCCCCTAAAGAATCTTCTCTTTCCAATATTAAAATATCATCAATACCTTTATTTTTAGCTGAAATTGCAGCAGCCATTCCTGCTGGGCCTCCACCTATAATTACTAAATCTATTTCCTTCATTATTAGACCTCCAGCTTAATGCTATTAATATGAATTTAGATTTAATTCCTATATAATTTTATCATATATATGAAAGAAAATAAAATTACTAATTTTTATATACATATAAAACAATATTAATTATATTATGCTATACTGCACAAATAACTTTACATAAATAATCTATAAAAAATAAACTGCCTCCATTAAGTAGACAGATAAATATTTAAATTAAAACACACTAGATGTACTTACATGTTTAATAATAATTTAACCTTTTTAACTTTAATTTTAAAGCATCTGTTTTTAGCAAATTAAGATATTTACTGCAAATTAGAAATATACTTTTTCATTTGTGTAATAACTTCTTTAGAAGAAAGTTTTTTACCAGCTATCATATCTAATATTTTAACATCCCCATGCTTAAATATACATTATCCACATTATTATTAGAAACAACTAAAACCCCTTGTCATTGAAATTCAAAATATGAAATGAGCAAAACAGAAAATTTTCTATAAAAAATAGTGACTCTTAAGCATATTTCTTTTAAGACAACCAAATGCTTAAAAATCACCAATTAAAATGTGTAATGTAAAAAACCAGTAATCTTTGCGATTACTGGTTTTTAAATGGCAGGGGCACGAGGACTTGAACCCGGAACCAACGGTTTTGGAGACCGCTACTCTACCAATTGAGCTATACCCCTATATTTTAATGTATCTAGGATTTTAAGATATTCAATATAAACCTAATTACTTACCTAACGACAAATATTATAATACATTATATTTGCAATTATGTCAATATAAAATTTTATTTTTTATATTGAAATTTTAAAATTTTAAAATTATAACATTATATTTTTAAAATTATAACTTTTGTCCACAATGTGGACAAAAGTTGAAAGAAGAATCTACTTCTTTTCCACATTCATTACATATTATTATATCATTAGTATTTGAATTTCCCATATATATTTCCTTTAAATAAATATTATTAATATCTTCTCCTTCTCTAATCCTATCTAAATCTTCTTTTGATATAACATATATTGTATTACAACATCTAGATTTCAAATAATACTTTTCTCCCCATTTAATAAGAGGTATAAAGAAAAAGTGAAAAATATTATAAGTCTTTATAACAGTATATCTACTTAAATTACCACATTTTTTACAAATTAAGTTTTGAAACTCCTCTATTTCTTTCTGCCTTGTATTTATACCAAATATACCAAAGAAGAACATAATTTTTATCCTCCTTATCTTAGTTGATTTCTAATGCTTCCAAAAATCATTCCAGTCATCTGTAGTATTTGCCATTCTCCAAGGTCTAAAACTACCAAACTTACTCATTATAGGTATTCCAACACTTAATGGAAATATAAATAACATATTAAAAATATGCCCTAGATTTAAAAAAATCACACTTTTTATTAATTCATAAAAAGCTACTCCAACTGCTATAGAAATGGTAGGTGACATTTTAGATTTTAGAAATCTTTTCCCTATATATAAGCATATAGATGTAAATCCCATAATAAAAATAACAAATACTGCTATTGCTACTATTGGAATAAATATAATACCTATTATGCTAAATAATAAAATAATAAATAACATAAAAATAAATATTATGAAACAATATCCATAAATTAAACTTTTCCATAGCTCATTATCTATAGCAGCTGTCATTCTCATTTCATTGTATGGAATTAATCTACATACTATAGCACACAATATAAATAACAGTATAGCTGATGCTAACTTATTGTAATGATATTTAATGTTTCCTATATTTTCATTGATATTTATAAAAGGTATTTTAACCTCTTTAAACTTTTCTTTTATAGTTCCTCTCACAATACCATTTGGACTTTTTATAACTCTTCCACCTATAGCCGTTGCATTACCAGAAACTTTACCATTTAAATATATATTTCCACCTATAGAAATTACATTCCCATTTACAGTTCCACTTACATATATATCTCCACCTATACTTATAACATCAGAGTTTTCTACTTCTTCTGGCTGAACATATACATTTTTATTAAATTTAATTACTCCTTCTGCAATTATATATTTATTATTTGCCTTAACGTTACTAACAGGTATGATTAATAGAAATAATAAAATAAATATTACATAAGAGTATATTTTTTTCAATACAAAACACCGTCCCTTTATTTAAAAGTATTTTTAAGCAATGAAATATTATACTGTATCATATCTTCATATAAAACATCATTATCATAAATTTTTAATAATAAAGTTTTTATTTTATGTTTATCTAATAATTTTTCATTATTTTTTAATATATCATTACTACTAGATAAAAATATACATTTTTCTTTATACTTTTTACATATTTCTTCTATTTCTTTTTCATTAGTTACTTTATCTTTGTCATCTCTTTTTATTTTTACTGTATTTATATTTAAATATTTTATAAAATAATCTAATTTATCTTCGTCAACTATAAATATAAATTCCCCAGTTTTATCTGATATTTTAGCAAACTCTTCTTCATAATCTTTAATTCTTTTTAACATATCTGAAAAATTTTTTTCATAAAAATCTCTATTACTAGGATCTTTATCTTGTATAGCATTTTTTATATTAGATAAAACTATCTTGTAATTATTTAAATTTAAAAAATAATAAGGATTATCCTTTAAAAACTTGTCTTCAAATTTTACTTCTTTTTCATAAGATATTAATTTTGAACCCCTAGATACATTAACCACACCTACTTTACTTTTATCTAACTTTGATAAAAAAACATTAATCCACGGTTCAAAACTAGCCCCTACATAAAAAAACAAGTCCTTATTACTTATATTTTCTAATGTATCTTCCTTTATTTTATAATTTATCAAATCCTCCCTACTTTTAAATATATATTCAACATAATGTTTATCTTTTACTATTTCTTTTATTATATTATATAAATTTTTATCTGTAGCAGCTATATCTAAATAAACTTCCTTTTTTATATCTTCTTCTTCATTAACACTAACATTAGGTTTTGAACAACCCACCAAACTTATACATATTATAAATCCAATTATAAAAATAATATTTTTTTTCATAAATACACCTCTGCGACATATACATTGAAATATATGTGTTATCTAATAACGTTATATTATATTTTACATAATAGATTTTTTTATTGCAAATTTATATACTACTTCATTTGCTTTACTACACCACATAAACTATATTTATTATTTAATGTAGCTATGTTAAAATTAATAAAGAAAATTTAGTATTGAGGAGTTTTATTATGTATATAAGCATGGATAAAGTTTTAAGATCTATATCTATAGCCTTAGATTTAGCTGAAATGAGTTCTATAGGAAGCAATAGTATAATAGAAGATGTTACTAATATCGATTACTCAAAACATCTATTTCTAAATCACTCTCAAAGGACATGCTATATCTCTTTATGCCTAGCTAAAGCTTTAAATATAAAAGGTACTCATTTAGAAGAATTATACGTTTCTTCCCTATTGCATGATATAGGCGCTACAAATTTTCTTTCTAAAAGTCATTCCAGTAATAAATTTATTTTAGGACATTGTCTTACTGGTTCGGAGATAACTAAATCCTTCCCTATTTTTAATAATATATCTAATTTTATACTATATCATCATGAAAATTGGGATGGAAGTGGTGCTTTAAAAATAAAAAAAGATCATATTCCCTTGCAAAGTCAAATAATAAGACTAGCAGATTTAACAGATCTTTTATATAACAATAATATACCATCCTACTCACAAAAAATACATATAACAGATTGGATTAAAGAAAATAAAAATAAAATCTTTTCTTCTGAGGTTGTAGAAGCATTTTTAAAAGCATCTTCTACAGATATGTTTTGGTTAGATTTAGAGAATACTAGTTATTTAAAATACATTTTAGATAAAGTTAGTCCTATATATAATTATGAATTAGATTTATATAAATTTATGGATATAGCTTATATATTTTCAGAAATAATAGATAATAAAAGTGCTTTTACTGCTGAACATTCTAGAAATATTGCTCAACTTTGTTACAAAGTAGGTAAAGCTATAGGATATGATGAAACTAAATGCATAAAATTAAAAATAGCTGGACTCTTACATGATATAGGCAAATTAGCTATACCAAAAGAAATTTTAGACAAAAACGGACCTTTAAATAGAAATGAATTTTCAATTATAAAATCTCATGCTTACTATACTAATATAATTCTAAATAGATTCGGTGAAGTTGGTGATATAGGATTTTGGGCATGTAACCATCATGAAAAATTAAATGGTAAGGGTTATCCTAGAGGATTAACTGAAAAAGAATTATATCAAGAAGATAGAATTATATCAGTCTGTGATATATATCAAGCTCTAATAGAAGATAGACCTTATAGAAAAGGAATGGATTTTAAAAAAGCTTTTTCTATATTAGATAAAATGGTTTCAGAAGGATTGCTATGTAGCAAAGCTGTATACTATTTAAAAAAAGCTATAACACCAAATAACTAAAGTTGTTTTTAATCTATCTTTGTGCTATAAATATTTTGAGGTAAAACATATTAACTATATAAAAATTTAATGGTTATAATATTTAAGCTCTTTTAATATTATAACTACATTTTTCGAGGTGATTATATGGAATTTATAGTTGACTCTATAAATAAAACTATAGATATAGGTAATTTTATAGGGAAACATTGTAATGCAGGAGATATCTTATGTCTAAATGGGGACTTAGGTGCTGGTAAAACTCACTTATCTAAAGGAATCGCTAAAGGACTAAACATTAATGATAATATAACTAGTCCAACTTTCAATATAGTAAATGAATATAATGGAAGATTAAAACTATATCATTTTGATGTATATAGAGTAAATGATCCTGATGAAATAGAAGCTATTGGATTTGATGAATACATATTTGGCGAAGGTATAAGCATTATTGAATGGTCTGATTATATAGAAGATCTTATTCCTGCAGAACACATGGATATAAGAATAAATAAACTACCTGAAATGGGAGAAAACTATAGAAAAATAACAATAAATTACTACGGTAATAGATATAATTATATAAAGGAGATAAAAATATGAAAATATTAAGTATAGATTCTGCTACAGAATGCGCTAGCTGTTCTGTATTAGATGAAAATAAATTATATGGTGAAATAAATTTTAACTATAAAAAACAACACTCTACTATATTAATAAATATGATAGATACTTTACTTAAAAACATAAATTGTAATATATCTGATATAGATGGTTTCGTTATATCTAAAGGACCGGGATCTTTTACAGGATTAAGAATAGGCGCTGCAACTGTAAAAGGGTTAAGCCAAGGCACAAAAAAACCTTTTATTTCCGTATCTTCTTTAGACAGTTTAGCTTTTAATCTAGCTTTTACAGAAGGTATTATTTGTCCAATGTTAGATGCCTTAAGAGGAAATGTTTATACATCACTATACAAATTTGAAAATAACAAATTACAAAGATTAATGGATTACAATGTAATATCTATAGAAAATTTATTAGATATACTAAAATCTAAAAATGAACCTATAACCTTTATTGGTGATGGAATTTTTAAATTTAAAGATACTATTTTATCTAACATTAGTAATGCAAAATTTGCTCCTACTAATTTAAACTTAGCTCGTTCTTCCTCTTTAGGTGAACTTGGATTGCATTTATTAAAAGAAGGATATAAAGATGATATATATACTTTTTCTCCTTTGTATATAAGAAAATCTCAAGCTGAAAGAGAGTATGAAAAAAAGATAGGGATGAAAAATCATGGATAAAAAAAATTTAATTGTACTCCCCTTTTCTATAGAGCATGTGGATGATGTAATGGAAATAGATAACTTAAGTTTTTCTGTACCTTGGAGTAGAAACTCTTATGAAACAGAACTTAAAAATAAATTTGCAAAATACATAGTTGTGGTAAATAAAAAAACTGATAAAGTTTTAGGATTTGCAGGAATGTGGCTTATAATAGACGAATGTCATATAACAAATATAGCAGTACATCCTAATTATAGAAAATTAGGTATAGGAAATATTTTGATGAATAAAATAATAACTATTTGTAAAGAACGTAATATAACTGGTATAACATTAGAAGTTAGAGAATCCAACACCCCAGCTAAAAATCTTTATTACAAATATGGATTTAAAGATAGTGGCATACGAAAAGGTTATTATGCTGATAATAACGAGGATGCATTATTAATGTGGAAAACTGATCTATAAATATATGCCTAAAACTATATATATATTTAACACAAAGAGGGTATCTAAAAATAGCTTTAATTTTAATATAGTAAACATAAATAATATACATATGAATAATCTTTAGTAGTTCTAAATTTGACGGTATTAAAAATTTTTGTACTTCCTCATAAAACATGAGGAGCTAGTAGTGAAGACAAGCATGACGCCTCTACGAGTAAAAAATTTTTAACAGGGTCAAATTTAGAACTACTTAGCAAAATAAAGTGCTTTATAAATGTATTATTTATATTTACAGTTTTAAAATTAAAGCTGTTTTAAGATATAGTCTCTTTTATCCATTACTCTACAACTATTCTATTAAAATTCTTTTTGCCTCTTCTAATCATTATTCCATCTTTAGTTATATGTTCTTCTGTTAACACTAAATTTATGTCAGTAACTTTTTCATCATTTAGATAAAGACCACCTTGTTTTATTAATCTTCTAGCTTCACTCTTAGATGGGAATATTTTGCATTGAACCAGTATATCCACTAGTTGACTATTTAGCTCATCTTTACTTATATTAACTGTAGGCATATTACCTAAATCTTTAGCATTTCCACCAAATAAAGCTTCCGCGGCTATTTTTGCTTTTTGTGCTTCTTCTTCTCCATGTATAAGCTTAGTAACTTCAAAAGCTAATACTTTTTTAGCTTCATTTATTTCTGCACCTTTTAATGCTGAAAGCCTTCTAACTTCATCCAGTGGTAAGAAAGTTATTAATCGTAAGCATTTTTCTACATCTGCATCTGCTACATTTCTCCAATATTGATAAAACTCATATGGTGATGTTTTCTCAGGGTCTAACCATAAAGCACCACTTTCTGTTTTACCCATTTTCTTTCCTTCGCTATTAGTTAAAAGTGTAAATGTCATACCATAAGCTGCTTTACCTTCTTTTCTTCTTATTAAATCTACACCAGCTAATATATTAGACCATTGATCATCTCCACCTAATTCCATAACGCAATTATATTTTCTATTTAATTCTAAGAAGTCATAACCTTGCATTAGCATATAATTAAATTCTAAAAAAGATAATCCTTTTTCTAATCTACTTTTAAAACATTCTGCTGTTAGCATTTTATTTACTGAAAAATGAACACCTATATCTCTTAAAAACTCTATATAATTTAAATTTAAAAGCCAATCAGCATTATTTACCATAATAGCTTTGTCATCTGAAAAATCTATTATTTTTGCTAATTGCTTTTTAAAACAATTACAATTGTGTTCTATTTGTTCCTTTGTCATCATCTTTCTCATATCTGTTTTTCCAGTAGGATCTCCTATCATTCCTGTTCCTCCACCTACTAGTGCTATAGGTCTATGTCCTGCTTTTTGCATATGAGCCATGACCATCATTTGAAGAAAGTGACCTACATGTAAACTATCTGCTGTAGGATCAAAACCTATGTAAAAAGAAATCTTTTCTTTACCCAAAAGCTCTCTTATTTCTTCTTCATGTGTTAATTGTTTTATGTAACCACGTTCCTTTAATATGTCATATACATTACTCAATCTTCATTCCTCCTAATCTTAGTTCTTTTTTTTAGTATATATTGAAAGCTATATTTTATCAATATTCATATATAAAATGATTTATATAGATAAAATATTATCATAAAAATAATTATTTATTTTATGATAATTAAAGCTATTGAAAGTTACCTTATCAATAGCTTTAATGTATAATATATAAAATTATTTTTTATTTATATAAAATAAAAATTGTTTTCAACTTTATAACCTTTATGCTACATATTTTTTTATAATCTCCGGTATATCCTTCTCTTCATTTATACTTATATAAAAATTAACATTATACTGTTCCCCAATATCCTCCAAGGCGCAAAATAATTGTGCCGCATCATATACACTCTTGGTTATAATATCAAAAAGCCCATCAATATATACGCTTTCAATATCATAATCTTTTGATAAAATGCCGCACAAAAATCCATAAAAACTCTCACAATTATTAATTTTAAACTCTGAACTATCAATTAACCTTATTTGACTATCTAGCTGAAACATAGCGCTATTATCCTCATCGATATAAACAATATTACCCTTTTTAAACTTAACCTCCTCATTGGCCATATTGATCATAGCTTTTGTTTTTCCTGATCCTCTCTGATCACAAAAAACTTGAATCATCTTTACCACCCCTTTTTAAATATTTAGGTGAACTCCTTACCTTAAATTATATAGCAATTAACAATGTTTTTCAATAATTTTTTGAATATTTTTAAAATAAAAAATAGTCTATTTTTTTACATTTTCAATGTTTTTTATCTGTTTTTCTTATATAATTTATTTATCCCAGGAAACATAACTTTAAAACAATTTTCCTTAAAAGAATTTATAAAAACAACTTTTCCCCTCCCTCTAAATGCTTTTTTCATTCTTCTAAAACCATTACCAGATTTTACAAATCTATTTTTATCATCTAGAGTTATTAACTTTTCATATATCCACATATTTCTTTTTAGTGTATTAAAAGAACTCATATTGTTATCTCTTAAAAGGCAACCAGGACTTATTATACTAATAGTTTTATAATCTATTAAAACTTCTATTTCTTCATAAAATATAGAATAATCCCTATATAGAACAGCATTATTTATGGCTTCACATATAGCATCTATCGGATAAGACTTTGGCAAAATATTCATCAATATATCTCTAGATTTATCTATAATAGTCAACAAATCTCCCTGAATTATATTAACTTTATCATATTTTTTATTTATATTATTAATTATTTTTATTCTATTATGAGATAAAAATATGTTGTTTTCTTTGCAAAATATAAGTAATCCACCTAAAGAGCCTACAAACTTTCCCCTCTCTTTATCATAATTTATTATAGATGCCTTTTCCATCATACTTATTCTATTATCATCATTAATTGCTACTCCTACGGACTTAAAATACTTATCTACTAAAAATATATCCATATCTTTTTCATCACTTTTAACTATAGAACATAATTCAATATTTAAACTTAAATTATCCTGAAGTAAAGATATAATCTCCTCTTTTCTCATAGTATCTGTTGTAGATCCCCTTCTTATATAAAAAACACCATTTTCTCTTATCTGATAAGGTTTTTGATCACTATCGTATATATTAATAATAGCTAACTTTTTCCCATAGTATTCAATCATTTCTAAAGAAATTGGTACAGGTGGTTCTATTCTTGAACTTATAATCTGTTGAATTTGTTCCTCTGTAAAATCTATATTTTTTATACCAACTATATTTTTAGTTTTATCCTCTATACCTATAATAATATATCCTCTTCCACCCTTAGAATTAGCAATAGCAGAAACATCCTTTGCAAGTTCTTTTTTACCACTCTCTGTATTAACATCTATCATTTGTTTAAAGTCTAATTTTAATCCTTCATTTCTTTTAATTAAACTAGCCAATTTTTTTTCATCCATAGCACTACTCCTAAAATACTTATAGCTGATAATATATTATATACATTAAAACCTATTTATATTTTATATTTTAATGTATTTAATTTAATATTTAAAGGGTTCAGCGAACAATGTATAAAAATTAGGACTATGCTATCGTTTTTTAGCCATTTATATATGGAATTTAAACATAATTTTAAAATTTGCAAATAACTTAATTAAAGATTTTGTGAAAAGAAGTAGAACAAAATTATCCTTTAGTCAATTTTATTTCTCGTAAAAAATTATAATAATATCTCTATTTTATACTTTTCATTAAATTTGATTTTTTTAATGTTTTCCCTAATGGCAATGCTATTGCAATACCAACTACAGCTTGAGCTATATTAGATGGTATATCTTTTAAAGCTATTAATAACGCCTGATTTAAAGTTGCACTCTCAAGCATTATAAATCTAGCTATTATAGCTCCTGCTAAATAATATGCAGTTATCATCCAAAATCCCGCTATTATAAATCCTAATAATTTTATAGATAAATTTTCTTGTTTCTCTTTATTTTTACATATTATTGTTCCAGCTATAAATGCCATTAATCCTTTTATTATTATAGTGAAAGGTACCCAAATTAAATATCCACTTATTATATCTGCCATTCCCATTCCTATAGCTGATGATAAAACTCCTTTTTTTCTTCCCAAAAGTAATACTGATAAAAGTACCATGCTATCACCTAAATGAGTATATCCAGCATATGTTGGGACTTTTATAGTAAAAGTAACAACACATATTATTGCCGCCATAATGGATACTTGTACTATATCTAATATATTAGTATTATACATAACTTTTTTGTGTTCCATTATAATCCCTCTCTTTAATAAATACTTTATATATAGTATATAAAGTATTTATATTTTTTTAAAATGTAGGGATACACTATTTAAATAAATTTTATTATTATTGGAAAAGCTATATTAATATATAAAATAAAATTTATTACTAAAGGAGATGACTCGATGAATATCTTAAAATGGATAACATCAATTATCCTTATTTTTTCACTTATATCCTTTATGTTTAAATTAGGTATTACTTTTATAAATTTTCTTTTATTACTTGCCACAATAATTTTTATAGTTGACATATTTGTTGGAAGAGAAAAAGTAAAATAATTATATCTTGCAGTTGTTATAATTCAACTGCAATTTTTAACATATATATAAAGTATTTATTAAATTAAGCTTAAATAAATATTTTTATATATACATTTTTTTTTACATATTATATAATTTATTAATGAAACATTAATTTTTTTTTAATTTTATTAACAATGAAAGGAGAATATCATTGGCTAAAAATAAAAAAAGATCTTTATTTATGAGTAAATGTAAATTAAGTTCTATTTTATATTTCTTGGACAAGTACTATTCAATAATTATAGGTATTATAACTTTATTTCTCTTTATAAGATCTATTAGTATCCCTAATTTATCTGAAGATTATAAGTTTTACTTACTGTTACTAGCCATTGCTACTCTTACGGCTTATAAAGAAATTAGAAGAGATGTAAAAATAATACCTTTTTTAATACTAGCTATTCCTTTTTTACTCTTTATAATGTACATAAATAAACATGGGTACGAATTTTGGGGAAAAATGTTAAGGTGGCAAATAAATAGAGATATAGTAATAGATCTTAACCCATCATTTAAAAATATACCTTTTAACGATGCTGGCTTTGCACGAATTTTTCAAACTGAAACTCTTACTTGGTTTTTCAGATTAGTTTATAATAATGGTTTCGTTGTACCAGCTTTGATACCTATGTATAGAGCAGCTTTATGTAAAGATTTTAGAAAAATGATTCGCTATACTCTATCTGCTCATGTACTACAAATTTTTTTAATAACTCCATTTTATTTGATATTCCATTTACAAGAAGTTTGGTATGTAAATGGACATCCTGATGGACTGGCTAGGAACTTAAGCCCACAAGCTGCTGCTGGAGTTACTTTAAATTGTTTTCCTTCAATGCATACATCTATAGCTTTTGCTATGTTTTTGGTTGTATTACATGAAAAAGATAAAATATTTAAATATATATGGTCATTTTTTTGTTTATCTGTAGTATACTCTACAATGTATTTAGAAATTCATTGGGTTATAGATGTATTGGGAGGAATAATATTAGCTTTTGTAACTGTAAAATTAGTAGATTTTATATTAGCTAAAGGAAGAAACTTATTAACAAATATACTAAATAAGTTTTATTATAAAAAGCCAAAAGAAACAATATGCTTAGATAATGTATTAATAGGAAACTCTACTTCACTATATTAATTTAATAAAAAATGATACTTAAAAATATAATTTAAGTATCATTTTTTTATTATAGAAATATTAATTTATCTTTAGTTTTTACCTATATCTGAAAGAACTAATCCTTTATTATGCTCTAAAGCCCAGTTTATAGCCCAGTCACTTTGGAATAATAATAAATCTCTATCTTTTAAATCTTTTACTATCTTTGTATCACTAGTTATACTTAACTCTTCTACTTCTTTTTCTGTTTTTTCGATCCATCTTACATATTTATAAGGTACTCTTTCTAATTTTATATCTACATTGTATTCATTTTTCATTCTATATTCTAAAACTTCAAACTGAAGAACACCTACTACTCCAACTACTATTTCTTCTATCCCTATATGAAGCTCTTTAAATACCTGTATTGCACCTTCTTGAGATATTTGAGTTATACCTTTTATAAATTGTTTTCTTTTCATAGTATCTATAGTTCTAACTCTAGCAAAATACTCTGGGGCAAAAGTAGGTATACCTTCAAATCTAAACTTTTTTTGAGGAGTAGATAAAGTATCTCCTATTCTAAATATACCTGGATCGAATACTCCAATTATATCTCCTGCATAAGCCTCATCAACTATTTCTCTATCTTGTGCTAAAAATTGTTGTGGTTGAGTAAGTTTAACTTTATTTCCACCTTGATAATGATAAACTTCCATTCCTTTTTTAAACTTACCAGAACATATTCTCATAAATGCTATTCTATCTCTATGAGCTGGATTCATATTAGCTTGAATTTTAAATACAAAGGCAGAAAATTTATCACTGAATGGATCTATTTCGCCAATATCTGATTCTCTTGATAGCGGTGGTGGTGTTAAATTTAAGAACTCTTCTAGAAATGGTTCTACTCCAAAATTAGTTAAAGCACTTCCAAAAAATACTGGTGTAAGTTCTCCAACTCTTACCTTTTCTAAATCAAATTCATCTCCTGCAATATCTAAAAGTTCTATATCTTCTTTTAACTTTTCATGTAAATCCTCACCTATAAGATTTTTAAATGCAACATCATCTATGTCTCCAGATAAAGATTCTACTGCTGTTTGACCATGGTTTCCTCCATTAAAAGCTTGAATTATCTTTTTATTTCTATCATAAACTCCTTTAAATCCCTTACCTGATCCTATAGGCCAGTTTATTGGATAGGATTTTATTCCTAATACATTTTCTATATCTTCCATAAGCTCAAAAGGATCTTTGCTTTCTCTATCCATTTTATTTACAAAAGTAAATATAGGAATTCCTCTTAAACTACATACATGGAATAATTTCTTTGTTTGTTCTTCTACACCTTTCGCAGCATCTATAACCATTACCGCACTATCCGCCGCCATTAAAGTTCTATATGTATCTTCACTAAAATCCTGATGTCCTGGAGTATCTAATATGTTTATACAATACCCATTATAATTAAATTGCATTACTGATGAAGTTACTGATATTCCTCTTTGCTTTTCTATTTCCATCCAATCTGAAGTGGCATGTCTTGATGCCTTTCTAGCTTTTACAGAACCTGCAAGCCTTATAGCTCCCCCATATAATAATAGCTTTTCTGTCAAAGTAGTTTTACCTGCATCTGGATGTGATATTATAGCAAAAGTTCTTCTTGTTTCTATTTTTTCTCTTAAATCAGCCATTAAATCACTCTCCTTTTTTACAATAAATATTTATTCTCTAGCTAATTAACATTAAAACTTCAAAATAACCTAGGAATAATTTTTATAAATATTGACTAAAATACTTTCTATACGAAGTCTAATATAAATCAACTTTGAGTTTAATATTATAAATAATTCTACAATTATTATGAAATAAAATAGAGGATGTCTAATGAGCTACATCCTCTCTTATTAGATCAAAATTATATATGTATAGTATTTGTATAAATTATGTTCATAATACTTCAATAAAACAAGTTAAATTATATCATTTACGCAATTTATTTTCAATAAAAATACATTTTCATAATATCCTAATTTTTTTAAATAAAGTATAAATAAAATTCTAAAAAAATTTTTAATATTTCAATGTAAACAATACCATTATTACTTATAAAGTTGATTTTAATTACAAAATGATATAATATTTTTATATTATAATTAATATGGGGGTCATAATATGTATAAATTAATAGCATTAGACATGGATGGAACTCTTCTTAATAATAAGCAAACTATTTCTGCAGAAAATAAGGAAGCTATAAAATCTGCTATAGCCAAAGGCTCTAAAGTAGTTTTAGCTACGGGAAGACCTCTTAAAGGTATTGAAAAATATTTAAAAGAATTAGATTTAATTAATAATGGTGATTATGCTATCGCTTTTAATGGTGCTCTAGTTCAAGAAACAAAAACAGGTAAAGTTCTATATGAAAACAATATGACTAAAGATGATTTAAAAATATTATATAAATTAAGCAAAGAATTAAATGTAGATATTCATTTCCTAACTATTGATGGATGCTACACACCTAAATTTAATGTGTATAGTGAAATAGAAACTACTCTTAATAATATACCTTTAAATATAGTAAATTTTGATAATATATCTGATGATTTAAAAATAATAAAAATAATGTTTGTAGGTAGTGAAGAAAAAATAACTGAAATAATAAAATTAATACCAAAAGAACTCCAAGAAAAATATAATGTAGTTAGAACTGCATCTATTTATTTAGAATTTTTAAATAAATCCACTAGTAAAGGCTACGGCATAGAAAAATTATGTAATATTCTAAATATAGATAAAAAAGATGTAATATGTGCTGGCGATGCAGAAAATGACATACATATGATAGAATATGCTGGCTTAGGAGTAGCTATGGGAAATGCTTATCCGCAAGTAAAAAAAGTAGCTAATTACATTACCAAGACTAACGAAGAAAATGGAGTAGCTCACGTAATAAAAAAATTCGTTTTATAATAACATTCTTTATATAAACATTTAATTAAAATCACTAATAAATATTTTAATTAATTTTAAAGTAAATATAACTGTTTTTATATTAAATATGATAATTTAACAAATTTAAAAATAGGAAATTAGTAATCAGAGATAATTTTAAAATGCTTTAATATATAATAATTCACTCTGATATTAATCTCCTATTTTTTAATTAATTACATCTCTTAATTCATAATTATAATATTATAATAATTTGTCTTATCTAGGTATAAATCCTATTTTCTTTTGCATTTTTCTTAGCATTTTATAGGATGTTTTATAAGCTTTTTCTGCACCTTTTTTATATATAGATTCTAAATATTCTTTGTCATTTAAAAGTTCATTTACTTTATTTTGAATTGGTTCTAACTCTGAAATTATAGCTTCTGCTACATCCTTTTTAAATTGAGAATAACCTTGTCCTTTATACTTATTTTCTATTTCTTCTATAGTCATACCTGTTATCGTATTTAATATTGTAATTAAGTTTTTAATTCCTGGCTGATCATCTGTATATTTAATTATGCCTAAACTATCTGTCACTGATCTATTAATTTTCTTTCTTATAACTTCTGGTGAGTCCATAATTAATATATATGAATTTGGATTATCTGATGATTTAGACATTTTTTTTGTTGGATCTTGAAGATCCATTATTTTTGCTCCAGTTTCTGGTATATATGGTTCTGGCATTTTAAAAGTTGGACTATATAAATTATTAAATCTTTGAGCTAAATCTCTAGTTATTTCTAAATGTTGTTTTTGATCTTTACCTACTGGTACCAAATCTGTATTGTATAATAATATATCAGCTGCCATTAAAACTGGATAAGTTAATAAGCCTGCACTTACAGATTCACCATAGCGTTGAGACTTATCCTTATACTGAGTCATTCTAAATAATTCTCCTACATAAGTATTACAGTTTAAAAGCCATGCTGCTTCTGAATGAGTTGGTATATGTGATTGTATAAATATAGTATTTTTATCAGGATCTATACCTGAAGCTATATATATTGCTAATACCTCTAGAGTTCTTCTTCTTAAATCTTTAGGTTCTTGTTTTACTGTTATAGCATGTAGATCCACGACACAATAATAACAATCATACTCATCTTGTAACTTAACCCAGTTTTTCAACGCACCTAAATAGTTACCTAAAGTTAAATTCCCAGAAGGTTGAATTCCACTAAATATAACTTTTTTATTATCTTCCATATTTCTACCTCCATTTATTTTATTAAAAAAATATATAAAAAAACCCTATAATCAAAGTTATAGGGCGAATTATCGCGGTACCACCTATATTCAAGAAATTTTAAATTTCTCCTCTACGAATATAAAATTCTGTTTTTATAACGTAAAACCTACGCCTAGAGCTACTATTATTTCACTTAGGTTTTCTAGGACCCATTCAGTTTAATCATAACTACTGTAATTACACCCTCTACAGCTCTCTTTAAGTTTGTTTTTAAACCTACTTTTTCCCTTCTTAAAATATTAATATGTAATTTTTTTATATTATTAATGTTTAATATCTAAAATACTAACCTAAAATTGTTATATAATATATTATACATTATTTAAATATAATATTGTCAACAACTGAATAAAAAATATTTTTTATTATTTTAACCAAATTTACTAAAATTATTATTAAAATTTATTATTAATCTATAAAAAACATATAGAAGCTATCACACAAAAATTAGTATGACATCTTTTTGCATAAAAATAAACGATATTTGTCACCAAAGTTATTGTATAGATTTTAAAAATTCTTAGTTGAAATTTACAAATTAAGCTTTAAATATTTATAATCCTACTACATTCATTTGCGATATTTTTATCATGTGTTACTATTACAATTGTTTTTCCTTTTTTATTTTAAAGTTTTAATAGACTTATTATTTTATAGGAATTTTCTTCCTCTAATGATCCAGTAGGTTCATCTGCTAATATTATTTTGCATGGTTTTAATATTGAACGTGCAATAGAAACACGTTGTTGCTCTCCACCACTTAATTCAAATATTTTATTTTTTTCATAATTCTCTAGTCCTACAGTTTCTAAAGCATTTTTTATTAAATTCTTCTTATAAGATTTACTTCCCTTTACATATTTTAAAGGTAAATTAAGATTGTAAAAAAACACTTTCATCCTCAACTAAGGCAAAGTTTTGAAATAAATAGCTTATTTTTTCTCTTAAGATTTTAGTGGCTCTGATTGAATTTATCTTAACATTACATTCACCATCTATAGCCAAGTTACCATCATCAAATTTTTCTAAGAGTCCAATAATGTTTAAAATAGTAGTTTTCCCTTAACCGCTTGGTCCCATTATCGCTACCATTTCTTCTTTATCTATATTTAGTGAGAATTTATCAAGAACTTTTTTATTACCGTATTTTTTTGTTATATTATTTAATTCTATTATAGCCAAAATTAAGCCCCTCCTTTTATAAATTCAATTATTTTTTTCTTTTGTATAACTTAACATTAAAAATGAAGCTATGAATTCAGTTACTAATCCTATTATTGAAATAATTAAAATAACTTTTGGTATAGCTATTTTAGATACAAAAGCAGATATTTCCACAATTATCCAAGAGATTAGGATTAAGTAAAAGAATTCTTTGTAGTTTGATAGTTTAGTGTAGCCATGTAGTTGCCTTATTGCTAAACGAACTTTAAACTGCTCAAAAAAAATTATATATATTTTGAATTATAATTATTGATATACTAACTAAAGGTAAAAAAATACCTGTTATACTCTATAAAAGTAAATCTTTAAAATCTTTAATTTTAGAATTTAATTCTTCATTAGCATAATTTATCTTAAGGTCATGTATGGGATATCTATATTTGTTTAATTCAGATACTATAAAACTTTTATCCGATTCAGATGAAGGAATTTTTACTTTAAAAGGATTGCCTTCAACATTAAATAATTGAGCATTCCAGCCAGGAAAAGCTCCATTTTCAGTACCAACCAATAATATAGGATCAGTTACATAATTACCTTAATCAGGGTTTACCATAAAATTACAAGAAAAAAGTTTTTGATTAGATTTTGTCCATATTATTTGAATTTTACGATTAACACCACTTGCATTTATCCAATTTTTATGGAATTTTCTTATAGAATTTTCATATTTTTTATATTTAATGGGAAATAACAATATCCAATTATTATTTTGTTCTGATATAGAAATTTTTTTGCCGTTAGTATCATATACAGCATTTTCTTTTAAATAGTTTGGATTCACTAGAGCACTCATATTTGTAAGGTGAAGTTTATTATTTGATTTTAAACTTAGATCAGTATACATATCAAAACCTGCAAATAAAGCTCCTTTTTTATTAAAATACTTATAAATTTCTATATTTTTGCTTGAACTAGTTATATCAAAAATTGGACTATCAAAGCTAACATTATCAAAATTAAGAACTCTATAATTTGAAACAGTTTCCCATCTTTTATAAGAACCGTCGAATATTTTTTTAATATCCTTATAATTTATTACTTGTTTATTTATTATAAAAACAAATCCTATACATAATAAAATTTTAATTACTATATTGAAAAGTAAAATTTCTTTAGCTGGATATTTATTTTTTATAGCAGAAATAGCATGTATATTATTTACATAAGTAAATGGTATGGACGCTATTATAAATGTAATAATTATTAAAATAATATATTTAATAGTTAAGTCTTTTAAAAAAATATATGATATATATTAAATTTTTTGAAAAGAAAAAGGATCATAATAACTATTGAAATAATCATAGTTATTAGTTGAATAATTAATATTTTAAAAATTCTTTTTTTCCATATATCTAAGTTGGAATATCCAAGCAGTTTCTCTATTGCAATTTTTTTATATGACGTTAAAATTTTTGTCACTAGGCACTGTAACTGTACAAGGGCCATCTAAAAACAATCCATCACCAAGTAAGTTATGTAATGTGCGTATTTCCATAGATATGCCATCAAAGCTAGCAATTTTACCTATTTGATAGTAATTACACGTGTATAATAAAAATTTATATTTTCACCATCTTATGCATCTAATAGTGCTTTTTCTTGTTTAGATGTAGGAAGTTTATTTATTTTTGAGGGAATAATAACTTCGTAACTATTTTTAAGATTATGTTCTACATTTTTATATTATAAATTTGTGATTGTTTGTGATCATTATATAATATAAAAAAAGAGAACATTGAAATTGTTAATAATAAAATTGAAATAAACTTTTTCAATGCTTCTCCTCCTAATTATATTAAATTTTATATATTTTACTAACAACTTGAATAATCACCACTATGAGTATCTTTAGCATATCTCCAAGAACCTTTTTTTTGTGCAGCAGCACCTACAAATCCATTGATAATAGAAGGTCTACTGCTACTATTTACAAAAGCTGTAGAACCAGGTCCATAGACTTAAGATCTTCTAGTACTTCCTGGTAAAGATGCTATTGTCATATGATTATAACTACGATTATAATAATAACTATATGCCATATAATAGCCATTTCCTCCTGATTTTATCCCCCTATTCCAATTATCACGTCCTGGTAGGTAAGAAGTATTTCTGCTAGTTTAAAATACTGAAGTTGCAAAAACGGATGTTTCCATAATACAAATTACAGAAATTCCTATCATTGTGGAAATTATAATTTTTTTCATAAATAATCCTCATTAATATTATTGTAAAATGAATACGCGTATAGATTAAAACTTTATGAAAGCTAGCTTACATAAAAAGTATGACATGATAAATAAAAAAATGTAGAAAACTGTAATGAAAATACAATTTTTTGTTATTTGATGTAAAATTATAATATTTATTATAACTACCAATAAAATATATCTAATAAAATCATAAAGCCGTCACACCACAATTAGTGCAACAGCTTTTTACATAAAATTATAATTTTAATGTTTTAAATTTCTAATTAGAACTTCCGCTAAATAATGTTTCAATACATTTTCTAAGTTAGTGGATTTAATAGAATTACATTCAATTTATTATCATTTAAAATATTATTAAAAATTCTGTAAACACACAAAAACACTGCGATGTTAGTATGTTTTATTTCTTCCATAATCCATGTATATTGCAATATTCTCTAACTTTTACTACTTCTTCATCTAATTTAAATTCTGCTTCTGGTTTTTCTCCTGGTTTTAAATATTTTTTATAAACTTTATCTTCTGTAATAACTTCTATCCATTCTATATAATGTTTTTCTTCCATCGGATGTTCTTTTTCTCCAACTTTTACTTTTAGACCATTCTCTGTCTTTTCAATTACTGGAACATGCTTTTCTAAAGCTGCATCCATTGTATTTTCTTCTAATAATCTCATTGGCTTACCACAGCATACTAATTGTCCTGCTGAAGCATGAACAACCTGTACCATATTACCACATACTTCACATTTGTATACTTCGTTTAATTTTACCATAAAAATCCCCCTTCTATTTTAAATATTGTATTTTTAATAACTTCTATATTTTATTATATTTTCCCTTTTAAAAAGATAATATTTCATAATTATTTAATATCAGTTAACACTCCATTTACATAATTATTTTTATTATTAGTGGAATAATAAATTATATAATTATTTTTAAAGGAGTGATTTAAATGGATAAAAAACCTTACCTTCCTAAAGAAAGGGACTTTTTAGAACAGGAACCTAAAATAATAAAAACTAAATCTCCCACTGGAAAAACTTATTCTAAATTGCCTGATAACGTAAGAGATCCTATAGTATGTAATAATATAGCATGGCCAGAATTCGATTATACTTCAAACGAATTAGGAGAAGATGATATATAAATATAAAAATCTATATTTAATCTAAAAAAACAAATATTATAATAAAAATTATTGTAATTAATAATAATTTTGTAAATAATGCTATATACTAAAAACTTTTAGAAATTAATAAAAAAATATAGATATAATAAAACGAATTTATAAAAAACCCTACTTAGTTACAAATTATATTGAACTAAATAGGGTTTTTATAATATATTTTTATATCAAAACCTTTATTTCATGTGTACCTTCCTCAAAGATTGGTATAATATTATTAGTTTTTAATTTACCATCTACCCAAAGCTCTTTTTTATTCTCTCTAATAACTTTTATATTATATTTACAGTTTCCTCTACTATAAATTATCTCATATTGTTTCCAATCTTTAGGTATACATGGGTCTATATAAAATCCATCTTTCCCCTTTAATTTTAATCCTAATATTCCTTCTATACCTGTTCTATACATCCATGAAGCAGCTCCTGTATACCAACTCCAACCGCCTCTACCTACATGGGGCTCTACATCATATATATCTGCAGTCATAACATAAGGTTCCACTTTATAATTTTGGCAATTAAAATAAGATTTTGTGTGATTTATAGGATTTATCATATTAAATAAGCTCCATGCTTTATCTTCCATTTTTAATTTACAAAAAGCTAATACTACCCATATTGCTGCATGAGTATATTGTCCTCCATTTTCTCTAACTCCGGGTAAGTATCCTTTTATATATCCTGGCTGCAAATTAGATTTATCAAAAGCTGGAGTTAAAAGAGAAATTATTCCTTTATCTTTTTTAATAAGATTTTTTTCAACAGCTGCCATTGCCTCCTTAACTCTACTTTCTTTTCCCGCCCCTGATATAACCGACCAAGATTGAGATAGAGAGTCTATAATACATTCATCATTTTCTATAGAGCCTAAAGGAATGCCATTATCAAAATAAGCTCTTCTATACCAACTTCCATCCCAAGCATTTTTCTCTATATTTTCTTTTATAAATTGTAAATATTCCTTGTACCTATTCATATTTACAATATCTTTTTTATAATCACATATATCTATAAATGATTTTAAAATGCTATATAAAAACCATCCAAGCCAAACACTTTCTCCCTTACCTTTATTTCCTACAGTACTCATTCCGTCATTCCAATCACCAGATCCCATTAATGGTATATTGTGTTCTCCAAATTTTAAAGCTCTGTTGATAGCTCTTATGCAATGTTCATATATACTTCCCTTTTCACTAGATATAGAGGCTACATTATATCTTTCATCTTCTCCTTCTCTTAATGGTGGTTCTTCTAAATAATTTATACTTTCATCTAAAATACTATAATCTCCTGTATTTTTTATATAATCTATAGTTACATAAGGAAGCCATAATAAATCATCTGAGAATCTAGTTCGTATACCACTTTCTACTATTGGATGCCACCAATGTTGAACATCCCCTTCTTTAAATTGTCTTGAGGAGCTATATATTATTTGCTTTTTAGTTATGTCTGGATTTATATAACACACTGCCATTACATCCTGTAGCTGATCTCTAAATCCATATGCACCTCCTGATTGATAAAATGCTGTTCTAGACCATAATCTACATACTATAACCTGATACAAAAGCCATCCATTTAACATTAAATCCATACTTTTATCAGGAGTTTTTACCTTTATAGTATTAGTAATTTTCAACCAGTATTTTTTAGTATTATTTAATTCTTTAAAAGCAATTATTTCATTATTATATTTATTAATATTTTCCCTTACAGCGTCTATATTGTCTTCTGCTCCCAATATAGCTATCAATACTTTTTCTTCATTAGGTTCCAATATTATTTTTGAATTTTCAGCCATACAAGGATCCATAGCTGCTCCTACTTCATCATTTAACTTTATATACTTTAATGCCTTAGGATTTTCTATAGACCCTTCAATGCCTAAAAATTCCTTTCTATTACCTGTGAATGACTCTTCTCTTCCTCCTATTATTTTTAAATAAGCTATAGTTTCTTTAAAACTACTATTGTATGGGTTTCTAGAATATATAAAATTTTCTTTATCTAAATAAGTACTTATATATTGAGAGCTTAACTGTTTAGATACACCTAAAACTGTTGAAGCATAGTAAGTAACAGATATTTTTCTTATTATATCCGTATTATTTTTAAGTTTTATTAAAGATATTTTACAATTATCACCCATAGGACAGTAATTTGTAATTTCACCAATTATCCCATTTGCATAATGCTTAAAATTAGAATATCCAAATCCATGATTTATTATATACTTACCACTGTCTCTTATAGGATTAGGTGTAATACTCCATATTTCTCCTGTAATTTCATCCCTTACATAAATATGTTCGCTTTCTCCATCTATTATTGGATCATTACTCCAATTAGTTAATTTATTTTCTCTACTGTTTTTATACCAACTATATGATGAACCACTCTCTGATACATGAAATCCAAAATTACCATTAGACATTATATTTATCCAAGGCAATGGGGTATTGTTATAATTTTCTAATATTATAGTATACTCATTGTTTTTTATATCAAATCCACCTATTTCATTAAAATACTCTAATTTTGGAATTTTAAATTTATATGGTTTAGCATTATATTTTATTTCTTTTTTTTCTAATAAATCTAATTTCTCTCTCTTACTACTACCTATATCTATTTGTTCCGCTAAAGAGCCTCTATTACAATCTATATACAATCTACATATGGCTCTTAATAAATTAAAATCTTCCTCCTTTATGGTAGATTTATTAAATAAAAATATCCCTGATGCTTTATTTATATTATTCATTAACCCCAAGGTATTTATTAAATTTAATATAGAATCTTCTATTGGCTGCATATAAGAACTTTCTTTAGTATTAACTATTATTAAATCTACATTTATATTCTTAAGTTTCCAATACCTATAAGCAGTTAATAACTGTCTTATTGTGTCTATTCCTCTTTCTTTATCCAAAATAACTAAAACTATAGGATAATCTCCTGATATTCCATAGCTCCAAAGATTTGATTGGCCTGATTTTATATGTTTTATATACTCCTCTCTTTCTTTCATATTTTTATTTATAAATAATATATTAGATAAAATATACTGATACATATTAGCAGCGGTAGATCTTATGCCTAAACGTTTCATTTCTAGATTGCTATGACTCCATGACAAATTAAAAGCATTTTTCACATTATCTATATTTCTATATTTTTCTGCTATTTTTATTCCCTCTTTTTTAGAATCACAAAAAGCAGTTGTATAAGCTACCATACAATTTTCTTTAGCTCTTAATTTTACTCTAACTCTTATACTTATAATAGGATCTAATACTGGTCCTATAGAATTTTTAAGATTAGTTTCATTATCCATGGCCTGTGGATTATATAGATTTCTTCCTCTTCCTATGAAGTCCATTCTACTTGTTTCATATTGAAATCCACCAATTTGTTCACCTTCTAAAGCTACAGTTTGTATTACCCAAGGAGATGTATTCATTTCACTCCTTTTTCTTCTATTGGCTAAAATGCAAAACGGCTCTTCATTAAATTCTGTTTTTACAAATAAATTACTAAAACTAGGATGAACTAAATCTGTATTATAATCTGCTAATGTGACTTCGCAATAGCTAGTTATCTCTATCACTCTGTCATGATCACTATTATTTTTTAAATTTATACTTCTTATTTCTGCATCTTCTTCTTGTGAAACTGTAATATGAGTTTCAGTTATTATGTTACCATCTTCCCTTGAAAAAATAATTTTATCACTAGAAAAGTGAGTCTTATAATTATCCCCTTCAACTTTACAAGGCTCATAAGTAGCACTCCAATAATTATTAGAATTTATATTTTTTATATAAAGAAATAATCCCTTAGAATCAAAAGTTAAATCTTCTCTCCATCTATAAATAGTAGTATTCTCTTTTTTACTATATCCTCCACCTCTATTAGAAATCATTAAAGAATAACTACCATTAGATAACACTCCTACCCTAGGTATATAAGTTTTTGCCGTATTATAAATTCTACTATATTGGTTTATATTGTTAATTTTCAATTCTGTATTATATTTTTTTATACTTCTATTATAAACAATCCTATTACTTTTTCTTTCCTGTAATAACAATTCTGTAGCCTTAACTTCTGGCTTATTATGAAATCTATTTTGGAGTATATTATTATTAATAGTATTATCTAAAGCCATAAGACTCATTCCTTGATGGTGTACCATAAAAGATTTAATTATAGCTTTACTCTTTCCTTTAGGTATTCTATTTTTAGTATAATCTACAGCCTCATAAAATCCATATCTATCTAATAAATCATTGTCTATCAAATCATTTATATTTTTAATGCTTCCACTTACATCTTGTTGTAATGCCAAAATAGTTGAATAAGGTGATATAACTAAGTCTTTAGATAATCCTCTTTTTATACCTATGCCAGGTACTCCAAAAGCCATATATTGATAGTTTTTGTCCCCATCAAAATGATAAAATGCAGACTCCGATATTCCCCAAGGTATATTTTTATTTCTAGTATACAATTGTTGTCCCTTTATAACTGATTTATATGTTTGATCTAATAAAGTACCTTCATAATTTTTCATTATTAATAAAGGCATGAGGTATTCAAACATAGTTCCACTCCAAGATGCCAACCCTTTTAATTTTTTACCCATATAAGTTATACCTCTACCTAATGTTATCCAGTTATCTTGTGGAATATCTCCTTTAGCTATAGCAACAAAACTTGCTTGCCTAGATTCTGAAGCTAATAAATCATAATAAGAATTTGCTATCTCTCCTGAATCAACATTATAGCCTATAGTAAATAAATTTCTTTCATGATTATATAATAGTTTAAAATCTGTATTTTTAGCTAATTCATCTATTTTTAAATTTAATTCATGCACATTGTGAATTAAATTTTTAATATTATCAATGCTAATATTCAAATTTTCTATAAAATCTGAAATCCATTCCCTTTCATAATTATCTTTCGTTTTTATCTGCTGTAAATTTTTAATAATATATTTTATTTTGTATGGTATCTCTTTTATAGGAACCTTTATAGCAAATTCTCTAATATCCTCTATTATGTTTTTACATATTCCTATATTTTCTATTATTTGATCTTTCCAAGGAATCAATTCTTTAAGCTCCTTAAGAGATTCATTTAAAAATTCATATAACTTTTTATTCCAATAAAAATTATTTATGTCTATATTAAAATTCTCTAATTCTTTTTGCTTATTTAATATTTTTATAAACATATTGTTCATAAAAATAATATCTGGCTCCATTCCTTTTAAAATAAATATAAGATTAAAATAAAAATTATCTATATTTTCTTCTTCTTTTAATTCCTCATTAGCCAACTTCAATAAACTCAATAATCCATCAATATTTTTTTCTCCTAATAAAGGTTGGTTTATTATATCCTTCAAAGATTCTTCTGTAACCCATAAATATCCTATTAAGTTTCCACTATCTACTGAAGATATATACTTAGGATTTAGAGGTTTACCACTTTTTATATCATACCAATTATAAAAATGACCTTTATATTTATCTAATTTATTCATACTAGATACTATATTTTCCAGTCTATTTATGAGATTTTTTAATGATATAAATCCTAAGTCATAAGCTACAATATTAGAAGTTATCCCCATTCCCATATTAGTAGGAGATGTTCTATAAGCTACTCCCTTATAAGGTTCTTCCTGATAATTATCTGGTGCCAACCACTTAGTATCTTCACATACAAAATCTTCAAAATAAGCCCAAGTTCTTCTCGCTATATCCATTAATAACTCTCTATTATCTTTATTTAAGTATCTCTTATTTTTCTTATCTTGACTTACATAGAAAGCTATATAAGGGCTAATAGTCCAAATTATGCAAGCAGGTACAAGTAAAATAGCTACTTCATTTGATTTTCTTATAGCCAAATAAAGTATAATTAAAGCCATTAAGCTACCCACCCACATACTTTTTATATATCCTTTTATATCTTTTCTCGACATCTTCTCTGCATCTTCTGCTGTTTGCCATTCTAATAAATTTTTTTTACTTATGCAAAGTCTGTATAAAGTTCTTATTATTGCATCTAGCATAAGATAGGCCTTATGTGGTATAAAAGCAAATATCATAAAAAATTGTTTTAATACATTTTTAACACTATATATCCTACCAGACAATCCAATTCCTTTACTTGGAAAAATAATAACCTCAGAAACATTAAATAAAATAGGTGCTATAATTGAAAGAAACGCTACTATAATCATTTCATCAGTACCATAATAACTAAGCAAAGCAATTAATATAAGTATAATTATATTAGGTGATAAAATACTTCTTCTTAAATTATCTATTATTTTCCACTTTGATAATCTGTTTATAGCTGTTTTTTTAAATATCCAAGGTATAAGTTGCCAATCTCCTCTAACCCATCTATGTAGCCTTTTGCAGCTTGAATTATAATAAGCTGGATATCCATCTACTAATTCTATATCTGTAACTAAGGCTGTCCTAACATAAGATCCTTCTAATAAATCATGACTTAAAACAGAATTCTCTTTTATTTCTCCATTAAGCATAGTATTAAAAGTATCTACATGATATATACCTTTTCCTGTAAATATTCCCTCTTTAAATATATCTTGATAAATATCAGATACAGCCGTACTGTAGGTATCTAATCCTACCTGACCAGAAAAAATTTTAGAAAATAAAGTTTTATTAGCATCCTCTACACTTATACTAATTCTTGGTTGCATAAGTCCATATCCATGAATTACTACATTTTTCACTCTATCTATTATAGGTTTATTAAGTGGATGTTCCATAGCACCTATTAATCTTTTTGCCACATCTCTTGGAAGTTTTGTATCTGCATCTAACGTTATTACGTATTTAACTTTTTTTAAAATATTTATATCTCCACTTATAACATTATACGTAGTGTTTTTATCTCCACGTATAAGCCTATTAAATTCTTCTAATTTTCCTCTCTTTCTTTCCCAACCCATCCAAGCTTTTTCTTTTTCATTGTATTTTCTATATCTATTTAAGAAGAAAAATATTTCTTTTTCTTTTGAATACTTATTGTTTAATTCTTTTACACCCTTTAACATTTCTTTTATTATTTCTTCATCATTTTCTTCCTTTTCACTTTTACTATCTTTAAAGTCTCCTAAAATAGCAAAATAAAGATTCTTTTCTTGATTAGCTAAATAATGAATTTCCATATCTTTTACTAGTTCTTTAGCTCTTTTTTTACTTCCTATTAGTGTAGGTATTACAACTACTGTTGAAGCTTCTTCAGATATACCATTTATAAATTGTAATTTAGGTATAAAATCTGGCTTAGTCAAATTGTTTAAACTCCAATTTAATATTGATATTACAATTTCACTGCTAGGTATTAAAAGTATTATAAACTGTAGAAATGTTACATATATATTAGTGTATCCTATAGATTTAATAATAAAAAATTCAAATATGAATGTAAAAAGTATTATGCTAGCTATATAAAATCTAACTTTGTTCCTAATTAAAAAATCTTTTATTTTATACTTTCCTTCACTTTTTACACCTAATGCTTTTTTAAGTAATCTAACTCCTTTTTCTTCTAATATATAATATCCTACATGCCTTTTATAATTATCTTCCTCAATTTCAGATTGAAATTCCTTTGCACATTCTATGCTTTTTTTAGCTATATAGCTTTCTGGAAGTTTTAATTTTCTTGAAAGTCTTTCTATTTTATTTCTATAAAAATTTTTAGATGGAAAATCCATATCAATATAAATTTCTAAAGGGTCTTCCTTTAAGATTTGTTCAATAACACTAACATTTTGAAATATATTTTTCCAATTAATAGCTTCTATATCTCTTAGTCCATTTATACAATTCCCCATAACTATTTGTTGTTTGGATTGTTTTCTATATCCTAAATTTATTATATTATCTATATTTTTTTCTCTTATATCTAATTGTTCTTTTATAAATAAATTTAATTTTTCTTCTTTTATTCCACTATCATTTATTATATTTATAAATGTTTCTATAAAATAAGAACTAATATTTATTCCTTTATCCTTTAATTCATAAATAGTTTTTTCTATATTTTCATCATTATAATTTTTAATTATTTTATCTGCTAATTCTTCTCCTCTTTTTCTCTCTCTTTGCATATATGTTATTTCTTCTGTTATTATAGCTATCTTTTGTATTAAAGCTATCCTTAACATTAAAGGTAAAGCCCATATTTCAGAACTAGTCAATATATTATTTTTTTGATATTCATTTATAAATTTTATTATAAACTCCTTATTCATGTTTCCATGAAAATTGTGTATTATAGCTAAAGCTAAATGGTACACTCTAGGATAACATTTCATTATACCTTTATTTATAACAGGTAATTTTACATAATAAGAAGATGGCATATTTTTTTTTATATCTTTATACTCTTTTTCTATAAGATATATATTGTCTAATAGCCATTCTCCAGCAGGTACAGTCATATTTATATCTTCATCTAAAGATACTATGTATTTATAATTTTTCATTATTCTCTCATAGCTTTTATCTAAACTTTCTAAAACTAACTTTCTACATTTTCTATTAGACAATATACTATGAAATTCTGAAATGTCTTCTGCAAATTGTTCTAAATTTTGTTTATTTTCACTAAAAAATATATTATTTATATCGTCTATTAAACTCTCTTTATTGTCTCTATTCTTATATATTAAATATATTAAAATCATTATTACAACCAAACTTATAAAAATTGGTATAAATACTGTCATAATAACTCATCCTTTCCTTATCAAAAGTGTGTCTAATTTAGTATTTCCAATTAATATAAAAATATTACAGTTAAAACTAAACCATAAACTATAATTAATTACAGCCTTTATAATCCTAATATTTTAAATTACACATAATTAATTAAAATAAAAATCTTATTAAGTCAATCAAAATTTGACTTAATAAGATTTTTATTTATCCATACTAAAAAATATCTATTTTAATAACTCCCCTGTTTTGTGATTACTTTATACTTCATTTTGTATTAAGTTTTCATAACTTTGTCTTCTACAAACTAATTTTACTTTATCATTATTAACAAAAACTACAGATGGTAATAAAGCTTTATTATAATTACTAGCCATGGAATACCCATAAGCCCCTGTATTTAATATTGCAAGCAAATCATTAGTTTCTACTACTGGTAACTTTGCGTTGTTTATAAGTACATCACCTGATTCACAACATTTTCCCACTATCTTTACCTTTTCTACCAAATCATCTAAAACTTTATTACACACTACGCATTCATACTCTGATTTATACAATGCAGGTCTTATATTATCTGTCATTCCTCCATTTACAGCTACATATTTAGCTACATTAGGAATTTCTTTAATAGAACCTATAGAATATAATGTAATCCCTGAATTTCCTACTATAGATCTACCTGGTTCTATTACTAAAATAGGTTTCTTAATTCCTATTTCCTTTGAATAATTTTCTACTTTATTTAATATAATTTTGCAAAACTCTTCTATTTCCTTAGGTTCATCTCCTTCTTTGTAATATATCCCAAATCCTCCACCTAAATCTAATTCTTCTATTTCTATATTTAACTTTTCATTAACTATCTTTACTAATTTAAGCATTATTTCTATTTCTTCTTCATAAGGTTTTGTTTCAAATATCTGAGAACCTATATGGCAATGGAATCCTACAAATTCTAAATTTCCCAATTTACAAGCTTTTTCTACTGCTTTAATAGCACAATTATCTATTAATGTAAATCCAAACTTAGAATCTATTTGACCAGTTTTAATATACTCATGAGTGTGAGCTTCAATACCCGGAATTATTCTTAAAATTATCCTTTGTTTTATACTCTTATTTTTACAGACAGTATTTATCACATCTAACTCCTGAAAATTGTCTACTACAAAAGTTCCAATACCTAAATCTATGGCCATTTCTATTTCTTCTATAGTTTTATTATTACCATGAAAATATATCTTTTCCATAGGGAATCCACTTTTATAAGCTGTAAATATTTCTCCTCCTGATACTACATCTAAAAAAAGCCCTTCTTCCTTTACCAAATTACACATAGCTTTAGTAAGAAAAGCTTTTCCTGCATAAGCTACTTTATTTTTTCCTTTGCTAAATGAAGTTATATATCTTCTACAATTATCTCTTATAAGAGTTTCATCCATTACATATAAAGGTGTCCCAAATTTTTCAGCTAAAACTAAAGTATTTATTTCACCTATATATAAATTATTGTTCCTTACATTCATACTTCCAAATAGTTTCATACTCCCACATCCTACTTATAAATTAAATTCTTTTGCCACTAAATTTATAGCTTTTATTTTATCTTCTATATTTATTGCACAAGTAATTCTTATTTCTGAAGTTGTTATCATTTTTACTTTTATATTATTATCACTAAAAATTTTTAACATTTTAGCTGCTACACCAGATGTGTTTTTCATTCCCAATCCTACTATAGAAAATTTAGTTAAGTTTTCATCAATTCTTATTCTATCCTTTGATGCATAATTATTTATTATTTTCATACCATCTTGTAAATCTTCTTTTGTTATAGTAAAAGATAAACTTATTTTACTATTTATAGGCGCTGTTTGGCTTATCATGTCTACATTTATTCTCTTTTCAGCTAATTTACTAAATATATCTGCTATTATATTTGTGCTATCTTTTATGTCTTCAATTGTTATTGCAACATCCTCGTCACTAGTTGCGAGTCCTGTTACTGATTTCATTTCCATATTCATATTATTCATCCCCCTAATAACTGTTCCCTTAACCTTACTATTGCTTAATCCTACATAAATGGGTATATTGTATTTCTCAGCTAATTCTATAGATCTTGAATGCATAATCTGTGCTCCTAAACTAGATAGCTCCAGCATTTCTTCATAATCTATATAATCTAATTTTTTAGCTTTATTATACATTCTCGGATCTACACTATATATTCCATCTACATCTGTATATATTTCACATATAGCATTATCTAGTTTTGCTGCTATTGCCACTGCTGAAGTATCAGAACCGCCTCTTCCTAAAGTTGTTATATTACCATCACAATTTATTCCCTGAAATCCTGCAACAACAACAATCTTTCCTTCTTTTAAACTTTTATCTATCTTTTCTTTATCTATATCATTTATTAAAGATTTTCCATATTGCCCATTAGTACTTATATTTATTTGGTATGCAGTATAACTTATAGCACTTTCTCCTAATTCCTTAATTGCCATAGATAAAAGTGATGCTGATACCATCTCCCCTGTAGAAATTAATGCGTCTAACTCCCTTTTATCTGGTACATTACTTATATCTTTAGCCAATTTTATGAGATTATCTGTAGTGTGTCCCATAGCAGAAACAACAACTACTATATCATTTCCTTCTTTTTTCCTGTTTACAATAGACTTTGCTATATTTTTTATTTTTTCTACTGTTTCTACAGAAGTCCCTCCATATTTTTGAACAATTATTCCCATATAGATCCCCCTTATTTATAAATAAAATATTTCAATTTAAAATTTAATAACCATATCATTTTATAAAAAAATAATGCAACAAAGGAACACCTTTGCTGCATTATTCAAATAATATAAACAATTAGTTTGCAACTTACGTGTACCTATGCAGCTCTCCACTTTTTCAAGTGACAGCCTTACACATATTATGTGCAAAGCCAGGAAAAACCTTTGCCAAGCTTTTTCCTTCGGCCATAATTCCTTTTTTTATTCCTCACAGTCTGCCAACTAAGAATAAATACTATTAATTACGGCACCTCTCCATAAGTAGCTTAAATTTAATTAAATTTTTACTAGTTTAACATGAATTATGAAATAAATCAATACCTTTTATTTAAATATTAAAAAATTCTATAAAAGATTTTATAGCATAAACCTGATCTTCTACTCCACCTAGTTCTCTAATAGAATGCATAGCAAGTAGTGCAGTTCCTATATCTACTGATGGTATATTTATATGCGTTCCAGATATAGGTCCTATAGTAGATCCACCTCTTTTATCAGACCTATTTACAAACTTTTGTACTGGAATTTTAGCACTATTACATATTTCTTCATATATAGAAGATGAATAAGCATCTGAAGTATAGCTTTGACTAGCACTAATTTTTATAACAGGCCCATTATTCATAATAACTTTGTTAGTAGGATCTGATTTTTCACCTACATTTGGATGTATAGCATGAGCTGAATCACAAGATATCATAAATGATTTTGATAGAGCTCTAAAATATTCTTCCCTGTTTTTATTTAAACATAAAGTTATTCTTTCTAAAATTTGAGATAAAAATGGTGAATCAGCACCTTGTTTTGTTGCACTTCCTACTTCTTCATTATCAAAACATACCATAACTTTGGTAGATCTATTATCAGTAGAAGAAATCAATGCTTTAAGCGTGGCATGAACCATAGATAAATCATCTAATTTACCTATAGATATAAATTGATTCTTATCTCCAATTAAGCATCCCTTTTCAAATTCATATAAAAATAATTCAAAGTCTAATATATCATCTATATTAACATCTAATTCCTTACATATTATATTAACCATATAATTTTCTTTTTCTAATTTATTATTAACCATTGATATTATAGGTAACATATCTTTTTGTTTATTTAGCTCTACACCCTTATTTACGTTTCTATTCATATGAATAGCTAAATTAGGAATTATAAGTATTGGTCTTTTTATATTTATAAGTTTCACTATAGGATTTAATGGATTTTTTCCTTTTAAAACTACTCTTCCTGCTAAAGATAAAGGTCTATCCATCCAAGTATTTAATATTGGACCACCATATACTTCCGTATTAAGTTTAATATAGTTTCCTTCTGCAAAGATTTCTGGAGCAGGTTTTACTTTAAAAGTTGGTGAATCTGTATGGGAAGCTACTATTTTGAAACCTGAATTCTCTATTTCATCATCTCCAATGGAAAATGCTATTATTGCAGAATCATTTTTAGTGGTAAAATATTTGCCACCCTTTTTTAAATTCCAAGCTTCACTTTCTTTAATTTCCTTAAAACCCTCTTTTGTTAATTCATTTTTTAAATTATGTACTACATGATATGGCGATGGACTATCATATATAAAATCTATTAATTCATTACATACTTCTATTTTATCCATATAAAACACCTACTTTTTATAATATTTTATAAATTCATTATATCAGAGTATTTTAATATATTATATGCTATAAAATATTTTAATATAGAAAATCTTACTAAAAAATATGTTATAATACATTTTATATTAAATTGAAAGTAGGTGCTATTATGATATCTAAATTTTTAGTAATTAAATTTGTAAAGAATTATAAAAATACCGATAATAAACAAGTTAGAGATTCTTATGGATACTTAGCTAGTGTAGTTGGTATCTTAGCAAATATATTTTTATTCATAGTTAAAATTTCTGTAGGTTTAATATCCAATAGTATTGCAGTTACAGCAGATGCTTTCAACAATTTATCTGATGCAGCATCATCTATAATAACATTTTTAGGCTTTAAACTAGCCTCTAAACCTGCAGATAAAAAACATCCTTTCGGACATGGTAGAATTGAATACATCTCTGGTTTAGTTGTGTCTTTTATGGTTCTTTTAGTTGGATTCGAATTTATAAAATCTTCTTTTAATAAAATAATAAATCCCTCTGCAGTTAATTTTCAATGGATACCATTTTTATTAATATTATTTTCTATTATTGTAAAACTATGGTTAAGCGGTTTTAATAAATATATAGGAAATACTATTAACTCTGGTGCACTTAAAGCCTCTTCTTTAGATGCACTAAGTGATGTTATAACCTCTTCTTCTGTTGCTTTATCACTACTATTAGCAAAATGGATATCCTTCCCTATAGATGGGTATTTTGGAATACTAGTATCTCTATTTATATTGTATTCTGGCATTTCACTTATAAAAGAAACTTTAGATCCTTTATTAGGTGAAGCTCCAGATGAAAAGCTAGTATCTGAAATAATAGAAAAAGTCATGAGTTATGATTTAATAATGGGAGTTCATGATCTAATAGTCCATAATTATGGACCGGGAAGATGTATAGCATCTATCCATGCAGAAGTTCCTTCTAATGAATCTATTGTTAAAATTCATGAAGTTATAGATAAAGCTGAAAGCGAAATATCTAAAGAGTTAGATATTCTACTAGTAATTCATATGGATCCTATTAATCTAGATAATAAAGAAATTGCTTATACCCGTAATGAAGTAGCTAAAATTTTAGATGAATTTCCTATAATAAAATCTATGCATGATTTTAGAATCGTTGGAGAAAATGACTATAAAAATTTAATATTTGATATAGTAATAGATCATTCTTTTAATCTTACTCCAAAATTGGAGGATAAACTAAAAAAAGATATAGACAATTCCATAAAAAAGTTACATCCTAAATATAATACAATTATAACTATAGATAGAGATTTTTATTAAGTTAAAACCTTATTAGTATACAAAATTATGTTTTGTGCATATTATATATAGTGATTTTAATTAAGGAGTTGATTTTTTTGAAAAATCCATCAAAACACTTCTTTGCTGGTAGTAATACAGCTGAAGGTTTTTACTCTCTCTTTAATAATATAATAGATATTAATGATGCTAATAGAATCATATATTTGAAAGGTGGTCCTGGTACCGGAAAATCTTCACTAATGAAAAGTATTGCCGATTATTTTATAAAAAACAACTATACTGTAGATTTTTTTCATTGTTCTTCAGATAGTAACTCTTTAGATTCTATAAATATAAAAGAATTAAAAATAGCTATGGTAGATGGAACTGCTCCACATATGTTAGATCCTAAAGTTCCTGGTGCTATAGATAAAATAGTGAACTTAGGTGATTTATTAGATGAAAATAAACTAAAAAAACATAAAAATGAAATAATAAAGGTAAGTAATAAAATAAGCGAAACTTTTAAAAGAGCATATAGATACTTAAATGCAGCTAAAACTATACATGAAGATTGGAGCATCTTAAACTGTAATGCTAAAAATCATGACAACCTATATAAACTAGAAAAAGAAATAAAAACTAATCTATTTAAGGAAAATATATATAATGATTCTATAGGTAAAAAAAGACACCTATTTATTAGTGCTATTACTCCTGAAGGAATAGTAACTCACACAGATAGCATATATATTGGTATGAAAAATATATATGTTTTAAATGGAGCTCCAGGCACTGGTAAAATAGAAATATTAAATAATATAAGTAATGAAGCTATTAATAGAGGTTTATGTGTTGAATATTACCATAATCCTTTAATTCCTAATCTACTAGAACACATTGTAATTCCAGAAATTAATTCTGCAATTGTAACTTCTAATGAAATTAATAAACAATTTTTAGATGGTGAACAAATTTATATGGATAATTTATTAGATTTATCTATTTTAAATTCCAATAGAAATGAAATAAATGAAGCTAAAGAATTATTTTATAAACTTATAAACAAAGCTACTGATATACTTCACTCTGAAAAAAGTATTCATGATGATTTAGAAAAATATTATGTTGATAATATGGATTTCTCTAAAATACCACAAATTAGAGAATCTATAATAAAAGACTTTTTAAGTTTTACAAAAAATTAACCTAATCATGATTTTCATGTAGTTATTATTAATTTTAATTATAACATTTTATTTAAAAATAAATGAAAAAACAACTATGTACCATAGATAACTATTTCTTATAGAGGTTGATGACTTCTATCCTAAGAATTCTGTTAATAATCTTTAATGTATATAAAGATTATCCCTAAAGCCAAGGACTCTATTTATTAGCATCGTTATTACTCTGTAATTAAAATTATATAAAAGATAAAAAAGTCTTATAAATTTAAATATAATTCGGAAAATTTCATAAAAAATAAAGAACTCACAAGTCATTAAGAGTTTATTTTTATATTCTCTTAATAATTTAGGAGTTCTTTTTATTAAAAATATTATTAATTACAAATTACAATATAAAAATATTTAAATTAATACTTTTATATAATCCATCCACATTGATAGTTAAAACTTATCCACATTGTTTATAACTTTTATAGTGTTTTGTTTATAACTACCATTTCATGTAAGGCTCTTGTAGCCATTATATATTTTAAATTATCCTCTATGTTATTTGAATCTAACACTAAAATAGTTGCATCAAATTCTAATCCTTTTGATAAATAAGAAGGAATTATTATCTTCCCACCGGAATAAATTATATCTTCTCTTTCTATTAAATTAATATACATTTCCTTTTTTAATTCTTCCCCTATAAATTTTCCATCCTCTAATTTAGCGGTTATAATTGCAATATTTTCATATCCTTTATTTTGCAAATAATTTAAGTAATATTTAATATTATCTATTACTTCATTTGTACTCTTTGCTTCTACTTCTTTCACAGGATATCCTTCTCTTACTAAAGGAACAATTTTATTTGTATTTAAATATTTATTTGCATACTCCATAATTTCTTTTGTTGATCTATAACTTTTATCCAAATTAAAATACTCTACATCAACTCTATGAAAGATAGAATTTAAACATAACATAGGTATTTCATCATTGAAAGGCACCGTTCTTTGATTAACATCTCCTACTATAGTCATAGACTCACAATCTGTAAGCTCCTTTAACACTACAAACTGTAAAAATGAATAATCCTGTGCTTCATCTATTACTACATGCTTTATATCCTTCTTATATCTTAGGCCCTCTAATTTTATTTTTAAATATAATATAGCTATAACATCATCTATGGTAAGTTCTTTATTGTTATTAAATTCATTATATATATCCAAAATCTGAGGATTGTTAAGCCATACCAATGATTTTTTTAATTCCATAGATTTTTTTACTACGTTTATTATATTATTTTTTCTTTCAAAATCTAAATTATTCTTATTTAGTTCTAATTCTTCTTTTGATAAATTCTTTATTTTTTCTTCATATTGTCTTTGAATTTCATATACTTTTTTGTTTCTTATATCCCTTATTTTTGAAAATATTATTCTTTTTACCTTTTTGCTTCTTTTAAACAATGGCATATATTTATAATAAGAATATAACATTTCATCTATTTCTTTTTTATCTATAGCAATTTCATCCATTAATACTACATCTTTTGTAATAAATATATTTTGTTCTAAAGTTTCTATAAAATTATCTAAATCATTCATGTATTTTTTAGATTGTTTGTATATTATATCTCTTATAAATTTGTCATCTTTATCCACAAGCTTTTTTATATAATCACTATATTCTAAAAAATTATTTATAGGTAATAAATTTTCTATAAAATCCTTAAAGGTAGTTTGTTTAACTCCATTTTCTCCTAGGCTTGGTAATACATCAGATATATAATCAACAAAAATATTATTAGGACCTAATATTAATATTTTATCTTGTATTTGCTTTCTATAATTGTATAATAAGTATGCTACTCTATGCAAAGCAATAGTAGTTTTACCACTTCCTGCAACACCATTTACAACTATAGCTTTGTTTTTAGGCTGCCTAATTAAATTATCCTGCTCTTCTTGTATAGTCATAACTATATCTTTTAATTTTTCTTTGGTATTTTGACTTAAGACCATTTTAAGAACATCATCTTTCACATCTAGAACTGAATCAAACATACCTTTTAAAATACCTTTACGAATAATATATTGTCTTTTAGATTTTACATATACTTCTATCTTACCTTCTGGTGATTCATAGGTTATATCGCCTAATTTCCCTTGATAAAAAATTTGACATATAGGGGCTCTCCAATCTACAATATAAGGCTTATAATTACCTGTTTCTAGGAATCCATATCTCCCTATATATATATAATCCTCATCACCATCATCTTCAAAATTAACTTTGCCAAAGTAAGGATTTTGTTCTAGTACTGTAAGCTCTTTTAGCTTTTTGTCTATAAAGCAATATAGCTTTTCTTTTAAATACCTTTCATGATCAAAATATTCTGCTACTTTATCTTCATCTTTTTTATCTTCTTCTAAAAATTCTTTTCTATATTCTACTATATCTTTTATTATATCTTTTCTTTTATCTAAATATATTGCTGTTTCTTTTCTTATTTTATCTATTATAAAATCTAAGTATTCTCTTTCCATACCTAGTTCTATATATTTATCCATGGAATTATTTATACTATTATTATCCATAAATTGCTACATTCCCTCTCTCTATTCCATTTTATTGTTCTATAAATGAAATATCCTCCATATCATTTACATTCTTGCCTAAATTATAAATCCATCTATATCTTTCTAATCTTATACGTGATTACTTATTTCATTTTCACTGTTTTTTCTTTAAAAGCTTCCTTTTTTTCATCTACTTGTTCGTTCTTTTCTGTAATTTCATCTTCTCCTCTAACCATTGCCATAAATTCATCTCCCATAAGAGTTTCTTTTTCTAATAACTTTTCTGTTATTTTATTTAGTAACCCTTCATTTTCTTTTAACATTCTTTTTGCTTTTTCATGGCATTCTTTTATTATATTTAAAGCTTCATCATCTATTATAGCTGCTGTTTCTGCGCTACAATTTTGAACTGGCCTTCCATCTAAATATCTATTTTGAATAGATTCTAAAGCCATCATATCAAATCTATCCGTCATTCCATATACAGTAACCATACTTCTAGCAGTTTGAGTAGCTCTTTCAATATCATTAGCAGCTCCTGTAGATATAGAATTAAATATAACTTCTTCTGCTGAACGACCACCTAACATAACTGTTATTTTATCTAACATTTCTTCTTTGTTTATTAAATATTTATCTTCTGTTGGAAGTTGCATAGTATACCCTAAGGCTCCCATAGTTCTTGGAACAATAGTTATTTTATGCACTGGATCAGCATTTGGCAATAAAGCCGCTATAAGAGCATGACCAACCTCATGAAAAGCAACTTGCTTCTTTTCTTGAGGAGATAAAATTCTATCCTTTTTCTCTTTACCTGCAATAATAACTTCCACTGCTTCTTCCAAATCCTCTTGTATTACTTCCTGTCTACCATTTTTAACAGCTCTTAGGGCTGCCTCATTTATTATATTAGCTAAATCAGATCCTACTGCTCCTGGAGTACTTTTTGCAATAGATGAAATATCAACTTCTTTTGATATTTTCACACCTTTAGAATGAACTTTTAATATATCTTCTCTTCCCTTTAAATCTGGTCTATCAACTATTACTCTCCTATCAAATCTACCAGGTCTTAAAAGAGCTTTATCTAATATCTCTGGTCTATTAGTAGCAGCTAATATAACAACACCTTTAGATGAATCAAACCCATCCATCTCTGCTAATAATTGATTTAATGTTTGTTCTCTTTCATCATTACTACTCATAGTATTATCTCTACTCTTACCTATAGCATCTATTTCATCTATAAATATTATACAAGGAGCTTTTTCCTGTGCTTGTTCAAATAAGTCTCTTACTCTAGCAGCTCCCATACCTACAAACATTTCTACAAAACTTGAGCCAGATAAAGAAAAGAAAGGAACCTTTGCCTCTCCAGCAACTGCCTTAGCTAATAAAGTTTTACCTGTTCCTGGCGGTCCTACAAGTAACGCACCCTTAGGAAGCTTAGCCCCTATTTCCGTATATCTTTCTGGCTTATGCAGAAAATCTACAATTTCTACTAAGGATTCTTTTGCCTCATCCTGCCCTGCTACATCATCAAAAGTAATTCCAGTTTCATTTTCAGCATATATTTTAGCTGTGTTTTTCCCAAAGGACATGACACCACTACCCATTTTTTTATCTAATTTACCAAATAACATTCTTCCTATAAACATAAATATTACTATAGGAATAACCCAATTAAAAATAAAATTTTTTATAACTGAATTCTCTTGAGGAACACCACCATATTTTACTTTAGAAGCATCTAATTTTTTTACTAAATTAGGATCATATATTGATTCTGTATACATTACTTTCTTCTTTTCACCTTTGTTAACCTTAGGATGAATTATTATTTTATCCCTTGTCAATTGAACCTCTTCTATTTTATTTTGATTCAAATATTTTATAAACTCACTGTATTTTATATGATCAGACTTCATGTTTGTAACATAATCATTAAGCATATATACTATTAATGCTACTGCTATAGCATAATAGGCAAAATACTTTATTTTATTTTTGTCAAATTTATTGTTTTTAGACATAATTTTTCCTCCATTTTATATTAAATAAATTTACGCCTTAAATACATACTATATTCTATCATACTTATAAAAAAATAAATATAATTTTTCTTCTCTATAAATACTATTACATTTTTATTATTATTGCCATATTCTTATTTAGATTAATCTTAAATTTATTATTAAATATTTGTTACAAAAAATATTTAATAATAAATTTAAGATTGAATTATATATATTTTTCTTTATTATACCTTTAATTCTATTTTGTAGAAAATAATATATTGTATATTTTATTTTCAAAATATACAATCATGTAATATTATAAACTTCTATAGATAAATAAAAGATATGAGCAAATATTGTATATTTATCTCATATCTTTTTTTATAAATAACTATAAGGCTATAAATATATTATTTTGCTAACTCATATATAGCATGTCCATATATTTTAGCATTTAATATTAAATCTTCAATCTTTATATATTCATTCTTTTTATGAATTACATCTGGATCTCCTGGGAAAATCGGTCCAAAAGCTACTGTATTAGGCATATCTTTTGCATAAGTTCCTCCACCTATAGCTAATAATGTTGGTTCTTTTCCTGTTTGTTCTTTATATACTTTTTGCAATGATTTTATTAACTTATGTTCAGCATTAAAGTATAAAGGAGGTAGATTTTCAAAGGTTTCTTTTTCTATTTCTATTCCTGTTCCTTCTATTTTCTTATTGAATCTTTCCATAAGATCTTCTACTTTATATGTGACAGGATATCTTATGTCTAATGCCAATCTTATTTCATCATTGTTCATAGATACAATCCCAACATTAAAACTTGTCTTACCTGAAGGTTCGTCTTCTAAGCACACCCCAAAAGATTTACCATCAGTTTCATTTGCTACATTATTATTAAAGAATCTAATAAATTGTAACTCATCACAATGACCTAATGGAAGATCTGCTAAAAATTTAAACATTTGCATTATAGCATTTTTACCGATTTCTGGTGTACTTCCATGAGCAGCTACACCAACAGATTTAACTACAACTAATCCATCCTTTTCTTCAGCCTTTAAGTCTATTCCATTTTTATTAGCACAATATTCTACAGATTTTATTATCATATCTGGATCTGGACACTCTATACCAGCTTCACAATAATCTGGCACAATATTAGGTGCATCTCCACCTTTAATATATTTTAACTTAACAGCTTTATTGCTTTTAGTTTCTAATTTTTTTACAACATCAAATCTTGCAATTCCTTTTTCGGCATAAATTATTGGATATTCAGCATCTGGAGTAAATCCAAGTATTGGAGGTTTTTCCTTTGCTAAATAATGCTCTATTTCATTAGATCCTGTTTCTTCATTTGTTCCAAATAAAATTCTAACCTTTTTAGATAATGGAAGTTTTGCCTCTTTTATAGCCTTTAATCCATAAAGTGCTGCCATTATAGGACCTTTATCATCTGTAGTTCCTCTACCATACATTTTTCCATCATGTATTTCAGCTCCGTAAGGTGGATATTTCCAACCCTCGCCTTCTGGTACTAAATCCAAATGTCCTAAAACACCTATATATTCATCACCTTCACCATATTCAGCATATCCAACATACCCGTCTACGTTTACAGTTTTAAATCCTAACTTTTCACTTATCTCTAATGCTTTTTCCAAGGCAGCAGCTACGCCTTCCCCATAAGGTTTGCCTTCTTTCGCTTCTCCTTCTATACTTTTAATTTTAACTAATTCTGCTGTAGAGTTTATAAGATCCTCTTTTAGCTCTTCAATTATTTTATTTATTTCCAAAAAAATACCCCCTAACTATATGATATAGTTTCATATTACACATACATTATACCTCTTTATTAGAAAAATTTACACCATAATTTACAAATAATTAACCTAAATATTACCATATTAATAGGGTATAGAAATTTTTTACTATTTCTATACCCTTTAAATAATAATTAATATATTTTTATAAAGTCTATTCAAGATAAAATTTAGTATGCTCTTCCCCAATAAACTAATTTTTTAGCTTTTTTACCACAACATACACAAGTATCTGATACAGCTTCTCCCTCAAATGGTATGCATCTAGAAGTAGCTCCTGTTTCTTCTTTTATTTTTTCTTCACATTCTATATCTCCACACCACATAGCCTTTACAAATCCAGTTTTATTTTCAACATTTTCCTTAAATTCATCCATGTTTTTAGCTACACTAGTCCTTTGTTCCATTCTTTCTTTAGCTCTATTAAACATAGATTCATGTATTTTATCTAATAATTCTGGTATAAATGTTTCTAATTCATCCATAGAAACTGTAATTTTTTCTCTTGTATCTCTTCTTACTAAAACTACTTGATTTTTTTCTATATCTTTAGGTCCAACTTCTAATCTTATTGGAACCCCTTTCATTTCATATTCATTAAACTTCCAACCTGGCATCTTATCTGTATCATCAAGCTTAACTCTAGCTACTTTTTCTACTCTTTCCTTTAATTCATGAGCTTTATCAAGTACACCTTCTTTATGCTGAGCTATTGGTATTATAATTACTTGAATTGGTGCTATTCTTGGCGGAACTACTAACCCACTATCATCTCCATGAGCCATTATTACAGCTCCTAACATACGAGTTGAAACTCCCCATGAAGTTTGATGTACATTTTGAAGTTTTCCTTCTTTATCTGAATATTGGATTCCAAAAGCACTTGAAAAATGATCTCCAAGATAGTGAGAAGTACCTGTTTGTAGTGCTTTTCCATCATGCATTAAACTTTCTATTGTGTAGGTAGAAACCGCTCCTGCAAATTTTTCTTTTTCTGTTTTTTCTCCCTTTATTACAGGTATAGCTAGCACATTTTCAACATGTTCTGCATACACATTAAGCATTCTTTTTGTTTCTTCTATTGCTTCTTCTGCTGTAGCATGAATTGTATGGCCTTCTTGCCATAAAAATTCTGCTGTTCTTAAAAACGGTCTTGTAGTTTTTTCCCATCTTACTACTGAACACCATTGATTATAAAGTTTAGGTAGATCCTTGTAAGATTGAACTATTTTTGCATAGTGCTCACAGAATAATGTTTCTGATGTAGGTCTAACGCATAATCTTTCTGTAAGTTCTTCTTCTCCTCCATGAGTTACCCATGCAACCTCTGGAGCAAATCCTTCTATATGATCTTTTTCTTTATTTAATAAACTTTCTGGTATAAATAAAGGCATATATATATTTTCATGTCCTGTAGCTTTAAATCTTGCATCTAAATCCTTTTGGATCATTTCCCACATAGCATAAGCATAAGGACGTATTATCATACACCCTCTTACACTTGAATAATCTGCAAGTTCAGCTTTTTTTACTATGTCCGTATACCATTGTGAAAAATCTTCATCCATTGGTGTAATATCTTCAACAAACTTTTTATCCTTCGCCATATTAAAATTCCTCCCTAAAATTTATTTTTTTATAAATAAAAAAACTTCTAATCCCTATACAGGGACCGAAGTTGTGTCGGCGGTACCACCCTTGTTAACATATATAAAACATGTTCACTTTTATTGATAACGGAATTTTTCCGCTGTATCCTACTTAATTTCAGTACAGAACTCTGAGGCTGGTTCAAAACTTAGCTTTTAGGAATTCTCATCTTACATCCTTCTCTGTAAAAAGCATAGGAATCTACTATTCCTCTTCTTTGCTATAAGAATATTTAATTTTCTAACATTTAATTATTATAATAAGTTATATAATAAACATTGTCAATAGCTTAACTAAGTTTAATTTTTATTGATTTATAATTAATATTTAACTAAAAATTTTATAATTTATTTTTGAATACAATCATATCAATATATTAATATCAATATATTATATTAATATTTTTTATTTAAAAACATTATACTACATCAAAATATAAAAATTTTTAATCATATATTTTATCTAAGTATATATTATAGTTTTAGTAATAATATTATTATTTACCATTTAATCTAATTATAATCAAATAACTTTAGTTTATCCTTTCTAGACATTCTTTTTATTTCACATTCTCTTTTCATAGCCTCTCTATTTGTATCAAATTCCTTAAAATATTTTAAAACTACTGGCCTTCTTGCCCTTGTATATTTTGCACCTTTTCCTTTATTATGCTGACTTACCCTTCTTTCAATATCCGTTGTCCATCCTGTATACAATGTTTTATCTCTACACTCTACAATATAAACATATGCCATATAAAACAATCCTTTTCTTAGTATATTCTGCTCTTTATATATTCTACATTTAAAACTAAATTACTGCTTAATTCACTATTATTTTATATGATTATTATTAAATATTTTGTACCATAACAACTCATTCTCTAATACTATCGAAAATTTTATAAATGTAGAAGCGTAACGAAAAGCAACCATAACGACTCATTCTCTAATGCTATCCCTTCTTTTAATAGGTTTTTCAACTTTTTCGTGCTTTTAGTATAGATTAAAAAATTCTCCATCCACTCATATTGTAAGACACAACTATTAATATAGCTACTAAAGTAGTCAACGGCATGTACTTTGCTAAGAGCATAAAAATCTTCATTATTAATAATAATGTTATATCATGTACCATTCCAGCTACAGGGGTTCTTTCTCCTTTTCACCTAATTTACAGAAAATCACTATTTTTACTTATAATTTTATTTATAATAGTATGAAAATTATTATTATATCTTTCCAATATAATTTTCTCTTTAAAGTTTTCTTGATGCAAAATTTTACTAAAATTATATTTAAGTCTATACCATAGATAGCCAACAACCATGAAAACTCTAATTAGCAAAAGATATAACTATTAATATAAACTAAATAAAATATAAAGATTATAGAAAATCATAAAAAAATTAATTATGTGAAAAATTTAAGGTAGTGTTAAGGTAGAATACACCTTTATTTAATATTTAGATGATAACCTAAAAATCAATAGAAACTTAAAATATAATAAACTTTTAACTATTTAAGATACAAATGAAATTAAAATAAGAAAGGAAGGTGACATCCCTTATAAATTTACTAAACTGATAATACAGTTAATTTTTATATAAGGGTTATTTATGGCAAATAATTTATTTTTATTTAGTATAATAATTTTATTTATTGGATTTTTTTTCATGGCAATGAGTAAATTATCCTTTAAATGGAGGGCTTTTACAAATAGGCGAGCTTGGAATGGAGCTACTATACCATTTTTAATGATAGGACTTGTATTTTTTATAATTGGATTAATATTAGTATATAGTTTTTATCCATTCAAATAGTAAAAGCTCCCATAAGGAGCTCTTACTAACTTTCCATTTTCCTATAAGAATAGTATACAATCATAAATGTAACTTTTCACCACATATAAATATTATATTTAATATTACTTTTATATTCTGTAACTAATTTCTAAAAGTATGCCACATTGCATTATTTCTACCTCTAGCAAACACATCGGTTCTATTTGGTCCCCAGGATACTGCTGCTGGATCAGAAGTTATAATAAGACCTCCAATCATTGACCAATTACTCCAACGAGATCCGTTCCAAGATTTAGTCATCAATTGATTGTTTGCTCCTCTAGCAAATACCTCTAATCTATTAGTTCTTCTGGAAGAAACAGCAGGACCAGAAGTTAAATTTCCTCCAAGACTTTCCCGTGCACTCCATCTTGAACCATTCCAGAATATATGCCACAATGCATTATCTGTTCCTCTAGCAAATACATCAATTCTATTTCGTCCCCAAGATACTGCTGCTGGTGAAGAAGTTAAGATTCCTCCAAGACTTTCCCAATCACTCCAACGAGATCCATCCCACCATTTATGCCACAATGCATTGTCTGTTCCTCTTACAAAAGTATCTAGTCTGTTAGAGCTCCAAGAAGATACTGCCGGTGCAGATGTCAAAACTCCTCCAAGACTTTCCCATGCGCTCCATCTTGAGCCATTCCAGAATATATGCCACATAGCATTATCTGTTCCTCTAGCAAATACATCAATTCTATTTCGTCCCCAAGATACTGCTCCTGGTGCAGAAGTTAAGTTCCCTCCAAGACTTTCCCAATTACTCCAACGGGAGCCATCCCACCATTTATGCCAAAGTGCATTATCTGTTCCTCTTACAAAAGTATCTAGCCTATTAGGGGACCAAGAAGATACTGCTGGTGCAGAAGTTAAAATTCCTCCAAGATCTTCCCAGCGACTCCATCTACGTTGTGTAGCTATGTTTTGTTGTCTATATGAATATCTCATATTGTCAAAATTTTCGTTATAATTATCATAATACTGTAAATCATTCTCTCCCATCATTTGTTCACTTAAAATTGGACAAGCAAATTGCTGTATATAGCAAGGAGTATAAAAAAACGGAATATTATACATTAAGTATCCTCCTTATATTATTCGCTCCTGATTAAATAATCATCAATTATATTTTATGAATAAAGATAAAAGCTGTTACACTTTATATTTAGAAATAATGAATTTTAACTAATTTAATAAACATCATAAACTATAATTTTTACAATGATTTTATAATATTAAAGACTTCGAATCCCTTAATGGAATCGAAGTCATAATATTTTAGGTAACACTTACTATCAGCATATACACATTTTTATATGCATTTTCTTTTTATAATATTAAAATATAACTATTATATACTTTAACTAAAGTACTCAATGTCCACTTTAAAATCTAATTTTTAGGATATCCTCTATACCAGAAATGCGCTTATTTATTACATAATCATACTAATTATATTACTATTATTTATAAATAATAGTACAAAATTTACTGCAATAAAATTTAATCTAAATGATAATAAAATTTTAATTTATAGAACGGCTACTACTTATTATATCGTATTTTTCTTCTTCTTTTTCCTTTATGCAATGATTATCATTTTGATCATTATCATCAAACAAATTATCCATTTCTTGTGGTGGATAAAGAGTTGGAAGCTCTCTTTCCATAAATTCCTTGCATGGATCACCTGGACATTTGCATTCTTCTGGTACTGGGCAATAGCCATAAGCTGGAACCATTAATTGAACTACTATTTCACATTTAATTATTATGAATAATCCTAGTGTAATACATAAGAATACCTTCTGATTTCCATCATTTTCACAATTACAACTGCAATCGCAACCATTAGCACAATCTATTTTTGAAATATCTGTACTTAAACAATCTCCTACTATTTCTAGTTTTATAAATTGTTGATCAACTTCCTCTGCTGATGTACATTCTTTACCTATTACAGTTTTAGCTATAGTGTCTGGACAATATAAGTTAGAAGCAGTTACAGTTCTATTCACTGAATAGTTTAATGTTTGTGTTTGTATTTGCCCTGCTATTTCTACATCTACATCTACATCAAAAGTAACTGTATAATTAATAGTTACTTTTTTATACCCAGGTTTACCATTTGAAACAGGGCATTTAGTAACAGAATTAACAATTACCTTTAAATTTTTACAACAACCAACGCATCTAACTTGTGACGGATCTGTAACATTTGGTATTTGCTTACATAATTGTTCGCAATCCTCTGAAGGTTTTAAGCACTCTTTTATTAAACATTGATCAAAAACTTTAGGAACTTGGATACAACATATCTCCACTGGATCTGGTAAACAGCCTTGTTTATTTACAAAACCAGGACGTGGAATAAAATCTTTTGAATTAATAGCCATATAAATATCCTCCTTTTCATATATAGAAGAAACATTGTTTTATCTCAATATATAATATGCATATAAAAAAATAAGTGTGATAAGTAAAAAGATATTTTATATATGTAAATTTCAATAAACTTTTAGTAATATTTCTTCCCAGAATGAATATAAGATACTTTTTATTAATATAATTTTATAAAGGTAGGTGAATATTATGAAGTGTAATAAATCATATATTTTTAAAAATATATATGGTAATATGTATGAATTTTACATTAATAAAGATAATGATTTAATATGTAATAAGTTTTCTGAAGAGATAAAAATACTTGAAAATGTTTCACAATTTAATATAAATGTAACTTATTTAGGAACAGTAGAAATAGTCTGTATAACTTTTGATGGATTTATAAAATACTGCAAATTTAATAAAAAATGGTCTATTCAAACTCTTTATAAACTAAAATCACATAATAATATAGATGAAATCACCCTATTTTCTAAAGAAAATAAACTTCATATATTCTTTATGTTTTATGAAAATCGTTATGATTCCATAGCAAGTATTTTACACTATGTATGGGATGGAAATAAATTTGAAACAAATATAATAGCTTCTATAAACACTATTAAAGGCATAGAAAAACATTATTATTTAGAAATATTAAATAACAATATTAATATGTTTTACATAGCAAAAGAAAAAAACTATAACGTTATTAATTTATGTAAATATCTAGACAGTAATATTTGGAGTAATCCAAAAAAACTATATAGATTAAATGGTAATGATATTAACTTTTCTACCTTAAAGAAAAACCAAGAGTTTAACATTTTAAATATATCTGAAGAAAACGGAATATACACACTAGAACATGTAATAATAGATACTAAAGACAATATTGAAAATTTCCCTATTTATAAAACAAATATACCTATATATAAATCTTCACTTATTATATTTAATAATATATTATATTGTATGTGGTTTGAAGATGGTACATTGATGTATTCTTCTTTTAACGACACTAAATGGTCTACTCCCTCAAAAATTGAAACTGACTCTTTTGATAATATAGATATGTATAGATATATATATGAAAAAAACTTTTTAGACAAATCCATAGATAGTAAAAATATATTCGCATCCATATCTGATAACATCAACATATTTTTGCCTAAGATAACTAAAACATATAATAATGGAAATAATGATAAATATGATGCAGAAAGTACTATAAGAAAATTACTTCAAGAAATATCTAAAAAAAGTGCTGAAAATTATGATTTACACAATAAAATAATATTATTAACAAAAAAACTAAAAGAAAAAAACATTTATGTTAATAATCTTAGTGAAAATCTAAATAGACTTTCTATACAAAAATCTAATATTGAAAATAAATATAAATCTATATTAGAAATTAATAATAAACTAAAAATTGAAACTGAAGAAATAAAAAAAAGTATAAATAAAAATCATGAAGAAAGTAACTCTTTAAAAAGTGAACTCAAAAATAAAATAGAAGAAAATAAAGAACTTAAATCAAAATTTGATAAAAAAATAGAAGAAAATAATTCTTTGAATGAAAAATTAAATAATACTATTCAAAAATTGAAAAATGAAAATCTTATAGCAATAAAAAATCTTGAAAATCAATATCTCATCGAAATAAAAGATATAAAAAAACAACTTCAAGATAAACAAAATGAATTTAAAACTTTGCTTGATAAAAATAAAAAATTAGAAGAAAGCATCAAAGAATTAAAACTAGAAAATGATAATGTAAAGGAAAAATTAGAAGCTTCTCAAAACAATATAATTTCAGATTTAAAAAATAAATATGATACAGAAGTTTCAATCATAAAGAAACAACTTAAAGAAAAAGAAAAAAGTTTTGAATATATAACAAATTACTCTGAAAAATTAGAAGTTACTTTAAATGAATTAAAATCCGAAAACTCACTTATAAAACAAGAACTAGAAAATTCTAAAAATAAAAATTTTATAGAGAGGCTTTTAGGCAAACCTTATAAATAACCATTTTATAAAATTTGTATAAAAACTCTTTTTGCTTCAAAATTAATTTAGATTTTTAAAAAGCTCCTCGTATTTCATTAAATACAAGGAGCTAAATTATTATATAAGTTTTATTATAATTTTAATTTGAAACAAATATATAAATTATTTTAAATTATCATTAAATTTTATATAGCATTAAAACGTGAAATTTTACAAATTGAATATGCATCTGGAGCACCATCAGTTACATTTTCTCCTACTACTATTCCAAGACCAACTCTTCTTACTGTTAAACTTTGAGAAATGTTAGGATCCTGTTGTCCTTCAAACTGTAGTGCTATATTTTCATTTATAAAATTGCTTAAGTTTTCTCTCAATGGTCTTTCACAACAATCACACTCTTCACAAGTGCATCCTGCTGGTACTAAATTAAGTTGACTTATAGTAGTTATATCTCTCCATCTAACTCTTGAAATATTGCAAATTGATATAAAGTTAGTATTTTGTATATTAATTATACTATCATTTATTGATACTACTTGATTTACTTGAAATGACTGAACTTCTCCTGTATCAAGGGTAACTTGTATTGTAGCTGCAGCAGGTAAAATATTTATTAATTGATTTAATAAAATTTCCATAGGATTTACACAACAATCACATATACTAGTTGCAGCATCGCAACAAGATCCGCATATAATTATATCACAATCATTGCAATATAACTCTTCTAATTTTTCTTGTAGTTTTTTTCTATCTTTATAACATAGCATAAACCTCAACATCCTTTCAAATATTTAAGACTAGCAATTTAACTTATTTGTTATCACTATATTATATGATTTGTATTTGATTAATGTTATCTATTATCTAACTAAATGTTGCAATATCTGTACTCATATTTTAATGAATTTGCATACCATATATTATATGTGAATCATTGAAAATAATATTTTCAACATAATTTATATAAAGCTTTAATTATAAGGATAACTTTTTAAATATTTAACCTTGTGGAATATAAAAAATGCTATCAATTATATATATATATATATTCTTTTTTGATAAATTAACTAATAATTAAACAGTAAATTATATGAGGTGATTTAATGATAACTATAAGTTTATGCATGATTGTAAAAGATGAGGAAATAACACTAGAAAGATGTTTAAACTGTGCTAAAGATTTTGTTGATGAAATTATAATAGTAGACACAGGATCTACTGATAGGACCAAAGAAATTGCAAAAAAATTCACAGATAAAATTTATGATTTCGAATGGATTCAAGATTTTGCAGCAGCAAGAAATTTTTCTTTTAGTAAAGCTACCAAAGAATATATATTTTATCTAGATGCTGATGACATAATTCTAAAAGAAGATCAAGAAAAATTAAAGAAATTAAAATATACCTTAGATAAATCTGTAGATTCTGTTACTATGCTTTATAATATGAATCTAGATAAAGATGGTATACCTGCTTTAAGTTACAGAAGAAATAGGCTTGTTAAACGAAAAAATAATTTTAAATGGTATGGAAGAGTCCATAATTATTTACAAGTATATGGTAAAATTTTAGATAGTGATATAGCTATAGTTCATGATAAAGTAAAACCTCGTGATGCTGATAGAAATTTAAATATCTATAAAAAAATGATAGAAGAAAATTATGAATTTTCTCCAAGAGATGTATTTTACTACGGTAATGAATTATATGACCATAAATTATATGAAGAGGCTATAGAACAATATAAAAAATTATTAAAAATGAATGGTGGATGGTACGAAGATAAAATCAATGCATGTGGTAAATTAGCAGATTACTACAATTATATAAAAGATTCCTTTAATGCTAAAAAATATTGTTATTACTCCTTTAATTATGATAAACCAAGAGCAGAGTTCTGTTGTAAATTAGGTAGATACTTTTTAAATGAAAATAATTTAAATAATGCAATATTTTGGTATGAATTAGCTACTAAATTAGAACGTCCTAAAAATAGTTGGGGATTTTTTAATGATGATTGTTGGACTTGGCTACCTCATATTCAACTTTGCGTTTGCTATTATAAGCAAGGTAAAAAAGAACTATCCTATAAGCATAATGAAATAGCATTGTCTTATTCCCCTAATAATGAAACTTTACTTAGGAATAAAGAATTCTTTAAGAGTATTGGTTTTGAGTAAAATTATATTTTAAAATCTAACTTTAAATTCATTTTATATCAAATAAATAAATTCCTACTATTATTATCCATCTTAAGCAATGCCTCCTTTGATTTTAGATTGACTGGCGAAGCCATATCTATTTTATCAAAGTGAGATATTTTTTTCAACGCTTAAGCTTTTCTGAATACACCTGCATAACAGGTGGTTTTCTTTGTAGACAATAATGCCCAGTAAAAGTATTCTTACACTTTTACTGGGCTGTTTCAATATAATATAGTTTTTTAAAAAATCTTATTTTCTTTTGATTATATGTTAAAACCAAATTTCTCCCAAGGCTCTAAATAATCAATAAGAAAAATTTCCTCATCTACTATTCTTCCTGCTACATTAGTTTTGCCTGAATTTTTCATATCCTTAAGAGCAATTTGCAATTCTCCAGCATACCTTTTATATAACGAAGATTCTATAAGTATATCGCCTCTTTTAATATCTACAGTATTAAAAGCTTTAAACTCATGATCTTTATATTTAACTCTGCTTTGAGTGGATCTTATCATATAATCAGATACATCTCCTCTATTGAAATGAAATTCATCAAAAATTATTCTTTTTTCAACCTCAGGAATTTCGTCCACAAGCTTAACTTTAAATTCCAACATATTTTTATTAATTTTGCTTAATGCTTTTAGTTCTTCTTCTGAAGCAAAAGCATTCGCAATAATAACATCATCTATAAGCCCTGTAGCAAACAAATGCTTAGCTTGAACTGCTATAGGTAATTCTCTATGCATTTCTAACGTGCTTAACCCTTCTGATACAGGCCATGGTCCGTGATCTGCTTTATTTGAACTTACAAATGCTGCTGTTCTTATTCCTAAATCTTTAAATTGTTTACTGCACTTTATAAAATGATCATAACTTAATCCAGTATATCTATGAGGATAAAAATTATGACACCCTAATATATTTTCTAAGTTAGGCTTATACGTTAATATATTGTCTATATATTTTGTGCCATTGCTCATATTCAATTCTACTTTTATTCCATACTTATTAAAGGACATTATAGATTCTTCAATTCCACTAAACCCTAAGTCTAACCTTATACCATAAAATCCCATATCCTTAAAAACAGATAAATCTGAATAAGACGTTTTAAATTTTTCAAATACTTTTGGTTCAACGTCCCCAACAACTGACATTCCTTTTTCATTAGCAAATTGAATTATATCTTTAAATTTATTAATAACATTATCTATATCATTATCCTCTGAAGATATTAAACAAGTAAAAATTCTTTTAAACCCATACTTTGCCGCAAGTGATATATATTCTTTTATTTCTTCAACATTTGAATTTGATGGATATATAGATATTCCTAAATTTCTCACATAATTCCCTCCAAAATTTATTATTTACCTTTATACCAAAAATAGTTGTATTATATTTCCAAATTATACTCATTATTATAAAGACAATATTTGAATTCTAAAATTTTATCCACTTCTTTAATAATATTTATAATTCTTATTATAAATTTATATTCTAAAATAAATCTATTCTAAGATATACTTTCATTATTTCCATAAGATACTCTTAACTATAGAATTTACTTTTAAAACTTATATTAACTCCTTCAAATACATATAATAAGCTCCTTTAGTAGGTGATGTATCGTCTTGTACTATGGCTATTTTGCCTAAATTATCTACTATATACTCTTTAAAAGCTTGTCTTAAAACTTTGGATTTTTCTATAACACTTCCCTTTATTCCTATTGAATATTTATTATTAAAATTCAATCTATTATATACTCTTTCTGTTATTTTTCCTAAAGCTTCTCCTTCCTTTTTTAGTATAAATATTGCATTTTCTTCTCCTTCTTCTGCTAATTTGGATATTAATGTAGTTAGGGAAGCTATTTTATCTTTTGTAGAAGAATAAACAAATGAGCATATATGATCTATATTTTCTATATTTAATTCTTTTAAAATTTCTTCATGTAATTTGCTTTTCTTTAGGTTTAATTCCTCCTCATAAATCATTCTTTTTAACGATTTTATAGCAATAGAATATCCGCTACCCTCATCTCCTAATAAATGTCCCCATCCACCACATTTATCTTTAATATCGTTTTTAATTCCTATACATATAGATCCAGTACCAGCTATAGTTAATATCCCATCTTGCCCTTTTAAAACTGCTTTTAATGCTAATTCTCCATCATTTACTATTAGCACATCTTTACCAAAATTTTCTTTTATATTTTTTTCTAATATATATGCATTATTAGAAACTTCTATTCCAGCTGCACCAATATATATCTTTTTTAAATCTTCCTTGCCAAGCTCATCCATACAAGTTTTTATTGAATTGCATATATTATTTATTGCTTCTTTTTCATTTAATACTAAATTTCCAAATCCAGTTACTTTTCTTACTAATTCATCTCCTTTTAAGTTATAGGCTATCGTTTCGGTTTTTGTCCCTCCAGCATCTACACCTATTATATAATCCATATCATAGCCTCCTATATTATAAGAACTCAATAATTTATAATCTTGTATAAACCTCAATTAATTCAATAGCAAGATCTTTTAATGTCATAGCAGTCATCAAATGATCTTGTGCATGAATTAATAATAGTGATATTTCAGCCTTATTACCAGCTGCTTCTTCTTGTATTAAATTGGTCTGATAACTATGTGCATGACCTAATTCTTCTTTAGATTTTTCTATAGATTCTTTAGCCTTATCAAACTCTCCCTTTTTAGCATATTGTATTGCTTCCATTGCACAAGTTCTAGCTTCTCCACTATGAGTTATAATATTTAATATCATTTCTTCCATACTGAAATTCACCCCTATCCTCGTTTTTATAAATAAATTTTTTATCTCATTTATATTTTTGTATTAAACTTTTTTATAGTAAAAAGCAATATACTATTTCTTATCAATTAAATCTAGTGCAAAATTTAAAACTTTTTCACCATTCATAGTTCCATAATCCATACTATTTATAACGTCTACATTTATTCCCTTTGATTTTACTTGCTCTCTTACTTGATTTAATAAATATCTTACTTGAGGTCCAAGTAAAATTACATCTACATTGTCAATATGTTTTTTTAATTCTGATTCTGAAACAGCATTTATCTTAACATCTATTCCCTTTTTAGTAGCTACCGAATTCATTTTTGTCACTAACAAACTTGTAGACATTCCTGCACAACAAACTAATAAAATATTTTTCATTTAAAGTCCCCCTTAATCCTTATCATAATTCTTATTATATTTATAGCAAATTGCATGCCAATTATATATATACCATAAGTAAGCATTTGCAACAAAAAAGTGTGTATATCTAATTACACACTTACATCATTATTAACAAACATTTTTAATATATAAGCCTTCTCACTATCTCCTATAGCTATATCATAAGTTTGCTCTATATTCATGAAACTTTTTTTTACTAATTTAAACTCATTTTTATACTTTTCCTTATACTCTATCAAATTTTCAAAGTTATTTTCCAAGCCACCATTTTTTATCTTATCTACCATAAAACTAATATGAAGTATTATACCTATCTTTACATCATTAGAAAGTTTGATATTTAAATTTTTTTCTATTATCTCAATAGTATCCGTTATAAGTTCAACTAACTTATCTGAATCCTCTAAATTTATATGATCTTGTATTGAATTCTTTATTTTATAAAAACACTTTTCTTTATCAATTAATTCCTTTAATTTTTTTATCCCATATCCACTTAAAATTTCTGTTGCTGGTATAAAAGGTATCCCCTTCATAAAAATATTTACTGTACCAATTATTGCAATAACTTTATAGTGTTTACTAAGATTTTCTACATTAGTTACAAACTCTTTTTTGTCTAATATATTAAGAGGTATTATGTCTAATTTTGAATTTTCTTTTATTGAACTTAATATTATATCCTTTATTCTTTCTGCACCACCGTGTCCTGTAAAACACGCTGTTATTATTAAGAACTTTTTTGTTCCTTTAGTTTTACTTAAATTTTTATACTTCGATATAGATTCATATTTTACCTGAGTTCTAAATCGACTTAATTCTTTACAAGAATTATATATATAATCTAGTTCTTCTCCTAATAATGATTTTCTACAAGCCTCTATTACTATTGCGGTACTTACCATATCTATTGTTCTCACTTTTATTCCTATTTCTTCTGCAACCATGTTCCCAAAATTATTAAGGGAACCCATATCCACTAAAAGAATAACTCCTTTTCCAGCATCTAATTCTTTAATCTTAAGTTTTGCAATTTCATACATATCTTCTACTTTCATACTCAAAGGCATATCTAAAGCCTTTGCACAATCTTCTCCTAATAACTCATTTGATACTTGTACCATACTACTAGCTGTAGATTTTCCATGCATTATTACAAGTACGCCTACTTTTTTTTGCCTATTTGTAATATTTTCATATTGATTCGAAGCTAAAAACATAGTCAAATACCCTATCTCATCTAATGGAGTTTCTATATTAAATTTACTATCTATTATTTTTGCTATTTCTATAGCTACCATAAATTCATTCCCATATTGTAATCTTATAAAATTTAATTTAGGATGATAAATACTATGACCTTGTCTAATTCTTTCAATACTTTGTTGTAGATGTAGTGCCAAACCGAAATAAACTTTTTCATCAAATTCTTTGTTCAATTTTCTTTGTGCAATATTTAAAATTTTATCTACAACATTTACTATATCATTACCTACTACCTTTCTTATTTCTTCTTTTCTAAAATTTTGCGACAAATTACTCATATATTTTTCAAAATGAGATTCTATATCTATGTTCAATATATCATTTATATCTTTTTCATCTATTCCTTGATTTTTTAGTGTAGTAAATTTTTTTTCAATTAAATCATAAAAATAACTATTTTTATTACATTCTTCTGATTGATTTAAAATATTGTCTTCAATATCACTATCATAATAAAATACTAATATATCTCGCTTTTCATTTAATAGACTATTTACTTTTTCTCTATATTGTTTAATTTTCATAAATCCTCTTTTTACATTTTTAGGCAAATCACCCTGTTTAATAAATATATACTTTGAATTTTTGCTCTTATAATCTAAAAAAGCTTTTGCACAGGATAATTGTATATCACTTTTTAACTGTCCTATATTATTTGGACAATCATATAATAAAAAAGATATTAATGCATTCTTATCCATATAAATATTTTTTTCTAACCTTTTAGACTCCATAGTTATAAATTTTTGAATTAAATAATACCTCTCATTCATAGTACGCTCTCTTAAAGGTGGAATATTTATTATCATAGGCATTCTTCTAGTAAATGTTTTCAAAAGATAGGATTGTGGATCCTCTGTAGTTGCAGCAATAATCTGCACTTGAACTTTTATCAAGTTTTCTGTATCCCCTAATTTTCTAAAATATCCTTTATCTATATAAGTAAAAAGTATTTCTTGTCCTTGAGGAGATAATCTATGAATTTCATCCAAAAATAAAATTCCACCATCAGCTTTCTTCAATAATCCGTCTTTTTCGTGTTCAGCTCCTGTATAAGCTCCTTTCTTAACCCCAAATATTTGTCCTACTACTAATTGAGGATTATCTGCATAATCTGCACAATTAAATCTTATAAATGGTGCATCCTTTTTTATCATTCCAGACTCTTTAGCAAAATTATACATAAGTTCTGCAAACATAGATTTACCTACTCCAGTTTCTCCCAATATGAGAGTATGAAGTCCATTAGGAGGATAAAATATCGCAGCTTTTGCTTGCTGTATTGCCACATTAAGACTTAATTCCGAACCTATCATTTTATCTAAACTATTTCTTTTATTATATTTATTTTCAGTATTTTTATGTTTTAAAGAACGATATAACACAGGTCTACCTTGTATCTTTTCTACTCTTTTAGCTTTGGCTAATTGATTAAGATACCTACTTACATTAGCTCTATTTAAATTCATATATTCACTCAAACTAGCCGCAGAAATACCTTCTCCCTTTTGTGATTCTATTTGAACTAAAGTCTCGTAAATCTCATCAATTTTACTCATTAGCTCGCCTCCTAAGTATATCCTTAAATACATTATATTGTAACTTATCAGTTTTATGCAAAAAATAATAAATTAAAACCGTATGCATTACTGCATACGGCCTCCATTATTAGCTAATTTTATTTAAACAGAATGTGTTTTCTCTACATCTACTATATTTTTTTGATCTTTCTTTGATGCTATATGAACAAATGGCATGTATATTATTATACTAACCGCCATGCAAATAAGAGCTGTAATTCCACCTCTTATTGAATTTGTTGATATAATAGCCCCTAATATTGGTGGTGTTGTCCAGTGAGCCATTACTACAACTTTAGGTGCAAATCCAATAAAAGTTAATATATATGCAATTAAACCAGAGGCTAATGGTGCTAATATAAATGGTATAAAATATATTGGATTTAAAATTATCGGCAATCCAAATATAACGGGTTCATTTATATTAAACATACCTGGTCCTATACTAAGATTTGCAATAGTTTTTTGTGATTTATTCTTTTTACCAATAATAAATATTGCAATTAATAAAGCTATAGTAGTTCCTGATCCCCCCATATTTACATAAGAATCTAAAAACTGACTATTTATTATATGCTCAGGATTCACTCCATTTTTAAATGCTCTTACATTAGCTTCTGTTAATGGCAACAATACTGCATTTATAATTGGTGCAAGTATATTGGAACCATGTAACCCAAAGAACCATAAAAATTGTTGTACTAAAACTAAAACTAGTAAACCACCTAAACTTCCCATTATACCTTGTAATGGTGCTTGTAATACAAAGAATAGTGCCTTGTGTATATCTGGTATTCCTAATGCTGCAAAAATTTGTTTAACTGCTGCTGTAATAGCTAAAACTATAATTGATGGTAATAATGCTGCAAATGATTTTGCTACTGCTGGTGGAACTCCTTCTGGCATTTTAATAATTAATTTCGGGTTTCCTGATAATTTAACAAAAATTTCTGTAGCTATTAATGCAACTATTAATGCAACAAATAATCCCTGACCACCTAAAAATTCAAGTGGTATTCCTCCTCCATCTTTTGTTGGCTTATATAAAATCAATAATGAGGATAAAGCTACAATTCCAGCTGATAATCCATCTTTTTCATAAGATTTAGCTAAATGGTATGATATGGTGAATACTACTAATAATGACATTATAGCAAAAGTACCATTCCAAACCCCACCACCAAAATCTTTCCAATTAGCAGGTAATAACCAATTCATAAAATTCTGATATGGTTCCCATCCTAAATTATTAAATAATACTGCAAAAGCCCCTGCCATAATAATTGGAGTAATTGATGCAAATCCATCACGAATAGCAACTAAATGCCTTTGAGATCCTATTTTAGCCGCTATTGGTACAAAATGCTTTTCCATCCAGTCAAAGAATTTTTTCATCTTTTAACCCTCCCCTTTTTATATATATTTTTTATATATTTATAAGCAATTAATAATAATGATCTAATTTAAATTTTCTTCAATAAATTTTTTAAACTGTGGTAAATAATCCTTATGTGCTATCATAAGTTCATCTACCAATGTCTTAGCAAGTTTATCTGATTGAACTAAAGGATTTATAGTTAATGCTAGTATTGCTTTATAATAATCACCAAAAACTGCTGCATCTACTACTAATCTTTCAAAAGCTTTTATCTGTTGTATTAATCCATTTATTGCTACTGGTAATTGCCCCACTGCTATTGGTTTAGGTCCATCTCTTGTTATCATACATGAAATTTCTATAGCAGATTCATTTGGGATGCCTACTATGGCTCCATTATTTTTTATATCAACTGGTTGAATATCTTTTTTATCATTATATATTGAACATATAAGCCTACAAGCTGCATCGCTATAATAAGCTCCTCCTCTTTTTTCTAACTCAGGAGGTTTAACAGATAAATTTTCATTTTTATAAAGCTCAAATAATTCTTTTTCTACTTTCTTAACAACTTCTACTCTAGTTTCACCCTTAGAAAATTGTTCTAGTTCCTTCTTTAACATATCTTTTGTTTGAAAATAATATCTATGATATGGACATGGCATCATTCCTAAAGCTTTTATAAAATCTTTATCCCAAGCAAAATCTGATATGTTCTTAACTATCTGTCCTATATTTCCGTCTGCTAATAAAGAAATTAATTTATCCGTAACTTTTATTCCATCTACATATATTTCTTTTGCAAATACCATATGATTCAACCCTACAAAATCCATTCTTAATCTTGTATGATCAACTTCTAAAACCTTTGCAGCTGATTTTTCCATACCTATTGGTACATTACATAATCCTATAATTTTTTTATTTCTCCCATATCTTATCAGTGCTTCCGTAACCATACCAGCTGGGTTGGTAAAGTTTATCATCCAAGCATTAGGACATAATTCACTCATATCTTTGTCTATATCTAAAATTACAGGAATTGTTCTTAATGCCTTAAACATTCCTCCTGCACCATTAGTTTCTTGACCTATAATCCCATGACTTAAAGGAATTTTTTCATCCTTTTCCCTTGCATCTAAAAGTCCAACCCTTATTTGTGTTGTTACAAAGTCAGCATCTTTTAGTGCCTTTCTTCTATCTAATGTTAAATGAATTTCCATTGGTACTCCTGATCTTTTAACCATTCTTTTAGCCAAGTTTCCTACAATCTGTAACTTTTCTTTTCCCTCTTCTATATCTACTAACCATAATTCTCTAACCGGTAACTCATTATACCTCTTTATAAAACCTTCAACTAATTCTGGAGTATAACTTGAGCCTCCCCCAATAGTTACTATCTTTACACCTGTCTCCACAAAGTATCCCCCTATTCTTTATTCGTATGTACACTATTATATATAGCAAACATCATGCCAATATATTTTTACCGCAAAATCTACCTATTCATATATTGTATATAGATGCACACTTTGATAAATTACTGTGTAAATAATTTACACTCTTTTAAACTTTATTTCATTCTATATTTATTTTCTTTTACATATATAATTAAAAAATATTCAAAATATAATAATATATTAGAAGCAAAATGATTAATTGTTACCTTTGCTGTTCCTTGCTGTTACCAATTCAGCAACAGACTTTCAATACGAAGTTATTTACCATGGTAAGAACACTATAAAAAAGGCTAGATTCCTCTAACCTTTTAATTTTATCTTATTTCTTCTCTATTAATGCACAGTTTCCACATGGCTCGTTTGTGGATACTTAAGAAGTTATCAAACTTTTGTATCATTTATAATTACTTATAAACATTGATATATCAAGATTTTAAAGAAAACATAAAATTTTTTTATCGCTTATTATCACATAATATCACCACTCAAAACTTCATCAAGGTGGACATTGTCCACACTTGGAATGTATAAAAAATAAGGATAGCTTAACAACTACCCTTTTCTTTTATTTTTAATTCAATATTTATTTTTTAATATCCATTAGCTTCTGCACCATACACTGCTTCTTCATGTGTATATCCGTCAAACTCTAATTGTTCAACTAGACTTTGATATGAAAATGCCATAAAACCCAAATATGATTCTGCAGCTTTTAATGCATTTTTTTGCCCCATTGTTTGCGAACTTGTAGTGGTTTGTTGCTCTGTAGTTGATTCTTTGTCTTTAGTTTCTTTTAATTCATTCTTATTTGTTTTTTCTTCTTTTGTGACTGTGGCATTGTTTTTACTTTCTGTTAATGCAGCAGAATCACACCCCATTATTGAAAATGTCAAAACAATAGTTGCCATTAAAACTGTTATTTTTCGTTTCATAAATATCACGCTCCTTAATTGTATAATTCTGACATTATATTACAATATTTTTCAATAAATTGCAATAAAAAAGGAAGCCATAAGTGTTAGTCACGGTGATAAAATGTACAAAATTTAAGCGTGATTGACAGATGTATTTGAAAAGGTTGTGAATAGTCATGATGTCCACCAATGAAAAATGTGTCCACCAAAATCATAGTGATTTTTTCAAGATGGACACTAGGTGGACAAAACCACTTTTTTATTTAACTAAAACCCTTGAAAAACCTATTAAATCAAGGAAAGTAAAACCACAGTTTCCACATGGGAAGTTTGTGGAAACATATCTACTGGTTGTACTTCTTTAGTTTCATAACCTAATTCATCTAATATGCCAAGGTCTCTAGATAGAGTACTTGGATCACAAGATATATATACTATTCTTTTAGGTTTAATAGTTGCTATAGCTTCTAACAAGCTTTTTTCACAGCCTTTTCTTGGTGGATCTACTACTACCACATCTGCTTTTATACCTTTATCTATTAAATCAGGTATAATGTCTTCCGATTTTCCTACAAAAAATTCTGCATTATTTACTTTATTTTCTTTTGCATTATCTATTGCATTATCTATTGCCTCTTTTATTATTTCTACTCCATATACCTTCTTGGCCTTTTGAGATAAAAATAAAGATATTGTTCCTGTTCCACAATAAGCATCAAATACGATTTCTTTTCCTTTTAAATCTGCAAATTCTAAAGCTTTTTTATATAATACTTCTGTTTGAACAGGATTTACTTGAAAGAAAGATAGTGGAGATATATTGAATTTAAATTTATCTATATAATCGGTTATGGTATCTTTTCCCCATAATGTAATACACTTTTCTCCTAAAATAACATTAGTTTTTTTACAATTTATATTTTGTATTATACTTTTTATATTAGATATTTTTTTTGTTAGCTCTTCTATTAATTCTTCTATATATTGTATATTTTTGTCTTTGTTAGTTACAATAACCAACATAAGCTCTTTGTTTTTAAAGGCTTTCCTTACCATTATATGACGTATCAAGCCTTTTCCACTTTCTTCATCATAAGCAGATATATTGTGTTTTTTCATCCAATTCCTTATTATTTCTATAATTTGATCTGCTTGTTCATCTTGTATAAAACATTTATTGACATCTACTACTTCATGAGTTCTTGATTTATAAAATCCTATTTTTATTTCACCATTTTTAGCTCTTACAGGCATCTGAATTTTATTTCTATATCTATAAGGATTATCCATGCCAATTGTATCTTCTATTTTTATTTTATCTATATCTAATTTACCTATTCTTTTTAATGAATCTATAACCCTTTGTTTTTTTAATTTTAATTGAGATTTATAATTATAGTGTTGAACTTTACATCCTCCACAATGTTTATATATAGAACATATTGGTTCTACTCTATTTTCTGATATTTTATCTAGATTTATGATTTTCCCAAAAGCAAAGTTTTTATTCACTTTTACTATTTTTATTAATCCACTTTCACCCTCCATTGCCCCTGGAACAAACACTGTAAAATCGTCCATTTTGCTTACTCCTTCTCCTTCAAATCCAGTGCCTATTATATCTAAATTGTACTCTCTATTTTTTTCTACAGGTATGTTTCTTTTCATAATATCTCTCCATTTATGTAATTTTATTCTAATAAAAACATAGGATAAATAGCAATAATTAAACTATCTATCCCTAGTTTATTTCAATATATAATTATAACAATATTTGAAGTAAATTTATAATTATATTATAAATTTATTAATTTATTTTTATGTTTTTGTATAAAATTTTGCATTGTATTATCTAAATTCTTCTTAACTAAAGTTATAATATTATTAAATCTATTAAACTTCTTTTAAATAACAGATATTTTTTAAAACTTTATAATAAAAAATATAATTTATTTTTCCATCTTATAGGTTGAACAAATAGTTTCACTACTATTTTTTGTTCTTATCTCATCTCCCTTTATCTCTATAGTATCTGCATTACATCTTCTATTATTATTATAAACACAACTATAAACTTCACAATTAACTTCTGGAACCATATCGTTACTTTTCTCTGTAAATATATCTTTAAAGCCTTCCATTAGATTTGTATTATGAAATTTACTCATAGTTTCTATAGCTCCTTTAGCTGCAAAAGTTTTACATTGACTATGAGAATCATTCTTTTCTATTTCTATAGAATTTGCTGTACAATATCTATTTATATTATTAATGCAATTTTCTGCACTACATATTAATTTATTCATTTTAATTACCTCCTAACAAAAATATATTCTTAGTTTTTGTTAACAGGATTTTTGTATTCACAATATATAAAATATTTTATTATAGATTTTTATACTAATTAAAATTTAAAACAAAGCATTAAGACAATTAATTATAACTTATTTTATTATAAAAACAAAAAGAGCACCATAAAGGTGCTAAAGAAGATCAGTTGCCTATTATTTCCTATTTTTTATTTTTGACACATATCGTATTATTATACAATATATTATATAAAAAATTCAATAAAAATAATATATTTTTTTTAAAATTTTATAAAGATATTATCTTTATTGAAAAATAGGGTCTATTCTTGAAATTCTAATGTAACTCTTTTTAACATTTTTACTATAGGTAAATCATAAGGACATCTGTTTTCACAGGCTCTGCATTCTATACAATCTTTTGCTCTAGATTCTAAATTAAAATATCTATCCTTTGCTCATTCTGATAATCCATATCTAACTTTATATGCCTCCAATACAAATATTCCTGGTATATCTATATTTTCTGCAAAACTCTGTCCCTAAATCATTAAATATTTTATCACATTCTATTTGCTCTTCTTTTGTCAAAACTATTTCTTTATTTCCACATGCTAAGTTTTCCTCTACCTCTTCTAAATTTGTCATTCCTAGTATAGCTGTAGTTATATCTTTATTACTTAGTACATATCTTAAAGCTAAAGTCCCATTATTAAGAGCTCCTCCCGCCATAGGTTTCATATCTATTACTCCTATGTTTAACTCATGTGCTCTTTTAAATAATTCTTTACCCTGTCTTTCTACTATATTATAAGGGTACATAATAGTTTTGAACTTCCCACTTTCTATAGCTATTTTAAGAACATCTAAATTATGTGATGTAATTCCTATATGTCCTTCCTTCTTTTTTAAGTTCATCTAATAATTTATATGCTCCATCTTCACTTAATATTTTATTATAATCTTCTAAAGTTTTCACATTATGAAATTGATATAAATCTATATAATCTGTTCTCAAATTTTTAAAACTTGCATTTGTTTCTTCTAACATAGAATTTCTATCTTTAGCCATAGATTTTGTAGCTATAATCCATTTTCTCTTCTTCCTTATAATGCATATCCTATATATTCTTCTGAAACCGTATAAAGTCTTACAGTATCTATAAAATTCATGCCTAGTTCTTCTGCCTTATGTATAAGATTAGCTGCCTTTTCACAAGTTACCTTTTGAATAGCTATGCCTCCAAAAGCTACTACTGAAACTTGTAATCCAGTATTCCCCAACTCCTTATATTGCATTTTTATTCCTCCTTAACACCTAGTAAAAAAATTATAGGTTAATTAGCACTTTAGTGTCAAGAAAATAAAACTTGCTACATTGGATTTAAAATTAAATAATCTAATTCATATAAATAATAGAATTAGATTATTTAATTTTACCAATAATATTTAAGGTCTATATAAAAATATTAATATTTCTATATAGACCTTAACTTTTATATATATTTTGGTTATATTAAACTATGTTTGCTCTTCCGTTATATACTATTCCTCTTACTGTATCAAGTGTTACATATGTTCCTGTTTTTAGAACATCCATAGCTCCACCTGCGTTACATATAAATGGAATATCTCTTGCTATACATTCTATAGCTAAGTGTGATGTTATTCCACCTTCTTCTGCTACTATACCTGATACTCTATCTAAAACAGTCATGTATCTTCTATCTAAATTTTTTATTACTAATATATCATCTCTTTCAACTATTTCCTCTGCCTCCGCTGGGCTTTTTACTATCTTTATATTCCCATAAGTTGGTCTAGTTCCTGAACCTCTTCCTTGTGCTAGTATATCTCCTACTATATGAACTTTTAACATATTAGTTGTTCCTGAATAAGATACTGGTATTCCTCCTGCTATAACAACTAAATCACCATTTTTTATATATTCTTCTTCTAAAGATTTGCTAACAGATTTTTCTATAAGTTCATCTGTAGAATTAAATCTTTCTGTTAATAATGGTACTACACCCCAATTTAATGCTAATTTTCTAGCCACTACTTCATTTGGTGTTACTGCTATTATAGGACATTTTGGTCTATATTTTGATACCATTTTAGCAGTATGTCCGCTTTGTGTTGCTGTAATTATAGCAGTAGCATTTAATTCTGATGCTGTAGTGCATGTTGATAAGCTTATGGCATTAGGAACATTTAATATATGACTTTCTCTCATTTTATTTAGTATAGCATCATAATTTAATTTTGCTTCTGCGGTTTTAGCTATACTAGCCATAGTTCTTGCTGCTTCTACTGGATATTTTCCATTAGCAGATTCACCACTTAGCATTATAGCATCTGTTCCATCGAATATCGCATTAGCTATATCTGATGCTTCTGCTCTTGTTGGTCTAGGATTTCTTATCATAGAATCTAACATTTGAGTTGCTGTAATTACAGGTTTACCTGCTTTATTACATTTTTCTATTATTCTCTTTTGAACTATTGGAACTTCTTCTATCGGAATTTCAACTCCCATATCTCCTCTAGCCACCATTATTCCATCAGAGAATTTTATTATCTCATCTATATTATTAACACCTTCATGGTTTTCTATTTTAGATATTATTTGTATATCATTTCCACCATTTTCTTCTAATATTTTTCTTATAGCTAATACATCTGAAGCTTTTCTTATAAAAGATGCACTTATTAAATCTACTCCTACTTCACATCCAAATTTTAAATCCTCTATATCTTTTTCAGTAACTGCTGGAAGTGATACTGAAACTCCTGGTACGTTTACTCCTTTATGGTTTGAAATAATTCCTGAGTTTTTAACTATAGTATGAATCTTATTACCTTCTACTGATTGAACTTCTAATTCTACTAGTCCATCATCTATTAATATTTTATTTCCTTTAACTACATCTTTGTGCAATTCACTATAGGTAATAGAACATTTTGTTTCATCACCTATTATATCTTCTCCACAATATACTACAAACTCTGCTCCTTCTTTTAACTCCACTTTATCCACTGAGAAATTACCTGTTCTTATTTCTGGTCCTTTAGTATCTAACATAATAGCTATATGTTTATTATATTTTTTTCTTAACTTTTTAATCATCATCATTCTTTCTTTGTGCTCAGAATGTGAACCATGAGAAAAATTATGTCTTGATACGCTCATTCCAGCTTCTATTAATTTTGATACAACTTCTTCTGTTGAACTTGCAGGACCTATTGTAAATATCATTTTAGTCTTTTGCATATAAATTTCCTCCTTAATATCTAAGATTTTATATTAATTGGATAAAGTAGTTGCTATTTCATATAGCTCTTCATCGAAGCTTCTTTCTATTGATAAAGCCTCATCTATATCCATATCAATTATTTTCCCATTTCTTATACCAACAACCCTTGAAGATTTCCCATCTATCAATAGTTCTACTGCTTTATACGCCATTCTTGAAGCTAATATTCTATCCATACAAGTTGGACTTCCACCTCTTTGTATATGTCCTAATATTGTAGATCTTGTTTCTATACCTGTAACGTCTTCTATATATTTTGCTAACTCATTAGCTCCTCCAACACCCTCTGCTAATAAAACTAAATTATGCATTTTTCCTTTTAGTTTTCCTTGTAATATTTGTTTGCATAATTTATCTGCATTATACTCTTTTTCTGGTATTATAATACTTTCTGCTCCACCAGCTACTCCTGTGTATAGTGCTATATCTCCACAATTTCTGCCCATAACTTCTACTACACTTACCCTTTCATGAGAAGTAGATGTATCTCTAAGCTTATTTATGGCATCTAAAACTGTATTTAGAGATGTATCAAATCCAATTGTGTAATCTGTATATGCTAAGTCATTATCTATAGTACCTGGTAATCCAACAGTATTTATTCCTAATTTGGATAACAATTGTGCTCCATGGAAAGAACCGTCTCCACCAATTACAACTAATCCGTCAATACCGAAGGCTTTTAATATTTTAGCAGCCTTTTCTCTTCCTTGCTCTGTTCTAAATTCTTCACAACGAGCAGTTCTTAATATAGTTCCACCTCTGTGTATTATATCAGATACACTATGAGTGTCCATTTCAAATATTTCACCATTTATAAGCCCATTGTATCCTCTTTGAATCCCCATGACTTTTAAACCTTTTTCTAAACCTGTTCTAACTACTGCTCTAATAGCAGCATTCATTCCCGGTGCATCTCCACCACTTGTTAATACGGCTATAGTTTTCATGTGCTAAATACCTCCTACGACCACTGGGACATTCTTGGTCCCACTTATATTATAAAGCTAATGATACTCTGTTTCTATGTCTATAATTATAACATAACTTATGTTTTTTTAATATATGTTTTTATTTAACTTTTAATATATTTAAAATGATTTCTTATCAAAAATTTATAAAAAAATATTAGAAGAAATACTTCTCCTAATATTTTTAATGTTATTTTATAAATTATACATAATACTTAATTTTAAAGTATTTTAACATTATTTTCTCCGAACATCTCTCTTAATTTATCCATTAATTCTCTGTTTCTATTTACCCAAAGTTCTCTATCAGTTCTAAATTTTTTTCTTTCTTTATTTGTACAAAAATATACAGGCATATTACCTTTATATTGCAAAAATATCCCCTTAGCTTGTTGTAGTTTTATTTTTATATCCTTTTGCTGTTCTACCAATATATATAATTTCTCAGAATTAATTTTTATAAGTGGTTCTATAACTTCACAAATTATCTTTGGCTGTTCATCTTCCCTTAAACTTACTCTTCCTTTTAATAAAACTACTTCATCTTCATTTATTATGCTTCTAGCTGTATTAAAAATTTTAGGAAATACTATAACTTCTATACTAGAATATAAATCTTCTAAAACTATAAATGCCATCATATCATTATTTCTAGTTAATTTTTTACTTACATGAATAATCATACCACCTACTATTACTTTATCTCCATCTTTTATACCACTTATAGTATCAACCATGTTTCCTTCTAGTGATTCCTTAGAAATAATATCTGATATAGCATGACTTGTTTGAGCTTTTAATGTTGCCTCGTACTCTTCCAGTGGGTGTCCAGAAAAATATAATCCTGTCATTTCCTTTTCCATTTGAAGTATATATTTTTTGTCAAATTCATTTATATTAGGATAATTTATATCTATACTGCTTTCTTCTTTATTCATAATATCTACAAACAAATTAACCTGACCTTCTATATTATTTCGCTTTTGTTTTTGTATACCATCCATTATCTTCTCGAAAACAGCTAGCATTTTAGAACGATATATATTTAAACAATCAAAAGCACCTGCTTTTATTAAACTTTCTACTAATCTTTTATTTATAATAGAAGTATCTACTTTATTAAAAAAATCACCCAAATCTGTAAATTTACCCTTTTTCTCTCTAGATGTAACTATGTTGTTTATACCCTTTTCTCCAACATTCTTTACTGCAGTTAATCCAAATATTATCCTTTTATTTTTTACTGTAAAATTACTGTAACTTTCATTTATATTAGGAGCAACTATTTCTATTCCCAGACTTTCAGCAAAGTTAATATAAAAAGATACTTTATCACTATCACCCTTAACACTATTTAACATAGCAGCTATAAATTCTGTAGGATAATATCTAATCAAATAAGCTGTTTGGAATCCTACTACTGCATAAGCAGCTGCATGAGATTTATTAAATGCATAGGAAGCAAAATCCATCATAGAATCAAATAAATCATTAGCTACTTTTTCATCTATGCCATTGTTTATGCATCCTTTTACGCCTTCTTCCTTATTGCCATATATGAAATTTTTTCTTTCTTGTTCCATTACATCATGCTTTTTCTTAGACATAGCACGTCTTACTAAATCACTACGTCCCATGGAATATCCTGCTAGATCCCTAACTATCTGCATAACCTGCTCTTGATAAACTATACAATTGTATGTAACAGATAATATAGGTTCTAGTTTTTCTGTTGCATATTTTATACCTGAAGGATTATTTTTATTAGCTATATATCTTGGTATTTCAGACATAGGCCCTGGCCTATATAAACTTATTCCCGCTATTATATCTTCTAGAGAATCTGGTTTTAATTCTTTCATAAATGAAGTCATACCAGCAGATTCTAATTGAAATACCCCTACAGTTTTACCCTCTCCTATCATCTTATAAACTTCTTTATCTTCAAAATCAATATTATCTAAATCAATATCTATTCCATTATTTTCTCTTATAATTCTTACTGCATCTCTCATAACAGTAAGAGTTCTAAGACCAAGAAAATCCATTTTTAAAAGTCCCAATTCCTCTAAATTTCCCATTGTAAATTGTGTTACTATACTTTCTTCATTTTTTTGAAGTGGTACATAATTTACTAATGGCTGAGATGCTATAACTACTCCAGCTGCATGAGTAGATGTATGTCTTGGGAGTCCCTCTAAAGCTATTGCTACATCTATTAACTCTTTTACTCTTTCTTCATTATCATAAGCCTGTTTTAATTCTGGGTTTAACTCTAAAGCTTTATTTATTGTTATATTTAAAATAGTAGGTATCATTTTAGCTATTCTATCTACTTCTGCATAAGGATAATTCATAGCCCTTCCCACATCTCTTATACAAGCTCTTGCAGCCATGGTTCCGAAAGTTATTATTTGTGATACATTTTGTTTTCCATACTTTTCTACTACATAATCTATAACTTCCCCTCTTCTTTCATAGCAAAAATCACTATCTATATCTGGCATAGAAACACGGTCTGGATTTAGAAATCTTTCAAATATTAGATTATATTTAATAGGATCAATTTTAGTTATTCCTAAAGTATAAGCTACCAAAGATCCTGCAGCGGAGCCTCTTCCTGGTCCTGTCATTATACCATTTTCATTAGCAAATCTTATAAAATCCCATACTATTAAAAAGTAATCTACATATCCCATTTGTTTTATTATTGATAGCTCATAATTTAATCTTTCAATTAATTCAGCAGCTTCTTTATTTTCATTTTTGTAGACTAGAATTTCATCTATATTAAAAGGTCTATCTATAAACTTTTTGAACGTTTCATATCTTGAAAATAATCCCTTAAAACATATTTCTCTTAAATACTCATAGGAATCTATTCCTTCTTCTAGTGGAAATTTAGGTAGTTTTGATTCATGAAAATTATAATCAAAATTACATTCTTCTGATATTTTAACTGTATTTTCTAAAGCCTCAGGTACATAAGAAAATAATTCATACATTTCTTCTGGTGATTTTAAATAGAACTGATCAGATGGATACCTCATTCTATTTTCTTCTTCTACAATTTTACCTGTTTGTATGCACAATAGTACATCATGAGATTTAAAATCTTCTTTCATTATGTAATGAACATCATTTGTAGCCACTAAAGGTATATCTAATTCTTTGGACATTTTAACTAATTCTTCATTTACTTTTAATTGTTCTTCCATACCATGGTATTGAAGCTCTAGATAGAACCCATCTTCAAATATATTTTTATATTTTAATGCTATGTTTTTAGCTTTTTCTAAATTTCCTTTTAGTATATTTGATTGAATTTCTCCACCTAAACATGCACTTAATGCTATTAATCCTTCACTATGATCTTTTAAAAATTCATAGTCTACTCTAGGTTTATAATAAAAACCTTCTACAGATGCCTTTGATACGATCTGCATTAAATTTTTATATCCTATTTTATTTTTTACAAGCAATACTAAGTGATATGTTTCATTTTCTTTATCTTGTTGTTTTATGTACATGGACTTTGATGCTACATATATTTCACAGCCTATTATAGGCTTTATTCCTTGTTTCATTGCTTCTTTATAAAATTCTACACAACCATACATAACTCCATGATCTGTAATAGCAATACTCTTCATTCCAAGCTCTTTTGCTCTTTTTATAAGATTTGATATTTTTGCTGAAGAGTCTAATAAAGAATATTCTGTATGTTGATGTAAACTTACCCACTCTGGTTTCTTTATATTAAATTTATCTTTTCCCATAGTTAACCTCCTTCCTAAGGAAATGGAAACTCTAAAACTAAATTTTTATTCTTTGTTATTTTATTATAATCTTAAATTTTATATAACTCAAACAAAGAGAGTGTTAGCTGATAAAATAAATTAACACTCTCTTTTAAAAAATACTATGTTATTTTTTATTTTAAATTCCTTGTTTTAATTCATCTGCAATCTTCTCTATTCTTCTTAATCTGTGATTAACGCCTGATTTTCCTACAGGAGGATTTAACATCTTCCCTAATTCTCTTAAGGATTCATCAGGATATTTAATCCTTAATTCTGCTACATCTCTTAAATTTTTAGGCAATCTTCCCAATCCTATTTCTCTTTCTATAAATTTTATACTTTCTACTTGTCTTACAGCAGCATTAACAGTCTTACTTAGATTAGCGGTTTCACAGTTTACTAATCTATTAACATTATTTCTCATTTCCTTCATTATTCTAACATTTTCTAATTCCAACAATGAAGCATGAGCTCCTATTATATTTAATAAATCTACTATCTGTTCTCCTTCTTTTAAATAAATTATATAACTGTTTTTTCTTTTTATTACCTTAGAATTCAAATTGTATGAATTTATTAAAGCACTTAAATCCTTAGCATACTCTTCATTATGAGTAACAAATTCTAAATGATAAGTTTTTTCTGGATTGCTTATACTTCCTCCTCCTAAAAAGGCTCCTCTTATGTAGGCTCTCTTACACTCATCACATTCTATAATATTCTTAGGTATGTTATAATCTAAACTAAATACATTTATAGTTTCTTTTATTATACCAACTTCTTTTAACAAGGATTTTACTCCCTCTTCTTCAGATATTAATATTATATATATATTATTCTTTTTTAAAGAATTATTTTTCTTTATCATTATTTCTGTATGAATACCAAAATGGTCTTTTAAAATTTTGAAAACTAATCTAGCTATAGCCGCATTCTCTGTAGTTATTTTAAAGTTAAATTGTTTATTAGTAAATAACAATGTGCCGCTTACCTTCATTATTGCTGATAATTCTGCTATGGCTTCTTGTTTATTTATTTCTATATGTTTACATACTTCATTTTTTACTTTCAATGAAAAAGACATAGTTCTCTACCTCTGCTTATTTTTATTTTCCTTTAATCTTTCTGACAAATAGAAGTATTCTATTATTTTCTTCTTATCATATAACAATTTCTTTTCCATTATAGTTTCTATCAATATGGAAGCAAGTTTTTCAGAATTGTGTCTTATCAATTCATTTTTAACTTTCAAGAAATTTCCTCCTATTACATCTACATTTAATTGCCTTATTTTCTCTTCATCAATTTTTACTAATTTAGATTTTTTCTTTTTATATTTTTCTTCTAATTCTTTATCTATTTGACCTACATTAACTATTACATAATCAACCATTTTCCCATTACAATGTTTGTTTATGGCTTTTATATGATCTGAAACAGTAAAATTATCTGTTTCCCCTGGTTGAGTCATTATATTTGATATATATATTTTAGGAGCTTTTGTCTTTTTTAAAGCTTCTGTGATATCTTTTATTAATAAATTAGGAATTACACTAGTATAAAGACTTCCAGGTCCAAGTATAATAGCATCTGCTTCTTTTATAGCTATAACAGCTTCAGATAAAGCTTTTGCATTCTCTGGCTCTATAAATACCTTCTCTATTTTACTATTACATTGTAAACTTTTTTCTGGTATATTGGATTCTCCTTCTACTATCATGTTGTTTTTTAATTTGGCTTTTAATACTATATCTTCTAAAGTGACTGGCACAACTTTTCCTGTAACAGCTAAAACAGAGCTAACTTTTTGAATTGCTTCCTCAAAATTATTTGATATCCCATCCATAGCAGCTAAAAACAGATTACCAAAGCTTTGATTTTTAAGTTTTCCATCTGTAAATCTATATTGTAAAAGATCTTCCATTAAAGGCTCTGTATCTGATAATGCTAGTATACAATTTCTTATGTCACCTGGAGGCAACATTCCTAAATCTTCTCTTAACTCACCAGATCCACCACCATCATCTGCAACTGTAACAATAGCTGTTATATTCGAAGTATAATACTTAAGACCTCTTAGCATTGTAGATAAACCAGTTCCTCCACCTATAGCAACGATCTTAGGTCCTTTAACCAATAATCTCTTTTCATATATTAAATTTTCTAGTTTTTTAGAATCTAAGGATATATTCAAATAACCTTTATTAACCAAAGCTATTATTGATTTCATTCCCTGAGTTACAGATATATACAATACAAATACTCCAGATCCTATTAAAAATACATAAAAAGCTATATAATAATTACTATAAAATCTATTTCTAACAAATTCTAACATACCAAACACTATTAAAAGTATCCCCATAATAGCTAAAAGTACCCATCTCTTAACTTTTATGCCAGGTCTTAACCAGTCTATAAGCTTCATAGCTTTTTACCGCCTTTATGAATATCTTCATTTATATCCCTATGATCTATATTTACTTTATGCCCTTTTGATTTTAGTCCTTCATATATAGCATTAGCAATCGCTACTGAACGATGTCTTCCTCCAGTACAGCCTATAGAAATTATTAATTGTCTTTTACCTTCTTTAAAATAATTTGGTATCAAAAAATCTAGCATATCTTCTAATCTATTCACAAACTTACTTGTTACATCAAAACTCATTACATAATCATTTACTTTTTTATCCTTACCGGAATATTTTTTAAGTTCTTTTATATAGTAGGGATTAGGTAAAAATCTCACATCAAATACCAAATCAGAATCTAAAGGAATTCCATATTTAAATCCAAAAGATAGTACAGTTATAATAAGTTGATTTTCCATTTGCCCTTCTTCACCATATATTCCATTTATAGCCTCTCTAAGTTCTCTAGTTGCAAGTTCTGAAGTATCTATTATGTTATCTGCTCTATCCTTTACTTCACGTAATCTATTTCTCTCCATAGATATACCATTTAAGATTCTTCCATCTGGTGATAGGGGATGTTTTCTTCTAGATTCTTTAAATCTTTTTATAAGAACCTCATCTGAAGCATCTAAAAATAAAATTTCGTATTTATATCCTTCTTCTTTTAGGTATTTTAAACTTTGGAATAAATCATCAAAGAATTTTCCACCTCTTATATCTATAACTAAAGCTATTTTTTTTATCTTTCCTTCTGTTTGATAACACGCTTCTGCAAACTTAGGGATTAATGTTGGTGGTAAATTATCCACACAGAAAAATCCTAAATCTTCTAAACTTCTTATAGCCTGTGTTTTTCCTGCTCCTGATAGTCCTGTAACTATAACAAACCTCATCTTTTACCTCCCTTTAAATTTAAGGTATATTATTTTATATTTTATTTAATTATATCATATACCTATTTAACAATAAACTAGGGAAGTCAATTGTTAAGACTTCCCTTAGTACTTATATTCTAATTGTTTTCTTCTCCAATTATTCTCACTTCTGTATGAAGATCTACTTTAAACTTATCTTTAACCTTATTTTGTACAAAACTTATAAGGTCTAATATATCTTTGGCTGTAGCTCCTCCTTTATTTATTATAAAACCAGAATGTTTTTCTGAAACCTGAGCCCCTCCTATAGACTTACCTTTTAATCCTGTATCCTCTATAAGTTTTGCTGCAAAATATCCTTCTGGTCTTTTAAAAGTACTACCTGCTGATGGATATTCTAAAGGTTGTTTTTCTGTTCTTCTTCTATTTAAATCTTTTATCCTATTTTTTATACTATCATATTCGCTATTATGTAATTTAAAAGTTACTTCTAAAACAACATAGTGATGTTTTTGAATAGCGCTCATTCTGTATCCTAACTCTAATTCTTCTTTGTTTAATAAAAATATATTGCCATCTTTGTCTATAACTTTAGCACTTTCTATAACTTGTGATATCTCACCATTATAGGCACCTGCATTCATTGTAACTGCTCCACCTACGCTACCTGGTATACCACATGCAAATTCTAGTCCACCTAAACTATTTTTTAAGGCTTCATTACAAATATTAATTAAAGGAGCTCCGCTTTCACATATAACTCTATCTTCATCTACTTTTATATTTGCTAATTTTGAGAATTTAATAACTACTCCTCTTAATCCTCCATCTCTTACTAATAAATTTGAACCATTCCCCACTATATAATAAGGAATACTATTATCTCGACATAGTATAATACTATCCTTTACTTGTTCTAAAGTTGTAGGAGTAATCAATAAATCTGCTGGTCCTCCAACTTTAAATGAAGTATGATTTTTCATTGGTTCATCTATTAAAATATTATTACTTCCAACTATATCTTGAAACTGCATAATAAAATTTTTATATTGGTTCATAACACATTCTCCTTGATTTTTTTATTACTAAAATTAAATACCCTTATTAGTATAATGTATGCTTAACCCTTAATCAAGATTTAAATCTTTTAACTTGCCTTTATTCTTTAAATATTTTAATATTTTATCCTCTTCATTATTCATAATAAGCTCCTCTGGCATACCTACCTCTTTAAGCATTTCATCCGCTTTAGGAAATCTTCCTATTTGGAAACAAACATGAGAGTCACTGCCTACTATAATATTTACTTTATGCTCTTTACATAAATTTGCTACCCTTTTACATGTTTCTTCACTACCTTTTCGTGAAACAAATGAACCATTATTTATTTCTATCAATACATTTTTTTCTTTAGCTTTCTTTATTACTGCTTCTTCATTTATTGGAAAAGAAGGATTCCCAATATGACCTAGTATATCTACATACGGGTTTTCCATAACATTAATCAATGCTTCTGTATTTTCTTCTCTACTACCAGGTCTTATACAAACATCATGTAAGCTTGCTATAATCACATCTAATTTTTTTTGAGTAAAATTAGGAATATCTAACATACCTTTAAAATCTATAATATTAGCCTCACAACCATGTAATAAAGTTACTCCCTTTAATTTTCTTGGCATAACCTTAAAATTATTAAAATAAAACAAATTAGGTCCTCCTGGCATACTTGGACCGTGATCTGTAGTTCCTAAAACTTTTAAACCTATATTAGAAGCTTCTTGTACGTTCTCTAAAAATGTAGTATATGCATGACCGCTTACTATTGTATGCGTATGTGTATCTACTAAATATTTCATCATCTCAACCCTTCTTTCAATAATTTTATAATTTTACCTAAAAACTATTTTTCATATAAACAAAGCTTTAAATCGTAGATGGAGTTTTTACTCTCTCCGAAATTTATAAAATAGTTGCCTCTCTACTCCTCTACTCCAGCTTTAAAGAATATGAAAGTATCAAAACTGGTAGTCATGGGATAAATTTTACTTAAAAAATTCAATTACGCTTTTAGCTGACTTTTTATCCATAGATGGTACACCTAAAAGTTCTTCATAAGTTGCTTTTTTTATATTATCTATGCTTTTAAAATTTAAAAGTAAATCTTTTTTTCTTTTCTCTCCTATATTAGGTATATCATCCAAAACAGAATGAAAACTATTTTTCCCTCTTAAACTTCTGTGATAACTTATAGCAAACCTATGAACTTCATCTTGTACTCTAGTAATAAATTTCATAACACTTCTATATTTATTTATAATTATTTCCTCTCCATTATAAATTAGACCTCTAGTTTTATGTTTATTATCTTTAACCATACCGCATACAGGTATATTTATATTAAATGTATTTAAAACATCTAATGCAATGTTTACTTGCCCTTTTCCCCCATCCATTAATATCAAATCTGGGAAAACAGAAAATTTTCCTGAACTAAACTTTAATTTTCTATCCTGTATAGATTTTATTTCACTTAGCCCATGTTGAAATCTTCTAGTTAATATTTCTTTCATACTTTTGTAATCATCAACACCATTTACAGTGTTTATCTTAAATCTTCTATAATCACTAGGTTTTGCTCTTCCTTTTTCAAAAACTACCATACTTCCCACAGAATCAAATCCTTGTATATTAGATATATCAAAGGCCTCAATTCTTATAGGTTCTTCTTTTAGATTTAATATATTTTTTAAATCTTTTAAAACATTATCATATAAAGCTTTTTCTTGTAGGTATTTCAGTTTAAAATTTTCTAAAGTTGTCTTGGCATTTTTTTGGACCATATCTAGTATATTCTTTTTATCACCTTTTATTGGAATCTTAATTGTGCATTTATTTTCCTTTTTTAGAGTCAACCACTGTTCTAATAATTCTATATCTTCCACATCAGGAACATATATAATCTTAGGAATATAAGCAGTTCCACCGTAAAATTCTTTTAAAAAATTAGAAATCAACGTAGAATAACTAGTATCAAACGTATCTTGTATTATAAAATGTTCTCTACCTACTATTTTACCATTTCTTAAAAAGAATACCTGAAAACATGTATCTTTTTCATCACTATATAACGATATGTAATCTTCATTATCAAAATTATTTAGAATTATTTTTTGCCTTTCTCCTATTTTTTCTATTGTATTTATTTTATCTCTTAATGTAGCTGCTTTTTCAAAGTCTAGATTTTCTGCTGCTTTCTTCATATTTATTTTAAGATTTTCTACTATATCTAACTGTTTTCCTGATAATAATTTTATAACATCATTTATAATTTCTCTATAATCACTTTTTTTTATGTACTGAGCACAAGGTGCTTTGCATAATCCTATTTGATAATTTAAACAAGGTCTTATAGGCTTATCACCTTCTACTATATTTCTTTTGCAGGTTCTTATAGGAAATGTTTTTTTTATTAATTCTATAATATCCTTTACAGAACCTCCATCCACATAAGGCCCAAAATATTTACTTCCATCTTTAATAACTTTCCTTGTAGAAATTACCCTAGGAAAATCCTCAGATAATGTAACTTTTATAAAAGGATAATGTTTATCATCCTTTAAAAGTATATTGTATTTAGGTCTATATTTTTTTATTAAATTACATTCTAATATTAAAGCCTCTATTTCTGAATCTGTAATTATATACTCAAATTCCTCTATATTTTTTACCATAGCCTTAACTTTTTCAGAATGCTTTTGTGATTTTTGAAAATATTGTCTTACTCTATTTTTTAATACTTTTGCTTTTCCTACATAAATAATTTCCCCTAAATTATTTTTCATTAAATATACTCCAGGTTTATCTGGCAAATTTTTTAATTGATATTCTAAATCAAACACCTAATCACTCCTATTATTTGGGAAAAATTATTGGTAACTTATATATTGTAAATATTAAAACCAACGTAGTTAATATGGTTTCTATTAATGTTGCTATTTTAGAATTACTTTTATAAGTCACAGGAAATTTAAACTTTTTTTTACTAAAAGGATATAAAAGTGGTACACCTCTATTAGTAGCCATATCACATAAAATATGACTACCATAGCCAATAAAAAGATAATACACTATATAATGTATATTATACATATTTCCTAAGTAGCCTGCTATAAACGCAAATATAATCATTCCAAACAAACTATGAGTAAGACCATTTCTATGAGATGATATAGCTATTACTATTAGCATTATAGCTAACGCCTTTAGAGCTGGCTCCCTTGTATAAAGATAATCGTACCAAAATACTAAAACGCCACTACAGCTATAAAAGGCTATTTTTGAAGTTTTGTTTTTAAAAAACAATATATATTTATTAAATATACTCTTTGGATGATCTATATCTGGAAGTAAAGAGGATATAAAAACTACAAGTAAACCAAAATAACTAAAGTTTCCTGGCAATCTACTATATATAGATAAAAACACCGCTATCCCTACTCCCGCATGTGTTTTACCTTTCATAAAATTCTCCTCTATTAAAAATATTTTATCTAAATCTTTCTTTATTCATTATATTATATCATTAAATTACACTTTTTTGCCCTTTATTTGCAATTTTCGAGTAAATTTAATTACTTAAATAAAAATTTTAAAAATTAAATAAATCTTGTGAATTCACAAGATTTATTTAACAAAATTATATTTTATTTTCTATGGCATTAACTATTTGACTATCAACTATATCCGCTGCATTTAATAATACATCTTCTATAGTTTTAGGCTCAAAATTACCAAATTCACCATGGTGAGATAATATAGAATAGCAAATATCATCTAATTCATCTTCATCTAAAATCTTTCCAACTTCATTATTTATTTCATTTATATAAGAAGCCCCCATAACCAAATGATCCATCTTTATAGATTTTCTTCTTATTATACCTTTATAATCATACTCTTTAATTTTCATTATGTCATGAACAATAGCTTTAAGCATTAATCTATCTTTATTGATACAATTCTTTGCACTCATATAAAATGGATTTGTTATATAATTTTCTATTATATTATCTATGGTTTTCATAACTCCTACGGTATGAAGAAATAATCCTCCTCTTTTATTGCCATGAAACTTTTCTGCAGCTACACAGGTTATAAACTCGTTCCATCTTTTTTTATCATATCCCATAGCTCCAGTGGCCGCTATAGCTATTTTTTTATATTTATCCTCTAAATTATTTATAGTTTCATTAAAATAATCTATTAAATTTTTAGGTATATTATATTCTGGCACAAAATCAGAATAATTTACGTTTCCTTTAAATAAATTTATAACTGGATTTCTTATCTGCATGTTACCATTAAATGTAGCCGCTACTCCCTTTACAGCTACAACAGAATCTACTTCTACAAAACTATTTAACTGTTCATATTTATCCCATACAGGAAAAGATATTGTTCCTGTATTATCTTGTAATATTAGTAACAGATAAGGACTTCCATCTTTTTTATAATTGGTTCTTTTATCATTAACTAAAGCATTAAATTCTACTATTTCACCACTGTTTTTACTAGTTATATCTGCAATTTTCATATGACTTTATCTTTCACCTCTATTTTATTATTTACTTAAGGCTGTACTTATTACTTGTGAAGCTATACTAGCTGCTGCTATGCCTCCTTGACCTCCATTTTCTACAATTACCGCTACAGCCACTTGTGGGTTGTCATACGGTGCAAAACCTACAAACCATGAATGAGCTGCTGCCTTTCCACTAATAGAATCTCTATGATCTGCTGTTCCAGTCTTTCCAGCAACTTGAATACCTTCTACGCTAGCATTTCTTCCACTACCTTCCTCTACAACACCTTTCATAAAGTCTTTAAGTATTCTAGCATTATTTTTGCTTACTATTTCTCCATTAGATTCTGGTGGAATTGTTCTTATTAATTCCCCTTTACTACTTAAGACTTCTTTTACTAAATAAGGTTTCATCATAACTCCATCATTAGCTACTGTAGCTCCAACTAATGCCATTTCCATAGGAGTTACTAATATAGAGCTTTGACCTATTCCACTTTGAGCTATACTACCTTTTTCATAACTTTTTAAACTTGGGAACCTACTACTTTCTATAGCTATACCATCTGTAGGTACTTGTTTATTAAAGTAAAATTTTTCTGCAGTAGATTTTAATCTAGAATTGCCTAATTCCAATCCCAAACTACCAAATATTACGTTACTAGAGTGAACAAAAGCTCCTCTTAAATCTAAATTTCCATAAGCTGCTCCAGCATAATTACTTAAAGTATATCCTCCTCCTAAATCTAAACTTCCATTGTCTTGAAATGTTCTGTTCATTACCCCAGACATATTCTCTAAAGCACTTAATGCAGTTACTATCTTAAAAGTAGATCCTGGAGGATATAAACCTGCTGTAGCTCTATTTATTAATGGAATATTCTTATCTTTATTTATACTTTCCCATATATCATCTAATTTATTAGGATCATAGGATGGCTTAGATACCATTCCTAAAACTTCTCCTGTTTTTGGATTTAGTACAACCACAGCGCCTTTATTTTGACCTAGAGCATCATAAGCTGATTTTTGAATCTTACAATCTAATGTTGTCTTTAAATTATGTCCTACTTTTTGTTCTAACTTACCTTGATTTTTAAAGAAAGTTGCTAAATCATCTTGTATATCTGTTGACATTAGCTCTTTGTCATATTTTTTTTCTAATCCTGTTAATCCATATTTTACATTAACATATCCTAATACATGAGCGAACATAGAACCACCAGTGTATTCCCTATTTTGCAATTCACTGTTTACTCTTTGGCTTTTAGTTAGAGGCTGCATATTTCTATCATATATAGTTCCCCTTAATACTTCATTTCTCTTTACCCACAACCTTCTATTATAACTACTATCTACTATTTTAGGACCAACTACTATTTCAAAATAAGTTATGTAGGCTATAAGTCCCATAAAGCATATTAAAAAAACCAGTAAAACTTTTTTTATATTATTTGAAATATCCTTCATAATTTTATCTACCCTCTTCTGATATCTTTTGCAATATACCTAAACAAACATAAATGCTCATCATAGAACTTCCTCCACGACTTACTAGAGGCAATGTTATACCAGTAAGAGGAATCATGTTTATAACTCCACCTACTATTACTAATACTTGGGAGGCTATCATGGCACTATATCCTACTGCTAAAAGTCTTGAAAAATTATTTTCTGCATGAACCGCCGCTCTCATACCTCTATAAAATAAAAGAAAATAAAATATTATTATAGCAAATCCCATTAATATTCCTAATTCTTCACATATAACTGCATATATAAAATCTGTAGTATTTACTGGTACATATTCTGGATGTCCAAGTCCTAAACCAGTTCCACTTAATCCTCCAGATGCTATAGAAAGCATTGATTGAACTATTTGATAGCTTTTACCACTAGCATAAGGCCATGGATTTTTCCATATAAGAACTCTTGTTTGAACATGATCAAACAATTTATAAGATATAATTGAACCTGCACCGAATAACCCTAAACAAGTTAATACATATTTTAATTTAGAAGTGGCTATGTATAACATAGTTATAGATATACCAAAGAATATTAAAGCTGAACCCAGATCTCTTTGCAATACCATAAATCCTAAGCACATCATAACTACTACAGCTGGTTCTATTAACTTTATAAACTTACCATTATAATCTTTTAATGAAGCAGCTAAATAAGCTACTAAAAATATTTTTCCAAACTCTGAAGGTTGAAAAGCAATCCCTCCTATGTTTACCCAGTTTTTAGCTCCATAGATTTCCTTTCCTAATAAAGTTCCAAGAGCCATAAATAAAATAGTAATTACTAAAAATAAATATTTATATTTAGCAAATCTCTTTAAATCAGGTAATAAAACTACCATTAATATAAAAACTGTAACTCCAATAGCAAACCATATTATTTGCTTTATTGAAGTACTTACGTCTATTCTATAAAGCATAACTATACCTATAACTGATAGTATACTAGAAAAAATAAACATATACTTATCTCCATCAGAGAAAAATTTTCTTATTATAAAATAGGAATATCCTATTAATAAACAAGTAACCCCCGCTATTATCATAGCACCTTTATCAAAGGGTTGCTTCAATATTGCTAAATTTAGAAAGCATACTATACATAAAAAATAAGTATATCTTAAAAGTTTTCTTTCACCCTTTATAGAGTTCATATTTTTTTCACCATCCCACATTTCATGGATTTTGACTTATCCTATTACCTTAAAAACTGTACCACCTATTTTTATTAAATCACCTGGCGATAATTGGTTTTTGCCCGTAATATTTTTATTATTTAACAAAGTTCCATTTGTACTATTTAAGTCTTCTATTATATGTTGAGTATTTTTACTATAAATTATTGCATGATGTCCTGAAACGTAAGGATCATCTAATATTAATACATTATCTGGTTTTCTTCCTATAGTTATATCTCCTCTAATAGGAATAACAGCACCTTTCCTTAATTCAGATTTATTTATAGCATGTATTATTTCTAAACCAAAGGTTTTTCTACCAGTAGGTCTTCTTTTTTTATTTCCATCCTTCATATCCTTATACATTATTTTCAAAGCCCAAAATATTATAATGTATACTATGCCTATTATGACTATTTTAAAAATTAGACTTAACTTACTTAAATCCATATTCTCACCTTCTTTACCTTCCCTGTTGGTATATTATGCTAAAATATTTGTATTTAAAGGACTAGCACCTATATGTTTATATGCTAGTCCCAAATAAATTATAACATCTTTTTTAAATATTGTCCTGTATATGAGTTACTAGCTCTTGAAATTTTTTCTGGAGTACCTTCTGCTATTATAGTTCCTCCTTTTTCTCCACCTTCTGGGCCTAAATCTATCAAATAATCAGCATTTTTTATTACATCTAAATTATGCTCTATAACAACTACAGTATTTCCTGAGTCTGTTAGTCTTTGTAATATACTTATTAATTTATTTACATCTTCCATATGAAGTCCAGTAGTAGGTTCATCTAATATATAAAGAGTTTTTCCTGTACTTCTCTTAGATAATTCATAAGCTAATTTTATTCGCTGAGCTTCTCCTCCTGAAAGTTGTGTAGAAGATTGACCTAATCTTATATAACTTAAACCTACATCCATAAGTGTTTGAAGTTTATTTTTTACTCGCGGAATATTTTCAAAAAAGTTTAATGCCTCTTCTACAGTCATATTTAATACATCTGATATATTTTTTCCCTTATATTTTACTTCTAAAGTTTCTCTATTATATCTTTTACCCTTACAAACTTCACAAGGAACATAAACATCAGATAAAAATTGCATTTCAATTTTTATAATTCCATCTCCATTGCAAGCCTCACATCTTCCACCCTTAACATTAAAACTAAATCTTCCTGGTTTATATCCTCTCATTTTAGCTTCTTTAGTATTTGAAAAGACTTCTCTTATTATATCAAATACGCCTGTATATGTAGCAGGATTTGATCTTGGTGTTCTTCCTATAGGGCTTTGATCTATATTGATAACCTTATCTATATTTTCTATACCTGTAATTTCCTTATGTCTTCCTGGATTATCCTTTGAATTATTTAACTTTTTGTGAATACCCTTATATAGTATTTCATTAACTAAAGTACTTTTGCCTGATCCTGAAACTCCTGTTACACAAGTAAATACTTCTAGAGGGAATTTAACATTTATATTTTTTAAATTATTTTCTTTAGCTCCCTTTATGGATATATATTTCCCTGAACCTTTTCGTCTTTCCTCAGGAACTGATATTGTTCTAACTCCCTTTATATATTGTCCTGTTATAGATTCTTCATTATTCATTATATCTTCTAAAGTTCCCGCTGCCACTATTTCTCCACCATGTTCTCCAGCACCTGGACCTATATCAACAATATAATCCGCTTCTCTTATTGTATCTTCATCATGCTCTACAACTACTAAAGTATTTCCTAAATCCCTTAAATTTTTTAATGTTCTTATAAGTCTATCATTATCTCTTTGATGAAGCCCTATACTAGGCTCATCTAATATATATAAAACTCCTACTAAACTAGAACCTATTTGCGTAGCTAATCTTATTCTTTGAGATTCTCCACCTGATAAAGTTGATGCATTTCTAGACAATGTAAGATAGTCTAAACCTACGTCTATTAAAAATTTTAATCTACTACAAATCTCTTTTAATATCTGATTACTTATTATCTCATCTTTTTTAGATAACTCTAAAGACTCTATAAATTCTAATTCTTTTTTTATAGACATATTACAAAACTGGAATATATTCTTATCTCCTACTGTAACAGATAAAGCCTCATCATGAAGTCTTGCTCCTTTACACTTTGGACAAGGATTATCACTCATATATCTTTCAATATCTCTTTTTATATAATCAGAATTAGTTTCTATATATCTTCTTCTAAGATTATTTATAACACCTTCATAAGCATGATTTAATTCCATAATTCTATTTTCTTTTTTATAGTTTACCTTTATTCTATCTCCATTTAGTCCATATAAAACAATATCTAGTATTTTAGGATTCAATTTATCTATAGGTGTATTTAAATCAAATTTATATTCTTTTGCTAAAGCTTTTAATATACTAAAAGTCCAGGAATCTTCCTTTAAACTACCACTACCTAATGGAACTATTGCTCCTTCTACTATGCTCTTGCTTTTATTAGGTATAACTAAATCCTCATCTATTTCCATTAAGGTTCCTAACCCATCACATTTATCACATTTCCCAAAAGGTGAATTAAAAGAAAACATTCTAGGAGCTATCTCTCCTATACTTATATTGCAATCTGTACATGCAAATCTTTCACTAAAAAGTATATCCTCTTCTCCAACAATATTTATTATTACTATTCCATCAGATAATTTTAACGCTGTTTCTATTGAATCTGAAAGTCTACTTTCTATACCTTCCTTAACTACTAACCTATCTACTACAGCTTCTATAGTATGTTTTTTATTTTTTTCTAGCTTTATTTCTTCCTCTTCTAAATCTACTATATTTCCATCTATTCTAGCTCTTACATAGCCTTGTTTTATTATATTTTCTATTGTTTTAATATGTTCACCTTTTCTTCCTCTTATAATTGGAGATAATATTTGTATTCTAGTTCTTTCTTTCATATTCATTATTTTATCTACCATTTGGTCTACTGTCTGTTGAGTTATCTCTTTTCCACATTTAGGACAATGAGGCTTACCTATTTTTGCATATAGTAATCTTAAATAATCATATATTTCTGTGACTGTTCCCACTGTTGAGCGTGGATTTCTATTAGTAGTTTTTTGATCAATCGATATAGCTGGGGATAATCCTTCTATATAATCTACATCTGGTTTATCCATTTGTCCTAAAAACTGTCTCGCATAAGCAGATAAAGATTCTACATATCTTCTCTGTCCTTCAGCATACAAAGTGTCAAAAGCTAATGAGGATTTGCCAGAACCAGATAGTCCCGTAAATACTATGTATTTATCTCTTGGTAACTTAAGATCTATATTCTTTAAATTGTTAACCTTAGCACCCTTAATAATAATTTTATCCTTCATTATTTGTTACTACACTCCTTAAATTTCTGTTTGTTTATCTTTTTTTAATTTGTATATTAAATCTCTCAAATGAGCTGCTTTTTCAAACTGTAAATTTTGTGCTGCTTCTTTCATTTCTTTTTCGTATTGTTTTATTAATTTTTCTATATCATTATTATAAGCTTTTAGTGCTTCGCTTAAATCATCATATTCTGCCTTTTCTTCTGCTATATCACTTATTTGAATTACTTCTCTTATATCTTTTATGATAGTTTGAGGAGTAATACCATGCTTTTTATTATATTCTATTTGTATTTTTCTTCTTCTATTAGTCTCTTTTATAGCCTTTTCCATGGACTTAGTTATAACATCTCCATACATAATTACCTTACTTTCAGAATTTCTCGCAGCTCTACCAACAGTCTGTATAAGAGATGTCTCAGATCTTAAAAATCCTTCTTTATCTGCATCTAATATTGCAACCAAAGCTACTTCTGGTATATCCAATCCTTCTCTTAATAAGTTTATTCCAACTAAAACATGGAACTCTCCTTTTCTAAGATCATGTATTATTTTCATTCTTTCTATAGTGTCTATATCTGAATGCAAATATCTGGTTTTTACTCCCATGTCTTTTAAATAATCCGTTAAGTCCTCTGCCATTTTTTTTGTTAATGTAGTTACTAAAATCCTAAAACCATTTTTAATGGTTTCTTGTATATTAGCATATAAATCATCTATTTGTCCTTTTACTGGTTTAACAATTATTTCTGGATCTAAAAGTCCTGTAGGTCTTATTACTTGCTCTGCTATGTTAGTGGATCGTTCTAATTCATATTTTGCAGGTGTAGCACTTACAAACACTACTTGGTTTAATTTATTCTCAAATTCATTAAAAGTAAGAGGTCTATTATCATAAGCACAAGGTAATCTAAATCCATACTCAACTAAAGAATCTTTTCTAGATTTATCCCCTGCCTGCATAGCTTTTACCTGAGGCAAAGTTACATGACTTTCATCTATAAATAAAAGAAAATCCTGTGGAAAATAATCTAAAAGAGTTTGAGGTGGTGTTCCTTTGGCTCTTCCATCTAATACCCTTGAATAATTTTCAATGCCTGTACAGTACCCAACTTCTCTCATCATTTCTATATCAAAATTAGTTCTTTGTTTTAATCTTTGAGCTTCTAATATTTTATCTTGAGATACTAACTCTTTCACTCTTTCCTCTAGTTCTTCTTCTATATTTTTTATAGCAATTTCTAATTTATCCTTTGAAGTTGCAAAATGTGATGCTGGAAATATAGATATATGTTTTAATTTAGCTATAGTTTCTCCTGTTAAAACATCAAATTCTTTTATTCTATCTATTTCATCACCAAAAAATTCTACTCTTATCCCTTTATTACTAGATGAAGCAGGGAAAATATCTAAAACATCTCCCTTTACTCTAAAAGTCCCTCTAGAAAAGTCTATATCATTTCTTTCATATTGTATTTCAACTAATTTTTTAATTATTTCATCTCTATCTTTTTCCATACCTTCCCTTAATGATATAGTTAATTTTTTATATTCTTCTGGATTACCTAAACCATATATACAAGATACAGAAGCAACAATTATTACATCTTTTCTTTCAAACAAAGCGGATGTAGCTGAATGTCTTAATTTATCTATTTCATCATTTATAGATGCATCCTTTTCTATGTACGTATCACTTTGCGCCACGTAGGCTTCTGGTTGATAATAATCATAATAAGACACAAAATATTCTACTGCATTATTAGGAAAAAACTCTCTAAATTCTGAACATAATTGTGCTGCTAATGTTTTATTATGTGCTAAAACTAAAGTAGGCTTTTGAACTTTTTCTATAATATTTGCCATAGTAAAAGTTTTTCCTGATCCTGTTACACCTATTAAAGTTTGAAATTTTTCTCCATTTTTTATGCCTTTGGCAATAGATTTTATAGCTTTAGGTTGATCTCCTGTAGGATTAAATTTTGAAATTACCTTAAACTGGTTCATCTTATTCATCCTTATCCTTATTTTTAATTTTTTCTAATATATCTTGGAATTTTTCACTTTTAACCTTTATTACAGATGTATTTTTAGGCACATTTTTAGGCACAAATACAATGCCTAATTTTTCATAAGAATTTAACATAGGGTATTTTACAGTCTTTAATCTTCCTACATCATTTCTTATCTTAAAAGATATATGTCCATACATATCTTCTATGGATTTTACTATATCTTCCTCACTATCTATCTCTCTATCATTTACCTGTAATAATAAATCTCCACTTTTTATACCCATTTTATTTGCTATAGAATTTTTTGCTACATCTAGAACCATAATTCCTTCTTCTGTACTAACATATCTAGGTTTTCCTCTTAATTCAAAATATTTTTGTATATAAATCATAGCCTCATGGCCTACTGGAGCAAATATTAATACAACTACTTTAAGTAATGTATTCATAAGAGCTAATCTTGAGAGTATAAAAAGCAATAAGCTATATATAATTATATATGATCCTGATATAAATTTTTTTTCTTTTCTAGTTTTAGTAAAAGTAACAGAATTATATCCAATTACTCCATAAAAACATGTCATACTCATAACCGCTAATTTAAGTGCATTTGATGGTATATTTGATTTTAATAGAGGCCACCAATTAGGCATTGGCGCTCCACCTTGACTAATATTTGAAATACTTTGATTATTGAGCATAAGCATAAAAGCTATTGGCAATATCCAATATCTTTGAAGGACAAATCCTCCTATTATCTTATCATCCCTATTTGTAAAAACAGGAACATATCCTCTATCGCCATCTATCATAACTAATATGCCCTCAACCAAGTGCAATATAGCAACCATTGACATTAAGGCTGGTATATCTATTTTTATAAAATTTAATTGTGGCATATCTAATAATTTAGCCATATTTATAAATATTAAATTCATAATACCTAGCGCAGCTCCAGAATAGGAAAAGCATATAAATCTAGGATTAAATAACATAAAAAACATAGACATTAAAAATATTAGATAAATAGCTGAGTCTTCATTAAAAAATATTCCTAAATAAGCCATAATTAAACTAGCCACAACTCCTGCAAATATTCCTAATACAACTTCGGATATTGTTAATTCAAAAGCTGTACTTACTCTTTGACCTATTATCATTTTTTGCATTATAATAGTTTTTCTATTTTTTCTATATAAAATTAATGATAACAATAATAAAACTACTACTGAAAAAGGATCTGTCAAAAGATATGCTACTGACTTTAATGTAATTAGTAATATGTCCATTAAAATAATTCCCCTCTCCATGACTATGGTTTAGTTAGAAAATCCAACTAAACCATCTATATAAAAATATAAAAAATCAACTACAATATTATTTTATCTTTGACTTTGCAATATTTAATGCTTTATTAAATTGAGGATCTAATTTTCTATCATACTCTTTCTTTCTCAATTCATCTGGATAATCTATTACAATATCTGGAGTTATCCCTTTATGATCTATATTTATGCCTTTAGGTGAATAATATTTTGAAATTGTAACTTTAAGTGCTGTATCGTCACCAGTCTCTATTATAGTTTGAACTACACCTTTTCCAAAAGTCTTTTTTCCTATAGAAGTTGCTGCATTATAATCTTTCATTGCTCCTAAAAATACCTCTGAAGCACTTGCAGATCCTTCGTCTACTAATATAGTTAATGGAAGACCTATGAAATTTCCACCTTTAGATTTATACTCTTTTTTATTTTTGTATTTATCTACAGTTGATACTACAACTTTTCCCTTATCTATAAAATTAGAAGCCATATTAATGCACTCATCTAATAGTCCACCTGGATTTCCTCTTAAATCTAATATTAAAGATTTCATACCATTGTCTTTTAAGTTATCTAAAGCATTTTTAAAGTTCTTTGAAGTATTCTCATCAAACATACTTACTTGTATATATCCTATATTATTATCAATCATTTCTGATTTTATAGTAGGTATATCTATTTTCTTCCTTTTTAGTGTTACTTCAAAACTTCCTTTTTCTTTTCTGTACAATTGTAGTTTAACTTCTGTGCCTTCTTTTCCTTTCATTATGGAAACAGCTTTATCTAATTCTTTTCCTGATACTTCTGTATTATTAACCTTTTGGATCTCATCATTTGGTAGTATTCCTGCTTCTTTAGCTGGAGATCCTTCAAAAGTAGATGCTACAATTATTTTATCATCTTTAGATTGTATTTGTATTCCTACTCCACTATAATTACCTTCTGTTTGAGCATTAAACTCTTTGTATTCTTTAGAATTCATAAATACTGTATAAGGGTCATTTAAGGATTCTGTCATTCCTTTCACTGCTCCCTCTACCATTTTATCTTCGTCTATTTTACCATCATAGTATTTATATATTTGATTTCTTATCAAAAACATCTTTTGATATTTTAATATATCTTTATATTGCTCTTCTCCAATTATAACCTTACCATTGGGCAAATACAAAGAAACTAAATTTGTACCTAAAAATGTAAAAATATTTGTTACTAGTACTATAACTACTGTCCACATAATCCACTTTTTATTTTTTTTCAAATTACCCACCTCTTTATTTAGCCTTAATATATATTAGTAATATATAAGTATTATATATTAAATAATACATTATTACATAAAATAAAAAAAATTAATTTTAAATTAATTTTTTTATTTATAAAACTAGCATGCACTATTCATAAGAAATTATTTATATATTTCTTATATTGTGCATGCTCTCTTATTTTAATGTTTACTAATATATAATAATTATACTGATAAGAATTTTCTTATAGATAATATACTTCCTATAGCACCTATTACTATTCCAACTATAACAAATATCCATGATACAGTTGATAAAACAACGCTTGGATTTAACACGCTCACAAATATTAATCCAACTGATAGTTTAGCATATATTGCTTTATATCCATAATATAAAATCACTATAGCAATAATAGCTCCTAAGATACCTATAATTATTCCTTCAAATACAAAAGGCCATCTAATAAACCAATCAGTAGCTCCTATATACTTCATTATTCCTATTTCTCTTTTTCTTGAATATACTGTAATTTTTATAGTATTTCCTATTAAGAATAAAGACACTCCTATAAGGATTAAAAATAATACTACGCCTATCCATTTTAATGTATTTGTTATTTTAGTTATTTTGTCTACTATTTCTTTTCCATCTTTTATTTGATCTATGCCTTCCATTCCCTTTATAGAATCTACTACTTTTGAAACTAATTCTGGTTTTTCTACTTTAACTATAATTGAATTTGGTAATGGATTCTCTTTTTCCAAACCTTCTGCTAAAGATTTATTCTGTTCTCCTAATTGTTCCTTAAATTTTTCTAGTGCATCCTTTTTACTTTCATATGTTATCTTTTCTACTCCAGATATAGAATTTATTTTATCTTTTATAGCTTTTTCTTGTTCTGTTTTTATGTCATCCTTTAATACTATTGTTGCTTCTACTTTTGACTCTACTTCTGTAACAGCTTGTTTTACATTCATTATAGACAGAATGAATACTCCTAATATAAATAATGTGGCTGCTACGGTAGCTATAGAAGCTGTACTTAAAGTCTTATGTCTTCTTAATCCTCTTATAGAATCTACAACAAAATATTTTATTGTACTAATCTTCATATCCGTATACACCTCTTTCTGCATCTCTAACCACTGTTCCTTTTTCTATGGCTATAACTCTTTTTCGCATTTTATCAACTATATCCTTTGCATGAGTTGCCATAACTATAGTTGTCCCAGCGTGATTTATATCATTTAATATATCCATTATACCAAGAGATGTTTCTGGATCTAAATTTCCTGTAGGTTCATCTGCTATTAATAGTGATGGATTGTTTACTATAGCTCTAGCTAAGGATATTCTTTGTTGTTCTCCACCTGAAAGCTGATGTGGAAAAGCTTTATATTTATTTGAAAGGCCTACTAATGATAAAACCATCGGAACTTTTTTTCTAATTTCTCTATGGCTAGCTTCAATTGCTCTCATAGCAAAAGCTACATTTTCATATACATTTAATGATGGAATTAATCTAAAATCTTGAAAAACTACCCCAATTTTTCTTCTATAATGTGGTATTTGTTTTCTTGAAAGTGATGTTATATCTGTACCATCTACAATCAACTTACCTGAAGTAGGCTCTATTTCTCTTAATAAAAGCTTTATAAATGTTGATTTACCAGCACCACTAGGTCCAACTAAAAATACAAATTCTCCTTTTTCAATATCTAAATTTATGTCTGATAATGCATATTTATTTCCGTTATATATCTTACTTATATTCCTAAATTCAATCATGAATACCTCTCCTTATTTTCGGTTTTTGCTTCATTTTACTTCAAATAATTCTAACTATCAACATTATATCATAATAAAAGTAAAAATAAAAAACTAAATTACTGTAAAATGCAAAAAGATGTCTGTAAATAATACAAACATCTTCCTACTACCTTTTATCCTTCTTCAATTATATCTTTAAATCCTTCTCCTAAAACTTCATGAGCATCACTTACAGTTATAAAAGCTCTACTATCTACTTCTTTTATATGTTGTTTTAACTTTATAAACTCTTTTCTACTTAAAACTGTATAAAGAATATAAGTAGATTCATCACTATACACACCCTTACCATGAAATAATGTACAACCTCTCTCAAGTTTTTGTATTATGAACTCACTTATTTCTTTATTTTTTTTACTTATTATCATTATTTGTTTAGACATATTAAGTCCTTCTATAACTGCATCTATAGTAAATCCATTTAAAATTACACATAAAAGAGCATACATACCTTTTTCTACTCCAAAAGATGCTGCTGCGAAAAGAGTTACTAAAAAATCTACTATTAATAAAGCTTTACCTATTTCTATATGAAAAAATTTATTTATAATTTTTGCTAATATATCTGTACCACCAGTAGACGCATTTTGATTAAACACTATCCCCATTCCAATAGCTGATATAAATATGCCAAATAGTGAAGCTAAAAGTAAATCATTCGTAACAGCTTTTCCATTCATAATATTTAATTTTTCTAATCCCCATATAATAGCCGCTAATGTGCATCCAGAATAAATTGTTTTTGCACCAAATTTATTTCCTATAACTATAAATGCTATTGTATATAAAAAAACTTCCATTATTAACATAAGTAAACCTACTGGTAATGAAGGAAAAAAGCTGTTTATAATTATAGCAATTCCTGTAGTTCCTCCCGCTGCTATGTTATTAGGTTGAAAAAAGAAAACTACTGATGTAGCTACTAAAAAAACTCCAATAGTTATAAATAAATATTCTTTAAATATTTTGTTTTTCATATAATCCCCCCATTTTTATTTTATATAAACTCCAGATAAAGTTGCCTCTTTTCCAAAAAAGATATAGTAAAATAAATTTATGTATAAATAATTATTATTTTAAATGATTATTATATTAATATAATAATCATTTAATTATAATTATAAAGAATACTCTTTGTATTGTATACGATATCAAAAGCAATAATATACTCATAAATAATATTACGAAGGATAGATTAAATTTTTGAAGTAATTTTTCCATTGTTTTTCATGATTTAACGGTCTTAAAAACTCTTCGCTAGTAAAAGATATGCCTGCTATAGCCATACCAAAAACAGCTATATATTGAGACATTCTACACCCCCACAAAAATACACTATAAAGGGATCTGCTTGGCAATACAACTACAATAAAGCAACCTATTGCAAAACTTATAAAAAACAAATAAAAGGATAGTTTAAAGACATACAATATATCCTGTAAATAATATTTCATATAATATCCTTCCTTTAATTATAATAGTAGAAAAGGGAAGGTAAAATACCACCCCTTTTTTAATAAAATACTATTTTAATTTTAATCCTTTTTTTACAGCCTTTACTATATCTTCTGATGTTAACTCATATTTTTTTAATAATTCTGCTGGTTTACCACTTTCACCAAATGTATCTTTTATTCCTACTCTTAAAACTGGTACTGGATGATTTTCACTTAAAACTTCACATACAGCTGAACCTAATCCACCTATTATACTGTGTTCTTCTGCTGTTATTACTAATCCAGTTTCTCTAGCAACATTTACAATAATATCTTTATCTATAGGTTTTATAGTATGTATGTTTATAACATTTACCTTTATACCCTCTTCAGCTAATATATTATATGCTTCTAATGCTGCATCTACCATTATTCCTGTAGCTATTATAGTAGCTTCTTTTCCCTCTCTTAATTTTATTCCTTTTCCTATTTCAAATTTATAATCTGCATTATCATTTATAACTGAAACTCCTGCTCTTCCCAATCTTACATAGCATGGTCCGTTATAATCTGCCACGGCTCTTATTGCTGCTTCTGTTTCTACTGCGTCACTTGGACAAATTACAGTCATATTTGGTATACTTCTCATTAATGATATATCTTCAACAGATTGATGTGAAGCTCCATCTTCTCCTACTGTAACCCCTGCATGTGTGGCACAAACTTTAACATTTAAATTTGGGTAACATATAGAGTTTCTTATTTGTTCAAAAGCCCTTCCTGCTGCAAACATAGCAAAAGTACTAGCAAATGGAATCTTTCCACAAGTTGCTAATCCTGCAGCTATTCCCATCATATTTCCTTCTGCTATACCTACATTTATAAATCTCGCTGGGCAAACTTTTTTAAAATCAGCAGTTTTAGTTGATTTTGAAAGATCTGCATCTAGAACAACAACTTGTGAATTTTCTTCTGCTAATTTAGCTAATGTTTTTCCATATGCTTCTCTTGTAGCTATTTTAACTCCCATTATTTTTCACCTCCAATTTCACATATAGCTTTTTCACATTCTTCTGCACTTGGTGCTTTTCCATGCCATCCCGCTTGATTTTCCATAAAAGAAACACCCTTACCTTTTATAGTTTTACAAACTATCATAGTTGGTTTTTCTTTAATATTTTTTGCGCTATTTATAGCATTTAATATAGCATCTAAATCATGGCCATCTATTTCGATAACATTCCAATTAAACGCTCTAAATTTATCTGCTATAGGCTCTGCTGACATAACTTCACTACAAGGTCCATCTATTTGTAATCCATTATAATCTACAAATGCGATTAAATTATCTAATTTATAGTGAGCCGCTGCCATAGTTGCTTCCCAAACTTGACCTTCCTCTAATTCTCCATCGCCAAGTAAAGCATATACTTTGTAATCTTTTTCATCAAGTTTACCTGCTAAAGCCATACCTACTGCTGTTGATATCCCTTGCCCCAAGGAACCTGTTGACATATCTATGCCTGGAACATCATTCATATTAGGATGCCCCTGTAACATTGATCCAATTTTTCTTAGAGTTTTTAATTCTTCTGGATTAAAAAATCCTCTTCTTGCTAAAGTACTATATAATACTGGAGCAGCATGACCTTTGGAAAGAACAAATCTATCCCTATTTAAATCCCTAGGATTAGTAGGATCTACATTCATCTCATTAAAATATAAAGCAGTCAATATTTCTACTGCTGATAAAGAACCTCCTGGATGTCCAGAAGCAGATTCAGTTAACATTGAAATTATATCTTTTCTAATAACTTTAGCTATCTCTTGTAGCTCTTCCACGCTCTTGTTCATATTTTTACCTCCAAGTATTTTTTAATCACTCTTATTACTATATTATTGTAACACAAAAATTAATTTAAAAAAATTAATTTTAATATATAGGTATAAAATCTATAATTAGAATAGTATTTTTAACTATATATAAATATATTAACAAACTATATATTCTTTTATGTATATATTTATATCAAATTCTTTTATTTTTAAGTTTATAAATATATGCTATAGACTCAAAAAAAGATAAGGGCAAAAATTCCCTTATCCTATTTAATTCAAAGCCATACTAACTAAAATAGCAGTATCAACTTTTTTCATATCTTCATCTGTCATATGACCTATTTTTTCTTTCAATCTTCTCTTATCTAAAGTCCTTATTTGTTCTAGCAATACTACTGAATCTTTATTTAATCCATAATCCTCTGAGGATATTTCTACATGTGTTGGTAATTTTGCTTTATTTATTTGTGAAGTTATTGCTGCAATTATTACTGTAGGACTATATTTATTTCCTATATTATTTTGTATAACTATAACTGGTCTTATTCCACCTTGCTCTGAACCTACTACAGGACTTAGATCAGCATAAAATATATCTCCTCTTTTTACTATCTGTTGTGTCATTTGGAAAATCACTCTCCGAAAGCATAGCTTCATAGTTTTTTAAATCTTTTATATCTTGCTCAAATCCCTGCTCTGAATAGTCTCTATTTATATCTGCCATTTCTATATAACCTTTTTTCATTTCATCTATTTTTATTTGCTTTTTTCTCTCCTCAATATATAGTATTATAGCTTGCCTAAAAAATTCACTTCTTTTTTGAGAATCTTTTTTTATTATTTCATTTATTTCATTATAAAGTGTATTGGGAAGATTTATAACTACCTTCTTTTTATCCGCCATAGAATAATACCTCCTAATAAGGCTATGTAATAATTATAATTTATATTATAGAATTTTAAGAATTCATATGTCAAAGTTTATTTTAATACAATTATGTATTATTATGTAAATCAAATACTACTATAATATCATATAAAATTTATAGATAATTTACCACATTAACAATTTTACCATCTTTCTTATATACTCTAGGTACTCTCTTATTTACATTACATATAACTTCATAACTTATAGTACCTATTTCAGAAGCTATATCTTCTGCAGTATAACTTATCCCATTTTCTTCTCCCATAATTGTAACCAAATCTCCAACTTTTAAACCTTTTATAGAGGTTACATCTATCATGCACTGATCCATACAAACTCTTCCTACAATAGGAGCAAACTTGCCATTTACTATAACTTTTCCTTTATTACTTAGCAATCTATTGTATCCATCTGCATATCCTATAGGTAAAGTAGCTATTATACTTTCTTTTTCTGTTTTAAAGGTCCTCCCATAACTTATATATTCTCCTGCAGGTACTTTCTTTATATGTACTATACTAGTTTTTAAAGACATTACTGGCTTTAACTTTATATTATCTTTCAGTACATAATTAGATGGATAATATCCATACATTATAATACCTGCCCTCACTGCATCCAAATGAGTATCTTCTAAATCTATTATAGCTGCACTATTAGCGATATGTTTTATAGGTATACTAATGTTTTTATTTTCCAATTCACTTATAAATTTATTATACTTATTCATCTGATACAATGTATAATCTTTATTTAATTCATCCGCAGAAGAAAAGTGGGAAAACATACCCTCTATCTTAATATTTGGCAACTTACTTATTTTATATACATCTTCTACACTTTCTTTTGTAGGTAAAAAACCAATTCTACCCATTCCTGTATCTATTACTATATGTATTTTTAATATTTTTCGTTTTAATACTGCTATTTTAGATAATATTAAAGCATCATTATAAGAATATACAGATTGTTCTATATCATTATCTAAAAGCATATCTCCTAAGGATCCTGGTGTATATCCTAATATCATAATAGGATTCTTTATTCCACTCATTCTAAGTTCCATAGCCTCACTTAAAACTGCTACTGCTAACCTATTTACTCCATTCTCTAAAAGAGTAGGAGCTATTTCCATAGCTCCATGTCCATATGCATTAGCCTTTATAACCCCTATTATCTCCTTATTTTTACATATCTTTTTTATTTGTTGTATATTATATTGTAAATTATCTAAATCAATTTCTGCCCATACTGCTCTTAAATTTCTAAACAAACTCTCCCCTGCTTTCTAAAATAAATTTTATAAGCTATCTGGATTAAATAATTTTTTATCCAAATTACTATTTGGTATAAAATTTGTGTAATTTATAACTGCACTCTCATTATTTTTGCTATCATATATTATCAATTTTTTAGGAATATTTTTTTTATCTTCCACAAACAATTGTGCTTTTGCTGAATTTCTGTTGTTTCCTGGTATAGTTAATGTTATAACTTCATATTTATAGTCTCCTTCTTCTCTTAGATCAACCTTTATTTCTTCATTAGTATATAAAAGACAAATATATTCACCTATAAATGTTAATCTATAAAATTTATCAAACTCTTTATCTTTATTGTATTTCACTCCATTAGCTAAATCCTTAACAAATATTTTATTATTTGTATATAACAATATTCTATCTTTATTTAATTCAAATCTATATCCTAATTCCTTATTATAAAATTGTTTTCCTTTATATTTTATTGTTTGCTTTTTATTTTTTATATTTATATTTACATCACAACTATAGCTTTCCAAATTTTTTAAATAATCTATGCTATCTCCATATTCATTATTTTTGTTGAAATGTATAAATAAAAATGTAGCTAAAATTATTGCAATAGCTGAACACAATACAAATAATTTTTTCATTTAAGGCCTCCTAAAGCTTTGGCTTATTATTTCATTAATAATATTATTCTTATTTTTATTTATATATTACTAGCTATTTAAAAACTTCTATATTTACTACTTAAAATAAGCCTTAAAAAATTATTTATATATTTTAATATAATCATACATTTCAATTACACTATAATATAATTTTTAATTTAAACAAAGTAAATAGAATACTGTTATTAAAATTCAAGCATGCTCCTTCCTGCTTTCTAAAATAAATTTTATAAGCTATTTAGATTAAATAATTTTTTATCCAAATTACTATATTAAATTTATTCTATATTTTGTAATTCTTTTATAGCAAAAGGTATATAATCTAAAACATGAGTAGCATTTACGCAAAACATTTTTAATGACAATTTTTCACCACAATATCCATGTAAATACGTTGCAAGATATGCAGCATCTAATGGACTATACCCCTGTGATATAAAAGAAGCTATTATTCCTGTTAAACAATCTCCCATACCTCCAGATGCCATAGCACTATTACCTGTAGAGTTTACAAATACTTTCTCACCATTTGTAATTATTGTATTATATCCTTTCAAAACCACTATAACATTATTCTCTTTAGCAAACTCTCTAGCTAACTTTAATCTATTTTTTTGAATATAATCTATATCATAACCTGTTATTCTTGAAAACTCACCTAAATGTGGAGTTATGACTATCTTTCCTTTTGAATTCTTTATTATATCCAAATTATTTTCCAAAACATTTATACCATCAGCATCTATAACTACATTTCCATTATAATCTCTTATTATTTTTTTTAACAGTTCCTCTGTTTTATTATTTTTACCCATGCCTGGACCTATAGCTATACAATTAGCCTTTACCATAATATTTTTAATTTCTTTATATTCTTCATAATTTATAGTCATAGCTTCCTCTAACTTAGAGCTTAATATACCTTGAACATCCTTAGATGTAGCTAAAGTTACAAGACCTGTCCCACTTTTAACTGATGATTCTGCACATAAGTAAGCTGCTCCTGTAAATCCTTTGCTTCCAGCTATAATTAGCAATCTTCCAAATTCTCCTTTATGTGAATATTTATTTCTTTCTTTAAAATTATCTTTAAACATATATTTATCAACAATATAATAATCTTTAGAAAATAACTCTAAGGCTTCCTTGGGAATTCCTATTTTTTCAATAATAATATTTCCTAAATATTTATCTTTATCATAAGTTAAAAATCCTTCTTTATACATTTCAAAGGAAACTGTAGTATCAGCTTCTATACAAACACCTTCTATTTCACCTGTGCTTGCATTTAATCCAGAAGGAACATCTATAGACAATGTGTTTTTACTATTTTCATTTATTATAGATATAGTATCTTTATATATTCCTTCTATTTCCCTACTAAGCCCTATACCAAAAATAGCATCTAAAACCATATCGCTTTTTATTACACTTTCTCTTAAATAATCTAAGTCTTCATAATCTCTTATGTAATTAATATTTAAATTTATGTTTTTTAATATATTATAATTTATTTCAAAATCCTCAGTACTACGATTACCTCTTTCAATTATAAATATTTCTACTTCTTTATTTAAACAATGTAAATGTCTTGCTACAGCTAATCCATCTCCTCCATTATTACCTTTTCCACATACTACAACAAATCTATTGTTTAATTTTAGTTCTATATTGGATACTACTTTTAATGCTGCATTTTCCATTAAAACAATGCTAGGTATACCTAAGTTTTGTACAGAGTAACTATCCATCTTTCTAAAATTTTCTGAAGAAATTATTCTCATATAAACACCTCCAATAAAGCATAGGCTATAGCATATTCTTTCTCATGAGATATACTTAAATGTATTTTATAATCTCGTGATATTTTTTTTATTATCCCTTCAGCCCTTGGTTTCAAAATAACTTCCGGTTTCCCTAATTTATTATTTATTATTTCTATATCTTTAAAATTAAAACCTCTAATTCCAGTACCTAATGCCTTGGATATAGCTTCCTTTGCTGCAAATCTTCCTGCTATAAACTCTATATTAAAATTTTTCTTTTCCCAAGCTTCAACTTCATTTTTGGTAAATAATTTATTTATAAAATTTTTATTTCTAATTGTAGCTCTTTCTATTCTTTTAATTTCAGTAATATCTGTTCCTATACCATAAATCAATTATTATCACTTCCTTAATTTATATTATATAATAAAGCATTTATAAGTAAAAAATATAAATTATATAATTGTTTTATTTTAATCTGAAACTTTGGATAAATTAAATATTGATTAGTGGATATTTTTATTTTCATAATAAAAAATAAAGGATAAATAGTTAAAATTTATTACTATTTATCCTTATAAAATATGTAAAATTATTTTATTTACACATAGAAGACACATTTTTTAATACATTTTCATAGTCAACTACATATTTATCTGCATATTCTCCAATTATGTCTACAACATGAATAGGTGAAACTGTTTTTTCATAAAGCATTTTTAGTAAATTATGTACTTTATATCTATGAGGGCTTATATGTCTTATATTATTACTTTCTGAATTTATAAGTTTCCCCTTTTGAAAATCCTTTCTTAATATTTCTATACCATAAGATTGGACCTTTATGTTTTCTTCTTGCCAAGAAATATATAAATTACTTTTTATAAGCTTATAGTAATATATATACTCCTTGTCTTCTAAATTTTGACCTTTAATAAGATTTTCTAATACCACTTCCATAATACTATCCCCCTGCAAACAAATAACTTTATTAATATGCTAACATAGGTTGTACACAAAATTATGTCATTTAATGAAACGTATTTATAATTTTCTTATTATTTTAATTGACAATATAATATTTTAATTTTTATTTATGATATATTTTGTTCTTATTCGCAATTCCAATAACCAGTTTTAGGAATTTTCAAACTTTTTAATGTGCTTTATTGTCGAAATCTAAGGTAAATTTATAGTTTAAATTTATATTGTATAAATTCAAACCTAATATTGGTACTATTTTAGTTATTTAGATCAATTGTTATTAGCTCCACCAAAAAATAATAACACAAATTTACTTTATTTCTATTAAAATTATTTTATGTTATTATTTCCATTTATATATTTAATTACTATATCATATTTTTTTAATAACTTTTATATAATTTATAAATTTTACCAAACTTGTAGTTATTTATTCCTGTAAAATATTAATGCACTTTATTTCTGTACTTAAATTTTTTATTTTTATTCAATAAAAAACTTCTTGCAGAGAATACAAGAAGTTGATTATGACCTACATTTTATTTTATATATAATTTTTATTTTTTAAATCTTTTTCCTTGCGTGAAACCAATAACGCATTAATTTCTCCTCCTGTAATAACTATTATAGATGTCAGATATAACCACACTAAAAAAACAATAACTGCCCCTATACTGCCATACAATCTAGAATAGTTATTAAAATTATCCACATAAAAAGAAAATCCCATAGATGCAATTATCCAAGCTATTGTAGCAAATATAGCTCCTGGTAATACATCTCTCCATTTTAATCTTTTACTTGGAATGTAATAATATAATGAAGCTAAAATAAATATAATTATTCCTATCATTACTGTATATCTTATTATATTCCATACTCTATTAAATTCCCATGAAAAACCTAGCCTATAAACTAAAGTTCTGCCTATAGTTTTTCCGAAAACCAATAGGAAAATGCTCATGACAAGCACTAATGCCATACCTAATGTACACAAAATTGTCATAAGTTGAACCCGCATAAAAGATCTTTTCTCTTTCACGTCATAAGCCTTATTTAATCCTCTTACTACAGCTCTAAACCCAGCAGAAGCAGTCCATATAGTAAATATTATACTGAATGAAAGTAAATTTCCATTTTGAGTATAAATAATTTCTTCTATAGTATTTTTCAACAATAAATACATATTACTTGGTATTATTTCTTTTAATCCTAACAATAAATCTTCACTATGTATAGGCAAGTATCCTATTAATGTTATTACAAACATTAAAAAAGGAAATACTGATATAATTAAAGCATAAGCCAGTTGTGAGGATAATGCTAATACTTCATCCTCTAAAAATCTGTTTGCTAGTTCTTTTACACCATTAGGTATAATTTTTGAAAGATTTTTATTCAAAGCACTAACTCCTTTTAGTATTTTTAATGTTTTCAATACAATTATATACCATATAAAGTGATATTACTTAGTATATTTAAAAATTAAAGATTTATTTCACAAATGCATAATAAAGTTAAAAATTTTTATTATAAAATTAAAAAGATATGAATTATGATATTATATTTATCAATTCATATCTTTTAATATTCCATAATAATTTTCTATAAATATATTTAAAATTATATTAACTATTCGCTGCAATATATACACTCATATTGTCCATTTTTCACTAAAAATAATTTTTCTATATCCTCTGCTAGTATATTATCTAAATTATCACTATAGTTAAATTTAACCCCTATACCACAATTAGAGCTTATCTTTCTAGGCACTGGCATAGTTTGATTATTTATATTTAACTTATTCAAAAATCTACTATATTTTATGGCTCCAGAATGAGTAAAAAAAGTTCCTATATACTCCATAATATTTATTTCCTCGCAGATAATATAAAATCATCTTCATCTTCTTTTATACTAACCTTATATCCAGCCTTTTTCATAAATCTTTCTACATTTTCTCTGGCAGTCATATTATCTACAATTACATCAGCACCTTCTTTATTATTTTCTAAAGCTTTTTTGGTCATTAGGACTGGTTGTGGACAAGATACTCCTCTAGCATCAATTTGAACCAACACTAACATCTCCTTTCACTTTTACTTTCTCATTTTTTTCTATATTTATATATGAAATAGCACAAACCAATATAAAGCCTATTATTACAGCTATTTTACCATTTGCTGTAGCTCCTTTTGGACTAGCTGCTAAACTAAAATTATGACAAAATGCAGCTCCTACTAACATGCCTAAAACAGTTATAACTGAATCTATGTTTCCTTCTGCTGAAAGTATAAGTTGTCTCATAGGACACCCTCCTAGAAGTACAGATCCCCAACCTGCAAGTACCATACCTAAAAAGTTCCACAATGCATCTGTATGGGCAACTGGTTGTCCTATAAATCCTAATTTAAACTTTCCTATAATTAAGTTTCCTATAAGTGCAAATATAAATACAGATATAAATCCTGAAATTAAATAACTATCTTTAAACATTATTAAATCTCTGATTCCACCTACCATACATAATCTAGTTCTTTGAGCTAAAATTCCTACAATTAAACCTGATATTAATGCAATTACTATAGGAGCATGTGCTGAACCAGGTCCTTTTTTGCTAAAGAATATAAAAGCTGGTGCTGCAACTAATAATATAAATAACCCTATATTTACTACTGGAAATAAATATCCTTCTGACTTATTTAATTTATAATTTCTTTTTAAACTAAAGCCCTTGTTTAAAAACACTATACCAATAATTATACCTACAGCAAAACCTACAAGTCCCATTATAGCATTTAGGTCTCCCCCTGCTAATCTTAAGACCATTCTTAAAGGACATCCTAAAAACATCAGAGCTCCTACCATAACTATAAAACCTAAACTGAATCTTATAAAAGGTGATGATCCTCCTCTTGCATCGAATTCATTTTTAGATATAGCCATTATAAAAGCTCCTATAACCATTCCTATAATTTCAGGCCTTATATATTGAACTATAGGTGCTCTATGAAGTCCTATAGCGCCTGCTGTATCTCTTATAAAACAAGCAATACAAAAACCCATATTTACAGGATTTCCGAAGTAAACTAAAATCACTGCTATAATTCCTACTAAAGCTCCCGTAAATATAATACCTTTTTTACTATCCATTATTTACACCCTCCTTTTTATTTGTTAATATTAAAACTAATTAATGTTATATGCCAATTTAATTTTAACAAACATTTCATATTTAGTTAAATAACTCTTTTTTATAACAAATAAAATAACTATTGTAAAATTTAATAATTATGTTTTTATATGATTTTTAATATGGGGGTATATAATTATGAAAAATATTTATTTAGATAATGCTGCAACTTCTTTTCCTAAAGCACCTAATGTAGGAGAAAGCATGCTAAATTATATGAAAAATATAGGCTGTAATATAAATAGAGGTGTCTACACTTCTTCTTTAGCCGCTGAAAATATTGTTTTTGAAACAAGAGAATTAATATGTGATTTATTTAACTTTAACAAACCTGAAAACGTTGTATTCACTAAAAATATAACTGAAAGTTTAAATTTATTAATCAAGGGGTTACTTCAAAATGGCGATCACGTTATCGTTTCTTCCATGGAACACAATGCAGTTATGCGTCCTTTAACTTCCTTAACTAAAAATGGTATAGAAATTTCTAAAGTCTCATGTAATATATTTGGACAACTTAGTATTAATGATGTAGTAAATCAAATAAAATCTAATACTAGAGCTATTATTATGACTAATGCTTCTAATGTATGTGGAACTATATTACCCTTAGAACAAATAGGAAAACTATGTAAAAAAAATAATTTAATTTTTATAATAGATACTGCTCAAACAGCTGGATTTTTAGATATAAATTTTGAAAAGACAGAAGCTGATGCATTAGCTTTTACCGGCCATAAAGGTCTTTTAGGTCCACAAGGTATTGGTGGTTTTCTAATAAAAGACTCTTTAATTCCCAAAATACGACCTTTTATTGAAGGTGGTACAGGAAGTCTTTCAGAATACGAAATTCAACCTAGTTATATGCCAGATAAATATGAGAGTGGCACCTTAAATATACCAGGAATTTATGGATTAAATGCAGCCTTAAAATATATAAAAAAAATTTCATTAGGTTCTATTAGAGAAAAAGAGTTATATTTGACAAAACTTTTTATAGAAAATGTTCTAAATTTAGATGATGTAAAATTAGTTGGATTAAATACTATAGATAATAGAACTTCTGTAGTTTCTTTAGATTTTAATAAAATAGATAATGCTATAGTTTCCTTAGATTTATCTAAGGATTATAACATAATGACTAGGTGTGGATTACATTGTGCTCCTTCCGCTCATAAAACATTAAATACATTTCCACAGGGAACTGTTCGATTTAGCTTTGGACATTTTAACACAAAAAAAGATATAGATTGTACTATAGATTCATTAAATAAAATTATAAAAAAATATGAATAATTAATCTAATAAAAATAAAGGACTAGAAAATCTAATCCTTTATTTTTAAATTATTTATTCTTTTTTATTTAGAATATAATTCTACTACTAAAGTTTCATTTACATCTACTGGTATTTCATCTCTTTTAGGTTCTTTAATTAATCTTCCTGAAAACTTATCATAATCTTTTTCTATATAAGATAAACTAAATTTTTTTAAATTTAAGAAATTATCAAAAAATTCATGATTTTTTCTATATTTCTCTCTTAAAGTTATTACATCTCCTATTTTTATTGCATAACATGGTATATTAACTTTAATACCATTAACTAGTATGTGTCCATGATTCACCATCTGTCTAGCTTGTCTTATAGAATTAGCAAATCCTATCCTATATACTATATTATCTAATCTACATTCTAAGCTTCTTAATAAAGCATCACCAGTTCTTTCTTTACTTTTCATTGCTTTTTTAACATATCCTAAAAATTGTCTTTCTAAGACCCCATAGTATGCTCTTATTTTTTGTTTTTCTAAAAGTTGTTTCCCATAATTTGATAATTTCTTACCTTCCCTACTGTTTTCTCTTGTGGCTCTTTTCATAGCCTTAGGATGTCCATAAATATTTACCCCTAGTCTTCTAGATAATTTAAATCTTGGATCTCTTATCTTAGCCATTTTTTCCTCCTAATATTGTATTCTCAGCCGCGATAATAGTTTTTAAACTATCTACATAGTATATCATATATCGAAAATGATTTTCAATATCTTTTTGTGTTTTTTAATATTCATTTGCTCTTTAAATAAGTTAATTGCTCCTATTATTAACTCTAATTTTAAATTAATTCTAAAAAATATAGGACTGTAAAATCCCTAAAGAATTTAGTTTATCATAATTGCAATGGCATTATATCTATGATATAATTTTTGTAAAATTCAAACAATATCGAGGGTTATTTGTAATCCTTATTCACATTCGTAAAAAATATTGCTCTTATTTCAATATGTATTTTAATATTTAATAATGCATATATATTTTAAAAATTAATTACATATTATTTATTATAATAATTGTATTAATTTAATATTAATAATTTAAATATATAAAAAGGAGGCAAATGTTAATGAAAAAATTAGGGTTAATACCCAAGATTATCATCGCTATTATTTTAGGTATTCTAATAGGTAGCTTTACACCAATTCCTTTCATACGCATATTCAGAACTTTTAGCTCCATATTTGGAGAATTTTTAGGCTTTCTTATACCTTTAATAATCTTAGGATTCATTGTTGCTGGTATAGCTGAACTTGGCCAAGGAGCTGGTAAGCTTTTAGGTATCACTGTTGGTTTAGCTTATTTATTTACACTAATATCTGGTTTTTCTGCTTTATTAGTTGGTAGAACCTTATTACCATCAATTATTACTGGTGCTACTCACGTAGAAAAGGCTAAAAAAGCTTTGGATCCTTTCTTTGAAATGAAAATTCCACCAATGATGGATGTTATGACTGCACTTATATTTGCTTTTATATTAGGATTAGGCATTGCAAAAACGCAAAACAAGACTTTAAAAGATGTAGCTATAGGATTTCAAGAAATAATAACAAAAGTTATTGAAAATGTAGTTATACCATTACTTCCACTTCACATATTAGGTATATTCGCTAATTTAGCCTATACTGGTGAAGTATCTACAGTTTTAAAGGTGTTTTGGAAAGTATTTATAATTATACTTATTTTACATTGGGTTATTCTTGTTTTCCAATTTGTAGTAGGTGGCTCTATTGCTGGTAAAAATCCTTTTAAATCATTAAAAATACAAATTAAAGGTTATCTTACTGCTTTAGGAACTCAATCTTCAGCTGCAACTATTCCTATCAACATTCAATGTTCAGAGCAAATAGGAATTAGCAAAGGTATAAGAGACTTTGTTATTCCCCTATGTGCAACTGTTCATCTATCAGGAAGTACTATTACTTTAACTATATGTGCATTAGCTGTTATGATGCTAAATGGTATTCCTATAAGCATACCTCAAATGGCTGGATTTATAGCTATGCTAGGAGTAACTATGGTAGCCGCTCCTGGTGTTCCTGGCGGTGCAGTAATGGCAGCTCTTGGCATACTTCAATCAATATTAGGATTTAATGAAGCTTTACTTGGTTTAATGATTGCTTTATATATTGCGCAAGATAGCTTTGGTACTGCCTGTAATGTATCCGGGGATCAAGCTGTAGCAATGATTGTTGATTCTATACAAAAAAAATTTGATAAAAAACATAAAACCAATAATAATTAATTAATTTATCAAAGTAATTATTATTAATAAAATATATAAAATAGGTGTATAAAGCTAAAAAACTTTATGCACCTATTTTATTTATGCATCTATTATATTAAATTATTTTTTATACTAATACTATATATGTACAAAACCCTCACAAACTATCATATCTTATAATTAATAAAAAAATTTCTAATATTAACATAAAATTTCCATAAACTTAAATGTTTTATTTAAAATTAATTATTTTAAATATACTTCCTTATATTCTATAAATAGAACTATATTTTTATTTTAAATATAATTATTTTATAAGAATATGAATAATTTTATGGGTAAAAATAAATGATAAATATAGGAGGTGTTCATATGGCAAATTTAACTCAAAAAGAACAATTACTTTTACAAGATCAAAAAAATCATGAAGAATTGTGCATTAAAAAATACACAAATTATGCAAATCAATCACAGGATCCTCAATTAAAACAATTATTTTTAAACAATGCACAACAAGAACAGGAACATTTAAACAGTATAAACCAAATTTTAAGCGGTCAGGTTCCAAATATTAATTCACAACAACAAAACCAACAACAAAATCAGCAACAACCAAATCCTCAAATGCAATCTAATACTGGAACTGGATTAAAAAATAAAAATGATGCTGACTTATGTACTGACCTTTTAGCTACAGAAAAATATGTTTCTTCAACTTATGATACTGCTATATTTGAATTTAGAGACCCTAATATTAGAAATGTTTTAAATCACATTCAAAAGGAAGAACAACAACATGGCGAAGCTATTTATAAATATATGGAAAGCAAAGGCATGTATAACCCTCAATAATAAAATTATATACTTATGTGAATAAAATTAATAATAAAATTCTGTTAAAAATACTTATATTTTTAACAGAATTTTATTTTAAAATCCGTATCATTTTTAGTTTTTAGATATTGTAATATTTGAGGATTTATCTTCAGTGTAACATCCTATCTTCTTATTTTTAAACAATTCTTTTATACTTTATTTCCTCCAATAATCTTTTTTATAGTGTAAATCTACACTTATATTACCATAAATATGACATGCACCAATTATAAGGGCTTATTATTCCACACGCAATCTTTTTACCAGAATTTCCAGATGGTTGTGATCTATAGTCATCTGGATTCTCATGAATAATTATAGATTTTCCGATAATATCTTGCACCTTAAATTTATTAGTAAAGAACGACATAATAGATTTTCCATTATTTGAGAACAAAACTGGAAAATCCCCTGCATGATTTCCATGTGGTTGATTTGTGGGATTCCAGTGTCCACCTGTATCTTTAAATGGTTCTTCAGAAAACCCCTCATTACAATTCCCCAATTCATGAATATGAAATCCATGTGGCCCAATAGGCGCTTGTTCCCCTTTTGCTGGCTGATATTCTGGAAGTCCTGTAATATTTACATATACTGCAGTACCCCCAGGTACATCTTGAAATAATACATATCCTTTAATTTTAGGGTATAAAGCACCACCTTTTATGTAAGAAATAGCATTCTTACACACATATTTGTTTATCATATAATTCACTCCACTCTTGAAACTAATATGTTCCATATTATATTATGTTATATAAATTTAGAGTGTTAAAAATAAAATTTCAAATTATTTATTAAAATTTGCCAAGTGTATAATGCAAAAAAACTCCACCTAAAACCATCACCACCCTCAACCCCTTTTCCCATCAGCCTTTCAGCCCATTTTTTATCCATTTTTCAATTTCAAAATTACAATAAAGTTCACAGAAAAACAGGCTCTTTCATGAGCCTTTTCCCTTGAATTCTGGCTCTAAAAATTACAATAAAGTTGACCGAAAGTACAGGTGTAAGAGTTAAGGTTTAAGGGTTAAGATTGGGGCTTTTTCTGTTATGTATTTCAATAAAATCAATCAATATACCAAATCAACACATGGCTCAATTCCTTTATTTTCAATGGTTTTATCAATATTCCTTTCAATATTTTCTTCTCAATAATTCTTCTGTTTTTCAATCCATAAATAAAAAAATCATGGATGATCCAGTGTGAAAACTGAAATCTTTCCATGATTTTTAGGTCATCTTTATTTGTCCTAGGCGGACTTTATTGTCATTAGGTCAACTTTTTTGAGAGTGTACATTTAACTATTTAAATAATATAAATAAAATTCCAGTAAAAGTTTTATTTTTACTGGAATTTTTATATAAAATATCTAATTTGAAATTATCAAACTTAGTTAAAAAGCTATAAATAACCTTACAAAAACTATTCTTTACTCAACTGTAACTGATTTAGCTAGATTTCTTGGCTTATCTACATCGCGTCCTTTTAGTACTGCTACATAATAAGCTAATAATTGAAGAGGAACTACTGCAATAATACTTTGTAATATATCATTTGTTCTTGGTATATAAATTATTTTATCTGCAACTTGTTCTGCTTCTTTGTTTCCTTCTTGAGTTATAGCAATAACATATGCTCCTCTTGATTTAACTTCTTTTATATTAGAAATACTTTTTTCAAATAAGTCTGTTTGAGTCATTGTAGCTATTACTGGCGTATTTTCTTCAATAAGAGCTATAGTACCATGTTTTAATTCACCAGCAGCAAAAGCTTCTGCATGCATATAAGATATTTCTTTTATCTTTAATGAACCTTCTAATGAAAGATTGTAGTCTAACCCTCTTCCTATATAAAATGCATGTTCATTATCTTTTATTTCTTTTGCTATTTCTTTTATATCATCATGTTGATCAAGTATTTTTTGAACTTTTTCAGGTATAAGTTTTAATTCATTTATTATTTCATTATAAAACTCCTCAGTTATTGTTCCTCTTTTTATACCCATATCTAATGCAATCATATATAAAGCTACAAGTTGAGTTGTGTATGCTTTAGTTGATGCAACGGCTACTTCTGGTCCTGCCCAAGTATAAAATACATCATCTGCTTCTCTAGCTATAGAAGATCCTAGAACATTAGTAATAGCTAAAACTCTAGCTCCTTTTTCTTTTCCTTCTCTTACAACTGCTAAAGTATCTGCTGTTTCTCCAGATTGGCTTACAACAATAATTAATGTCTTATCATCTATAAATGGATTTCTATATCTAAACTCTGAAGCTACATCTGTTTCTACAGCTATTTTTGCAAATCTTTCAATAGCATATCTTCCTGTTATTCCTGCATTGTATGCAGTTCCACAAGCAACCACATAAATTTTATTTATTTCATCTAAATCTTCTTTTGTTAGTTTTATATCATCTAATTTTATTTTACCATCTTCATCTAATCTTCTAACTAAAGTTTCTTTTATACCATTTGGTTGTTCATTTATTTCTTTTATCATGAAATGATCATATCCACCTTTTGATGCTGCTTCAACATCCCACATTACATGGAAAGGCTCCTTTGTAATCTCTTCTTCTTTTTCATTATAAATTTTTATTTTATTTTTTTCTAAAGTAACTATTTCTCCATTATCTAAGAAATATACATCTCTAGTATATTTTAAGATTGCTGGTACATCTGATGCGATAAAGTTTTCATTTTCTCCAATTCCCACTATTAATGGGCTATCTTTTCTTACAGCTATTAATTGTTCTGGATTATCTTTGCAAACTATTCCTAATGCATAAGCCCCTCTTAATTTTTTTATAGCTTTAAATACCGCCTGTAATAAATCACCTTCATAATAATAATCAACTAAATGAGCTATTACTTCAGTATCTGTTTCTGATTTAAATTTTACACCTTCAGAAACTAACCATTCTTTTATTTCTATATAATTTTCAATTATACCATTATGAACTACTGCAATTGTTTCATCCATATTTAGATGTGGATGAGAATTCACATCAGATGGTACACCATGAGTAGCCCATCTTGTATGACCAATTCCTATACCTCCATCCATAGGCTTAGTTTCTAAATGATCACTTAATACTTTTAATCTACCTTTATATTTTTGGCATTCTATTTTTTTCCCATCATTAACAGCGATTCCTGCAGAATCATATCCTCTGTATTCTAGTTTTGATAATCCATCTACAATAACATCACTGGCTTTTCTAAATCCTACATATCCTACTATTCCGCACATAAAAAAATCCTCCTTAGATTATATTAATAATTTAAGAAGAAAGTCCTCACTAAAGCTTTTTTGTCATTAGAATCACTTCTAACTTTTATTATAGCTTTTGGGGCTGTGAGATCCCATAGGATATCCGCCGAAAATTCGATACTCCTATATCCTCGTCAACTTAAGTGACACTCCAAATTTAAAATTTAGTTAATCAAACTTACTCAGACATTAATTTAAGTTTTACACATAATCTCAAATTTAAAATCAAAGTAAAGCTTGTTCAAATAATAATCTATTTTCGTTTTACTATAATTAAAATTCAATCTTTCTAATAAAATTAATTAAATATAAATTTTAGCTTTCATTTTTCATCTCAAACATTGAATATAATTAAAATATATAAATTAGATATTAATTTGAAGCTTTTACTTAAGTTCTGGCGCTTTTATAACTTTTAACTTTCTTCCTAATACATTATAGCATTTTAACTTTTATTTGTTAACTTAATTTTTTATGAATATTATATTATGTTTTTATTCATTTTGCAGTTATATTTTATTTTTCAAAAAAATTATTGTCTAACTAAAAAATAGTTTTAATTAATATTATAAATATATATAAATTTAATACTAAAGCTATACAAACTATAATTATATAACTAAATTCTATATATTATTAAAGATTTTATTTAACATTATACTTCATTAGTTTTTACATCTTTACCATATTGCTCCTCCCAATCATTTATAAAACTTTCAACACTTAAATCTGTTGATGGATGATATATTAATTGCTTAATCAAGCTTTCATTTACAGTTACACTATGAGCCCCTTTTAAACAAGAATTATGAATTTGTTCTGTATTTTTAAAACTAGCAGCTAAAACTTTAGTATTAATATTATAAATTTTAAATATATTTACTATATCAGAAACAACTTTAATACCATCTACCATTAAATTATCTATTCTATTTACATAAGGTGCAACAAATTCTGCTCCAGCCTTTGCTGCCATTAAAGCCTGTTGAGCTGTAAATATTGCAGTAGCTGTTATCTTATATCCTTTTTTACTAAGTTCCTTCATAGCTTTTATACCTTGTTCAGTCACTGGTATTTTTATATACAAATTACCACCAATTTTTTCATTTAGATATATAGCTTCCTCTATCATATCCTCTGCTTTAGAGCCTACTACTTGAACATGAAGCATTTTTTCTTTACCTATAGTGTTTCTTATTTCTTTTAATATACCTATAAAATCTTTTTTTTCTTTAGATATTATAGTAGGATTAGTTGTCACTCCATCTAATGGATAAATATCATTTATATGTTTTATAGAATCTATATTAGCTGTATCTAGAAGTATTAACATATAAATCCTCCCCCTTTGTTATTTTATTAAATTTTCTATTACATTCTTAGCTCCCTTTAAATCTTTTTCAAAGGATATTATTTCTTTTGTGCTTTTATCTTCCCATATACTATTTATTGCAATAACTTTACATCCCGCAGCTATAGCTGATTTTATTCCATTTATAGAATCTTCCATAATAATTGTTTCTTCACTAGAGGAACCTAATCTTTTCATCGCTTCTAAATAAGGCCAAGGATCTGGTTTTGATTTTTCCATCTCATCTCCCGGTAAAATAAACTGAAAGTAATCAATTATGCCTAATTTTTTTAGCAAAATCTCTGCTATTTCTCTATTGCTACCTGTTGCTATTGCACATTTAATATTTATTTTTTTTATATAATCTAATAATTCAAATACACCATTTATAGGTTGTAATTTTTCTAGGGCAATTTTTGTATATAATTCATTTCTTTTTTGCAGCAAGTCATTTTCATCTTCTTCTAACCCATAATTGCTTATTGTTCTTCTTATTACTTCAATCATACTTAGACCCATGCAAGAGTTATGAAAATCTTCAGTATAATCTTTATCATACATTTTTAATAAAATTTTACTAGTTTCAAAGGATAAAGGTTCTGTGTCTATTATTACCCCATCCATATCAAAAATTATTGTATTTAACATAATTTATCTCCTAAAAATATATTTTATCTCATTTCTTGCCCACCCGTAACGTTTACAGCCTGTCCAGTCATATATGAAGCTTCTTTTGAACTTAAAAATAATACTAAATTACTTACATCTTCATAAGTACATCCTCTTTTTAAAGGTACCTTATCTATATAAGCTTGTCTGACTTTTTCTTTAGGTATATTTAATTTTTTGGCATACTGTTCATATAGACCATTTTTCCACATAGGTGAGTCTAATAAATTACCTGGACAAACTGCATTAACTCTTATTCCATCCTCTGCTAAATCTAATGCTAAACTCTGAGTTAAACCTATAGCTCCAAATTTTGATGCAGAATAAGCACAATTATACAAACTTCCTTTTTTACCTGATTTAGAGTTTATCTCGATAATAACTCCTTGTTTTCTTTTTATCATCTCCTTTGCAGCCTCTTTTGCACATAAAAAATATCCTGTTAAATTTACATTTAATATATTATCCCATTTTTCTTTAGGCATCTCAGTAATCTTTGTACTATAAACTACTCCAGCATTACAAATTAAAATATCTATTTTTCTAAAATTACCTATTGTATTTTTTATAAGATTTTTAACTTCTTCTTCTTTACATACATCAACTTTAACTGCTATAGATTTTACTTTATATTTATCTATTATATTTTGCGATACTTTGTTAGCCTGTTCATAATCTATATCTGCAATTACTATATTAGCACCTTTTTCAGCAAAGCTATAAGCAATATATTCTCCTAAACTTTGAGCTCCTCCCGTTATTATAACAGTTTTTTCGTTAAAATTCACAGTATACCTCCTTTTTTAACTAAGGTCTTTCAATTTCTAATACAGTTCCTTCTTTTATTTCTTTTATTTCTTTATCCTCTAAATATAAGCTTCCTGGCAATTCTGCATTTTTACTTCCATCAAATCTTACACAAATATGTCCTAAATCACGTAAATTTTTATGAACCTCATCTCCTACAGCAGTTACTTTGTATTCTTCTCCATCAATTTTAAAAATATCTCCTACTTGTATTTCATCATTTAACTCATTTTTACCATGAAGCACACAATAATCTGCTAATTCTTCTGGAGCATTATCTTTAAATAATATTATCATTTTTTCTCCATAAAATTCTTCTACCATAATTCCTAATTTATTTACCTCTGTATTATATATTGTTTTCATAATATTTCCTCCTATTTTTAAACTACTCTTATTAATTTAACCTTTTATATTATTTTAATTACATATAAAACAAATAATATAAATTCAATTGTATATTTAAATAACTTAAATATACGAAACTATTATTATACAAAGTAAAAATTAATTTAAATTATTTAAATATAAGAATAAAAGAATGTAATCCTTTTATTCTTATATTTTATTTTTAACTAAATCTATTTAGCATATAATCCAAAGCTAGCAAGCCATGCAATAAATACTGATGTTGGACCTGTTAAAAATCTTGAATATAAAACAGATGGAACCCCAACTTCTACTGTTTCTGGTTCTGCTTCTGCAAGTCCAAGCCCTACTGGTATAAAGTCGCATGCTGCTTGAGAGTTTATTGCAAATAATGCTGGTAATGCTAAATGTGGTGGTATATTACCCTTACCAATTTCAACACCAATTAAAACACCTATAACTTGAGCTATAACTGCGCCAGGTCCTAAAAATGGTGATAAGAATGGGAACGAACATATAGCTGATAGTAATAATAATCCTGGTAAGCTTCCAGCTAATGGAGACAATACAGATGCAAATGCATCCCCTATGCCTGATTTTAATATTATACCTATCAGCATACATACAAATGCCATGAATGGTAATATAGTTTTTATAACAGTATCTATAGTATCACGGCCAGCTTGGTATAACATTCCTACGAAATTACCAAGAGCCATGCCTATTTTAGTCATTATACCTCTATCAGATTGTTGAGTTATCTTTTTAGTTGTATCATATTTAGGTTTCTTAACTTCTTCCTTTTGTGGATTTTCCTGGCAAACGTTTTCAGCATTTTCAGAAGAGTTTACTAATTCAATATTCTTAACCTTTACAGAAGATACATATATATCTGCTTTTATATATTCAGCTAATGGGCCACTTGGTCCTGCTGGCATTAAGTTTATAGTTGGTATACCTTTTTTAGGATATAATCCACATCTTAATGTACCACCACAATCTATTATTACACATGCTATTTCATCATCTGGTACTTTTGTTTTAAATCCGTCTACCAATTGGCAGCCTGTAAGTTCTTCTAATTTTTTTGCTACGTCTGAAATAACTCCTCCAGTTATATTAACTATTTTATTTTTTTGTTCTGTTGGAACTATTGTAAGAGGTCCTCCAAAACCACCGTTTCCTGCATTAACTTTTATTGCGTTATATTTTGCCATCAATTACACCTCCTAAAGTGAAATTTTTGTAGATAATTTTACATTTTGTTGTTTTTCTACATAAGAAGTTGTGAAATCTGTTACCCATCCTCTAAGGAAATTTGTAACTATACCAACTAAGAAATATCTAACCGCTAAATCCGTTGTGGACAATCCTAATTGTGTTATACCATTTGCTATACCTAAAAATACAAATAGTTCTGCTGGATTTATGTGTGGAAATAAACCATTCATTGTATGACAAGAATATGATGCCGCTGCATAGTAACTTGGTTTATATTTTTCTGGTAAAAATTTACCTAATGACAATGTCATTGGATTACAGAAAAAAAATGTTCCTATTACTGGTAATATTAAATATCTAGTTATTGGATTTGCTGCACTTTTTTTAGCTAATTTTTCTATTCTTCCTTCCCCAACTATTCTTATTAAAGCATTCATAGCAACTAGAAGCATAATCAATGTAGGTATTATTCCTTTTGCCATATCTACAAAAGTATTTCCACCTTCTTGAAATAAACCTATAAAACCTTTTGCTAAATTAGTTAAAAAATCCATATATTCATCTCCTTTTTAAATAAAGTTTTTTATTGATTCAATTATTAATTAGAATCAATCTCCTCCTTTGCTTTGTAATATTCATTATAATTTTTTATTCCATCTCGTATTGCCAACGTTGTCTGCTTATCTAAATTTTGTAATATATTAGGATTTATGCTATGGAGATTTTGATTATTCAAAATCTCCATAGTCTTAAATCTAGCTAAAATAGTAATTCCTTTCATAATCCTGCTCTCAATTATAGAGCAATTATCATCAATAGCAATTAGTATTACTGATCCTCTTTTTACACGCCCTCTATTTTTACCTATTACTACTCTTCCTTTTTCTCTAAGTTCTTTAAAATTTTTATTAAAATTTTTAAATTGTAAAAAACCTAATACAGTTTGTAGAAGCCATGCAAGTCCAATAACAATTACTATTTTTATAAACATAAATTCACCTCTACTATATTTCAACTAGAACCTTATTATAATTAATTTCTTTGTTAAACATCTTATGGAAATATCCTGGTAATTCTTCAAGTTTAATTTTGTGAGTTATCATTGGTTTAAACACTATTTGTCCTTTTTCCATAAAATCTAATGTTGCTCTCCAAGCTATTCCTGGGAAAGGAGCCGCATATGAATTCCATGAACCTTGTAAAGTAAGTTCTCCACGCATTATTCTATCAAAGGTCTTTTCACTGAATTGTAATTCATCATGTGATATTCCTAAGAAAACAACCTTTCCACGTTTTTTACACATAAGTACTGCTTGTTCTTGTGTGATTTTTATTCCTGCAGTTTCTACTACAGCTTCTACCCCACCATTAGTAACTTCTAATACTTTTTCAACTGCATTACATTCTTTACTATTTACTACAATATCTGCACCTAATTCTTTAGCTAATTTAAGTTTATCTTCTAAAACATCTACAGCTATTACCTTGGAAGCTCCAAATATTTTTGCCCACTGAATAGCAAATTGTCCTATAGGACCACACCCAACAACAGCTACTGTGTCACCTACTTTTATTCCTGTCTTGCTCATTGCTTGATATGATATAGATGCTGGTTCTATTCCTGCTGCTGTTTCATAATCCAAATTTTCTGGAAGTATTAATATATTTTGCTTTGGTACTCTAACATACTCTGCAAATCCTCCATCATTTCTAGAACCTAAAAATTCATAAGTTTCACATAATGCGAAATTACCTTTTTTACAAAATTCACATTCACCACATGGTATTAATGGTGCTACTGTTACTCTTTCTCCTACTTTTATATCATCTACATTATTTCCAATTTCAACTACTTGTCCTGAAAATTCATGTCCTGTTATTGTTGGATAATGATATGCTCCACTTACCATAGCTCTTGGCATATCTGAACCACATATACCAACATATTTAACGTTTACTAATACATCATCTGGACCTATAGTAGGTATATTTACATCCTCATATCTTAAATCTTTAATTCCATGTAAAGCTACTGCTTTCATTTTTCCTTCCATTTATAAGACTCCCTTCAAAGTTTTAAATTATATTTATTTTTTATTTTTAGTAAATTGCTCATATAATTTTAATACTGTTTCCGCAGTTTCATTATTAGTTATTAAAACATTTACAAAGCCACCATTTAAAGCCCCTAAAATAGACCAAGCTTTTTCTGCGGATTCTGCTATACCTATGGAATACTCCATTTTTTTTAATTTTTCTAACTCTACACTTATTATTCTATCCTTTAATTTATCATCAACTATATTTCCATTTATATCGAAAAATCTTGAACATATATCTCCTACAGCATCTACATCTCTTAATAAACGTATATCTTCGTCTCCAAAGTATCCACTCCAAATTAAATTGTTTCCTTTAAGTGGAGCACCAATTCCTACAACTGCCTTGTTAACTTTATCCCATAATTCTAATATTCCTTTAAAATTACTATCATTCATAATAGCTTCTTTTGTAGCTTTTTCTGCAGTTATTGCTGGCGCATAAAAATAATGTCCTTTTGCCTTAAATTCATCACTAACTTTTGAAACTATAGTATTAACATGATATTTATTATCCATATCACTAGGTGGACCTCCTACTAAAGGCACTATATTGGCTGATACATTTTTACAATCCTTCAATGTATTTGCTACTTCTCCAACAGATTTTCCCCAAGCAAATCCCAGTACATCTCCATCTCTTACTATCCTTTTTAAAAACTCACTTCCTGCTTGACCTAGTTTCTTAAGCTTAATACTTTCAGCTTCATCTTCATCTGTTGGTATAACTATAGCTTCTTTTAAATTAAAAGTCTTTTCTAAAGTATCTTCTAATTGAAAACATCCATCAAAATTCCCTTTTATACTTATAGTAACAATACCTTCTTCTCTAGCTTTCTTTAACATTCTACTTATAGTTGTTCTATATTGTCCTAATCGTTTTGCGATTTCAGATTGTGTCATATTATCAATATAGTACATTTGTGCAACTTTATATAAAATTCTTTGATCATATTTCATAAGGCATTTTCAACCTTTCTATATTTTATTTAAAGTTTATCTATAAAATTTTCTTTGTTATTTTATCCACAAATTTTGCACATTTGTGCATCTAGTGAAATTTTGTTTTTTATTGTACTTATGATATAACAAATTTATTGTTTTTTCAATAATATATAATCTCAATTTTTTTAAATAATACTATATTTGTTACGTTTTTCTCTTATTTTTTAATTAATTTGTATTATTTCATTATTTTTTGAATATTTTATTATTTTAGATTTATTAGTAAAAAACACAAGGGTAATTTATAATTATGAAGTTAATTATAAATTACCCTTGTGTTTTAAAAATATAATTAATTTTATTATTTTACTTTATCTTCAATTAATTTAGCCAAATCATGTGCCAATTTATCAATTTCCTCTTGATTTTCTCCTTCAAGCATTACTCTAACTAGAGGTTCTGTACCAGAAGGTCTTATTAAAACTCTTCCTGATCCATCTAATTTTTTTGTAATTTTATCTATTTCGGTTTTTATTTCTTCATCTTTTAAATAAATATCTTTTTTATCATTAGGAACCTTAGCATTAACTAAAACTTGTGGTAATTCTCTCATTATAGAACATAATTCTGAAAAAGGTTTGCCGCTTTCCTTTACAATATAAGCTAACTGTAATGCAGTTACAAGACCATCTCCCGTAGTATTATAATCTGAGAATATTATATGTCCTGATTGTTCTCCACCTATCACATAACCATTTTTAAGCATTTCTTCCAAAACATATCTATCCCCAACTTTCGTCTTTACAGTATTTATTTCTTCTTTTTTCATAGCTATATCTAATCCAAGATTACTCATTACAGTTACTACTATTGTATTTTTTTTCAATTTACCTTGCTTTTTTAATTCTTTCCCACAAATAGCTAATATAAAATCTCCATTTATCAAATTACCTTTTTCATCTATTGCTAAACATCTATCAGCATCTCCATCAAAAGCTAGTCCCATATGACAATTATTTTTAACCACATACTTCATAAGTTCCTCTGGATGTGTAGAACCACACTTTTTATTTATATTTATGCCATCTGGTTTATTATTTATAACATAAACTTCTGCTCCCAATTCTTTAAAAGCTTCTACAGATGTAACATATGATGCTCCATTTGCACAGTCTAACGCTACTTTTAATCCTTTTAAATCACCTTTTATAGTTGATTTAGCAAAATCTATGTAATCCTTTATAGCTTCTCCATCTTCTTCAATTTTTCTTCCTATATTTTCTCCAATTAATACTGGAACGTCTTTAAAATCACTTTCTATTAATGCTTGTATATTATCTTCTAATTCATCAGATAATTTATATCCGTTTTTATTAAAAAATTTTATACCATTATATTCTACTGGATTATGTGATGCTGAAATAACAACCCCTGCGTCTGCTTTATACTTTCTAGTTAAATAAGCTATTGCTGGTGTTGGTATTACACCTACACAAATAGCTTCCGCCCCTACAGATAATATACCTGACACTAAAGCACTCTCCAACATATCTCCTGATATTCTTGTATCCATACCTACAACTATCTTAGGTCTATGTGTTCCTTCTGTTAATATAAAAGCTCCTGCTTTGCCTAATTTATATGCTAAATCTGGTGTTAATTCTTTATTAGCTATTCCTCTGACTCCATCTGTTCCGAACATTCTACCCATGTAATTCATCACTCCTATTTTTTAAATACACATAGATATTATATTATAGTTTACTAATTCTAACAATAGTAAACATAATTATTCAAAAATATAAAAAGCCAGTGAGGATATTTCCTTCACTGGCAACATTTAACTTATTATTTTACGTATTCTTCTCCAACTTTAAGAGCTGCCTTATTTGATGCAAAGAATTTTTCTTTACCATGATCTTTTAATGATGCTATTATTTCATCCATAGTAACTATTCCTGTTTCTTTTACAAGAGCTCCTAAAAGAACCATATTAGCTATTTTCTTACTGCCTACTTTTTCAGCTTCAGTTTGAGCTGGTATAGCTATAACTTTTACATCATCCCTTTTTGGCATTCTATCAACTAAATCAGAATCTAATATTATTAATCCTCCTGGAACTACCATGTCCTCAAATTTATCTAAAGAAGGTCTATTCATTACAACTACTGTATCTGGCTTAGTTACTATTGGTGATCCAACTGGAGTATCGGATAAAACTACAGAACAGTTAGCTGTACCACCTCTCATTTCCGGTCCATAAGATGGTAGCCATGAAACTTCCATATTTGCGTCCATTCCTGCATAAGCTAAAAATTTACCCATTGATAATATACCTTGGCCTCCAAAACCTGCAAATATAATTTGTTGTGATGCCATATTATTTCACCTCCTCAGTTGTATCCTTCTTAACGCCAAGAGGATAGTATGGTATCATATTATCTTTTAACCATTCCATAGATTCTTGAGGAGTTAATCCCCAGTTAGTTGGACATATTGATAATACCTCTACTAAAGAGAATCCTTTTTTATCTATTTGATTTTGGAAAGCTTTCTTTATAGCCTTTTTAGCCTTTAATATATTTGGAACTGTATTTACAGCTACTCTTTCTACATAACAAGCTCCAGTTAAAGTAGCTATCATTTCTGATACTCTTACTGGAAATCCTGCATAACTTGTATCTCTTCCATAAGGTGTTGTTTCTGTTACTTGTCCTGGTAATGTAGTAGGTGCCATTTGTCCACCTGTCATTCCATATATACAGTTATTCACAAATATTGTTGTAATATTTTCTCCTCTAGTTGCAATATGAACTATTTCAGCTGTACCTATTGCAGCCAAATCTCCATCTCCTTGGTAAGTAAATACTACTGAGTCTGGTTTTGCTCTTTTTATACCTGTTGCAACTGCTGGTGCTCTACCATGAGCAGCCTCAAACATATCACAAGCAAAATAATTATATGCTAAAACTGAACATCCAACTGGAGCAACCCCTATTGTTTTATCTAATACTCCAAGTTCATCAATTACTTCTGCAACTAATTTATGAATTACACCATGAGTACATCCTGGACAATAATGTGTAGGAACGTCCATTAATGCTTTAGGTGGTTGGTATACTATAGCCATTATTTAGCACCTCCTACTATAGATTTAACTTTTTCTAGGATATCTGATGGATCTGGAACCATTCCACCTGCTCTGCCATAAAAATCTACTGGTTTTCTTCCATTAGATGCTAATTTAACATCATAAACCATTTGTCCACAACTCATTTCTACAGATAGATATCCATGTTTAGTAAGGTCTACAGTTTTTTCAAATGCTTCAAATGGGAAAGGCCATATTGTTATAGGTCTTATTAATCCTAAATTTAAGCCTTCTTCTTTAGCCATTTCTATAACATTTTTGCATATTCTTGAAGTTGTTCCATATGCAACTAATATTAAATCACATTCTTTATCACAATTATATAATTCATATCTAACTTCATTTTCTTTTATCTTAGCATATTTTTCTTGTAAATGAATGTTATGCTTTTCTAATATTTCTGGTTGTAAATATAAGGAGTTTATTATATTATGCTCTTTTCTTCCATGTAATCCATTGGCTGCCCAATCTTTTGGTGGAAGTTCTTTAGATTCTCTTTGTTTAAATTCAACAGGTTCCATCATTTGTCCAAGCATTCCATCCCCCATGATCATACAAGGTGTTCTGTATGTATCAGCTACATCGAATGCATCTTGTATTAAATCAACCATTTCTTGTATAGAAGCTGGTGCAAATACTGGCATGTTAAAATCACCATGACCACTTGCTTTTGTTGCTTGGAAATAATCTGATTGTGCTGGTTGAATACTTCCTAGCCCAGGGCCTCCTCTAACTATGTTGATTACAACACATGGTAATTCTGCTGCTGCTATATATGAAAGTCCTTCTGATTTTAAACTTATTCCTGGTGAGCTTGAAGAAGTCATACATCTAGTTCCTGTTCCTGCTGCACCATACACCATATTTACAGCTGAAATTTCACTTTCAGCTTGAACAAATGTCTTACCTATTTTAGGCATTTTCTTTGACATATAAGCTGCTACTTCTGTTTGTGGGGTAATTGGATATCCAAAGAAACATTCACATCCTGCTTGGATTGCAGCTTCTCCTATAGCCTCATTACCCTTCATTAAAACTTTTTCACCCATTATAACCCCTCCTTTTTACTTTTCTACTGTTATTACACAATCTGGGCATATTCTTGCACATGATGCACAAGCTATACAATCATCTTTCTTTTCATCAACTATTGTAGCTGCATTATAACCTTTTACATTTAGTTTTTCTGAAAAGCTAATTATTTTCTTAGGGCACACTTGAATGCAGTGGCCACAGCCTTTACATCTTTCTTCCCTAAATATTACTTTTGGCACTATAACCCCTCCTTAAGTTTTTAATAAGAATGTCTTGCATGTCTATATTTAGTTTTTATTTATTAATATATTTTAAAATTGTGAATGCAAGTTACCTCCAAGGCGGATTCATGTATATATTTATTGGAAATATTTCTGCATGAACCTTGTCTTTTATATCATCTACAAAATCTTGTTTACACACAATATATTTGTAAGGAAGATTAGTTTTTTTAGAAAGTTCTAGTACTATTTCATCTCCCTTTAATATATGCTCTACTGTAGTTTCATATGAAAGATTCGTATTTGATATAAGATATTTAACTTTTAATCTAGAAGCAATTTCTATAGATTTTATATATTCTTCTGTTTCTTTTTCATTAGATGTAAGTGGTCTATTGTTATTAACTACAAAATACATATCATATTCTTCTTCTTTAAGATATTTATTATACTGACCAAGTACTGTTGCTCCTTGATCATCACCGCCTATATCCATAACAACTTCATAACTTTTATCATTGAAAACTGCCATAACTTCACTAGGTACAACCATTAATTCTGCATTCATAAGTTCAGGATCAGAAGCTATTACTCTTATTCCTAATTTATCAAACTCTTCTTTTAGACTTCGTGAGCAAAAATATGGATTTACAATATCTATATCTACTAAAGCTACTTTTTTACCTTCCTTAGCTAATTTTATAGCATAATTTATTGCAATTTCTGTTTTCCCACTTCCAAAATGGCCTGTAAAAATATTTATTCTACTCATTTTAATCACTCCAAATCAGAGCATTTTCATGTAATGAAACCCTTTTCATATGCTGTAAAAAATTTTTCACACTTAATGAAATAGCCCTTTCATTTTTCATCATTAAGTAAAATTATAGATGAATTCTTAAATTCATTATATCACAAAAATCCTTATAATTGTAAAGTAATTTAATCTTTTTTTTAATTGTTATAATTTTATCATTAAAATTTTTTCTTTATTTTTCTAATTCTTATGTTTTTATCTACATATATTACTATTATTTATATTCCTTAACCTCTTCTTCACCTTGTAATACTCTTAGTCCTCCTTGAGCTAAAGCCAATAATTCGTCTTCTCCTGGGAATCTAACTACTGGTGCTATAAAGGATACCATCTCTTCTATATTTTTACATATAGTTTTGCTATATGCTATTCCACCTGTCAATAATATAGCATCTACTTTTCCACATAAAACTGCTGCATTTTTCCCTATTTCTTTTGCTATTTGAAATACAAATGCATCTACAATTAATTTTGCATCCTTATCTCCTTTTTCAGCCTTTTCTTCAACTTCTCTAAAATCATTTGTATTTAAATATGCTACTACTCCGCCTTTACCATTTATTTTCTTTTTCATTTCTTCATAAGTATATTTTCCACTATAACATAATTTTATTAAATCTCCTACTGGAAGTCCGCCTGTTCTTTCTGGTGAAAATGGGCCTTCTCCATCTAAAGCATTATTTACATCTACTACTTTTCCTTTTTGGTGAGTTCCTACAGAAGCTCCTCCACCCATATGAGCAACTATTAAATTAAGTTCATCATATCTTTTGTTATTCTCCTTGGCATACCTTTTAGCAACTGCTTTTTGATTTAATGCATGGAATATGCTTTTTCTTTCTATTTCTGGCATACCTGAGATTCTTGCTATATCTTTCATTTCATCAACAACTACAGGATCTACTATAAATGCAGGTATATTAAGACCTTTAGCTATTTCATTAGCTATTATTCCCCCAAGGTTAGATGCATGCTGACCTTGTACTCCTATTTTTAAATCTTCAATCATAGCATCATTTACTTTATATGTTCCACCTTCAATAGGTTTTAAAAGTCCCCCTCTACCTACAACCGCATCTAATTCATTTATATCAAATTCTTTTTCTTTTAAAACATTTAATATAACTTCTTTTCTAAACTCAAATTGATCAAATATGGTTTTATAGCTTTCAATTTCTTGTGAAGAATGTCTTAATGTTTCTTCTAGTATTTGATTCTCACCTTCATACACTCCTATTTTAGTTGATGTTGACCCAGGATTAATTATTAGTAATTTATAAGACATTTTTATTCCCCCTTAATTAAAAAAGTTTATTTCTTTAATTGGTTAGCAACTAATGCTGCTAAAGCTATTGCATTTAATTTTGATTCATGACTATCACTTCTTGAAGTTAATACAACTGGTGCTGATGTACCTACTAATAATCCAGCATTTTTACAATCTGCTGCATAAGTTAATGTTTTATACATTACATTTCCTGCTTCTATGTTTGGCATTAAAAATATGTTAGCATTACCTGCCACTGGACTATTTATACCTTTATGAGCTGCTGCTTCTTCTGATATAGCGTTATCTAAAGCCAATGGACCATCAATTATACATCCTTTTATTTGACCTCTATCATTCATTTTAGAAAGTGTTGCAGCATCTAGTGTAGCTGGCATTTTAGGATTAACTACCTCTACTGCACAAATAGGAGCAACTTTTGGAGTTTCAATGCCTATTGCATGTGCTACTGTAACTGAATTTTTAACTATATCAATTTTTTCTTCCAAGCCTGGATACATATTAAAGGCTGAATCTGTAATCATTATTAATTTTTCTAATTTTTTTACTTCAAATACTGCAACATGAGACATTACTTTTCCTGTTCTTAATCCTATTTCTTTGTTTAAAACAGCTCTTAAAAAATTTGCTGTATCTATTAAGCCTTTCATCACCATATCAGCTCTTCCTGATGAAACTATTTCAACAGCTTTTAATGCAGCTTTTCTATTATCATTTTCATGTATTATTTCATAATCTTCTAACTTCATATCTATTTCGTTTGCGATTTCTTGAATTTTTTCTGCATTTCCCACAAGTATTGCATTAACAAGTCCTTGTTCTTTAGCATCTTTTATGGCTTCTAATACATGCTTATCTTGAGCAACTGCCACAGATATAGTTCTTTTTTCTTGACTTTTAGCCTTTTGTAGTATTTCATCAAAACTTTTAATCATTAAAATACACCTCTTCTTCATAAATTTTAGCATTTTCTTCTTTATTTAAAATTCTTATTACCCCTTCAACTAAAGCTAACATTTCTTCTTCTCCTGATACTAACTCAACTGTGGAAATAAACTCAACTCTTTCTTTTATCCATGTAGTTAGTCTTTTATTATAAGCTAGTCCTCCTGTAAGAATTATAGCATCTACGTTACCTTTTAATACTGTTGCCATAGCCCCTATTTCTTTTGCAATTTGATAAGCCATAGTTTCCAGAATAAACTTTGCTTCTTTATTACCTTCCTGAATCATCTTGTCCACAATTCTTCCATCATTTGTATTTAAATATGCTATTAGTCCACCTTTACCCATAAGCTTTTTCTTTAATTCTTTATAAGTATATTTACCACTATAAGCTATCTTTATCAAATCTCCAACAGGTAAACTGCCTGTCCTTTCTGGTGAAAATGGTCCTTCTTCATTAGCATTATTTACATCTAATATTTTCCCATCTTTAATTGGGCATACTGATATACCTCCGCCCAAATGTGCTACTACAAAAGAGCTATTATAAAAATCTTTGTTAATTTTGTTACAAACTTTTCTTGTTACAGCTTTTATGTTTAAAGCATGAACTAAAGATTTTCTTTTTATTTCTGGCATTCCTGATATTCTAGCTTCATCTAATATTTCATCTACTGCTACTGGATCAACTATAAAGGAAGGTATATTTAATTTTTTAGAAATGTCATAAGCTATAATGCCTCCAAGATTAGATGCATGCTGTCCTTGATAACCTATTTTTAAATCTTCTAACATTTTTTCTGTTACCTTATAAGTACCACCTGGCATAGGACGTAAAAGCCCGCCTCTTCCTACTATAGCAATAATCCTGCTTAAATCTACCTCTCTCTCCTGAAGCCAATTCATTATTATCTTTTCTCTCATATTTTTTTGTTCATATATTGTGTCATATTTATTTATTTCCTCTAAAGAATGAAATAAATTGTCTGCAATTATAGGTTTTTCTTTATCAAACAAAGCAATTTTAGTAGATGTAGATCCTGGATTAATTACTAATATAAGATCATTATCCCTCATTTTTAATCTCCTATGTTTTTATTAAGTTATATTAAGCTATACTAAATTATGTTAACATTGATTTCCCTAAATTATTAAAATATAATAGTTTCACCACAAAATAATTACGGAAAAATCAATAAACAAATCTAATAAAAAATTACATATCCTAAATATCACAGTCACAAACTTTATAAGTTTGGAAAAACAAATAAGGCAATCAAAAATATCAGTGCAAAAAGTGCAAAAGACAATTTGCAACTATATAAGAAAAGCATTAACTTATGGATTATCCTCATTATCCTTTATTTAGCAAAGAAACAAAAAGGGCACGCATGCCAAAGTGTTATCCTTTTTATTATTTTTATTCTCCTTTAGCTTATACCATTCTTTAACTTCTATTTTATCAAAATTAATAAACAACGCAATATTTTTTTAAAAGTTTTTATTTTAATGGCCTATATATTTTCATTATATTTTCAGCAACCTTTACTCCATCTACCGCTGCTGAAATTATACCTCCTGCGTATCCAGCTCCTTCTCCTGCAGGATATAATCCTTTTAAAGATATACTTTCTAGATTTTCATTTCTAGTAATTCTAACAGGAGCGGAAGTTCTAGTTTCTATACCTGTTAAAATAGCATCACTGCTAGCAAATCCTTTAATTTTTTTATCAAAACTAACAAATCCTTCTTTAAGTGAATTTGCTACATAGTCTGGTAAGCATTCCGATATATTCCTAAATTCATATCCTGGTTTATAAGATGGCTTAACTGTTCCTAATCTAGAAGATTTTCTATCCTTTAAGAAATCTTCCACCAACTGAACAGGAGCATTATAATTTTCTCCACTTAATTTATAAGCTAATTTTTCATAGTATCTTTGAAATTCCATTCCTTTTAAAGGTGTGTTCCCTTCAAAATCTTCTGGTGTTACAGATACAACTATAGCTGAATTGGAATTATCTTTATTTCTTGAATAATAACTCATACCATTAGTAACTAACATCCCTTCTTCTGAAGCTGCTGCAACCACCTCTCCTCCAGGACACATACAAAAACTATACACTGCTCTATTACTACTTTTAGTTTTATAAGTTAATCTATAGTCTGCAGCTTTAAGTCTAGGATGCCCTGCATACTTTCCATACTGATTTTTATCAATCATTTCTCTTAAATGTTCTACTCTAACTCCTATAGCAAAAGCTTTACTTTCCATAAAAATATTATTTTTATAAAGCATTTCATAAGTATCTCTTGAACTATGACCTATAGATAATATTAAATTTTCACAAGGAATTTCTTCTTTATTTACTATAATAGCATTAATTTTTCCATTTTTAATTATTATATTTTCTAATTTATTATTAAATCTTACTTCTCCCCCTAAAGAATTAATAGTGTTTCTTATATTCTTAACCACATCTTTTAATATATCCGTTCCAATATGTGGTTTCCCAGAATATATTATTTCCTTAGGAGCTCCTGCCTTAACCATCTCTTCTAATATAAAGGAACATCTTTTATCTTTTATTCGAGTAGTCAATTTTCCATCAGAAAAAGTACCTGCTCCTCCTTCTCCAAATTGTACATTAGATTCTGTATTTAAAATTCCTGTTTTCCAAAACTTTTCTACAGTTTTATTCCTTTCTTCTATAGATTCTCCTCTTTCTATAATTATAGGTCTATACCCATTCTTAGCTAACATAAGTCCAGCAAACATTCCAGCTGGCCCCATACCTATTATAACTGGTCTAAATTTCATTTCTTTAGATCCCAATATTAACTTTTCTTCATATTCAGTATCTTGGTAAATTATATTTCTATCTTTTAACTTTTTAATTAATTTTTTCTCATCTTCACAAGATACTTCAACAGAATAGTTAAATTTTATAGAATTTCTTCTAGCATCTATTGATTCCTTTAATATTTTAAAATCTTTTATATAATTTGAAGATATATTCATCTTTTTGCATACTTTATTTTTTAACAAACTTAAATCTTCGTTTATTTCTAAAGTCAAATTATTAATTCTTAATGGCATGTTACTCCTCCTGCTTTTCCTTTACTGTTACTTTTATGCTATCTAAATTAGCGCTGTAATCTATTTTATTATCTCCCATATCAATAACAACTTTTACTACATTTTCTCCTATATTAACATTTTTTAAATCTACATAACATTTTATACTATTTATATTTACTTTATCTAAATCATCTTTTTTACCTTTTATATTTATGCTTATATTAGATTGACTTAAAGTAACTTCTTTATCTTTAGGTTCATTTGTAATACTGATATCCTTTGTGATTGTCTTCTCAATAATTTTATCTTGATTATTTTCTTCCTTATCTTTATTGTTTTCATCCTCTTTTTTCTCTTCTACAGCTTTAAATTTAACTTTAAGTTTTATACTTTTATTTTCATTTAATAATATAATACCTTTTGGTAATACTAAATTACTTTCTATGTTTTCTTGTCCTATTTTTATAGCATTAACATTTATTATCTCTGTATCTATATATTTTATATTTTGTATAACTTCCTCTTCTCCGGAAATTTCTATTTCACTTTGTAGGGGTGTTATTGATTCTATATTTTTATTATTTGATATATCCTCGCTAAGCCTTATATTTACCGGTACCCTTTTTATTTTTCTTAAAGGTATCTCTACATATACTTTAGATGGCTCTACTGAAACATCATTTACAATATTTCCATCATATGTTTGTGGTTTTAGATATATATTAGTCTTTATATCAGAGTATTTTCCGTTAATGTTATATTTCCCTACTACTTCTTTTACTTTGTTAATATAAGTTTCTGTTCCATAAACAGTAGCTGTTTCTTCTTTTAAAACTGGGCTTAAAGCTGCATACCCATCTTTAGGAGTGCCTGTTACTTTTATCCTTATTGGCACCGTCTTAGACATTAGCCTATCTAATGTAATATTAATCCATAAATTTTCTTCATTTACTATTTTAATATTGCTAGGACTTTTCTTTATTTTAACAGGTATTTTATTTTCACCTTTTTTTAGAGCAAAGAAGTTTAAATCTGCCTCTACTTTAAAATCATCTGCTTTTATAGAATAAATGTCATTTACATTACCTTTTACTATTAATGTGACATTATTAGACTCTTTTGGTACCAAAGCCAATTCGTGCTCATTTATACTTTCCTTATTTACTATACTAACTGGAACCGTTATTTTTTGTTCTTTTATAGGATTTTCTACATTAAAAACATATAACCATAAAGCAAAAGAAGCTATTATACAACAAATCTTAACTATTATATTTTCTGTTTTACTTTTTTTGCCCATTCTACCACCTGCCCCCTAAAAGTGCTATCTTTGTCAAAACCTTTTTTTATTATTTTTATCATAGTATTTTTTAATCTTTCTTTATCATATCCTCTTGTTAACTGACCATTAACAGCTAAAGAAATCATACCTGTTTCTTCAGACACTACTATGGTTATAGAATCTGAATTTTCTGATATGCCTATAGCAGCTCTATGTCTAGTGCCTAACTTTTTATTTATATCTGTATTTTGAGTTAGTGGTAGAAAACATCCCGCAGATATTATTCTATCATTTCTTATAATTGTAGCTCCATCATGCAATGGAGTATTTACCACGAATATATTTTCTAATAGTGCTGATGATACCATAGCATCTAATTTAGTTCCTGTATTTATTATTTCTCCCAATCCAGTAAATTGTTCAATAACTATTAAAGCTCCTGTTTTGCTTTTAGAAAGATTATCTACCGCTACTATAATACTATCTATAACTTTTCCCATTACTTCTTCATCTTGTAGTAAATGTTTATCCGTAAATGCACTCCTTCCTATATGTTCAAGAGCTCTTCTTATTTCTGGCTGAAAAATTATAACAAAAGATAATACCCCTATAGTTAATGTCTTTGTTAGTATCCAACTTAACATAGTTAGATGTAATAAACTACTTATAGGTATTAATATTATTATAAGTATTATACCTTTTAACAATTGCTCTGCTCTAGTTTCTTTTATCAACATGTAACTTTTATAAAAAATATATGATACTACTAATATATCCAATATAGAATACACACTAATATTTTTTATAGAATTTACTATTATATCCCAAAATTCCAATTATAAGTCACCCCTTAAAACAACTATCTATCTAAATTATACACTATTTGATTAATTTTATATCATAGTTAAAATAATTTTATTATTTTTTTTATATTTTTTTAAGTATAAAAAAAAAATTTATGGTTATGCTATTATTAGCCTAAGTTTATTAAAACACGGGGAAACCAAATTTTGGGGTGAATCGTAATATTATTACGTAGGTTATGCCTTTTCCGAACCCGTCAGCTAACCCCGTAGGCAAAAGGAGTGAGAAAATGAAAAAGTATTTTTTATTAAACATAATTATAGTTTTGACTATAATTATTTTTAGTTCATCCTATAATAAATCTATAGCTGCTTTTTCTCGTATATATGATTACAATATTCATAATTCTGAAGATGTTCAAGTTGTAAACTATACAAACAAAAGAATATATCTTACAAAAGATGATATATATTTAATGGCTCAAGTGGTTCAAGCTGAAAGTGAATCTGAACCCTTTGAGGGAAAAGTAGCAGTTGCATCTGTAATTCTAAACAGAACTGTATCACCTGAATTTCCTGAAACCGTAAATAGTGTTATAAAGCAGAAAAATGCATTTTCCTGTTTAGATAAAAATGGATCAATTTCTAAAGTACCAGATGAAACCAGCTTTAGAGCAGTAAATGAAGCTTTAAAAGGAAAAGATCCTACAAATAATGCTCTTTATTTTTATAATCCTGAAATATCTACTTGTAATTGGATGAACAACGTCTCTAAAAGTAATAAAAAAATAATAGGTAATCATGTATTTTTTAAAACTAATTAAAAATTAAATAGTTTGTATACTTAAAAAGAATTTAGTTTAAAATTTAAATTATAAACTAAATTCTTTTTTATTTATTAACAAACTATCTTTACAATTAAATTATATTAAAATTTCATTATATTTTTCTATGAATTAATTTTTATCTAGATAAGAAACTGCACTTAATGCAGCTATTTGACCTTCTCCCGCTGATTTTATATATTGATATGGCTTACCAGTACAATCTCCAGCAGCAAAACATCCTGATATATTAGTTTGCATTTTTCTATCCACTTTTATATGCTCATCTTCCATTTCTAATCCTGGTACTAATTGTGAAGGAGATACACTATCTTTTAAAAGAAAAACACCATCTACTTCTATTTCTAAGTTTTTAAGAATTAATTTTTTCACATGATCTTCTCCTACTATTTCAACAGGTCTATCATTAATAATTTCTATTTTTTCACTTAACTGATAATCTGATTTATACATAGCAATATAATAAAGCTTTGATGCTAATTCACTTACAAAATTAGCTTCTTCTTCAGCTTCTTTATTGTATCCTATTATAGCAACTGTCTTATTTTTATAAAGTGGAGCATCACAGGTAGCGCAATACCCTACTCCTTTACCTAGAAACTCTTCTTCACCTTTTAATGCTTTACCATATTCTACTCCAGTAGCTAATATAACTGTTTTAGCTTCATACATTTTTTCGTTAACCATTAGCGCAAAGTATTCTCCCATAGCATAAACATTATTTATTCTCTCAAAAGTTATTTTTATTCCCATTTTATTTATATGATCTATAAACTTATCCTTTAATTCATTTCCGGAAATTTCATAAAAACCAAGATAATTATTTATTTTAGGAGCTTTTACAATCTTTGAACTCAACTCCTTATTACCAAATATTATGATATCTTTATTCCTTATTCTCGCATTTATAGCTGCCTCTAAACCTGCTGGACCACTACCTATTATAGCTATGTCATATCTTTTCCCCATACTATCTCCTCCTAAAAAATGTAAAATTGAGAATAACATTAATGCTATTCTCAATCTATTATATATTAAATATGTTTTTCTACTGCAGATTTTATAACTTCTTTTGGTCTAAATCCAACTAATGTTTCTACTGCTTTTCCTGCTTTAAATGTCATAAGTGTTGGTATACTAGATATTTTATATTGTGTTGATATAACTGGATTTTCATCTACATTAATCTTAACAAATTTTACTTTTTGTCCTAATTCTTCAGATACTTCTTCTACTACAGGAGCAAGCATCTTACAAGGTCCGCACCATGTTGCCCAAAAGTCTACTACTACAGGAACTTCTGAATTTAATACTTCTTCACCAAATATACTTTCATTTATTTCTTTTACCATAATTAATCACCCTCCATATACCCTAATGGGGTATCTATTTGATTATATTCTAATATATGTGCTTCTATTAGTCAATACTTTTGAAATGCATTATGAAAAATTATTCCTCATCTTTCAAATGTGCCTTTCTTTAATAATTTACCATCTTTAACCAAGTGCTTTCCTTTGCAAATAACATGTAATATATCTAAATTTTCCTTATCTAATATTACTATATCTGCATCTCTTTCTTTTTCTATATGGCCTTTATTAGATAATTTCAAATAATCTGCTACATTTGATGTAACTACTTTTAAAGCGTCTTCTATTTTTATTTTTTCCTTTATAACACAATCTTTAAATTCTACATATAATGACCGTACTGAACCTATACCTAAACCCACATACTCCCTTTTTTCATTAAATATAGGTAAACTTCCCTGTCCATCTGAAGAAAAATGAACTCTCTCTATATCTAATCCACTATCTAATATTCTTTTAAGTCCTGAACTAGCTTTTATTTCTCCCTCTTCTAAAAAATTAGGATCAGAACTTGTTGTTAAATCAATGACCCCACCTTTTTTTATATACTCTAATCCTTGTCTAAATAACTCTTCATTTCTTCCCATATGAGTAGGTATGATTTGTGACGCAGGTATTTCAGTATCTTCTATAACTTTAAATAAATACTCTATTCCCCTTTTACCACTACCAATATGAACATGAATAATTCCTGCCTTATTAGCCAATAATCCCCCTACTCTACCTTCTGCACAAATTTTTACAAAGTCTTCATAACTAGGCTGTGAAGACCTATGATCTGATAAAGCTATTTCACCTATACCTATAACTTTATCTATTAACATAATATCAGATTTAGAACATCCGGTAATATTATTAACCGGTATACTATATGAACCAGTGTATATATAGGTAGTTATACCTTCTTCTTCTAATCCCTTAGCCTTAGCTAATAAAGCCTCCATACTCCTACATATACCATCTGTACCTAAACAACCTACCACAGTAGTTATACCAGAACTTATTATATCTGACAATTGTATTTCAGGTGTTCTAGTACTGAATCCACCTTCACCACCACCACCTATTAAATGTACATGAGAATCTATAAGTCCTGGTATAACTATATTTTCTTTAGCATCTATAACTTTTATTTCACCAAATCCTTCTGGTATATCTAGCTTATTATATATACCCTCTATGGTATCAGAAGCTATTAAAATATCTTTCTTCCCTAAAAATTTAGGTGAATATACATAGCTATTTTTTATAATTGATATCATTTTTGCTCTCCCCTGTAAAATAACATTAATACTAATAATATTGTTTTACATTATAAATAAAATATTCTAAAATATTAATTGTTATTTATAATTTTTTTTATATTAGAATTATTATACATGGAATCGGGGTACACTTGTGATAATTTTTCAGCATATTTTTTAGATTTCACATCATCTATCTTTTCATTTAATATAGCAAGCTTATATAATGCTAAATCTCCATAATTACTTTTAATAAACCTATTAGCATATATCTCATAATATTTTATAGATTCACTTATATTGTTTAATGATTCATAATTTGTGGCTAATAAATATATTATGTGTTCATATAAATAATTTACATTCCCAAAACTGTATGCTTTTAATAAAAAATCATTGCTTTCATCATATTTTTTATTATTAGTATTTTCCATAGCAGTATTATAAAAATATTCTATACCTTCTTCTTTCAATAATCTTTCTGCTTTTATTAGTGCACTTTTGCTATTAATATCTAATATTTTATTTTTATAATTTGAATATATATTATATAATTGAATATAATCTTTCTTATATATAAAGTTATTTAAACTTTGTATATCTATACTTTCTTCTTTTTTTATTTCTTGTTTATTTATTTTTTTTACTTCTTTTTTTCGAGATATATTTTGATTATTTTTATTTTCCTTTGATATTGTTTTCTCTTTTTTTATTTCAATGTTATTCTTGAATTTATTAATAATATTAAATTTATTAAATAAATATATAATAGATGTAAATAAAATGCTAATAATTAATATTAATATTACTATTTTTTTACTATTATTCCTCTTTATTAGTTTCTTTTTACTTAATTCCTTTTTTACCTCCATAGACAAGGGATCATTTTTATCTATAGATATAGCCTTCTTATAATATTCTAATGCATTATTATATTTACCTAGTTTAATATAACACATAGCTAAATTATTACATACATTTATACGATTAAAGTCTGTTTTTTCACATTGCTTTAATAAGTCTATAGCATCCTCTATATCATTATTTTTTATTAATACAATAGCATTAGCATATTTTTTTAAAAATTGCTCATCTGATTTTATATCCTGCAAATATTTGTAAGATACCATATCTTTATTAGTATGATGATTCATTTTCCATAAATTTTTACAACTTATTAAATCACCTTTTAAATAATATAATAACCCTTTCAAATTTATAGCAGAATTATTTTTTAAATCCAAAGATATACTTCTCTCACACAAATCTAGTGCCTTATCAATATTCCCACTATTAAAATTGTCTAAAGCCTTAGCATATATTTTTCTAGATTTAACTTCATTATTCATTTAAATTTCCTCGCTTAAATATAATCCTTATTTAATAAATTCTTTTAATTTATCATTAGAAATGGTTATTTCCTCTTTATGTGATTTAGTGAAATTATCATCTTCATAAACATTTATTTTTAATATTAAACTTGTTTTTCCCAAATTATTATTAACTTTTTCTACAGACATAACTTCATTTTTATCATCTTTTGCTTCATATATTGGAATAATAGTATCATTTTTTATATTTATACAATACAAGTTTCCACCTTTTGAAATTGTTCCATATCCATGACCAATAATAACTAATAAATTTTCATCATCTATCCACTCTAAATATTTAGGACTTTTCTGATCTTTTACTTCATTTATTTTTAGAAGCCATACTTTATTAGTTTGAATTTCCTTCAAATAAACTTTACCTATACCTTCTTCTTTAGCATTTTCTCCTTTACCTTCTATTGTAGAAGAATACATATTATTATTACTTTTTTTCCACGGAGTAATAGAACCTGTTTTTAAATTTTTTTCATCAATTTCTTCCTTTTCTATTTTTGAAAAATTTGTTTTTCCCTCAATCCTATCTTCACTATTTTTTTCTTCATCTTTTTTAATTTCAGTATTATCACTTTTATTTTTTTCTTCTTTATTACTATTATCATTATTGTTAGATTCTACTTTTTGTTCTTGTTGTTTAGTATTTTCAACTAAAGTTTTATTTTCTTTGCTACATCCTATTGAAAAACTAAATATCATTAAAGCAATTAGTATTAATCCTATTTTTTTATTTTTTAACATATTATCCCCTCCCAAAAAATATATAAATATATATCTAATTATATCTAAAAATATCAATTGTGTAAAAATATAAGTGTTATTATTACTTATGATAACAACTTCTGGAATTTTAAAATATTAATCGCGTAAAAAAAAACTTCATGAAAACATAAAGTTAACATGAAGTTTTTTTTTACTAAGAATTCATAATTATTTTTTTTGCTGTTAAAATAGATGAAGCACTCATAGAATACTCATCTAATCCATATTCTACAAGAGTTTCTATAGCATTCTCATCACCAGCCATCTCTCCACACATTCCGCACCATTTTCCTTCTTTATGTGCTGCATCTATAGTCATCTTTATCAATCTTAATACTGCTGGATGCATAGGATTATAAAGATATGATATTTTTTCGTTCATTCTATCTGCCGCTAATGTATATTGTATTAAATCATTAGTACCTATGCTAAAAAAGTCTACATGTTTAGCAAGTTCATCTGCACATATAGCTGCTGCAGGTATTTCTACCATTATACCTGTTTCTAAATTTTCATTAAACTCTTTGCCTTCTGCTTTTAATTCATCCATACATTCTTTTAATAATTCTTTAGCAGCTTTAAATTCAGATAAAGATGATATCATTGGAAACATTATTTTTAAGTTACCAAAAGCTGACGCTCGAAGCAATGCTCTCAATTGAACTTTAAATAATTCTTTTCTATCTAGACATAATCTTATAGCTCTATATCCTAAGAAAGGATTCATCTCTTCTGGCATTTCTAAATATGGAAGCTTCTTATCTCCACCTATATCTAAAGTTCTTATAACTACAGGTTTTCCTTCCATTTTTTCAACAGCATATTTATAAGATTCAAACTGCTCATCTTCTGATGGCATATTATCTCTATCCATATATAAAAATTCTGTTCTAAAAAGTCCTATGCCTTCTCCACCATTTTCTAATACTTGATGAACATCTTGTGGTTTCCCTATATTTCCACAAACTTCTACTCTTTTCCCTGATTTAGTAGTAGTTTGAATATTTATAAGTTTCTTTAATTCTTCTTTTTCCTTTAAGAAAGCTTTTTTTCTTTCTTCATATTTATTTATAGTATCTTTATCAGGATTTATTATTACTATACCTTCAATTCCATCAACTATTACTAAATCACCATTTTTAACAGATTCAGTTATATCTTTCATACCAACTATAGCTGGTATTTCTAATGTTCTAGCCATAATAGCACTATGAGAAGTTCTTCCACCTATATTAGTTAAAAATGCTATGACTTTGTCTTTATCTAATTGTGCAGTGTCAGATGGAGTCAAATCTTGAGCTACTATTATAGTATCTTTATCTAAATCATCCATACTATTTGATGACTTGCCCATAAGATTTAGCATTATTCTCTTGCCTACATCTTTAATATCTGCTCCTCTTTCTCTCATATATTCATCTTCCATAGAAGCGAATATGGAACTATACATATCAATTACTTCTTGAAGTGCCTTTTCTGAGTTAACTTTATTAGATTCTATATTCATATCTACAGCTCCAGCAAATTCTGGATCATCTAATAGCATAATATGACTATCAAAAACTGCTGCTTTTTCAGCTCCTACTTCCTTTTGTGCTTTATCCCTTATTTTTTCAAGTTGCTCTTTGGTACTAACTAGTGCCTTTTTAAATCTTTCTTTTTCTTCTTCTATGTTATCTATGCTCTTTTCTACAACTTCTATATTTATATCTTCCTTAATAAAAATCTTTCCTATAGCATATCCCTTTGAAGCAGCTATACCTTTTTTCATCATTTTTCCTCCTTATTAATAACCAATACATATAATTTTCTTATTTAAAATATAACCATATAATAATTAATAAGCAAAAACCATGCCATGAAAATATATTTTTTTTATATATTCTTCATAATTATTTCTAATATACCATCAATATATAGTATACTCTTTTTTATGATTTTTAGCTATTAATACAGACATTGATATTTTTTATCAACTTAAACAAGTGTATATTTATTATATTTTATAGTATATAATTATAGTATTAATAAGTTGATATTTTTTATCTTATTATAGTATTTTTTGATATTTTTTATCAAGGAGATGTTTTTAATGTATAAAAATAATATAGTAGTTGCTATTAATAATGGTATACATACTAGAATAGCTGCTATGATAGTTCATAAAGCTACTGAAATAAAAAATAAATATGGTCTAGATCTATATATAAAAAAAATGGATTCTAAAGAGCCTCTGGCTATTAGTATGCTAGCTTTAATTTCTTTAAAAATAAAAGAAAATGAAATAATAGAAATATCTTGTAATAGCAATTCTTCTAAAGCAGAAAACGCAGTATTAGAATTATGTGACTTTATTAATTATGATTTATCACAAGAAAATTTCACATCAAATATAGATGATATTATACAAGAAAACACTATAGCTTATGATCAAATAGTTACTAATATTCCTATAGGAATATTAGTAATAGATAAAAATAATAAAATTACTATGGCCAATGACTATTCTTTAAAAATTATAGACTATTCTTTAAGAGATGTATTAGGTAAAAATATTAAAGACATAATACCAAGTTCTGAATTACCTGATGTAATTAAAAATAATTGCTATCATAAAGGTAAAACTCAATATCTAGACAATAAAATATTAATAACAAATAGATCTCCTATATATTTTAATAATAAAATTCTAGGTGCTATAAGTGTATTTCAAGATGTTTCTGAACTTGTTGGTATTAAAGAATTAAATGAAAAATTTAAAAAAATATTGGAAGCATCTCATGATTTAATTTGTTTTGTAGATGAGAATGGTAAAATAATATATGTTAATCCATCTTACAAAAAACATTTTTCTATAAATTCTAAAGATATTATTGGAAAAGATATAAAAGATTCTTCTCTAAATAGTCTTATAATGGAGGTATTTTATACTAAGAAGCCAAAAGAAAATATAATTTATAATAAAGATAACATAAATATTATATCTACTATAGAGCCGATTTTTATTGATAATGAATTTAAAGGTGTAATATCTATATCCAAAACTGTAGATGAACTAAGAGACCTAACTTTAAAACTTACGGAGTCTGAAGAAAAACTTATGTATTACAAAAATGAATTAACAAGACATCGCCCTCTAAGTTCTTCCTTTAAGTCTATTATAGGTTGGAATAGTTCCTTAAAAGATTGTTTATCTATAGCTGAAAAGGCTTCTAAATCAACTTCTACTGTGCTTATACGTGGAGAAAGTGGTACTGGTAAAGAAATAATAGCTAATGCTATACATGATAATAGTACTAGAAAAAATAAACCTTTTGTTAGAGTAAATTGCGCAGCTATACCAGAAAATCTTTTAGAAAGTGAACTTTTCGGCTTTGAAAAAGGAGCATTTACAGGAGCTACAAAAAAGAAACCTGGTAAATTTAATATTGCAGATGGTGGTACAATTTTTTTAGATGAGATAGGTGATTTACCCATTTCTATGCAAGTTAAACTACTAAGAGTTCTTCAAGAAAAGGAATTTGAAAGTGTTGGGGGCATTAAAACCCAAAAGGTAGATGTTAGAATAATTGCTGCTACTAATAGAAATTTAGAAGATATGATTAAAAACAATACTTTTAGAGAAGATCTATACTATAGATTAAATGTTTTAAATATATCCTTGCCTCCTCTTCGTCATAGAAAACAAGATATAAATCTTTTAGTAGAACATTTTATAAATAAAATTAATCCAAAGCTTAATAAAAATATAACAGGCATAAATAAAGAAGCACTTTTAAAATTACAACAATATGATTGGCCTGGTAATATACGCGAATTAGAAAACATTGTGGAAAGAGCTATGAATATGTGCGATAATTCCATAATAACTATTAAAGATTTACCATTTTATATATCTAATAACTCTTTTGATGATAGTTATAATTTCACTATAAACGAAAACAACTTAAAGACACTAAAAGAATACGAAAAGGAAATAATTACTTTAGCTATGAAAAAATATAAAAGCTTTAATAAAGCAGGTAAAGCCCTTGGTATAACCCATAGAACAGTATCTTTAAAATGCAAAAAATATAATATAACTCCAGAGATTTACAAATAATTTTATTATAAATATAAATTGCTTTAATAATAACATTAATTTTAATATAAATAGAAATATATGTAATAAGCACACCAATAACATATTACATATATTTCTACATTTTACTTCCAAAATTAATCCCAATGTTATTTTAATAATTTTTCTATTACAATTTTACATAAAACATCAAAATTAAATTTTATAATATAACTATATTTCATATTAATAAAAACATAAATTATTTTATTAAAGCTTTGAATTCATCGGAATCTTTTACTGGATCAAAATCTGCTTCATGTTTAGCTTCTTCTTTTACTCCTGGGGAAATTTCTATAGCTTTTTTCAAACATTCAACTGTATTTTTCACATCTCCTCTTCTTCCATAAATGCTTGCTTTACCATAATAACTCCACTCATATTTTTCTATGTCTAAAGATCTATCATACCATTTTAAAGCTTCATCAAATTTTTCATATAGTTCATAAGCCAAAGCTTTATTAAATCTAGCATAACCATAATCAGGTTTTATATCTAATGCTTTATCTATATTTTTCATACCTTCTTCAAAATTCCCACTATAACATAATGCTATTCCCTTTATATTATATGCTTTATAAAAATTAATATCTTCCTTTATAACTTCATTTTCAATTTTTATAGCTTCATCATATTTTTTATCAAAAAATAACTTTTTGCCTTCTTCACACTTATCCTCTAATTTTTTATTAATTTTGCTATGTTTTTTATCTTTATTTTCCAACTTCATAGAAACATTACTTTCAATATTTTTGTTAATGCTATTGTTTTTATCCTGCTTTAAATTATTATAATAAATGCTAAATATAGCTACTGCAACCAATATTATAAATATACTTAATTTTGTTTTTACTGAAAATTTACTCCAAAAACCATTTCTAAACTTATTTTGTTTTTTCATTATTTTCCCTCTATGCTATATTAAAAATAAATATTTATTATATATCGGCTTTTAAATTTACCCATCATTGTAAGCTTTTCAAATAATTGTTCATTCCAGATTCATACAAATTATTCCCTTTGGAGTCTATTATAACAGTGACAGGTAAATCTTCTACTTCTAACTTTCTAATAGCTTCTGAATCTAAATCTTTGTAAGCTATAATTTCTGATTTTTTTATACTTTTAGATATCAAAGCTGCTGCCCCACCTATTGCTCCAAAATATACAGCTTTATTTTTTACTATAGATTCTATAACTTTTTTGGATCTTTTCCCTTTGCCTATCATGCCCTTTAATCCTAAATTTAATAATTTTGGTGTATATGTATCCATCCTGTAACTTGTAGTTGGACCTGCCGCTCCTATTTCCCTTCCTGGCTTAGCTGGAGTAGGGCCAACATAATATATTATTGAATTTTCAACTTGAAAAGGTAAGTCTTTTCCTTTTTCTAAAGAATCAACTAATCTTTTATGTGCCGCATCTCTAGCTGTGTATATTACACCTGTAATTAATACTATATCTCCTGCTTTTAAATCCTTAATTTTATCTTCAGTTAATGGGGTATTTATTTTTATTTTCATTAAAATCACCTACTTTTCACATTTGTTTTGTTATATACCAAAGGAAACATTTATATATAACATTCATTATAAATTCTATATTATTTCTTCTTTATGTCTAGTAACGTGGCAATTTATGTTTACTGCTACTGGTAATCCAGCTATATGAGTTGGGAAAGTTTCTATATTAACTGCCAATGCAGTAGTTTTACCACCAAACCCTTGAGGTCCTATACCTAAGCCATTAATTTCTTCTAACAATTCTTTTTCTAAATTTTCATAAAATTTATTTTCATTTCTTAAATTTATAGGTCTTAAAAGAGCTTTTTTAGACAAATAAGCACATTTATCAAAAGTACCTCCTATACCTACTCCTACAATTATGGGTGGACATGGATTAGGCCCTGCTTCTTTAACTGTATCTAAAATAAACTTCTTTATACCATTTAATCCATCTGCCGGTTTTAGCATAACTATCTTACTCATATTTTCTGAACCAAATCCTTTTGGAGCTACAGTTACTTTTATTTTGTCTCCTTTAACTATATTGTAATATACTACTGCTGGAGTATTATCTCCTGTATTTATTCTTTCTATGGGATCACTAACTACAGATTTTCTTAAATACCCTTCTTTATATCCTTCTGCTATACCTTCATTAATAGCATCTTCAATAAAGCCTCCAATTATATGAACATCTTGCCCAATTTCAATAAATATACATGCAATTCCAGTATCTTGGCATAAAGGTATATTCTCTTTTCTCGCTATATGTATATTTTCTTCTATAGTTTGTAAAACCTCTTTGGCTATATCCCAATTTTCTTCTTCCTTACATTGTAATATTTTGTCGTTCACATCTTGGGGTAAATAATAATTAGCTTCTATGCATAATTTTTTCACTACTTTTTTTATAGTCTTTACTGATATTTCCCTCATTTTATCCTCCAAAATATAATATTTTAAAACATATACTTATGATTATTATAGTGTAATTATATGTTTTTTTCTACATCAATCTACAGCACTCTTTATAAAAATGAGTTCATATATTTCCAAGGAAATATATGAACTCATTTTTTAATCTTTATCATCAAAATATTCATTCACTGATTTAACTATAGCTTTTGATATATTCTGTTGATAATCTTTATTTTTTAATCTTTCTAATTCCATAGAATTAGATAAAAATCCACATTCTACAATAACTGAAGGCATTTCATCATTATCTCTTAATATTTTATAATTATTTTTTGCTGCTTTTTCTTTTCTTTTATTATTTTCGTCTAATTCTTCTCTTAAATTGTTTTGTAGTATATGTGCAAATCTCTTACTATCTTCATTATTTGAATACCAAACTTGAGCTCCATAATATTGGCTTTGCTCAAACATATTTAAATGTATACTTATAAACATATCACAGTTACTAGTTTTTTTAAGTTCACATCTTTTATTTAAATCTTCTATTTTTTTTCTTCTAATTTTTTTACCTTTACCTTCTGAATATAAACCTCTATCATCTTCTCTTGTCATTATAACTTTATAACCTTCTTTTTTAAGTTGATTTTTTAATATCTTACTTATATCTAAATTTATGTCCTTTTCTAAAGTACCATCTTTAGCTACTGCTCCCCCATCCATTCCTCCGTGACCAGGATCTATAAGAATTATCTTTTTCTCATTAACACTGTTTAAATTATTAAAAACATTAACTTTTATTATAAAACTAAAACTTATAAATATTATAAGAGTTGTTAATATTAGTTTTCTATTATAAATCTTCAAACTTTCCTCCTTATATATTAGTACTTAATTTAATACTATGCTATATGATTATAATTTATAATAGAATTAATTCAGTTTTATATTTATTTTATAAAAAATCACTTTTATATATCCAAAAAAATATATAAAAAAATCAATCCTAAATTATATTAAATAAAAAAACTCCAACTAAATAAGTGGAGTTTTAGAAATATAATATTAAATTCAAACTAATAATATTTTAAATATTATTTTTAAATTATTATATTATCTATTTATAACGGTTTGTGCTATATTTGTACAATGATCTCCAACTCTTTCAAAGTTATTTATTATATCTAAAAATATAGCACTGGCATTAGCATTACAAGTACCTTTATTTAATCTTTTTATATTAGTTTCTCTTAACTGTTTTTCTAAACTGTCTATTTTCTCCTCAACATACATAACACTTTGAGATATTTCAACATCATCATTTTCAAAACCTTGAATAGTTCTTGTTAAGGAATCTAATGTATAATTAAATAAATGTTTTATATCATATGTAGCATCATCTGAAAATTGAATTCTTTTCTGTATTTTTTCACTAGTTAAATCTATTATGTTTTCAGCATGATCTCCTATTCTTTCTATATCATTTACCACATGAAACATAGAGCCTACTAAATTTAACTGCTTATCAGATAATTTTAAGTTGTTTAATTTAACCAAATATGTAGTTATACTCTTATTTAGTATATTTATAAGTTTTTCATTTTCATATACTTTACTTACTAATTCTAAATCATTCTTTTCAAATGCATCTATAGATAATTGTAAATTTTCTTTTGCTTTATTGGCCATTCTTACTATTTCTTTTATCGTTTGATTAATAGCTATTGTAGGGTTCTCTAATAATCTTTCATCTATATATTTAGGAGCCATCTTCTCATATGGATCACTTCCTGGTATCATCTTATTAACAAATGCAACAATATATTTTATAAACCATATTTGCACAAATGTATTAATTAAATTAAACATTGTATGCGCGTTAGCAATTTGCCTTCCCACATCTCCTGGAGTTAAATTAGTAATTATTTTAACAAATGGGGTTAATGGTACTAAAACAAATGCAAATAATACTGTTCCTATAACATTAAATGTTAGATGAAACAATGCTGCTTTTCTTGCATTCTTAGACGCACCAATACTAGCTAATAGAGCTGTTACACAAGTACCAATGTTATCTCCAAATAATATTGGTAATGCTGCTGACAATGGAAGTACTCCATTACTTGATAAAGCTATTAATATACCTATGGTTGCAGAAGAACTTTGTACTATAGCTGTCATTCCCATACCTACAACTATTCCTAAAAATACATTATGTGATAATGATAAAGCTAAACTTTTAAATGCTTCACTTTCCCCTAGTGGAGCCATAGCTGTTTTCATTATATCCATTCCCATAAACAATATACCAAAACCTAGTATTATATTACCTATTTCCTTAGTTTTTTTCTTTTTAGCAAATAAAACTATTGCAGTTCCTATTCCTACAAACAATGGAGCTCCTGCAGTAACATTAAAAGCAACTAATTGTCCTGTAACTGTAGTACCTATATTAGCTCCCATAATAACCCCTGCTGCTTGCGTTAAGGTCATTAAACCTGCATTTACAAATCCAACAACCATAACAGTTGTAGCACTACTACTTTGAATTACTCCTGTTACTACTATACCTGTTAATACACCTTTTATAGGATTAGAAGTTACTTTTTCAAAAAAAACTTTTACTTTTTCTCCTGCTACATTTTGCAATCCATCTCCCATTAAATTCATGCCGTAGATGAATAACCCTAATCCCCCAATAAGACCTGTTAACATAGCAAATACATTCATATTTGTCCTCCTAATTTTAAAATTGTCATCCCATACTTTATTATTATAGTAGATATTAACTCAATTTAAAATACTTTTAACATAGAATTAACATAGAAAACTTTTCTACATTTAAAATACATATTTAATAATTCATTAATTAATAAATTAGTTAATGTCATTTTATATATATCTAAAATTATTTTATTTTATATTTATACAAGAAAACTATATTAAAATTAATTAAGTTCAAATAACAATACTTTTATAAAAGGAATTTGATAGATAATTTTTATCTCATAATGAAAATTTAGGTAAAATCTATATAAAATAACCCTTCTTTACTTAAATCATCAATCCTAATTCTATATTTATATAAAATAGTTTTTATATTTTAAATTTCCCACATTAAAAGTTTGCTAAAATAATAAAAAAAGGAAAGACAAAATGCCTTTCCTCGTAATCCCATATGTCCAGTTACACACGAGTTTGCTCACGTAGTGACAAAGTTTGCTCGTCTGGTAAGCGAGTGGTTGCAATGCTTCTCGCCCATAAGTTACTTTGAGTGACAAAGTTTGTTCGTGGGTTGCATTTACTTAAAAAATAGAAAAAAAGAGATAAAAAATGAGAAAATGACAAGCAAGTTTGCTCGTGAGCAGTGAAGAATGACAAAGTTTGCTCGTGGAAAAATAGGAACAATTATATGAGTCGTAAGTGCGATATGCATAGGGGAGGTATTTACTTATATTTTTATATATATTGATTTTACTAGGCTGCGGGGGATTATTGGTTGTTGGATTTCGGGAATGTTTGTGGCGGGGGGATCTACTTCTGCACAAATAAAAGGCGCCAGATTGGTTTCCCAGTCTGACGCTCTGTATCTTTCGTGAACAAACTTTGTAATTTTGAACCGACTCTTTTGTAAGTCGACAATGAACAAATAAGCCTATTGTAATAAATTATAATTAATATATTTAGTTATTAATAAAATTTTTCCTACATTATATATAGGGTATTTTATTGACCTAAATATACTATATAATATTTTACTTAATGTGTGCTATATTCGTCTTTCCAAATTAGAGGTTTAGATATACGTTTAAATCTATAAAATGTCCATACTTCTTCAGAAGAATCGTCTCAGAAACCTTTAATTTAATTCCCCAAATTCCAGACTTCTATTTATCTTCGTACTTTTAAAGGTTTTGGATTACATAATCTGAAAAACGTCTCAAAGCATTTATTACTGCATTGTGTGACTTTTTCCCCAAATCCTCTTTATTACCTCCAACATTATATTGCGGTAGAATTATATGTATATTAGTAGCCAGTTGTTCCCAAGAGATATTCTCCCATTCACAAATCTTATCAATTCTTTTGATATAATCATAAACCGTGCTAGGATTACCACTTGGAGTTATTTGCTTATATCCACAATCTATCAGATACCTTTCAAATTGTTCTTTCATATTATGTTTTCCTCCTTTCTAATATAGTTAATACATTTTTCCCTCTCCTTATGAGCAAACGTATTAATTTTTTATATCTACTATTTTTTATACTCTTTTGATAACTTTAGATGCAACTTTAATAATTTTGCCTTTATTTTTCCAAGCAAAGACACCTATGCCACCAAGAACAGCAATTGGTCCTACTCTACCAACTTTTATCCCATTATTAATACAGTCATCACAATATCCTGAAGGATTTTTAATATTTATCATATTTAAGCAATTGTGCTTTTTGTTTTTACACTTTTTAAATTCAATCCCGCAAAAACTACATTTATATGTGTTGTTTTTTATATGGGTAAAATAAGACTTCTTCTGACAATTTGAACAGAATCCCTCAAGCATTTTAATCCTCCTTATCTAGACCTTGTATATCCTGCAATTCCAAAATAATTGAACCTGTTCCTTGAGTATCAAGTTTGCTAATATCATCATTACCTTTAACAGTATTTTCCTTTAATTTAATCAGATTCGTTTTTATCCTTGAATGTTTTTGCCTTTTACTTATGTAATCAATAACTTGATTAATGTCTTGACTTTCAGATACTGATAATCCTTTCTCCTTAAGCAAATATGTAACTTTTTCACCTATTCGTAAAAGATATTCATTGTAAACTTGTTTGCATTCATAAAGTTCTCTCTGACCTTCTTCAATGCCCTCGATAACCTCATAGCATTTTGCTAATGCTAATTTAGAGTAAACATACCCTTGAATATAATAATTGCTATTATCCAACCATTTCTTCATAGAATCGTAAAATTTTATATCTTGCCTATTTGAAGGTTTAAAACTGTCAATAATAGACTCTAGCATACCCCTTTTTATTTCTTTGTTTAAGTCCTTATCAATTTTTATTTCAAAATAATCTACTAACTCCTGCAATCTATCAATGCATCTGTCGATTCTAGCAAATTTAAAGGAACTGTTGTCATCAATCATTAATGCTTTCTGCAAAGTCTTTAAAGTGCCAGTTAGTCTTGCGTTTGTTTTATCTCTTTCATTTTCTATTAATAAATCTATCTTCTCTGATATCTGTTCTAATCTTTGCGTAATTTCAACTAATTGCATTTGTCCTGCAACACTGCATATGGCTTTGGTTGCATTACTTATTGCACTTTTATTGGGAACCACCTGCTCTAATTCGTATTTTGATAGTTCAATATTTCCTGCTATTTCCCCATTCTTCTTGTTTCGTATCTGAGCACTAACACCATTCCATTCTAAATTTCCTGAATCTATTCCTTCCTGAAGATGTGGTTTAATAACCACTTCATACAGATCTTTTACATTTTCAGGGGCTTCCTTAATTGAAGAAAAATTATCTTTAGACTTTACTAAATTTATTAACCCATCAATTAATTGAGAATCTATTTCGGTTTCTTTCCGACTAAAAACATCGTTTACATCTAGTGTATTTAATACTTCTAACTCAATCTTAACAGGTTGTACTGAATTCCCTTCAACCATAGTTCTTCCACTCCCATATATAATCTTTATTTATACCGGTTTTATTCGTGAACATATTTTGTAATTCTGAATCGATTTACTTATAAGTCGACAACGAACAAATAAATCTACCCCTCAACACTATATGTAGGTAATACATCAATTAGTTTATGGGCCAATTTTATAAAGTGCTGATAATTGCCGAAGAACATTTTTAAATCTCCTTCAGAAACCTCTAGCCCTGTTGGATGTCCAGATTGATTCCTGACCTTTCGGATAATATCTAGAAAGTTAAAATTCAATTTAGGATTTTCAAACCCTAATTCTTGAAATAAACTTATATTTGATTCTATCCTTTTTTCAAATTCATCAAGTCTATCATAAGCAGATTTTGCATTAATAACTTTGCGTTTGAAATTTTCAATTTCGTTAGACGTTCCATTGTTCTCCAAATATTTATAGTATGCATTGCTAAGATTAATTAATAGGTATTCTGCAGCACATCCTAGCATTGTACTCGCTGCTAATCTATTATCTCTTATTCCACATTCACAAGCCTCATATAAATATCTCTTTTCAATCTGATCAATATCCATACTTGAGATTTCCAACATAAAGTTCCGATAAATGGAATCCTCCACAATTTCATTTTCAATTTCATCAATTTCTACACTTGTTATGTTATATGCTAATGTACTTATATAAACACCTACCGCAGCATATTCTTCATCATCTTCATAAATCTCGAAACAGATTTTCTCTAACTTCTCTAGATTATCTTCTAAAGTCTTTTTAAACTCAATAGGTGTTTTAATATTAATGAACATCTTTCTTTGATTCGACACTATACCTGAATAATCCCAACGCCTATCATATACTATTTTTGAATGTTTGATAAAGTTACTAAGTTGAGTTTCACCTTCTATATCTAAGTATTTAATCATTGTATAATGTAGACTTTTCTCTGGCGTCATTTACTCACTCTCCATTTCGTATACTAAAGATATTGCTTATCCTTCATTAAATTGATAGAAATTTATAATCCTTCTATGTTAAAATTATAATCTACTAAGGTCCACTTATCATTAAATCCTCTACTCGGATGCCTCATTATTTTATCATTACCATCTTTAAAACATTTCAACTTATGTTCATATTTCTTTAATATACCTTTAATTCTTCTCTTCTCATTTATCTGTCCACCTCTTGTCCAAGCAATGATTATTATTGATGAATCTTCAAATGCTTGCTCTATATATTCAATATTAACACTTTCATAATCTTGATTTCTATATTTTAAATTATCAGGATTAGTAGACATATATGAAAACAAATTAACTATGGACATACCACTAAATCCATTATCAACAAGATAATTCATAACATTCATAACCGTTTGATCCATTTTTAGAGAATTAGCCTTGCTAGGATTTAACATTATGACTGCTGCGGTATTTTTACCTTCACTCCATTGTTTTTTTAACAGGTATCGATATGTATGTTGTCCATCTTTTAAAAATTTCACTTCTGTATTTATTTGCTTCTGGTCTGTCTCAATCATATTCTTAACTTCAACTATATCTTTAATTGTTTTCACACCCTTTTCACTTGTTCTCGCCTTAAACATTATCCTATTGATAATTATCGTTTAGAATAAACTCATTTCGATATCAGAAGCACGAAATTTTGATAAAAATATTTTCCCCCGATCATCAACATCTTTAAATTTAATACCCAACTCATTAAGATATGCTGCCTGACTTCTGAGAAATATTGTATATTCAGTTTCATACTTTATTACATTCTGCTTAGTATCATTTATATAACCATCTTTTCTTAAACTAAGAGCCGTTATACCATTAGGTTGTGTATGATTGCCTACTACACGGGAGTCCATCACTCCAAAATCATTTGGAAACAGGAACCGCATAAATGTTGTTGCTGTAGGTATTCTAACTCCTCCAATTCGGAAAAGTGACATATCCTTTTTCTCATATGCATTCATTAACTGATTTACCGTGTCAGCATTCCACTTAGCCAAGACATTGTCCATCTTTAATTTAGCACGCCCACCTTGACTTGTCATTTTCCAGTATACAATTGCTGAAGATATTTGCTTCAAATTTATTATATGATTATCTGTAAGATTATTGGAGATAAATGCAGCATAGCAATCTTGAAATACTTCTTGTACAATACTTTCAAATCTTCTAATATTTATACCATTAGGATTTCCATTTGGTACTTCTCTTGCAAATATTCCAATAAACTTTCCTACATTATATATGTTACCTGTTTTCACAATTTCTAATTTACAGTCTGGCGAATTATAGTCGTACTTCTGTCTCAACATTACATATTTATCAGACGTCATCAATAAAGGTTTATTGTTTATCTGAGACATCATCTTTCACTCCTCAACCAGTATTTTACTTGTTAAGTATTAACAGAAAAAATCATTTATTCTTGGTTAATAGACTATCTTTCTGAATCTTTATCTTTTCTCTATCAAAAATTATCTCTGGAACCTCTTCTATCAAATAGTCTTTTCCAACTGGAATGGGGTTATATTTAATGTTAATTAAACATTGAGGATATAATACTATATCAGTTTGAGTAATGTTCTCTTGTTCAATCCATTGTATCCTATTTCGATTTTTCTTCATATAATTCATTAATTTACTCTTTAGTTGACTAATTTTATATTCATTCTTATCATATATAATATAAATTCTAGTTTTATTAATAATTGATTGTAATGCTGAAATAACTTCATCATTTAACATCTTCGATAATTCTCCTGATGATATTACAACTTCAGATGGTTTAATATTTTTTAATGAAGTTAGAATATCGAAATACTCATTCTCTAATAAATATCTATCCGTAAAATAGTATTCTTCTATCTCTTCCTTACTTTTATTATCTAAAGTAGTATTATTCGATAAAACCTGCACTAATTTTTCAGTGTTTTCCTTTTTTTCACCATCTATACTAACTTGTATGTCTAAATATTTGCCACAATTAAAAGGAGGAACTAAAAAACTTCTTGCACCAGTGCAGTCATAAATTTGTCTTGCAAGAGTATTTCCATATATATTCTCTGGGTCATTTTCACATTCAAATAATAAATCATTATCTCTAATATTCTTATATATAAATGCTCTTTCTTCAATATAACATAATTTTTCATATTCTTTCCCAATTATCTGGTAAATTTCATTTCTGATACTATTATGTTGTTCTTTAACTTCGTAGTCTTCCTGTCTCTTTTGGTAATATTCATCAAAATCACTAAAATGGTTTGTAATAAATTCATCAGTAATTTTAATTTTTTCGTCTAAACAAGGACACATATAATCAGGTTTTTTATATGTACGATCTAAATCCTTGATTTCACCAGTAATAGCATTTATATAAATCCTATTTAATTCCTCTTTTTCAATAACAGTCCTTTTTAATTTATTCAATGATTCCTTTCCTTTAGGTGTTAAAGTAATTATGTTACTCTTGATGTATAATAAGTCGCTCCCTGACATCTCACCTACTACATCATTTAAAATTTCTTCTTCTACACCAGTCAATTCTGAAATATTATGTATTTCATTATATTTACAGTCAACTAACTTCAGTATTATTTCATAAAAAAAGGGTAATGGTTGTTCTTTTCTAACCAATGTCTTAAGTCCTATTTCTTTATACGGTATATATAACTTTATCGATTTAATAAAGTTATAGCCACTTTTTATAGGAGGAATTAATCTATTTAAATCATAAGCAATATTCCACATATTTAAACCTCCCTATTTCCGTCTGCATTTAAAGAAAGATAATCAATGATCCTGCAATGTTCCGGATTTTCCTTTATATATTTTATTATTAATGGAAACTTGTTGTCATTAATGCTTGTATCACTTAAAAACTCAGCATCTCCAATTATTATTAAAAGTCTTTTCGCTCTTGAAAATGCAACATTTAATCTTTCTTCGGATTTTAGAAATCCAATATTTTTGTGTTTATCACTGCTTCTGACAGTAGAATAAATTATTATATCCTTTTGACCGCCCTGAAAAGCATCAACTGAATTCACTACTACATTACTATTTATGTTATCATAGGTATTTTGCTGTATTTCATTACGAATTAAATTCTTTTGCCCACTGTATGGTGTAATAACCCCTACATCATACTCAGAACTATCTATACTGTTATTTATAAGTTTTAATTGTTCTTTTACAATATTTGCCTCTAGCATATTCCTATACGTAGTTGAAATATTCTCCTCAAATCTATCTGGTGACTTTGAGGTATCTAGCCAAACAATGGCTAAGTCCATATACTTCTTGATATTATGCTTTCTATCTTTTATTGAAACTCCATTTAAAATTTGATTATCATAAAAAAGTTGACTTATCATTGTTCCAATAGTGGGGTGCATTCTATATTGTGTATTTAACACTTGCTTATTTTCACTAGGAAGATGTTCAAATAGTTTCATAAATATACTATTATATAATGTATTAAAATCTAAGTTGCTCTCAATAAATGTTTGCTTACTATTCTTTATTAGTTCTTCGTCCAATACTGGTGGAAGTTGCCTATGATCGCCAACCATTATAATTTTTTTTGCTCTAATGATGGATATTAATAATTCTGGAAATGTTGCTTTTGCTGCTTCATCGATTATTACATAGTCAAATACCATATCATTTATTACATAATTGGATATAACACCTGTACAAGTTCCTGAAACAATCTCAGCATTTTTTATAAAGTGCTGCTGAATATCCATTCTACCAACAATTCTATTTACCCAATCTTTTTGTATTTGAAGAGATTTAAAGTCCTTTGTCTCTAATAGTTCTTTATACTTTTCTTCGAAATATGTTATAAAAGACATAGCACTTTCATATAATTTTTCATCTTCTCCCTTAGAAAACTTAGTTTCCATAATCGCTTCACAATACTTATCGAACTCTTCCTTATCAATTTCTAAAGATGATAACAAATTTTTTGCAAAATTATTACTACCGTCAATAATTCTATTAACCCATCTTGATTGTGCATAATCTACGGCATATTTCTCCCTAACAGTATCTGATAAATTTTCATCTCTTCCTATTCTAATAACTTTTATATTATCACTAGAAGTTTGATCTAAATCTTCAAGCATCTTGTCCACAGCAGCGTGTGCTTGAGATACTAGCAAAATTTTCTGTTTAAATATTTGCCCTTGGTTGTTCATTTCAAGTATTTGTCTTAAAATCTCAATTATTACATTAGTTTTTCCTGTACCCGGTGGCCCTTGTATTAGTGATATATCTTGAGAATTTAACGCTTTAGTAACTGCTTTTTTCTGCGTTCCATCTAGTAATTCGTTAAAATAAACTCTTCCTGTAGGTGCATTAAAAAAACTTGCTGATTGTATGCCAGAAAAGATGCTTTTTAAATTTGAGGGACTTACATAGTCTTCATTATTAAAAGAATTTAAGGCCTTTTTTTCTCTATTAATCAAAGAAAGATTTCTTCTATAATCTTCACATATAACTCCAATTTTAGGTAACTTTGACTTCAACCCCGTATTTATATTATTTAGTTTTAAATAGAATTTTTCATTATCAATATAAATACTCTTTAGATTTCCTATCTCAACAACCTTATTTCTTTTGCCCTTCGTATTTTCATATATAAATGTAATTTCATCCTTATTTTCATCAAGTAAATAATAATCCTGTTCATTAATAGAAAAAACACAAACATTATCTTCTATTTTAAATGAATCATAGTTTACTCTAATAACATTCTTCTTATATTCTATTTCCATTATATCTAGTAATTTATGCCACGCGAAAAACTTCTTCGTGTATTCGTTATTGACATTAGAAGAAGATAAGAAGTCCTTTTTGCTATCTTTAGTACTAATTGTTAATTCAAAATTATTATTAGAAGGTATTCTTTTTCCACCCAAAATAAACTTAACATCCCCATTAACATACATTGCTTTTCTCTTAATTTGCTCTCTTTTATAAGGTTGTAACTTATCTACTTTAGTAATACGGAATATCTGGTTCTTATCATCATAATAACACTCAAAATAATAGTGAATACCATAAAGCGTATATAACTCCTCTATTTTATCTTCTTCATCATCATTTTCAATAAATATATAGGCTTCCAAAAAATCTTCATTAATGTAATTTTCTATTATATCAGCAAAATTATCACTATTAGGAACTAAAGAAAGATTTCTCATATGTACTATTTTACCTGAATCAATTGAAAAGATATAAGTTCTATTTTGCTTAGTAAATCTATTAAATAACTTTTTTAATTCCTTTCTAACTTCAAAAATATTATCGTATCTATCCTCAGGCGATAACTTTACCATTTTTTTGATTATTTCTTTAAATTCAATATCAATTCCACCAGTCTTTTCTAACTTTGTTTCAAACTCATTTGCTATTGGTGGCTCTTCTCCCGTAAATATAAAATATAATACTGCTCCTAATGAATATATATCACTCTTTTCTGTAGCATTCTCACTATGAGTATGAACTTCTGGGGCAGCATATTTATTGGTGGCAAACTGAAATAAAGTATCAGAGTTTACCATATCTTTTATTTTACTAATTCCAAAATCAATTAATTTAACTTGTTTATCTGGAGTAATCATTATGTTCTTAGGATTTATATCTCTATGTATTATATTATTTTCGTGTGCTGTCTGAATAGCACTTATCAATTGCTCTATAATTTTGACTTTTTCAATAGTATTTAATTCTAGGACATCAATTTTTTGCAGTTGTTCCCCTTCAATATACTCTAGAAATACTCGTCCGCATTTTCCATAATTATCATCATTATGAATATCATAATGTTCTAATCTGACGATATTACTACACGTTCTTAATTTAGTTAATGCCCCTACTTCTCTTTCAAAAATAACATTATGTAAAGGAGTATTAATTCCCTTAATTATTTTCATAGCATAATGTTTCTCTGTGGATATATCTTTAATCTCAGATACCTCTGAATAACTGTTATTTCCTGGCTTTAATATTCTTACAACTTCATATTTGCTTAGTACCATCCTACCCAACCCCTCCTTACTTCTTTTTTGCATTCATTCATACATCTTGTTCTAATAAAATGAAGAATTAATACCGACCAATACAACATAGTGATATCATAGTTATACTTTTATACTTGGTATCGACAAATCTATTACTATAATTATATATGATATTGTAAATTCTTGCCACAAAAAATAGAAGACTGACTAATATTAATCATCGTCTTCTATTTGATCTAAAATAATATTGGATTTCTTTCTAGCGGATGAGTGTTCATTTACAAAAATAAAATGCACTAGATTATTTCCAAGTCTGACGCTTTGTTTCATTAATTTTACTCTCTAATTTCTCTTAACATAATTTTTTCTCAGTAAATTCTCTAATGACTTCTTGAAACCTAAATATATCCAAGATATCATAGTTTTTCAGTGATATATTAATTCCATACTCTGGAGCACTTTTTTGCCCGGGTTTATCATAGTTTCTATCAACAAATACTTCATTAGGTTTTTCCCATACCCCTGATGGAATTATAAACATATCAGGACTCTTTCCATTTTCAAATAACAATAATGTAAGGTACAAATTTTTATTACTTATATCAAACTTGCTCTTTTGAACAAAAACATACCCTTTATTTCTTAAAGATTTTACTTGTATTTCACAAAAACGACCATTTTTATCTTTTACAATAAAATCTACTCCGTGATCATCTACCTCAGATGAATATATCTCTAGACCATAAGAAGCAAATTCCATTTTTGCATAATATTCAGCATATCGCCCTAATTGCAATGTGTTTAATAAAGACCAATCAGTATTTGGCATATATCTCCCTCCATTATAAAATCTAAACTTCTAGCCCTAGGAATATTACATCTATAATTGTTATAAAAAGAAATTCTGCAAACTTTCGTCGATTTCCTCTTGTGATAATCCAATATACCTTTTAGTTACCTCCTGAGAACTATGGTTGAAAATCTGCATTAATTTTGCAATATCTTTTGTTTGTTGATAGTAAAAATAGCCAAATGATTTTCTAAACGAATGCATTCCAAAGTTCTCTATTCCTAATTTCTCTGCTACATTTTTAATATACCTATAGGCCTGTACTCTAGTAATATGTGATTTTACCCCATTCGCATTTTTTTGCCTGCTTGGAAATAAGTAATTTTCTTCTTGCATTCCAACAATGTAACTATTAATTTCCTGCCTTAACTGTTCATTGATTGGGAACAACTTTGTTTTATTTGTCTTTTCTTCTCTAATAACAATATGAGTTTTATTTTTTACATCTGAAACTTTTAGAGAAATTATGTCTCCAATACGCATTCCTGTGTTAAATGCCATAATACAAAGCATATAATACTTATAATTGCGCTTCAGCAGTTCTCTTTTGAGTTCAATAATCTTATCCATATCTTTTATTGGCTGAACTAATTCTATGGTAAACACTCCCTCCAGAAATTTTTTCTAGTCTCATTATATCACGCTTACTGTTATAAGGCAGCCCAATATGTTACACTAATAAGACATAAATTATGACATTATTAAAGGGATGTTTATTTTTCAAGGCTTTCAGCCATTTTATGAGATTAACTCTTTTTTAATTGTGTTACACTCGAATAGAAAATTATTTAAATACAAAAGTCAGGATTATCACCTGACTCTTATAAATTTTATCAAATGGAAGGGTATCTACTTCTTAGTAAACAACTTCAGGTTGAATATGAAATTCTTTTTCATTACCTTGAACTTTTAAATAACTTGGCCAAACATAAAACTTCCAGTGTTTACCTTCTCTTGGGTTCTCAAGTATCATCTCTGGTTCCATTAACCTTCTAAGATCTTTAAAGTTAATATAATATACTTTTCCTCCTTCTAACCGAACTGCAAGTATCGAAATGTCTGAATCATCTAGAAGTTCGACTTGTTTAGTTGTGAGATCAAACCAGCCTTTACCTTGAGAATGCAACTTTGAAGATGGAGTACAAAGAACTAATTTCTTGTTATTGCTCACTCCTTCAAACATAATTCGTTTACCTTTAATGGTTGTTAGCGAGCAATTATAATTTTCTCTGATTGTTTTGAGCACAATTTGCAAATTTGGAATCGACATCCTTTCTCCCCCTTATAAATGATATTTTCTTTATAATACCATATTATGGTGTAATCTGTTTTAGCAATTCTATGGCTAACAACTGCTGCTAATCAATAGCGATAAAACTGTGTTAACTACATTGAAACTTCTATCATTAACAGATGTTTTATTACTAAATAACACTCCATAAATTATGTCTTCAAATAATACTGCAATTTCCTCTTAAACTATGTTGATATTTTGTATTAATCATCTCTTGATCCTCGGGTAAAAGCGGACAACGGCAGCATAATTTATATTATGTTGAAAAATTTGTTGTCAAGATTAAATTGTTATATAGTATTATAAAAGCCGGTATAACCGGCTTAATAATAAAAATATTTATTGCATTTTGTACTCGATAATCTTAAAGCCTATACTGGAAAATATAAATTATGTTTTTCTAATATTCTCCTTGTCTCATCGCTATCTCGTATAACCCAACCTGTAAACCGTACTTCTGTCTCTTCATCATACTCTTGCTTATATATTAATTCTTTCTTATACAGTTCCATAAATAATGCCTTATCCAACTTACTTTTTAATATTTTAAATTCTGTCCCGATCTCCCACGAGTAATAAGTGTTAATCTCTATAAAATTTATTTCCTTTTTTAGTTTTTTAAACTGTTCTTTTTGCTCTTTAAGTATAGCCACATCTTGTTCTATGCCCTTATTCCTATTTACAAGTTTTTCAAGATATTCAATCACTACCTTCACATACTCTTCTTTTATATCAAAATAATAATATATTGTATGTGAATATTCCTTATTTCTTTTTTCTGTTACCTCTTCATTAAGTTCTGCTACCTCAAACATAGTATTTCTAAGATCATCCTTAAGTCCATTTTTCCCTAACTTTTCCTTTACCATTTCTCTTAAATACCATTCAACTTTCAAACCTAAAGTTTTATATTCTTCCTTATATTCACCAGTAAGATCATAGAAATCAATAACTTTATTATCAAAGGAGTTTGATGTTATTGTTGTTTTTAATGCTTTAATCTCCTTCAGTTTACTTAATACATTTTCAGCACATTTGAAAAAACTATATTTACCGTAATACCAATTTCATTCTATATCTTTATATTTGCTCTCAATTTCATTTTCAAATTCGTCTATTTCTTCTCTCATCTTTTTTAGCAATTCATATTTAGTCATTTAGTCACCTCCAAAATTTTACTTTGAGGTATATTTACATATTTATACCATACAACACAGTTGACCAAATCGTATTAACATTCAATATTTAAACTTTAAACAACCTGATCTTTAAATCTATATATTCCACCTCCTTAAATCTGCAAAAAAATACTAACACAAACAATACCGGTATTCCTGGATTTTTGCTGTGTTAGTATACTTTGTTTATTTATTATTTAATTGTTATTTATAATATACCAAGTTCCTATTGTTGTCAAATTTTAAATAGTGTATTTCTTGAATAATCTAATTCTCTATTATTGATTGTTTAACAGTTCTTCAAATTGTTCTATAATCTTCTCCACAATATATTTCCTTGAATCAAGACTATTCACCATCGCAAGACCATTCCTGCCCCTTTTTGTAACCTTCCCAAACCATAATTCTGAATCCTTATTTAAGTCCAATTGATTAATCAATGATATATATTGCTCCCAATTATCTCTTTCTCTAATTGCCTTACTTATAGCAATATATCCATAAAACATAATATTTTCTGTCTTTATAGAAGTCTCCTTACTTTGTTGACGTCTTTCATAATCAATAAGTTCTGGGACTTCATTAAACAACTCATTAAAGAATTGACACAAATATTGTCCTAATGATTCTGCTTGAGCGCTGGTCATATCCTTGTAAACCATCTTTATTGCATTTACCAAAGTTGCAAATGTTACTACATTCCTTTTCTCACTTTTTATAATAGAATTCCTAACAATTTCTACTCTTCCAGCCAAATCACTATTTCTCATAAGTTTTCTTACTATTTCATTAGAATGATCAGATGTATTAAAATATTCTGTTCTACTTGAACTTATTTTTAAACCCTGTGAAAACTGATGAAACTGTTGTTGTGCTGTTTTGGTATTATAATGTGTAATCTTTACAGGAAAATTAAATTCCGTTAAGGGTATATTAGTAATTCCTTCTTCGTTCGAATCACTTAACATTTTCAATGCCCTTATCCTATGTTGGCCATCTGCTATATCTATTTTACCATAAGTAGTAAATGCGTTAAATTCATTGGTTTCATCATAAAATACATCCGAAAAACTACTATTACCATCATCTAATAAATTTAAAGTAATTAAATCTTCAAAGTAATTTCCTGCAACCATTGCTGCATATATCTTTTTTACATTTGTCTTGCTATACACAGCCTCTTCTATTTCTTCATTATTCTTTACTTTTATACGACTCCCTCTTTGTATTTCTGGATTGTAGGATATAATTCCATCTTCCCATAAATTAACCAACTGTGCCCCATCCAACATAGTCAAATAGGCATTATCCTTTAGTCTTGCTAAAAAATCAAATGTAAATTCCATCATTTGCATAACATCCTTTCTTAAGTTTAGTCATTGCTCACAGTATCTAATTTTTAGTTATACACACCATTAAGGCATACTCCTATAAATCTAATTTAATTTTGTTACGCTATCTAATTTTAATAAATATTGATTAAAGGCCGTTAATCTTTATAATATAATTATATCGAAAGGCTTAATTGGCTGTAAACAATTACTATTAAAGTTTATTTCCGTAATTTCGTAGATAAAAATTGCTAACACATCACCATCACTGAGTTTGAGGCTACTTTTTAAAAGCAAAATTTTTTATTCGAATCATAGGGACCTTACCATTTTCTAACTCATTTCCTGTTATGTATCTGTTCTTTTATGCAAAAAAGGATGAAAAAGATGAAAAAGTTACATTACAGTTTCATCTTTTTTGTCTATTGAAACTTTTTTATAAACAAAAATTGAATTTGTCAAGCATTTTTTATAAATTTAATCACAATTTTCAAAATAAAAAAACAGATAGTTTGGAATGCATTAAATCATTATCTAACGGATTCCAAATTACCTGTTCACTTAATTTCTATTAAACTTATATTATAAAACCTTCAAAATTAAATTACTCTACACAAATATTATTGATGTATATTATCTTTTAATACCTTTAAGATATTTTCTCTAAATGACTTAAATGATTCCCCTTTCATACCATAATACATAAAGTGTCTACAAGCCATAATACTCGCAATCTTTCCATTTTGATATTTAAATCTATATAATGGTAGTTGCTTTTCTATATCTTCAATAGTTCTATCTAAGCAAATAGATTTTGAGGGTATAGCACCTCTTTCAGTTAATATTTCATCAAAATATTCAACAGTTCTCTTTCCGTGAAGAATAATTAATCGAGGCTTAATTTCCATAAGTAACTCATAGAACACTTCTTTACCTCGTTCAATTATAAAGTCAGGTTCTTTTTTTAATAATTTTAGGCTTTCTGTTGGATAAGGGATAACTTCTGTCTCAGCAACTGCTTCACAAGTATTACTTGAGAGCCAATTAAGAAAAGAATTCATACCAGTACGAGTTCGAGAAACTTCTTGTTTACCATTCTCTACTCTATGCATCTTATAAAATTCTATAAATTTTTCATAATTCATAAGTAAATTTACATATGTATCTAAATCCATATCTATTGGATAAATAGGTGTCGCAGGATTAGTACCCACAAAAAAAATATCAACTTTAGATAATTCACCTTTACAGATGATCGGCCTGTAATATGCCTTATTATCAGCAGGAGCCTCACACATTTTCTTAATATCTTGTTTAGATAGCATATTACTCACCTTCTTTTACCCTTACTTTTAGATACTACAATCACCTAAACTCACTCATAATTATCTTCTCTATGATACTACAAAATCTATTCCAATTTCTTGGGAAAGCATTGGAACCCCTACTTTCAAATTCCCCATCCGCCGTTTTAATAGTAACTGACCAACTTGTACCATCTAAAACAGGAGCAAAGTATTCCTTCTCCCATTTTAAAATACGGATACTTTCCAATTCCGAACGAAACTTTTCAATTTCAGCATCTTCTATAATAAATTCTCTATCAATAATAATCTCATAACCATCTTCAAGTTTTTTATAAGTTGCAGTATTGTTTTCTAAGTCTATTGACACTTGATAAGAACTTCCAAAATAACCTCCTACAAATGCCTCAATGGATAAAATCTTGTTTTTCTCATTTAGATGCACTTTCCCATCCTTTATTATAAACAAATGAGCATATTTCCTAATTCGAGCCCTTACCTGATTTTTAGGTACAGGTTTCTTATCTTTTCTCATATATAGACCATTTTCATTAACTCTTAAAGTTATTTCTTCAACCGTAGTAGAACCGTATTCATTTATAACTCTTTTGATTGCTTCGTGTAAAGTAATATTATCTATCAAGACTGATCTTTTTGCAGAGGCCATACCCATCTCTCCTTGTTATTCCTCACACTTTTCAAATCTATTTACTAACACCCCATTAACTTCAACCTGTTCTAAAAACATATCAAGTGGTCTTACCCAGATACTTTTTTCTCCATATAATGCTTGGTAAACAACAAGTTCTTCTAATGTTTCTGAGTGTCTTGCAATATACAAAACAAGATATTCCTTACCTTTAAAATGTCTATATTTCTTTCCGATTTTTAATTTGCGATTATTCTTCTCAATATCTTTTGTTAAAACTACTGAATTATTATCTTTCATTATAAAAACTCCTCTAAAGTTAAAATAGAATAGGTTATTCTATAACCATTGTGATTTCAATATCATTATTACACTTTTGACATCTTCCCTTATTCTTAGAAGTAATCTTTATATTTTCAACTGTTTTACATATAGGACACTCATATTCGATTACTTTACCTATATTTTGTTCAAGTACTATTTCTGGATTTTTCTTTAAATAATTTTCTAAATCATTCAAATTTTTAAATGTAGGCATGATAAATCCCCCCTTTATTCTTAGTGATTTTATAATTTATAACCTGTCATATAAATTCTCAATATTTATTCTGGATTCTTTTAATACTTTCACTGTATTTCTTATATCTACTAACTCATATTTAAGAACTTCTATTTGTGCAAATCTGGGTAAATGTTTATAAAATTTAGAATGACTTTCGAAGTTAGAAGAGACTAATGCTTTCTCAGTTACTTGTTCTATCTCATTAGTATCATTTTTAAATCTATTAAATATATCATATATATGTCTTTCTGTAATCTCTTTTTCTTCTCTTTTTATCTTCAATTTGTTGTAGGAGGTAGTAAATTCTAACCCAAGTCCTTGTTTGATTATTAGTCCCAGTGTAAAGTTTACTTTATGTCCTGCGTAAGTATATACATCAAATCCATCTTTTACTACATCTATAAGAATTTCATCTAAACCTATAGAAAATGCAGAATGCTCTAATCGAATACTTTTTAACACAGATTTAGATTTCATATCAATATATGGATAATCATCATTGCTATTTAGCACTTTTAGCATTTGTTTGGCTATTTCATAGGATATAACCATTCCACTACCCATCCAAGTGGCAAGTCCACCTTCTTTTGATACTTTTACATATATTCTATATCTATCGTAATCTATCTTGTCTATCTGCCATGTATTTCCCGCTAATACAAATTTGGTTGTCTTGTTTTCCTTTAATAGTGAATAAATGAACCAAGATTGTAGAGTCCCAATCTCTTTATTTTTATGTATAATTGAAAATTCAGGTATGGTTTGAAATACTGATATAAAGTTCATTAATAGATTATATCCATATTCCTTCTCAATTTCTTTACCAATCAAATATTCTCCATTACTATATTCTAAATAATCTTTCTCCATAAGATATTGAATTAAGTCTAATAATTTTTCTTCATCTATATTTCTAAATGAATTTGATTTCTCTACAATCTCTATTAGATATGATTGCTTTAAACCGAATTTTTGTTGGATCATAGAAAATAATTGTTGAAATAATACAGTATATGCTGATAATGGAGTTGGAGCGGGTTCTATCCACCTTTGTCTTGCTAATTCTACAATTGCAATAGAATTTATTAAGAAAAATTCTTCGTTTACGCAAAATTCATAGTGTGATACTGTTCCGGATCTTCTACCTGTTCTTCCCATTCTTTGTCTAAAGGAAGCCACTGTTGAAGGGCTATTTAATTGCATAACAACATCTAGTTCACCCACATCTATTCCTAATTCCATAGTAGAAGTGCAACATAAGCACATTTCACTTGGAGCATTTTTTAATTTATCCTCTGATATTTCTCTTAAGTTCTTACTAATAGAAGAATGGTGAACCTTTGCATTTATGCCTAAGTTCTTTAGGATTCTAGACACCATTTCACTATTGGTTCTACTGTTACAGAAAAATAATGCCTTTTTGTCTCTTAACTCAGGTATGAGACAACTAACAGTATCTTCACTAAACTCATCAAAGTATCTAATAAATATTTTAGATTTATTTCCTTTGCTTTCTGACTTAATAACAGATTTCCTTCTTTTACTAGACCCAGATATCCAATCTAAAATATCCTCTGGATTACCTACTGTGGCAGATAAACCTATCCTTTGAATATCATACTTTGAATATGTCTGTATCCTTTCTATGATACTCACAAGTTGAGCCCCTCTATAGTTTTCTGCAAAATAATGTACTTCGTCTATTACTATGAATCTTATATTTGAAAATAATTCCTCTGAGTCATATGAATCTGACATTAGTATGACCTCTAGTGATTCTGGAGTAGTGGCTATAATATGTTTTGGTTCTATTTTAAATTTTCTCTTATTGCTATAATCAACTTCTCCATGCCATTTAAATGCATCTATGTTTGCGATCTTCCCCAGTTTTTTTAATCTGAATTCTTGATTATTAAGCAATGCCCTGATTGGCGATATATAGATAACAGAAATAGGCTTCAATTTTTCTTTATATATCTCAGATATAATTGGCAAAAATGCGGCTTCTGTCTTTCCTCCTGCAGTTTGTGCTATTAAGATACAATTATCTCCATTTAAAAGACGTGGAATAGTCTCTTCTTGTATAGGTGTTAAATTATTCCACTTCAAAATATCTTTAATTCCATTTTGAATTTTATTATCCAATAAGAAATAACTAGATTCCATCATAGTTCCATCTCCATAGCAATTTCTCTACCATGCATTTTAATTTGCTTATTAACTTCCTCTACCTGTTCTTCAGAAATATTTAAAAGGGATTTTATTTTACTCATAGGTTCTTTTTGGGCTGCTTCCAAGACAAATATGAAATTTCGTAAAAAGGTCCTTGGTAATATACTTACTTCCTTTCCAAAGGCATTGGTAAATCTTTGGACATATTCTCTAATAAATTCATCTGATATTTTACTTTGAGGATTCCAGCCATGGACAGTTCCGTGGATGTGTCTTACCTTTTTAGAAACTTCTATTAACTGGCTTGAATCAAATCTTGATAATTTAATAAGAGGTTGTTCTAATATTCGAATATCTCCTAATTTAATTGGCTCTATTCTGGTATATAAAGCATCATGCTCCTTTATGCCTTTTTCTTCGTCTTCTATTAATTCCTCCGTACCAGTAAATAGAAGATAGCAACCGGGTAGGTTATCTTTACTTACCATATCTATAAGTAATCTTAAATTTTCATAAGCCTGATACCTTATATCTTTTCTCTCTTTTCTTACAGTCTCAACTTCATCTATTATTACTAGCAAACCTGCATAACCAGATTTTTCTATGATATATAGTAATGTTTTAAGAAATTCAAATACATTTCCCTTATCTACTGATCCTTTAACCCCTATACTCCTCTTTATGTCGGCAGGTATATTAGTATCACCAGCAAACCAAGCAAGAGACTTTTGTGCCAATGTATTATCACCACTTAATAGCCCTGTACAAAATGATATAACTGCATTTACAATAGAAATATTAGTTGTATTTGCTTTAGCAAGTTCTAATGATATCTTATCTTTAAGCCTTGCTATAAGTTTTTCTTCATCCTCTTCATTATCATCAGGATCTAAGTTATATTTACTTATAATCTCAGATTTTTCTTTTTCAATCCAACTTTCGATTATAATTCTAAAAGCAGAGAACTCCCTAAATTCATTAGTTCTCATACCAACCATTATTTTATTGTATATTGTTTCAAAATTATGGAGTTGAGTATTCTTAGATATTACTATTTCTGAAATAACAAAATTATCCTTCAGTGCTTCCTCTTTTAAGACTTCGCATAAAAAAGATTTACCACTTCCATATGGCCCATATATCATTTTGAATCCTGAATGTGAATCCCCATTTGACTTGAATTTTATATATTCCAAATCTTCTAGTATTGCATCTCTCTCTTCTTCATGACCACACATAATATATTTGGCACCTTCATATGCTGGAACACTTCCATTGTGTAAAGCCCTTAAAATTTGTTGTCCTTCGTTTATATTCATCCTTTGAACTCCCCCCTATTTCAGATAGTACTCATATGTTGACATACCAACAACCTTAAACCCTATCCAATTATATCCTTCATTATTAAGTTTTGAGATGAAATCTTGCATAAATGCCATTACTGATTGAGATATAAACCTAATACCATCCTCATTACATATTTCTTGTATCTCAGAATCTGTATAAGAAGATGCTCTTAAGAATAACTCTAGTATTCTTTTCTCTTTCTTACTTAAACTATTATTTTCAATATAGTTTTCTATTTGTTCTTTAACTGATTTAGGAATTTCATTTGTCTTATTTTTGGCAAAATCTGTATTTAAGCCAACATCCTCTAAACTAATTTGTTCTACTACTTCAGGAGTATATTTTTTTATTACTTTTTCATCATTTTTCTCTATAACTATTACAGGTACTAGTAATTCTTGAAGCGATATTCCTCCATGGTGAAATTTAGTTCCTCCACTAACTGGAAACACATTTATTCCCCTTGGGAAATTGAAATATAAATCTCCATCATAATTTGAGGAGTAGGCACTCTTAGTTATATAGTTTCCCTCTACCTTTTTTCTTGAAATAGTATATCTTCGTTTCTTTACAACATTATCCATATCCTTTGAAATATCTACCTTCATCCATTCCTCTAGCCCAGAAGTTAATATGAAGCCATGATCAGCAACAACAACTATTTTTTCAATATCAATATCTATCAATTTCTTTATTGCACTTTGTATCTTATTGAGCAGTCCGGGAAAAATCTGTATGCTGCTATCTTCAATGTGACCAGCCTCATCGATTTCATTTGAAAAAATTAATATTCTATTTTTTTCTTCAAATTCATTCTTTAAACTATTTATTGGAATATCTACAATTTCAGTTAAGTTTTTAACTACTCCATCACCATCAGATATTTCCAAGAAAAATTTAACACGTTCCGATTTATTATTTAATGGATAATTAAGGTTTCCATCTGTTATTTTTATTAAATCATTCTCTTCGTTTAATATGAGTTTTGTATTACCGTTAGGTAACAAACTAGCCATTCCAAATTCCGTAACCGTTGGTATAGAGGCAATAATTGGTGTGATTGTTTTATATTTAATTTCATCAAGCATTGAGAATATTTCTTTTCCCATTTCATATCTTAAAGCATCTACTATTACTACTGCTGTCTTCTTATCAGAGTTTGATACATATTTGGACCAAAAATCTAATTGTATATCTGTCTTAAATTCATAATCGTGTTTACTCTCAATAATATTTGATATCTCTTCATTTAAGGGTTTAAGATATTGGTAATAATATCTCTTATCCACAAAGTTTAGAAGTTGCGATATAAAATCATCAATCACAGTGTAATCTTCTTGGACTTTTCTATACAGTAGGTCTATCTTCCACCAATTATTCATTTCATAAAGAGAAATTATATTATCAAAGTTATTATCTATTGCTTTGAACTCTTCTTCAAATAGGTAAATCATGTTTATTAACTGAAATATATTATTAAGGATGTTCCATTTGTTAAATATCTTTGATTTAGAAAAATAGTATCTTCTTCTAATATCTACAAATACATTTAGATCTTTTAATTGGCTCCTTAGTGATTCTATATCTATACCAGTTTCAATTTCGCTATACTGATAATTTCTTTGCTCTTCCTTTACATATAAACCGTTCAAATATCCTAATAAGTCTTCTTTTATTAAATGTGGATCCTGAACCCCTTTAAATATCTGAATCTCTAATTTTTTATATAAAATTTCCTCTATACCATATAGATATTCAATAGCAAATAACTCGTCTACTTCCATTTCATTAAGTACATTTATCATGTATTTTTCTGAAACCTTTTTAGAGTACTCAACAAACTTTTCTCTATAAATTTCATGATTAGCCCAAGTTTCAAGAAGTTGAACACAATTCATTATTTTATTAATATTTGATAATCTAATTCCAAAAGGTCTTATATCTTTATTTCTGCTTTTCTGTATCAACTCACTTTGAAACAAACTATCTACGATGTATTCAACAACTTTATCCTTTGACTCAAAATTAGATACATTAATACCATATTCTAAAGAGAGGAATTCAAAAAATTTATCTTTAATCCTTGCTTCTTCAAGTATAGATTCATACTTATCTGTTTCGCAAATATATTTAAGTATTGTATATTCTTTACTAATATCAACATACCCAAATCCATTAGTTAAGACAATATCATCAAGTGTTTCTTGATTAAGGCTTCTAATAACACTCTCAGGTATAATATCCCATAATCTTTTCAATATGTTTAGGCGTTCTTCCAGTGTTGATATGTCAAATTGACCAAAATCTATCCTGTAATTTCTTTCTAAGATATCTTTTACTGATGCAATATATGTGTCTCCAAAATATTCAAACTCAGTTAAAAAACCTTGCTTATTTACTACGTTAGAATATATAAGCCACTTTTTTGTAAGTTCACTATCAGCCAATAGTATTTTGTAGCGGAGTTCAATAAAACTGCCTTCATAGGCAATTTTATTGACTTCTTGTTCATCAAATAAATTAAACTCTTGTAAGAATTCATTCTGGTAATCATACCATATAACAATATTAGAGTTCTTAAATTTTTCTCTTATCTCTGCTTGAACCAATTTATAAAATGGTGTTTTCATTACTTTCCTACCTCTTCATAGTAGTTATCTCTTTCCCTCTTAGTTGCTACAGGGGCTGATAGTATAGGTTCTATAGGTATAATATTATACAAGACACCTTTATTTATTACAGGCCTATACGGTAATATTTCTATTATTTTTGCATCTAATAAATTTAGGTCTTCGAGTTTTTCTTCTAAATCAATACATCTCTCTTTTAATTCTTTTTCTCTACTCTTATCACCATTAGTTCTTGCTTCAATAAGTTGATTATTATAATATTTTAAGTCATCCTCATACCTTTCAATCATTTGACTTAGATAGATACTTTTAACCTTATATAAGGTATCATTATCTAGTTTATGATAGTACACAAAGCAATTAAAGGTTTTCTTAGGGCTACAAATATGCCAATATATTGGTCGTTTTTCATATCTCTTTATATGTTCTTTATAAAAGTCATTTATTATATATGCCTCAACTGTTTTGCCTAATTTTTTTTCAATAAAATCGATAGTCTGTTCAGAGTCAAAACTTGAAAAGATTTTATCTATAGACTCGTATATCTGAGTTGTTAAATCTTCTGCAAATATTGAATTATTGACTACAAGTATTCCGTCTTCCGCCACATCTATGCCATTAGTAGTATATCGTCCAAATAAACATCCAAAAATATATGATATAATATCTTTCATATCTTCATTAAAATTCAAATTATCATCAATTTCAATATTTTTATTATAATTCCCTGTTTCTTTATGCTTTAGCAAGTTTAATAGTTCCTGCATTATATCATTTTCAGACTCAAACCTTGTATAATCAATTTGTAATGCTTTATAGTAATTGTAATTATCATATATTTTCTTATTTTCTTGATAACAAACTTTCTCTCTTTCCTTCTCACTTAACTCATATAAGTCGAAAACATATTTATCTACATCTATAATTATTCTATTTTCAAGATCATCCATGAGGTTAATGATATCTTGTTTTATTATTAATAAATCTTCTAATGATTTTGTTTTTACACAATTTCCAATGCTAATTTCTAACAATTTATTAAAATTTAAACTGCATTCTAAATGTTGATGTTTAAACTTAGATAATTCATATCCTACTTTTGCTAACCTTTTAACTTCATTTTTAATAACCTCAGTTGGATCTATATAAGGTAATTTATTTACATCAGTTGGAGTAAATGCAAGAGTTGAATTCAATATATTTAGTAAATATGAAACCATACTGGATAATAGGAAACCACATAAATAATAACTATCTTCCTTACTACAAAATATAGATGGTCCATTTGCATCAAAAACTGCATTCTCTGGAATGATTCTTACACTAAATCCACTTGATGAAAGTAGAGTATATGTTACCCCATCTTTAAAATACAAATCCTTGTTTCTATGAGATTTGTTTGATTCATAGAATTCTAAAGCGTCATTACTCCAATCGATTACGTATTCAAACGGTCCAAAAAATCTTGAGAATAGCCCTCCTTTATTGTACGTTTTCCAACTATCCCCTAATTTATCTTGATCAACTTCCCAAAAAAATCTCAAAAATTTATCGTTTGCTCCAATCCTCATCCCAGACTTAACTTTATATTTGTGACTAATTTCTTTGTTTTTCTCAAAAATACTATATATTTCATCACTTAACCAATAAACAAAAGGTTTCCCTTGTATTAAAGAAAACTTCTTTTGAGGAATTATATACTCATATTTTTTTCGTTCATTATCCCTTAATAATGTTTCCATCTTTTCTTTAGAGGTCTTTTTATCAAATAATCTAATAAAATGCGACTTTTTATTTTCAGCATTAGATTTTTCTATTACAAACATAACCGTATTAACTTTTTCTCCTGAAATCTCATCAAATGCCCTAGTTCCTAAATGAACTAATTTTTCAATATAATAATTTTCTAAAATAATACTTCTTACCTTTATATATGATGTAATAAACATGAATGATTGTTGAGTTATCATTCCCAATTTGCCATTAGTACTCAAAAACTCAAGACATCTTCCTATAAACACTGAATATAAGTCTGCACTCCACTCTTTGTAATTTTCTTCTACATATCTTTTTAGTTTTTCTGTCATATTCTTTTTGAATAAGTAAGGTGGATTTGTTACAACAACATCGTATCCAGTTTTTTGCATAAATATATCTACTAGTTTAAGTGATTTTTTTGCTTCATTCGCAAATAATTGTCTAGATATATCATTTGCCTTGATGGCCTCTCTATATATAGTATCTAAACTACCCATTAGTTCTCTTTCTTCTTTAGTAAAATCCCTTTGTTCCTTATATTCAGAGCGAGAAATATGATTTTGTTCGATTAGGGATTCTTGTCCAACAGTTTGCGACCTACTTATTCTTCTTGATTTGCTTCTCTCCCTATCAACAATTAGATCCATTTCTTTTTCAAATAATGGAAATATCTTTTTCTCTGGCCTAATTAAACTACCTCTAAGTCTAACATCTTCAAATTCTTGATAGATAATTTCTATCATTTTTATCATTCTTTCATTATCTTTATGTTTATATTTTAATTCTTCTAATCTGCTACCATTTAATAGAATCGCATCAGCACATACAAGATTCACTAAAAGTTTTCCTTTTGTGTTAATATCATAACCATTTTCTTTTAGATAAGATTTCGTCTTTATAAACAATATCAGACCAGTTAACTGAACCGCTCTTAAGTCTATATCTATACCATATATATTATTTTCAAGAATTTTATAGGGTATCTCTTCTCCTGTATATATCCCTTCTTCTACATACATATTATAAAATAAATCAAAGGCCTTTACTAAAAAATGACCACTACCACAACAGGGATCTAACAATTTAATTTCTTCTACCCTTTTATAGTTGCGTTCACCTCGCTTCATTTCATCCCACAACGTTCCTAATGAATTATCTACAATCCAATCTACAATCCAATCTGGAGTAAATAGTTGTGTAGCAGCAGGAATATCTTCTACTTTAATTTTTTGTTTTTTGTTATAAAGCCTATCAAATACATCATCTTTTTCTTTTTCATTAAAATATTGATAAATCCAACCAATGATTTCATCTTGTCTCCATGATTCCTCATCAATATTGGAGCATAAAAGTTCTATTACTTTCAATAAACTTGTGCTTGATGGAGTTACGAAGGAATATTCATCCTCCGTATTAAACAACATCTTTATCTCCTCACTGATTTCTTCAAACATTATATTTAAGAGATATCCTAATCCTCCATCCATTTCATACTTGCAAAATTCTCTTGCAACTTCATAGAATCTAGAACCAATAAATGATCTATTACCATATTCTCCTCTAGGTACTAAAATTTCATCAATAAGGCCTCTGACCTCCATAACCCTAAGGGCCGCTAAGCGATTAAGATAGGTGTATGATACCTCCTTTATATATTCCATAACGGCTTTGTCTTTCTCAAATCCACCTTTTTCAAGTTTCTCAATTGCCTTTTCTATATTCTTTCTATTATTTTCTTGTTCCTCAGTTAAGTTTCTTAAATCTCTTAAATTAACCCAGACTTTATTTTTATAAATACCATAATTTATTAAAACCTGTTCTATATCTTTTTCTAATATGTCTCTACACTCAAGAATAATAGATTTAACAGTCTTCTTCTGTTCTGCATTCAAAGAACTCCCCCCTATTCAATCATTATGCTATTTCCAGCACTAATCTCTTCCATTAATTGCTTCTCAATTCTTTTCAAATAGTCTTTAACAGATTTTGGACTTCTAAGAAGTATGTTTTTAGGAAAACTATTTGTATTCAAATACTTAATTACTGGTTCTGGGACTTCAACCTCATCCTCTTCCCTTTCTTCCTCAATTTGCTTGTTAAGATACTCATACAATTTATCCATGGCTTTTTCGTTATAAACATCCACTGCATCTATAATAGTTTTCATATCTCTAATAAATGTTCTACAAGTAGGACATGGAATTTCTAATTTGGAAATATTATGAGAACATAATTTATCAGAGAATGTACTTAATATATCTCCTTTTGCTATTTCGCTTTTAAGATTTAAGAAACTCTTATTCTTACTCATTTCTTCTATTTTCTCATTATAAACTTTATATAGAGTTTCATGAGTTTCTATATATTCTTTTACATATGGATCATAGAGTTTATAAAAATCATCTCTAACAGTAGGCCATGAATCTATAAATGATTCACTTTTTAAATCCTTCATTATTTGATCATATATTTTTTCTTTAGTTTCTATATCCTCACCATTACGGTCTAGTTCTATTATCCATACATTGTTTAAGAAATACTTCATTTTCTTATATTCTTTTAAGTTCCCATTATCAATAAAGTTCTTCAACTTCTTATATTTTGATAAGAATATTCCATATTCTGAGGCTTTTTGAACAAAGTTGTTTATTGTTTCACCTTGTGTCTTTGAGTTCAATATAGTTTTGAAAAACTCATCTAACTTGTCTATTGAATCTTTAAAGGCTAAATCGTTACTAGATATTATTTCTCTCATTGCAGAAATATCATTTCTATAATCAATTAATACATTTCTTGTATTGCTATATAACTCAACTAAGGTATCTTCAGATCTTCTGTTAAACATATTCATTAAAATATCCTGACATTTTTGCCTTGTAGATGCGTCAACTACAACCGCTAACTTGAAGACTGCTTTTCTAAAATTAGGCTCATTTTCAAATATATCTCTTACTCCTGATTGATTATAGTCAAGAAAATCTTTGCCTTCGTAGTTAAGTTCTATATTACCATTTTTAAATAGTAAAGCCGTAAAAAGTCGTACTGCTTCTGAGGCCCACCCATATGGTTCATTATCAAATACACTTAATAGATCCTTACCAATACATTGTCCATATTTATTTTTTAAGGTTTTTATTTCATTTAAGACTTCTTTTAATACAGCAGATTCGGCATTTACGTTGGTATCCTGTATTAGATTTAATCCACTTAAGTCAATAGATAGTTGATTTCCTTTAAAAACACTCTGAATATCTTCTTTTGTTATCTTAACCCCTACCGTATCAAATCTATGATAGACTTTTGGTATTGCTAGATTAGCAATATCTTCAAATATGGATTTTAAATCACCTTTATCTGGTGTAGGGAATTCCTTTCCTTGATATATATAGGTACCATCAATAAAAGACTTTTCAATCTTCTCTTTTATATCTTCATATAATTTTATATTCTTTTGTTCTTCTTTCCTTAAAAAGTAACTCTTATCTTCATCTGAACTCCATTTTCTTCTATATTCATCTATTATTTTATTAAAGATCAAATATTGCTGCATATCCTCATCAATTGTGCTATCATACTTTGCATACCAATAAATATTTCTGCTATCTCCTATGCTTTTCATTAAATGCTGCTGTTTTCTTAATTCATCTGAAGATTGCATCACACTATTTAAATTAAGACTTACTAGGCCTCTACTATTCCTTACCTCATCGTCAATGGTTAGTTGTATATCAAATGGTCTAATATTTTTATAATTTATTCTTGTTATAGTGAATATTCCATCGATTACTTCTTTTACTTTTTTATTTATATCTCTAACTCCAATTTCATTTAATCTAGAAATGGCTTCTTGCCTAAAACTCTGCTCCTCAGGCGCTATGAACTTATAATTTCCATGTGCATCTCTTTCTACATATCCATGTCTGTATAATATATCTAAGCCTGATTTAACCTCTTCTAAAATATCAATAAAATCTGCATCTACATTGTTTATTAGCAATTTTGCAATAGTATCTATATCCTTTTGTAATTTATCATCGTTGTCTAATAGATAAAGCACTTTTAAAATCTTTACTAATAGTTCACCATTATTTGGGTCCAGTTGTTTTGCTTCTTTAATACTTATTTGGATTTGATCATCTATAAATTCTTTTGCTTGTTCAAAGAACATATCTAAAGTAACTAATTCACCAATATTCTTCTCTTTCACATTAACATTACTGTCAATAAGTATCCCTTGAGTTGCTTTAATCATACTTCTATTAGTTCCACCTAGTTTCTTGTTAACTCTTGAATTAGAGATAACATTATAGTAAATAGGCTGGATTAGTCTTATATGATAAGGAAGAAAAGGATAAGTATCTATAAAATCTTCCTTATTTAGTTTAGGCATATATTTTTTAAAATCTTTAAACTCTAAGATAGACGATAACTTTCCTTTATTACTTTCATATAATTTATCTATATCTTTTACTACGGCTGATTTTTTCTTTAAAACTCTTTCATTTATAACCTTATCTAAGTTTTCTGGAGTCAAATGTATCCTTACTTCAAATCTATCTATTACTTTATTTACCTCATCTTCAGTCTTTAAGTACTGCTCTGTTATTTGTTCTAATTTGTTTTGTGAAGATACTGCAAACCATAGTTTACCTTTACCTTTTCTAGCAAAAGTACTTTCTATGGCTTGTAAATATCCAATTACCTCTGGATTTGCAGAAATGTATTGACCTATTTCATCTACGATTACAAACAATCTATTATTTTGGCCATTCTGTTTGTCTAGTTCGTCAACATATTTACATAATTCATCTGCCAAAATAGACGCAGAAATACTTTTACTTCTCTTAAGGTCTTCTATATAATCTTTTGCAATTGATTCCGTAGGAATTTGATCCGGTAATACCCTAACTAGTGCTCTTTGAATATAGTTTTGACCTATTCTTGTTGGCCTTATATCTTCCCATTTCCTATTACTCATTTCTTCAATAGTTTGTACAAATTCTTCATACTTTCCTTCATCAGATAATTCTTTTTCCATTTCTGCTACCCAAAGTTTTCCTGTATAAAATCCTCTAGCGCTTAGCCATTGTTTATAAATAGTTTGTTCTATAGGCTCAACTTTTCCTTCTAATTTTGCTGCCTCTTCTAAGATATCAAACATCACTACAGTAGTTTTATATGTTTCCTTTATTTTTTCTATATAGTTTTTTAAAGTATTGGTTTCGTCTCTTCTAATAAAAATATCCGCAGCAGAGCAATCATCAAATTGATGGTTTTCTAGTAGATATCCGAAAATCTTTAAGAAATGTGATTTACCTGAGCCAAACCATCCAGATATCCAATATCCTACCTTGTTCTTATCATTAAGATATTTATCCAAGCACTCCTTAAAATGTTCTCTTAATTGATCTGTAATAACATACTCTTGTAATTCTTGTTTTGCTACATTTACATCGTCTTCTTGTACCTTAATTACTGGATTTATGTATCTTTCTATAGGATCCCTAAATAAATCTTTAATTAACATGCTCTTAACCCCTTTCTATATTATTAAAGCCCTAAGGGCAGTTTCCTTATATTTATTTAATAGTGTAACTGAAAATCTGTCATAACTTCCCGGATAAAAGAATACAACTGGAATTTGAACTCTTCCTTCTAAATAAGATAGTAATCTAATAAAGTTAAAGTATATAGCCGTTGCTCCTACTCTAGTAACCAATATCCTTCCTTTAGGACCTATTTCTTTAGCCTTGGATATTAAGTGAGATCTTACTTTTTCTAATAAAAATTCTCCTAATTCCTCAACCATGTCAATATCCTCTTCTATCTTTTCTAATTCGATAATGCCATCTATGGTCTCGTATTCCTCTATAATATCAAACAAAAGTTGTTCCATATTTATTAATTCTAAATGAAACCCTTCTATTTCCTGTTGCAATTTGTTTATTATATATATAACATCCTTATGCTCCTTTTTTTCATATGGACAAATAACAAAAGGAACTCCTGAATGTCGTACCCAAGCAAGGCTATCATTATTGATTAACTCTATTATCTTAGTGTATTTCTCCATTAACGTAGCCATCTATTATCTCCTTCATAGTTTTATATCTATATATTAGAGTTTTAGGTTCTTCCCTTCCAAAGTCTAAAACTCCATTTCTATATGCTTCTTCAAGTAATATATGAATATCGCTTTCTAACAGCAAAAACAAATATAAATCCTTGCATTTATATACATCTTCTATAGTCCTAATGTTATCTTTATTCATGTATAGAACATAGTAAAAAATTATTGATGGAATAAATGGTTTATTAAACGTAGGTCTTTTTCTACTATCAATAAACCCAAATTCCTTTAAAACTCCCATCATGCCTGAGCGTACATCGTTAATGGTCCTTTCAGACCATTTAGATACATTTTTGTCTTTATCAGCAAGACCTAAAATAAACTCTGTTGTGTCTGCTGAAGATATCCCTAAAAAACCATCAGCATATTTTCCATATACTAGATTCGCTACATATTCGTAGATAATTCTCTCTTCCTTGCATAAATAGTAGTATAGAAGGAGGTTTATAATACTATCTGAATCAATCTTTTTCAAAAAATAGATAAATGAGGTTTCTTTATAGCCATCTAATTGATCATATAGATACCTCTTTCTTAACTCGTAAAATATAGTCTCTGCTCTTCGTTTTGAAGTTTTTAAGATTAAATTATTATCAAGTACCTCTTTTCTTAAAAGTTCTACATCTTTTAATTCTAGATATTTTTTTAATATTACTTTTGTGTCTGGTAAAACTGTACCTACTACCTTAATACTAGATCTGTAATCCTTTGATTCCATTATATAGCCATCCTTCTCTTATAGTATGGGGTTACAACGCTTCCTAGCGTACATAAATCATAAATTGAGATAAATGATTTTATTGCATCTTCAAAATTTACTTTACTTCTATAGAATGTTTCGCTCATGCTTCCTAATTCAATAGTCTTTTTATCATCTAAAGTATGAGTTGGCAGTTTAGGTAGACTAAAAAACTCTCTAGCCCATGGACTCGTAAACTTTTTATCCTTGATATTTTCAATCATATCTAATACTTCTTTCCAACCATCAGAGTTTGAAATTTCCTTTACGAAAGGAGTAAATATTTTGGTCTCAAATTCGTATCCAAAATTAAATAATGTAGTAAATCTTTTTTCTGGGATTTCTCTATTTTCTTTTTCAACAATAATTTTCCTTGCAATATCATAGCGTTGTTTATAGAAAGTATTAGGGAAGAATTTTTCTAAGTTTCTTCGCCCTATTTCACCTAAGATACTAGATTCCCACCATACATTGTTATCTTCTTCTCCTAAACGAATGATGGTCAATCTATAAAAAAGTGTATCTGCTAATATTTCCGCATTAACTTCTGATTTATGTTTCTTTGCCAATTCATGAATTTTATTTCTTATGATTTGCATATAAATTCCTCCAATCTATTATGTATCACTTAAGATTATATACCGTAACACGGAAAAAATAAAGAAATTCCAGCAATATTTTTATTATTGCTGGAATTTTGAATTACATACATTATAGTTTGTCAAATAGATCAAATATTTCATCTGGAATTTCATCTTCTCCATCTTCCTTATTCTTATCTATTGTAATGTTCATTTCACTAAGGACCTCTTGTAATGCTTGCTTAATAGTGCTTTTGTCAAATTTATTTTGATTGTCTTTTTCATAGTAAAGCACAGTTTCTACTATAAATGCTGTCTTATGTTGCACCTGAACTAATATATTATATGCCTGCCTATCCCTATCCCTTCTTAAATCAAAACTAAGATTTATTCTCTTGATACAATCCATACGATCACCTTTTTAATAATTGTTGTCTAGCAAGCATCTCAAATCCCCTTGCATTAGCAAATGTATCTTCAATAATCTCTACATAACCAATTTTGATATCATTGATATATTGCTTTAAGAGAATTGAACCCCCACCGACAAAAATTGTGGGATTAATCCTTAATTCTAGTCCGTGTTCTATAATGTTTGAGATCAACTTATTTGTAAACTGTTGAGTTTCTTCTCTTGCAATCTGGCTAATACCTTCTTCATCGAAAACTGGCTCCTTTCCTAATATAATTTCCTGTATTTGTGATTCAGTTAAATAGTATCCTTTTGCAAGAACTTCTTGAACAATGGCATTAAATAAATGAACTGCTCCAAGTGGTAAGGAAAAACAAGATGAAATGTCAATTATCCCATTCTCCATCTTAAAGCAATCTGTAGTTCCACCACCTACATCGCATACATTGATAAGTTGGACATTTTTATATTCAGAATATCTTGTGAGTAATGCTGAATATGATTGTGGAAAAACAAAACAATTTTTAATATTTATCAGATGCTCTTTCCCTTCATATTCATAAAAAATTTTATCCCTAACAAAATAAGACTTAAATCTTTCCTTTAAATGCCCATAATTTACTATAGGCAGTCCAACTGAAAGTGTAATATCTTTTTCTATAGTTGAAATATATTCTGATCCGTAACTTAATGACTCTGCTATTGCAGCAAGGGTTATAATAAAAAAGTCCTCATCTTTTGTTTTATCCATTTTTACAGGTAGCCTCTCAGTTCCTATGGAATAGTACTTAGATTGATAATTTAGTAATCCCCTCTGAGTAATAGGCTCATCGTTGAGAATAGTAAAACCTGACTTGCATTCAAACCCAGTATTTGTTTTAATGCTGGTATTGCCGTGGTCAATACCAATTATAATGTTATTGCTTTCTTCCATTTGAAAAATCCCCTTTCATTTGTTTTTAGTTCCTAATGGAACCTGATTAATTTTTGATAGAACATTTTAGAACCTAAATAAGTTATCATCCCTTCTTTCTAATTTGAAAATAAAAAGAGGAATCATAATATGGATTAATATCCTTTATGTTCCTCTATCTTTCTTGAGTAATTTATTCATATTTACCTATTCAATAAAACTAGTGCTACTCCTTGTTTATATTAAAATAATCTTCATTCAGTATTTTAGGTTATTGAATTGACACTATTACTATAGATTATTTCCCTAAAAAAGTATGTAGCCGGCTAAAGAGCCGGCTTCATCCTAATATTAAAGGAATTTCACATATGACACTACTTTGATTATAACTACCGTCAGACTTAATTCTGCAAATGATTTGCACCACTCAAACCACTGCAATAAATAATGCTATAACTTATATTATAGTAACACCCCCCTAGTTAATTTGTCTCTAGATTATGCTATCTGTATGGAAAAGAGATTATGGATATTTATATATCTGATCAAATCCATAACCTTTTATCATAAGTGTATAATCCATACTATCTTTCTTAAACAAATCAACTTAAACTCCTGCTTTTTTAGAACTCCAATATCTTATTTGTTTTTTATGCGATTATCCCAAAATACCTGAAATAACTTCAAATATTGCGATATACACTCATTATGATTAAATGTTATGCATATCCATATATTTTCCTATTTAATTCTTTTTTTTTATTTTTTTTGCTATTATGAGTCCTTTAGTAGGTATTTTTTTCGTGACGAAATAAATGAAAAAAATGATTTTAGTAAAATCTTCTATATTATCACGAAAAATTTATACATATCCCATTAAATACTGAATGCTTTTTTACTTTTTATCGAAAATTTAATAATAATATGAAACTGATTATTTGTGAAATTAAACTGATTAATGCTATTTTTAATGAATAAATACTATATTTGCTTCTATTCGCTATCATATCTAATTAATTCATTTTATTTCTATTTTTTTCATTGATTATTCTTTACTTACGAAAAAAATATAATCTTTTTCTTTTTTCGATATAGCACTTTAATTATATCTTTATCTTAATAACCAATAATAATATTTATTATCTATTATTAATTATTGCTAACTGTTCCTAATAGTTATTATTAGTTATTAAATCTTGATAAATGTCTTATAAAGAAGTTAAGCCTTTATTATTTAACTCCTTGATAATCTATTAATAACTGTTATTACTAGTTATTATTGATTGTATATTTTAATAATCATTAACAACCATTATTATTTATTAATAACAGTTATTATCTGTTATTAAATAGAAAAACCACTATGGAACTTTCGATATATCTGCACAAGGCATCACTACAAAGTTCACAGTGGTTCTCTAAATCTATATTAAACAAAAGAAAGGAATGTCAGTAACTACTATATTAATTATATCAAGATCTAAACGAATACGCAGCCCCTCAATTATGATTTTCTAAGTTCATCCAACATTTTAATGTAGGAAATAAGAATAAAACTAAGATTAGCCCTAATGCAAGAAATGCCTTCTTCCCTTCTAATATATCAAATAGTTCTATTACTCCCGCTACTCCACCTACTATCCCTGCTACAAGCATTAGCAATATTAATAATATTTTTATTTTCAATAGAATCCCTCCATTTTTTACTTTAGTATACCATCTTCTAGTTACATTTTCAGGGCCATATGTTAAAACTTGATATCCTAATTCTAAAATGTTATGATGTAACGCATAATACAACAAAGGAGGCGGTTTTCATCCTATGGGATTTCCAATTGATGTTTCAGATATAAAAGATTATATCAATGTTGAAAATTTTACTTTAGATTTGCTCAAATCTAAGGAATATCATTTACGTAAAATGTGCTTCTGTTTGCTAGCATCACTGGAAGATATTGTCTTAGAGTTTGATAGAAATGAGAAGTTATTTTCAGAAGAGCGTATGCTTTGGGTTGAATTTTTACAACTACATTATCAAAAATTAAACTATAGCCGTAATATATTAAAGTCGGTATTAAAAGATGGAATAATAGAACAAAATGATCTTGATTTCATAAACGATTCCATTCAATGGGCTATAGAATTACTAAAAATTATATTAGATGATGACGGAAAAAGAGTTAACTATATCAATATAATCATCTCTGGATGGTTCTACTGCAGTCTTCACTATTATATAAAATCTATTGATGCATATTGTGAAAAGAGGTTCAATTTGGTTCAACCGTATATTGAAAATCGCCGTGCCTTAAAGATTATAGAAGAAGAACGCTTGACAATAGACCAATTACACAAAGAAATTACTGAGCAAAAATTAACTAATGAAGCACAGTTAAATGAGGACACCCACAATAAATTGCTTAATATATGGTTTAGAGCATTAGATTTTCTAGAAACAGAACTTATCCCGGAGTTTACCCCATAAAAAATATCACATTCCGTAATCTTGCTTTAGTCATAGTTGTATAACCCCTCACGTCAAAGATAATAAATGAACCAGTACATCCTTACTAAAACAATTGTATTACTTAACTTGAACGGGTTGAACGACTTTTAAATTGAACCTGATTAAAATTACTGCTATTTCACTTATGTAGTTTTAATACTTATGTAATTTAAAACAATAGATAGTTCATCTCGTTCAAATGTTTAAAATTCGCTATTTATTATCGTTCAGATTTTGTTCGTTTTTCATATTTTCCTTTTAAAAAAGGAGAGTGTTTACTCTCCTCTATCATTATTTATTAATCCGAGCCCTATAAACGCCCTTAACCTTTTTGGTCCCATCTGTTTCCTTTTGAGACTAAGGTTCGTTTCCAATTCTTTATTAAACTTTGTTGAATTTAAAGGTAGTAATCCATTTTCTTGACAAAATTCTCTATATTCCTTATATAGTAAACTCCTATAAACCCACATATTTTCATTTATAATGCACTTTTCATCTACAAATTGAAGAACACTATTAGAACTTGTTTTATACTCATTAATTAATGCCCTTACTTCAGGTGAGTAAGTAAATATAAAATTTTGCTTTATCAAACGTTTTAAACCTTCTAAAGCCCACATAAAGATATAATCATTTTCTTCTGCTAGTTTATATTTTAATTGTGGGTCTTTTTCTCCATCCTTTTTTTGTTGATTAAAAGGAAGTATAATGAGTCTTTCATAAAATGCATCACTTTTATCTCCATAATTAGGCGGCATATTATTTGTAGAAAAAATCATTTTTGCCTTATTTATAAAATCAAATGGTGTTCCATATATATACCTTGCAGATATTGTATCTTCACCAGTCAAAGCCTTAATTAACCCTACATCTTTAATTCCTTGATCAGGAAGATCAGCAAAAATATTAACTAATTTATTAAATAATTGCGCTGTATTATAATCTTTATTGATTGCTTGAAGTTCTACGTGTGAAACATTTTCTTCAGGTATTAAGTTTTCTATAATTCTTAAAAAAGTTGATTTACCTGTATCTTTTTTCCCTAATAAGATAAATAACTTCTTTGCTTCAGTAAAAGATGTTAAGCAATATCCTAAAATCTCCTGTGCAATTTTTCGATTGAGTTCATTTGGAATGGCCTCTTTAATAAATCTCTCAAAGGTTTCTCCTTTAGCATTCGGATTGTAATTTGCATTTAGTTGGATTGTAGTCTTATAATTAGATGTATGTTTATAACATTGATTATCTCTTAAATCATAGAGACAATTTTTTAAATTGATAATATATGGATTATAATTAATTTGATGAGGAAATATCTTAACTTTTCTGTCAGTTTTCCATTGAGCAGCAGCATCTTTAATCCTATACATCGTTGAATACTTACTATCGATCAATTCTTTAACAATTGTTAAATCCTCATCTTCTAAACTTTTACGATATACACCATTTTCATAAATATAAAATTGATTTGCTACATAAATAGCAGGGATATTATCTATTAAGTAATCTGCCAATAATCCAGTATTAATTGTAACTTTCCCATTCTCACTTACTTGAACCCACTCAGGTACTTTATCACCACTTACATTATACTTCCCATTTATTCTTTGTTTATTTTTTATACTTGATTCTCTAAAATAACTACTATCATTAGGATCTGGCAGGCCCATTTCCTTAATTAAATCCTTGTACTCTTCATTTTTACCCATTAACAATACCTCCTTTGTTTTTAAACAAAGGGCTTGCTATGTTAGAATACTATTATTTGTTTTTTCTTTATGCTTTATTAGAATGCTTTCTTGGTATTATGTTACATACTATTGATATTTCATTTTTTGCCCTGTTATAATGATTTATTTATATTTAATATTTGTGATTAGTACTTATCCTTCTTGAATGTTATCAGAAAAATATTTCTCGATTTCTTCTAATTTATTATGTTCTGATAACCATTCAAGGGCTTCTTCTTTAGTTAACAAAACTATTGTTTCTATCCCTGTTCTACCATTCCCATATGACTCACTGTACTTTGACAATGCTCCCCCAATACCGTGAATGAAAAATTGCCCCTTTTTTGATTTATATAATCCTTCATATTCATAACGAAAATCTCTTCTGAAATAACCATTATGGTATTCAGCCACGAATTCAGCAGTTTCAGTGTCATACACTTTCTTATTAATTATTTTTCTCATTAAAAACACTCCTTTCAAAAATACAACACAAATTAATATACATTTATTAATATTTTCATTCATAAAAATCAAAGAAGTAGCCATATTCATAGCAAAAATCTTCGGATGTAGTGTATTCATATGGAGAGTCACTTAAATTTCTTATTTTCTGTAAATTCATTTTTGCTATCTCTTCATCGTAATCAATATCTTTTAAAATGAATCTGTTTTCCTCCATTTATTAACCTCCTTTAAATTCTACTTCTTAAACAAGACTCTACACTTGTCTGCAGCAAAGCAAATATAAAATCCAGTAATCCTGATTCCTTGTGTATCTCATCTAAATATAGTTCTAGCCTTGGACGATTTTGTTCATCATAAAAAACACCCCATAAGTAGCATCCTGCAATTGAAATAAAGTCTTCTCTTACACCCTCTAATGTGTCATAATCTGTTATATTACAAATGATTCTCTTTCTGTTTTCCAAATCATATGCAATTATTTTATTTTCCTCAACTACAAATCTCCACATTAATACTTCATATAAATCTTGGTTTGTGAACTTCTTTCCTAATACTTTAATAATTTTTTCTTCATTCATCCAAGATTGTCCACTTTGAAAATTAAACATCTTAATTTCCTTTTTTACATACTCATAAACCTTGCTAGACATTTAACTCCTCCTTAAATTCTATTTTCTAATATGGGTATTCCATAAGAATTCTTTTGGAATTTGATTACTATAAGCATCTTTTATCTTTTCGAATCCTTCATTTAAGAGCACTTGTTCTTTTTCCTCGTTTATTTTAGATACTTTTCTGAATTCAAATTTCTTAGTTTCAGAGTTGAATCTTCTATAGATCCCATAGAAGAAAGACCTATAATTATTAATCAGTATCTTAAAACCAAGATCTTCTGCTAATTCTTTAATACCAGTTAAATCTGATGCTCTTGCTATGACCCCTGTTTTTTCATTAGCATAGATAATTGCCATTTATTCAACCTCCTTTCCAAACAGTCACAACATTTATATTTTCATATTAGGTTGCACCTCCTTTTAAGAAAACAAAAACAGAGCAAAATACCAGTGTCAAATAACACTGAATACATTTTGCTCTGTTAGAATTCTATAATTATTAATTATTTAATTGTCTGTACCTAATCGATAAAAAAATATTTTGCTTTGTATATTATATATATTACCACAATTTCTTGCTAAGTAACATTACAGTTTAGTTACATATCTTATAAAGTTATTTATCAACCTATTGACAAATAAATCATTAATTATGAAATCTCTAGTTTTTTATGCTTAAATATTAACTCGACATTTTTCATTTGTCAAATATTTATATCAATATTTTTTGAGATATTTGTAAAATCAATGCTTCAATTACTTTCTAACTCCCAATCGCCTTATATAATCATAAACTGTAGTATGTGTTGTCCCCATTAATTTTGCAACCTTTGGCACGCTGTTATACTTTAATAACCGCATTAATTCTTCTCTCCAATAATCCCCATAATCTACAATCCTAGAATACCTGTATCTATCTTCTATTTTCTTATCTGGACCACGTCTTAAATAAGAAAAACCACATTCTGGACAAGTAAAATATCCAATTGGACTTTTAGTTTTATAACTATTCCTAATTTCTACATTCCCAATCACTTCATTTTCATATTGCACACAAACAGGATTTAAACAAGGATATGGTCCTTTACCAAAAGGAAGATACTCTATATTATGGTTAAATAGCACATCTGGAGTTAGACTTAAAAACCTCATAAATAATATATGCTTTAATGGATCTTCTATAGTTGCCTTGTCCCATCCCATCTTAAAAAGCCAATTACAATTATTAGTTTTAGTGATTGTATTTTGTGTCATTTGAAGTATATCATCACTCCAAAAGGCTTCAAAATCAGTAATAAGATTTTTCTGGCGTATACCTCCATTAACTGTAGCATACTCTAATATCTTCAACTGATTTAGGTATTGGTTCTTTATGTTTGTTTTAATTTCAGGATTATTCAAAATCCAGTCCATATCCTCTGCAATGAGCAGTAATTTCTCATAAATTTTAGGTTCATACACAATCTCACTTTCAATAATACAGTTTTCCTCCGTTGCTGCAACGTATTTATATTTATTCTCTTCAAATGATACACTACTATCATAAATAGGTGTTTTATGAATGGGACAAATATAAATACTTCTTATCTGGTGAATCCTATGCCAATATAATTCGCCATATCTCTCTAAATTTTCTTCATTACATTTTGGGCAAAATCTTAAGAATTTGTTTTCAGCCAATGGGTTTATAATACTTGTAATCTTATTATATATCTCAACATTTCCATATAACATATACTGTCTTATTATATTCTTATTCTTAAGGCTTAAAAAGGCTGTATAAAACGGAAATAGTGTATGTTCGACTATTAGCCTGTCTGCATCAAAAGGACTGTTTAAGGGCATATTTTGGAGCAAATTAGCCAATAGTGTTGGGAACTCTAGACTACACACTATACGATTTACATTAAATAGATCCCTTGCAGTTTCACTACCATTGAAGTTTGGACTTTTATCGTGATATCTAGCAAAAACACTATATAGTATCTCATCTCGGTATGGTGTAGGAAAAAATGTCATCATACAACTTCAAATCCTTTAATTATTCCGTAATTTTTTAATATCTCATAGGTAGTTAATCCTTTTCCTACATCATTTTGTACTATAACTCTAATATCATCTTCCTTACTTGGACTTACTTTCTTTTGTTTGATTTTTACTGGTTTTTCATCACTCTCTACTACAGATGGTTTAGTAATAGTAGGTATTACAAATTTATCTTTAAGCGACTCCTCATAATTCAAATCAATATTTCCAGTGTATATGTCAGGATATTTTGCCATCTCCCTTACATTCCCTGTACGAAGAGCATTTAACATTGGTTTTACTAACCTTAAACTTTCGTCAGCCACTTGTTTGATTAATTCAGGGGTTATAGTCTCTTTTCCACTTGAAATTGCTTTTGTTTGTGCAAGGGCATAAAGTTTCACTGTTATATCAATTATTCCTTGAGATTGGTCATATAGGGTATCTATCAGTTCGTCTGTCAATGCAGTAGGTTTTTTAGTCCATTGATAGCCCCATATTGCGTTTATAAGTAATTTAAAGTTGATATCATTATCTAACCTTTCAAATACCAAATCTCCTTGTCCTGAGCCCCTCCTAGCCTGTCTAAACTTTCCTTGTAATACCCCCATAGCCTCAGGAGTCCCGATTAACAATACTGGCAATCCTATAGTATTAACTAGGGTAACGAAGAAGTTCAACATTCTATCGGCTCCTCCAGATTTGGATTTACTAAGGTTTTGTATCTCATCAATTACTAAAAGACCTAATGAAATATTTTTGGCTATATTAGACATAGCGACAAGCATATTATCAACCGAAAGTTTACCGCTGCCAAATCTTGAATAGTAGTCAGTTTCTAGTAATTCATCAATCTTACTAAAGAATGATAAGCATAATCCTTTAATGCTTCCATCGTAAGAGCATTCTAGTCTTAAGAAAACTACCTGATATCTTGAAAGTTCTCTATCTTTATATTTGCTATGGACAATAACTTGTGGATACATTGCTAATATCCTATTTACAACAGTGGTTTTCCCCATACCTGAGACTCCTAAAAGTGTGAAAGAGCCTGCAGTGCTACGATAATGGTTTGAAACAAAGGATTTATCTAATATATTCCTTCCTATATATCCCTGTCTTACAACTCTACTAATTCTGCTTTCCAAATCTAAATGTATCATTAATGGCTGAAAAACATCATATAAACGCCCAACAAGATGAGTTCTATATTGACTATCTAACAGTCTTTCATCTTTATCATAGGGGGGAAAACCTGCTAACCTTGATACTATTTCATCAGAAGATGTAATTTCAGGTAATGCTTCTATAAATGGATTACCTTTATATTCTGAAATAATCTGTTCCTTATATTCTGCATTATGTATCAAATCCTGCACGGTCTTTTCCCTCCTTCTGCGCTTTTAACAGTAATTCAACCATATCTTGTTCTGTATCTCCATAGGACTTTTCTTCAACTACTATCTTAGGCTCTTCTGGTCTTATTTCGATAATATTTTGTTTCCTCTCCTGTTGCTTCTCAAAATTACGATTATCTCTAATATTTTGAATACGCCTCTTTTTACTTATACCTTCTTCTACTTCATTTTTAGTATCATCTTTAGCCTGTTCTATTATTTTCTCTATGTCATCTATTAAATTTATCTTATTTTGCAATTCTACTTTCTTTGAGGCTTTAGCCTGCATTTTTTCATATTCTAGTAGATAGGTTATTTCCTCAATAGATTTTTCTTTATATCTTGACTGATGTTCTAATAAAAAACACTTATCGAACGTTCTACCATCTTCGTGCTTAATATAAATATAACTCATATCTCTTGGATCATACGATATGTCAACTTTCCAAGCCCCATTGTTTCTAGCCTTCTCAAACCATCTTTCTTTTACTGAAATTTTAGAACCAAAGAGCATCCCCTTGAATTTTATACCGTGTCCTGTTACTGTTGCTTTGTCATTTGGTAGTAGATTTAATTTCAATAAGTCTTCATCGACTGTTCTTAACCTCCCTGTACGATTAGCAATGCCCCACTCCCAAATTAACTTGGGTATGGGCTCCACTCCGTCTGCAATCATATCTTCACTTCTTGTATAATTTTTTAAATAGTGATGATTGTTATGATACAATACACATTTAATTATAATTTGAGTAAACTGTTTCAAGTCAAGAGTCGCTGAAAGCCTATAATCTTGCTCCCCTCGTTCACGATATTGACTTTTAATTGTACCGGGCATAAGAGGCTTGGTATGTTGATTTAGTGTATCAAAATACCTCTCGATAATTCCTTTCATATCACCTCGATAAGGGCTAGTATTTAATATTTTTATTCCAAAGGCTGTTATTAAAGATTCTATATTTTGTCCTTCTAATTCACCCCGATCTGCTATAATTGCTTCTGGAAGAGTACTACAGTAATTCCACTCATCATTATTAATCTCTATATCGTACTTCCTGCAAAATGACACTTTGTCAGTAGCAGCATTGATTAAGGCGATACTTGCTCCAATCCAACTGGGTCCTTCTAAAGATATATTAATTCCTACCACACAACGTGAAAATACATCCATAACAGTATAAATAACTGGCCTTCCTATAATCCAATTTCGATTATATTGGGACACTAAATACACATCCCCTACAGTTGCATCTATTTGAAATATTGCTCCCGGACCAAATGCTTCTTCAGTAGCAGACCCTGTAAGTCCTCTATGTTGTAACTCATATCGCTTTGCACTTTGTCTAGTTGATACTTCCTTCTTGATATTTCTTTCTTTATTAAACCAGTATCTAAATTGTCTTAATGTAGGAATATCATCATTTACTATTCCATTTTCACTAAAGTATTCTTTAATCATAAGTTCATAAGTCAATGTCAATGTCTTCTGTGATGAATTATAATAAAATCTATTAAGAGCAGCATTGAAAATCCTTATTGTTTCAGGAGTAATAGTAAATGTATTATTGATTACTTTATCGCCTTGTACTTTTCCGCATTTGTAATAGTCAGGAAGTAAGGAGTTTTTATGCATACCTCTCTGCCAAAATCGCTTCAAATATCTCATAATAGTTGCTTCGTGGATATTATCAACATATTCTCTGACAAGTTTCACTCTCTTATCTGCTATGTATATGTCAGGTTCAAATATAACTATTTCTTTAATGGCATCATAAGCCTTATCTCTTATGGCTTTATGTTTAGGTAGAATATCCTCCTCATCTTTTATTATCATATATGGTTCATTTTCTAAAACAAATATTGTGCCCTCATTTAACCCATTTTGAATAAAGGATTCTGAGACTGTAGTAGGCATTGAATTACCGTAAATATCGATTAGATAGATAATATCTTTGTAGTAGTATAGTATTCTTTCATATCTTTTTCCCTGATTTGTTTCAAATAAAATCACACTATTGATTGGAAGCATATCTTGCACCCCAATCAATGATTATTTTCGGATTACTTTTTGTTATATCTATTGATTCATTCATTTCAATAGTTATAAATTTTGATGCTAAAAGATATTTAAATATGTATAGCCCTGTACCATCAGATACATTATTTTCTATATCAAAATCAGAAGTTACTTTCCTTATTGAATAATTACTGTCTCTAAATTTATCAATTAGAATGGTGCAATAATTCTCCAATAATTTTTTAGTTAAACCCCTTTCTTCATAGGTATATAGACTCTGATGTATCCACTCTATATTTTTTACCATTTTTATAGGGATTTCTTTTTGAGTAATTATTCCAAAGTCAATTTGTTTTGCTGTCCAGTATCGCCTTTCTATTTCCAATCTTTCTAACACAGACTTTTTCTCTAACTCACTTGATGATTTTATTGTCCTTGCAACATATTTATGATTTCTTAAAGTAAGTAGAAATGTAGTAGTAAGGATATATGGAGGCTCTTCATTAGTAAAGAAATCTTGTTTAAGGTCTTTATCCTCTTTCACTACCTCTACTAAATCTAAAAGTGGATAATGTTCTCTAATATCTACTACTTCATCATTCCATTCAAACATATAAAAACATCTCGTTTGTATATCTGAAAAGAAATGATGTATTCTATTTGTCTTCCAACCTTTTACACGTGATACTCTGCCTTTTGACGGAAAGTCTTGTATTGAAAGCCAAGGTTTGTAAGAGGCTAACTCACCTGCACCACGATTTTCAGATAAAAACCTTTTATACTTAGCCACTGTCCAAGTAGTATCTCTTTTCGCCATATAAATCTTCCTTTCTTTCATACTTCTTGGATGTGATGTTAACGCAGAACATAAAAGTTTTCAATATATAGTATCTATTAAATTTTAACTAGTTCAATTAATTTTTCTAAATACAAAAGAATACGTATTTCAGAATTTCACTTTATTTTTATGATTTTTATTTTTTCTACTCTGTCCAGTTACACACGAGTTTGCTCACGTAGTGACAAAGTTTGCTCGTCTGGTAAGCGAGTGGTTGCAATGCTTCTCGCCCATAAGTTACTTTGAGTGACAAAGTTTGTTCGTGGGTTGCATTTACTTAAAAAATAGAAAAAAAGAGATAAAAAATGAGAAAATGACAAGCAAGTTTGCTCGTGAGCAGTGAAGAATGACAAAGTTTGCTCGTGGAAAAATAGGAACAATTATATGAGTCGTAAGTGCGATATGCATAGGGGAGGTATTTACTTATATTTTTATATATATTGATTTTACTAGGCTGCGGGGGATTATTGGTTGTTGGATTTCGGGAATGTTTGTGGCGGGGGGATCTACTTCTGCACAAATAAAAGGCGCCAGATTGGTTTCCCAGTCTGACGCTCTGTATCTTTCGTGAACAAACTTTGTAATTTTGAACCGACTCTTTTGTAAGTCGACACCATATTATCTCTTTGAGAATTGTGGAGATCTTCTTGCTTTCTTTAATCCATATTTCTTTCTTTCTTTCATTCTTGGATCTCTTGTTAAGAAACCAGCTTTTTTTAATGATGGTTTCATGTTTTCATCAGCTTTTACAAGAGCTCTAGATATACCATGTCTTATTGCTCCTGCTTGACCTGTAAATCCACCGCCGTGAACATTTACTAATACATCATATTTATCTTTTGTTTCTGTTAAAACTAATGGTTGATTAACTATTACTCTTAATGTTTCTATTGGAAAATAGTTTTCTATATCTCTCTTATTTATTATTACTTTTCCATCTCCAGCTACAAGTCTTACTCTTGCTACTGATTTTTTTCTTCTTCCAGTTCCAAAATACTGTACTTTAGCCATTTTTTATCCTCCCTTCAGCCTACAATTAGTATCTTAATTCTAATACTTCTGGTTTTTGAGCTTCGTGATTGTGTTCTGCTCCTTTATAAACCTTTAATTTCTTTAACATTTTTCTTCCTAAAATTCCAGTTGGAAGCATTCTTCTAACTGCTTCTTCAAATACAAATTCAGGCTTCTTAGCTAGTGCTTCTCTATATGGTATTTCTTTTAATCCACCTGGATATAATGAATGATGTCTTAATAATTTTTGATCTAATTTTTTACCTGTTAATACAACTTTTTCAACATTTATAACTATTACATTATCACCTGTATCAACATGTGGTGTATATGTAGGTTTATGTTTACCTCTTAGTATTGATGCAACTTGACTAGCTACTCTTCCTAATGGCTTATCAGCAGCGTCAACTATATACCATTTTCTTTCAACTTCATGTGGTTTAGCTATATATGATTTCATCATTTTCCCTCCCTAACTATTTTACATAAAGCGTTCTTCTATATAAAGATCCGGGGCTAGTGAATCTATTATACTATACAAACAAAGTTATTATAATACAATCTGCCCGGTGTGTCAATAGTATTAATAAAGTACTTCCTTTAAGCATAACCCAGACGAAGGCACACATGGCCCTGCTTTAGCTCTATCTTTGGACTTTATAATATACTCTACATATTCTGGTTTTATTTTATCTAATCCAACTTCTATTAATGTACCTACTATTATTCTTACCATATTATAAAGAAAACCATCTCCTGTAATTGTAAACCTTATAAAATCACCTTTTTTATTTATTTCAGCTTTAGTTATAGTTCTAACTGAAGTCTTTACACTACTTCCCTTTGTTCTAAAAGCAGAAAAATCATGTGTTCCTATAAAATATCTTGATGCTATTTTCATATTATCTATATTTAGCTTATCCTTAAACTGAAAAATATAATTTCTACCTATAGCTATAGGCTGTGGACTATTTAAAATTGTATATTCATAAGTTTTACCTTTACTACAAAATCTAGAATGAAATTCACTGCTAACTTCTTCTGAACTTAAAACTACTATATCTTTGGGCAAATTATTATTAATCACTTTTTTTAGATTTTTAGGTGGTATTTTAGTATTAGTAAAAAAATTACATACATACCCTTTAGCATGAACTCCTGAATCTGTTCTACTTACTCCTATAATCTCTACTTTTTCTTTAGTTATATCACTTACAACTTTTTCTAAAGTACCTTGCAAAGTAATAAACTTATCATTTTTTTGCTTTTGCCATCCATAATAATTTGTCCCATCATATTCAAGTTTTAACTTTATATTTTTCATTAAGTCCACATCCTACTCCAAATAGATAATATAACTAAAATAAAAGTAAATGTTATTGCTATATAATCTCTTGAAGAAAAAGAAAGTTCTTTCATCCTAGTTCTGCCTTCTCCTCCTCTATAGCATCTCGCTTCCATTGCCATAGCTAGCTCATCAGCTCTTCTAAATGAACTAATAAAAAGTGGAACTAGTAAAGGTATTAAATTTTTAGCTCTTTGTATCAAATTACCAGACTCAAAATCTGCGCCTCTAGCCATTTGAGCCTTCATAATCTTATCGGTTTCATCCATAAGTGTTGGTATAAATCTTAAAGCTATAGTCATCATCATAGCAAGTTCATGAGCTGGAACTCCTATCTTTGTTAATGGATTCAATAGCTTCTCTATGCCATCTGTAAGCTCTATAGGAGATGTTGTTAATGTTAATAATGATGTTCCTATTATTAAAAATATTAATCTTAGAACCATAAATACAGCTAATCTTACTCCTTCTTTATATATAGTAATAAACTTCCACTTAAATAATAATGTATCTCCTGGTGTTAAAAATAAATTCAAAATAGCTGTTATTATTACTAATATAAGTATGGGCTTAAGTCCCTTATATATATATTTAAATTTTATTTTTGAAATTAATATAGCCGCTAATGTAAATAGCACTATAAATATATATCCTTTAAAATTATTAACTAAAAAAAGATCAATTATATATACAAGGGATATAATTATCTTAATTCTTGGATCTAACTTATGCACAAAAGAATCTCCTGGTATGTATTGTCCTATTGTTATATCCTTTATCATTTAATAATTCCCTCACTTTTAAGTGATTTTAATAATTCTTTCTTTGCCTCTTCTATAGTATAGATATCATCTGGTAAATTAAAACCCTTTTTTCTTAATTTTCGTATTAAATATGTAACTTCTGGTGCTGCTAATCCCATACTTTCAAGAGTATCTACCTCTTTAAATACTTCACAAGGCTTCCCTTGTAATACACATTGACCTTTATGCATAACTAATATTTTATCTGCAAACTTAGCAACATCCTCCATGCTATGTGAAACGAGAATTATAGTCATATTATATTCTTTTCTTAATGCTTGAATTTTACTATATATATCATCTCTAGCTTTTGGGTCTAAACCTGCTGTAGGTTCATCTAATATCAATATTTTAGGTTCCATAGCTACTACTCCTGCTATGGCTACTCTTCTTTTTTGTCCTCCACTTAATTCAAAGGGAGATTTATCTTTATACAATTCATAATTCAATCCTACTATATTCATTGCTCTTTTTACTCTATTTAAAACTTCTTGTTCATTTAACCCTAAATTAATAGGTCCAAAAGCAATATCTTTTTCTATGGTTTCTTCAAATAATTGATACTCTGGGTATTGAAATACGAGCCCAACTTTTTTCCTTATGGAACTCAATTTTACCCCTTTATCTGCTATATTTATATTATCTATTATTATCTTTCCTGATTTAGGTTTCAATAATCCATTTATATGCTGTATTAATGTAGACTTACCTGAACCTGTATGCCCGATTAAAGCAACAAATTCTCCATCTTCTATATTTATATTTATATTATCTATTGCCTTTTTTTCAAAGGGTGTTCCTTCCATATATACATGTGTTAAATTTTCTATTTTAATTGACATAATTCATCCACCATTTCATCTATAGTTAATATATCTGATGGTATTTCCACATTGTGTTGTCTCAAATAATAGGCTATCTCTGTCATCTGAGGTACATCTAACCCTATTTTTTTCATCATTTCTACTTCTTTAAATATTTCCTTAGGTGTTCCTTCTTTTATTACTTTAGCAGAATCCATTACTATAACTCTATCAGCTTCTACTGCTTCTTCCATAAAATGAGTTATAAGCACTATTGTTATACCATATTTTTTATTTACTTCCTTAATAGTATTAATTACTTCTAGTCTTCCTGAAGGATCTAACATAGCTGTAGGTTCATCAAATATAATACACTCAGGCCTCATAGCTAATACCCCAGCAATAGCTACTCTTTGTTTTTGTCCCCCAGATAATAAATGTGGTGCATGTTTTCTATAATCATACATATTTACTTTCTTCAGTGATTCATCTACTCTACACCTTATTTCTTCTTGAGGAATACCTAAATTCTCTGGTCCAAATGCTACATCCTCTTCTACTATAGTAGCTACAATCTGATTATCTGGGTTTTGGAAAACCATTCCAGCCTTATTTCTTATGTCCCATGTATTTTCTAAATTCCCAGTATCCAAATTGTCAACATATACTTTACCTTCTGAAGGTATTAAAAGAGAATTCATATGCTTAGCTATAGTCGACTTTCCCGATCCATTTCTTCCTAAAATAACTACAAAATCACCCTTTTTTATAGTCAAATTAACATTATCTAATGCAATTTTTTGAGTATTTTCATCTTCTTTATTAGATTCATACTTATATGTAACATTATTACATTTAATCATCTCATTCATACCAAACACCTCAAATATGAAGCTATAAACTAAAGTTTATATTATAGCAAAATGGGGACTAAGCCAATTTTATACTTAATCCCCAAATAATTATACTAACTCTAGTATAACCACTTCAGCTCCGTCGCCTCTTCTTGGGCCAACTTTATATATTCTTGTGTATCCACCATTTCTTTCAGCATACTTAGGAGCTATTTCATCAAATAGTCTTTGTACTACTGCTTCTTCTGTTACAAAAGAAAGTACTTGTCTTCTTGCATGAAGATCTCCTCTCTTTGCAAGGGTTATCATTTTTTCAGCAATACTTCTAGTTTCTTTAGCTCTAGTTTCTGTAGTTTCTATTTTCCCATGCTTTAAAAAACTAGTAACAAGATTTCTAAGCATTGCTTTACGTTGATCAGTTGGACGACCTAATTTACGATATCCTGCCATCTCTCCTATACCTCCTTACCTTAAACTGCCTATATTAACTTTACTAATCTTCACTTTTTTTCAAACCTAATCCTAAAGCGTCTAATTTTTGTTCTACTTCTTCTAAGGATTTTTTACCAAGGTTTCTGACTTTCATCATATCATCCATGCTTCTTTCGCATAGTTCTTGAACTGTATTTATTCCAGCTCTCTTTAAACAGTTATAACTTCTTACTGAAAGATCTAGTTCTTCAATTGTCATTTCTAGAACTTTTTCTTTCTTATCTTCTTCTTTTTCAACCATGATTTCCATATCATCTGCATGGTCAGTTAAAGTCATAAATAACTTAAAGTGCTCTATAAGAATTTTAGCTGATAAACTTACAGCTTCTTCTGGTCTTATAGTACCATTAGTCCAAACTTCTATAGTCAATTTATCATAATCTGTTATTTGACCAACTCTAGTATTTTCAATAGAGAAATTAACTCTTTTAACAGGCGTATAAATTGAATCTACTGCTATGCTTCCTATTGGCATATCCTTGGTTTTATTTTTATTTTGAGTTACATAGCCCCTACCACGATTAACGTTGATTTCCATATATATTTTACCATTTTCGTCAAGGGTTGCTATATGTAAATCTTTGTTTATTACTTCAACATCTCCATCTGTTTTGATATCAGCTGCTGTAACTTCTTTAGGACCCACTTCATCTATATATATAGTTTTTGGACCCTCTCCATTCATAGTAAGTGCTAAAGATTTGATGTTAAGAATTAATTCTGTAACATCCTCTTTTACACCTTGCACTGTTGAAAATTCATGAAGAACATTATCAATTTTTATATGGTCTGCAGCAACCCCAGGTAATGATGATAAAAGAATTCTTCTTAAAGCATTACCAAGAGTTGTTCCATAACCTCTTTCTAGTGGTTCAATGACAAATTTACCATAAGAACCATCTTCAGTATTTTCAACACATTCTATTTTTGGCTTTTCTATTTCTAACATTCTTAACCCTCCTCATTTATTAATATTTATATTCTTTGAGGGCAACTGATCTAAATAAATTTATTTATTATTTACTGTATAACTCAACGATTAATGTTTCATTAACAGGTACATCTATATCTTCTCTTACTGGTTCTCTTTCTATTTTTCCTTCAAAACTTTCTATATTTCCTGATAACCATGCTGGTAATGTTCTTGGATTTTCTGCAAAAGTTTTGAATTTTTCAGTAGCTTTGCTCTTATCGCATACTGTTATAACATCATTAACTTTAACTTGGTATGATGCTATATCAACCTTTTTGCCATTTACTAAGAAATGTCCATGAGTAACTAATTGTCTAGCTTCTGTTCTTGAGTTACCATATCCTAGTCTATATACTACATTGTCTAATCTCATTTCTAAAAGTCTTAACAAGTTTTCACCTGTTATTCCTCTTCTTCTATCAGCTTCTTTATAGTATCCTCTAAATTGACGTTCTAAGATACCATAAATTCTTTTAGCTTTTTGTTTTTCTCTTAATTGTAATCCATAGTTAGATACTTTTTTTCTAGTTTGACCGTGTTGTCCTGGTGCGTATCCTCTTCTAGCGAACGCGCACTTATCTGTATAACATCTATCTCCCTTAAGAAATAGTTTTAATCCTTCTCTTCTGCAAAGTCTGCAAGTTGCTCCAGTATATCTAGCCATTAAATTTTACACCTCCTATTACTATATTATATTACTATACTCTTCTTCTCTTTGGTGGTCTACAACCATTATGTGGTATTGGAGTTACATCTTTTATTAAAGTAACTTCTAGACCTGCTGCTTGTAATGATCTTATAGCAGCTTCTCTTCCTGAGCCCGGTCCTTTTACGTAAACTTCTATGCTCTTTAAGCCATGCTCCATAGCTGCTTTAGCTGCAGTTTCTGCAGCCATTTGTGCTGCAAATGGTGTGCTTTTTCTTGAACCTCTAAAACCTAATCCACCTGCACTTGCCCAAGATAAAGTATTACCAACTTTGTCGGTAATTGTAACTATTGAATTGTTGAAAGTTGATTTTATATGTGCACAACCATGTTCAACATTCTTTCTTTCTTTTCTTCTTCTGCTTCTCTTACCTTTCATTCCTGCTGCCATGCTGTTCCCTCCTTACCTTATTTTTTCTTCTTTCCACCTATAGCTCTCTTTGGACCTTTTCTTGTTCTAGCGTTAGTCTTAGTCTTTTGACCTCTAACTGGAAGATTTCTTCTATGTCTTATTCCTCTGTAAGATCCAATTTCAATTAATCTCTTTATGTTAAGTTTTACTTCTCTTCTTAAGTCACCTTCAACTTTTACATTTTTATTAACGTAATCTCTGATTGCATTAACTTCTTCTTCTGATAGGTCTTTAACTCTTGTATCTGGATTTACTCCAGTAGCTTTTAATATTTGTTGAGAAGTTGGTAAGCCAATTCCATATATATATGTTAGACCGATTTCTACTCTTTTTTCCTTTGGTAGGTCTATACCTGAAATTCTTGCCATTAAAGTTTACACCTCCTGAATTCCTACTTACTAATTTTTATTTATATTAAAAGTTTTAGGCCAATGATATATTTTTAATATCATAGTCAGCCGCTCCTAAAACCGTTTATTAGCCTTGTTTTTGTTTGTGTTTAGGATTTTCACAAATAACCATTATTCTACCTTTTCTTCTTATAACCTTGCATTTTTCGCATATAGGTTTAACTGATGGTCTTACTTTCATCAATAACCCCTCCTTATTATTTGGCTCTCCAGGTTATTCTTCCTCTGGTTAAATCGTATGGAGAAAGTTCTACAGTTACTTTATCACCTGGTAAAATTCTTATAAAATTCATTCTTAATTTTCCTGATATATGTGCAATTATTTTATGACCGCTTTCTAATTCTACTTCAAACATAGCATTAGGTAGAGATTCTAAAACAGTACCTTGCATTTCAATTACATCATCTTTTGACATAAGGCATTCAAACCTCCTTATTAACTTGATGAGACTGTATAAATCTTTTTATTACAGAATTTTTAATGTTGTTACCTGTTGCCTTTAGATTTATTATATCTTCACAAATAATATTGGTAAATATCAAATGTTTAATTTTCTTCTTTTTGGGTTTATCTAAAGTATGAATATCTCCATCACAAATATATACATAATTTTCATCTAGTATATCTATTATGATGAAACTATTATCTTTATCCCTACCGGCTTTAGATAAAACTAATCTACCAATCTGGCATTCTTTATCCAATATTATTCACCTCTATTAAATTAAAGTGGTTATTTTAGGTCCTTCGTTTAATATAGCCACAGTATTCTCGTAATGGGCAGATAAACTACCGTCTACAGTAACTACAGTCCACTTATTTGGTTCAACTTTTACATTGAAATCTCCTATATTAACCATAGGCTCAATAGCTAAACACATTCCTTTTGATAATTTAGGCCCCCTGCCTGGTCTACCAAAGTTAGGTACTTCTGGATCTTCATGCATATTCTTTCCTATGCCATGACCTACGTAATCCCTTACAATAGAAAATCCATAACTTTCAACATATTCTTGAATAGCTGCAGATATATCAGTTAATCTATTGCCAACTTTAGCTTTTTCTATACCTTTAAAAAAACTATTTTGGGTAACTTCTATTAGCTTAGCAGCTTCTTTTGATATATTTCCTACTGGAAATGTTCTTGCTGCATCACCCTGATAGCCATTTAAAATAGCTCCACAGTCTATACTAATTATGTCTCCTTCTTTTAGAATTCTATCTTTACTTGGTATTCCATGAACTACTTCATTGTTAACAGATGCACATATAGAAGCTGGGAACCCATAATATCCTTTAAAAGATGGTTTGGCATTTCTGCCTAATATAATCTCTTCTGCAATTCTATCTAATTCTCCAGTACTTATTCCTGGTTTTACATGCTTTTCTAAAGTTTCTAAGGCTTCAGCAACAACTTTTCCTGCTTTTATCATATATTCTATTTCAGAATCAGTTTTAATTATTATCATTATTTATATCTCCCTAAGATATTTGAAATATTTTCAAACACCTTATCAATTGCTTCAGTCCCATCAACTTCTGAGATTATACCATTGTCTTTATAATAATTTATAAGCGGATAAGTTTGTTTGCTGTAAACTTCTAATCTTTCTTTCACTGTTGCTTCTGTATCATCTTTTCTTTGAATTAATTCATTATCACATATATCACATTTTCCTTCTACTTTAGGAGGATTAAATCTTATGTGATAACTTGCACCACAAGATGTGCAAACTCTTCTACCAGTCATTCTTTCCAAGATAAATCCTTCAGGCACTTTAATTAATAGTGCCACATCTAAATCATTATTGATGCCCTTTAAAAATTCATCTAGAGCTTCTGCTTGAGCAACTGTTCTTGGAAAACCATCTAAAAGGAAACCATTATCACAATCATCTTTTGTTAATCTATCTTTAACTATTCCTATAGTTACCTCATCTGGCACTAATTGACCATTATCTATATATCTTTTTGCTTCCATTCCTAGAGGAGTTTTCTCCTTTATGTTTGCTCTAAATATATCACCTGTTGATATATGAGGAATAGAAAATTTTTCACTTATTAATTTTGCTTGAGTTCCTTTACCTGCTCCTGGAGGACCTAACAAAATTACACGCATCCATAATCATCTCCAAAACATTTTTATTTTAAGAAACCTTGATAGTGACGCATAACTAATTGAGATTCCATTTGTCTTATAGTATCCAATGCAAATCCAACCATAATTAACATACTTGTTCCTCCAAAGGATATACCTTGAAACTTACTATATGTTGCCATAATTATTGGAAATATTGCTATAATAGCTGCAAAAGTTCCACCAATTATAGAGCTTTTTGTTATTACTCTTTCTATATATTCTGCTGTAGGTTCTCCTGGTCTTATTCCTGGTATAAATCCAGAGGATTTATGCATATTTTCTGCCATTTCATCAGGCTTAAAAGTAACTACTGTATAAAACCAAGTAAAAAACACTGTTAATACAAAATATAACACAATATAAGCAATACTTTTATCTCTAAAAGGACTATATTTATTTAAAGTAACAAACTTATAAAAAGCTGATTCTGGCCAAAATTGACCAATAGTAATTGGAAACTGCATTACTGATATAGCAAATATAATACCTATAACTGCAGAGGAGTTAACATTTATTGGTATGTGTGTAGATTGACCTTTATAAATTTTATTTCCTACTGCTCTCCCAGCATATTGGACAGGTATTCTTCTTTCAGCTAAGTTCATTATTACAACTAATAAAAATAATGCCAAAGCTATTACTATAAACATTATAACTTCTACAAAATTCACTGTTTCAGCTTTTTGAAGTCCTATTATGCTATATATAGTTGAGGGAAATCTAGATACTATATTAACAAATATTATTAGTGATATTCCGTTACCTATACCCTTTTCTGTTATTTTATCACCGTACCACATTAAAAAAGTTGATGCAGTAGTCAATGTTATTATAATTATGAATAAATTTAACTTTGATCCATCTCTAAGTGCTCCAGCACGAGCTATTATCGCATATGTACTGAATGCTTGAATAACACCTAATATAACTGCACCATACCTAGTATATTGTTGAATTTTTTTTCTTCCCTCTTCTCCCTCTTTTGAAAGACTTTCCAGAGAAGGTAATGCAATTGTAAGTAACTGCATTATAATTGAAGAGTTAATATACGGTACAACACCCATAGCAAATATACTAAATCTACTAAAAGCTCCTCCGGATATTAAATCATAAAATCCAAATAATGATCCGTTTTGTGTGAGGTTAGCCAATTTAGATGTATCAATTCCAGGAACTGGGATATAGTTTCCCATCCTGAAAATTGCTATCATAAATAAAGTAAAAATTAATCTTTTCCTTAAATCGGGAACTTTCCAAGCATTACGTAGGGTTGATAGCATTTATATCACCTCAACTTTTCCTCCTGCTGCTTCTATCTTTTCAATAGCTGATTTAGAGAATTTTGCTGCTTTAACAGTTAATTTCTTTTCTATATTTCCATTTCCTAGAATTTTAACTCCATCTTTAACCTTTTTCACTACTCTTTTTTCAACTAAAAGTTCTGGAGTTACAACTGTTCCATCTTCAAAACAATTTAATCTATCAAGATTTATTGCTGCATATTCTTTAGCAAATATGTTTTTGAAACCTCTTTTTGGAAGTCTTCTATATAATGGCATTTGACCACCTTCAAAGCCTGGTCTTACTCCACCACCGCTTCTAGAGTTTTGTCCTTTTTGACCTTTTCCGCTTGTTTTACCTAATCCAGAACCTGTTCCTCTACCTACTCTTTTTGGTGCTTTATTTGCACCTTCAGCTGCTCTTAATTCGTGAAGTTTCATATAATTACACCTCCTCTTACTATGCTTCTTCTACTTTTAATAAGTAACTTACCTTTTTTATCATTCCACTTATTTGAGGAGTTTCCTCATGTTCAACTATGTTACCAATCTTTTTTAGTCCAAGAGCATTAACAGTAGCTATATGATCCTTTTTTCTACCTATTAAGCTCTTAACTAATGTTATTTTAACCTTAGCCACGGCCAGTTACCTCCTAACCTAAAATCTCTTCTACGGTCTTACCTCTAAGTTTAGCTATATCTTCTACTGTTCTTAATCTTGATAATCCGTCTATTGTAGCATTAACCATGTTTCTTGGATTATTAGAACCTTTTGATTTAGCTCTAACGTCTTTTAATCCAGCAAGTTCAAGTACGGCTCTAACAGGTCCACCTGCTATAACTCCTGTACCTTCTTTAGCTGTCATTATAAGAACTTCTCCCTTACCGAATTTTCCGATTATATCGTGTGGTACAGTAGTTCCTACTGTTTTAACTTCAACTATGTTCTTTTTAGCATCTTCTATTGCTTTTCTTATTGCTTCAGGTATTTCTATAGATTTTCCTGTACCAACACCAACGTGTCCTGCTTCATCTCCAACAACAACTAATACGCTAAATCTAAAGTTTCTACCACCTTTAACAACCTTAGCAACTCTGTTTATATGAACAACTTTTTCTTTTAAATTTAAAGTGCTAGGATCAATTCTCATTTATTTCCCTCCTTTTTTTAAAAATCAAGACCTGCTTCTCTTGCACCTTCTGCAAGTTCTTTAACTCTTCCGTGATATACAAATCCGCCTCTATCAAATACCACTTTGTTTAAGCCTTTTTCTAACGCTTTTTCAGCTATCATTTTTCCAACTAATTTAGCGCCTTCTTTATTGCTACCTACACCATTGAATCCTTTTTCTGTACTTGATGCAGCAACTAATGTTTTTCCTTCTATATCATCTATTAATTGAGCATATATATGTTTTTCACTTCTATATACTGATAGTCTTGGACGTTCAGCTGTTCCAAAAATCTTTTTACGAACTCTCATGTGACGTCTTGTTCTTGATTTAGATCTATCATTTTTCTTAAACATAGGTTTCACTCCTTTCTGTTATTTCTTACCAGTCTTACCTTCCTTACGTCTTATAACTTCATTTTCATATTTAATTCCTTTTCCTTTGTAAGGTTCAGGTTTTCTCCATTTTCTTATGTCTGCTGCTACAGCACCTACTAATTCTTTATCTATACCTTTAACTTTTACCTTAGTTCCACCTTCAACTTCAAAATTTATTCCTGGAACTGCTTCCATTTCAACTGGATGTGAGAATCCAAGGTTAAGTACTAATTTCTTTCCTTGTAATTGTGCTCTATAACCAACACCTACTAATTCTAATGTTTTAACGTATCCTTCATTAACTCCTATTACCATGTTGTTTATTAACGCTCTTGTTAATCCATGAAGAGCTCTTACTTCTTTATGATCATTGTCTCTAGTTACAACTACTGAATTATCTTCTACAGCTATGTTTATTTTTTTATCCATAGCTTTTACTAACTCTCCCTTTGGTCCTTTTACAGTAACAACGTTATCTGGTGTTACCGTAACAGTTACTCCATTAGGGATAGCTATTGGAAGTTTTCCTACTCTTGACATTTATTGCACCTCCTATTCTCCAATTACCATATGTAGCAAAGTACTTCTCCGCCAACGCCTAATTTTCTTGCTTCTTTATCTGTAACAATTCCTTTAGAAGTAGAAACTATAGCTACTCCTAGACCATTTAAAACTTTAGGAGTTTCATCTTTTCTACAATAAACTCTTAGACCTGGTTTTGATATTCTCTTAAGACCAGTTATTATTCTTTCTTTGTTTTGTCCGTATTTCATTGTGATTCTTAGCATATCTACAGAACCATCTCTATATTCTTCTAAATCTCTTATATAACCTTCTGTAAGCATTATATTTGCTATGGCCTTTTTTATGTTAGATGAAGGAACTTCTACTACTTCATGTCTAACTACATTTGCGTTTCTTATACGTGTTAATAAATCTGCTATTGGATCAGACATTACCATTTATTTTGCCTCCTTTCGCTTTTCGAATATTACCAGCTAGCTTTTTTGCATCCAGGGATTTCACCCTTGTAAGCAAGCTCTCTAAAACATATACGACAGATACCGTATTTTTTCAATACTGAATGTGGTCTTCCACAAATTCTGCATCTTGTATAAGCTCTAGTTGAATATTTTGGTTTTTTATTCCACTTTTCTATTAAAGCTTTACGTGCCATAGATTTCCCTCCTTATTAACGAGCAAATGGCATTCCAAGGAATCTTAATAATTCTCTTGCTTCCTCGTCAGTCTTTGCAGTTGTTACAAAAATTATATCCATACCTCTAATTTTATCAATTTTATCATATTCTATTTCTGGGAATATTAATTGTTCTTTTATTCCTATAGCATAGTTTCCTCTTCCATCAAATGATTTGCTTGAAACTCCGCTGAAATCTCTAACTCTAGGTAAAGCTACATTTATTAATTTATCTGCAAATTCATACATTTTTTGCTTTCTTAATGTAACTTTGCATCCTAGTGGCATATTTTCTCTTATTTTAAAGTTAGCTACTGATTTTTTAGCTTTAGTTAATATTGGTTTTTGACCAGTTATTTTAGCTAAATCTTCAACTGCTGCTTCAAGAGCTTTTTGATTCTCTTTAGCTTCACCAACACCCATGTTGATAACTATTTTTTCAAGTTTTGGCACTTCCATTATATTTTTATATCCGAACTTATCCATTAAAGCTGATACTACTTCTTTTTCATACTTTTCTTGTAATCTTGGCATCATCCTTTATACCTCCTTTCAAGAATTAAAATGTTTCTCCGCACTTTTTGCATACTCTTACTTTTGTTCCATCTTCTAGAATTTTATTGCTAATTCTAGTAGCTGATTTGCATTTATTACAATATAACATTACTTTTGAACTAAATATTGGGGCTTCCTTATGTATTATTCCACCCTGCATATTTTCTCTATTTGGTTTTTGATGTTTAGTTACTACATTTACATCTTTAACTACTACCTTACCTTTTTTAGGTAATACAGATAAAACTTCTCCAATTTTGCCTTTATCTTTACCAGATATAACAACAACTGTATCTTTTTTTCTCACATGTATTTTGCTCATTATTTAGCCACCTCCTTGTATTATTATAAAACTTCAGGTGCTAATGATAGTATTTTATTGAACTCTTTATCTCTTAGCTCCCTTGCAACTGGTCCAAAAATACGAGTTCCTTTTGGGTTTTTATCATCCTTTATTATAACTGCTGCATTTTCATCAAATTTTATGTAAGAACCATCTGCTCTTCTTAATCCTTTAACTGATCTTACTATAACAGCCTTTACAACTTCACCTTTTTTAACAACACCGCCTGGTGTTGCACTTTTAACACTAGCAACTATTACATCTCCGATATTTCCCCATTTTCTGTGAGAACCACCTAGAACTCTTATACACATAATTTCCCTTGCTCCGGAATTATCTGCTACCTTTAATCTTGTTTGTTGCTGAATCATGTAAAATACCCTCCTTTCGGCTTTTTGCTACAAACTATTTAGCTTTTTCTATTATTTCAACAAGTCTCCATCTTTTTTGTTTTGATAATGGTCTTGTTTCCATTATTAATACTCTATCATTTATATTAGCTGTATTATTTTCATCATGAGCTTTGAACTTAGTAGTTCTGTTCATGATTTTACCATACAATGGATGACGAACTTTTGTTTCTACTGCAACTACGATTGTCTTATCCATTTTATTTGAAACTACTCTACCGATTCTTGTCTTTCTATTTGCTCTTTCCACAGGATTTACCTCCCTTCAGTTTTACTGTTGATATGCTCTTATCTCTTCTTCTCTTAAGATAGTTTTAATTTGAGCTATTGATTTTTTCACTTCTCTAATTCTCATTGGGTTTTCTAACTGACCTGTAGCTAATTGAAATCTTAAATTAAATAATTCCGCTTTTAGATCATTTAACTTTGATTGTAACTCTTGTGGGCTGCTTTTTCTTAATTCTTGTAATTCTCTAGCCTTCATTTACTTCACCACCCATTTCTTCAAAATCTCTTCTTGTTACAAACTTAGTTTTAACTGGTAGTTTGTGTGAAGCAAGTCTCATAGCTTCTCTTGCAACTGTTTCACTTACACCAGAGATTTCAAATAAAACTCTACCTGGTTTTACAACAGCTACCCAGTATTCTGGTGAACCTTTACCAGAACCCATACGTGTTTCTGCTGGCTTTTCTGTTACAGGCTTATCTGGGAAGATTTTTATCCAAACCTTTCCTCCTCTTTTAACGTATCTGTTTATAGCTATTCTGGCAGCTTCTATTTGGTTGCTTGTAATCCAACCACATTCAGTTGCTTGTATTCCGAAATCACCGTATGCTATGAAGTTACCTCTTGTAGCTTTACCCTTCATTCTGCCACGTTGTACTTTACGACGCTTAACTCTTTTAGGCATTAACATATGTTATTCCTCCTTCCTTATGCGTTAGCTTCTTCCTTTTCATTTATATTCTTTCTAGCTGGAAGAACTTCTCCTTTATATACCCAAACTTTAACACCGATTTTACCATAAGTAGTATCAGCTTCTGCAAATCCATAATCAATATCTGCTCTTAAAGTTTGTAGTGGAATTGTTCCTTCATGATATTGTTCTGTTCTAGCTATTTCTGCTCCAGCAAGTCTTCCTGAACAAGCTGTTTTTATACCTTTAACACCTGTTTTCATTGCTCTTTGAATAGATTGTTTCATAGCTCTTCTAAAAGCTATTCTCTTTTCTAATTGTTGAGCTATATTTTCAGCTATTAATTGAGCATCTGCTTCAGGTTTTTTAACTTCTACTATGTTTATTAAAATATTTTTGTTTGAAACAATTTTTTGAAGTTGATTTTTTAGTGATTCAATTCCTTGACCACCTTTTCCTATAATCATACCTGGTTTAGCAGTATATATATTTAATTTTATTCTTTTTGCCGCTCTTTCAATTTCTATTTTTGATATACCAGCAGCATAAGAATTCTTTTTAACAAAATTTCTTATTTTGTGGTCTTCTACTAGGTTATCAGCAAAATTTTTCTTATCAGCATACCATTTAGCATCCCATTCTTTAATTACGCCGACCCTCAAGCCGTGTGGATGTACTTTTTGACCCATCGAATTCCCTCCTCTTCTTAAACTCTTTCTTTAACAACTAAAGTTAAATGACTTGTTCTCTTTCTTATTCTAAAAGCTCTACCTTGAGCATGTGGTTGATATCTTTTTAATGTTGGTCCTTGACCCACATGTGCTTCTGATATATATAAACTATTAACATCTAAATTTAAATTATTTTCTGCATTTGCAACAGCTGATTTTAAAGCTTTATAAATTACTTCCGCTGCATCCTTTGGAGTATATTTTAATATAGCAAACGCTTCATTAACATCCTTACCTCTTACTAAGTCAAGAACAACCCCAATCTTGCTTGGAGACATTCTTACATATCTAACTATAGCCTTAGCTTCCATTGAACTTTACCTCCTTCCAGCTTATCTTAAACGAGATGATTTTTCTGACTTGTCATCATGTCCTCTGTAAGTTCTAGTAAGAACAAATTCTCCTAACTTATGACCTACCATGTCTTCAGTTATGTAAACAGGAACATGTTTTCTTCCATCATGAACAGCAATAGTATGACCGATCATTTGTGGGAATATTGTTGAACTTCTTGACCAAGTCTTTAAAACTTTCTTTTCTCCATTTTTGTTCATTTCGTTTATTCTTTTTAAAAGTACCTCTTGAATATATGGTCCTTTTTTAACTGATCTACTCACTATATTTGCCTCCCTTCGCGCAATCATATGATTACAAGATTGAAGAGAATATTAATATTCTCTTCAATCTATTTATCATTTCTTCTCTTAACAATAAATCTATCAGAGTATTTCTTATTCTTTCTTGTTTTATATCCAAGTGCTGGTTTACCCCATGGAGTACGTGGACTTGGATGTCCGATAGGAGATCTACCTTCACCACCACCGTGTGGATGGTCATTAGGGTTCATTACAGAACCTCTTACTGTAGGTCTTATTCCCATATGTCTCTTTCTTCCTGCTTTACCTATGTTAACAATTTCGTTTGTTTGATTAGATACAACACCTATAGTTGCTCTACATTCAACTCTTATGTATCTAACTTCTCCACTAGGTAATCTTACTTGAGAATAGTCTCCTTCTTTAGCCATAAGCTGCGCTGAGTTACCTGCTGATCTAACAAGTTGTGCTCCTTTTCCAGGTGATAACTCTATGTTGTGAATAACTGTACCTACTGGGATATTTTTTATTGGTAAACAGTTACCCACTTTTATATCTGATTCTGGACCAGACACTATTGTATCTCCAACCTTTAATCCAACTGGTGCAATTATATATCTTTTTTCTCCATCAGCATATACTACAAGTGCTATAAATGCTGTTCTGTTTGGATCATATTCTATACTAGCAACTTTAGCTGGAATATTATCTTTATTTCTCTTGAAATCTATTATTCTATATTTTCTTTTAGCTCCGCCACCAATATGACGAACTGTTATTTTACCATTTGCGTTTCTTCCACCACTTTTCTTTAATGAAACAAGAAGTGACTTTTCTGGTGTGCTTTTTGTTATTTCTTCAAAAGTACACATAGTCATTTCTCTTCTTGTAGGAGTGGTAGGTCTAAAACCTTTAACAGCCATTTTTTTCCCTCCTTCTTTAGCTTATCTGGCTCTCGCCAATAACGGCTTTATTGTTTATAGTCCTTCGAAGAATTCAATTGTTTTACTATCTTCTGTTAACTTAACAATAGCTTTTTTATAATCTGCTCTTTTTCCTATGTGAACACCAACTCTTTTAGTTTTTCCCATAGTTCTAGCTGTTTTAACATCTTCAACTTTAACGTCAAATATTGTTTCAATAGCATTTTTAATTTGAGATTTATTAGCATGTATATCTACTATAAAGGTGTACTTTTTCTCAGCCATTGAAGCCATTGTTTTTTCAGTAATAAGAGGTCTTCTTATTATATCGTAGTTAGTTAGCTTCATTATGCATACACCTCCTCAATTTTGGATACAGCATCCTTAGTTATAACAACTTTATCATATTTTAATACATCATATACATTAATGTTGTTTACTGGAATAACATGTACTCCTTCAATGTTTCTTGCTGATTTATAAACATTTTCTTCAACATTATTTGTTATAATTAAAGTCTTCTTTGCATCAAATGCATTAAGCATTTTAACTACTTCTTTAGTTTTTGGTGCTTCTAATTTTATTTCATCAACAACTACCATTAAATTTTCATTAACTTTTGAAGTTAATGCTGATTTTATAGCAACTTTCTTCATTGATTTAGGAATTGACATTCTGTAGCTTCTTGGCTTTGGTGCAAAAACAACTCCACCATGTATCCATTGTGGTGCTCTTATTGAACCTTGTCTTGCTCTACCTGTTCCCTTTTGTCTCCAAGGCTTGATTCCGCCTCCTGAAACCTCAGCTCTTGTTTTAGCTGATTGAGTTCCTTGTCTTTTATTTGCTAGCAATGCTTTTACTACTTGATGCATAGCATATGTATTTACCTCTACACCAAATACGCTATCTGCTAATTGTAAATCTCCAACTTTTTCTCCGTTTTGGTTAAATAAATCTACTTTAGGCATTCTGCATCCTCCTTTCTACTTAAATTAAGCCTTAACTGTATTTCTTATTTGTACTAAACCTTTATTTGGTCCTGGTACTCCGCCTTTTATTAATATTAGATTTTTTTCAGGTATTATTCTAACAACTTCAAGATTTAAAACTGTTGTTTTAACATTACCCATATGTCCTGGCATTCTTTTGCTCTTAAATGTTCTTGATGGATCTGAAGAACCACCCATTGAACCAACTGCTCTATGGAATTTTGAACCGTGGCTCATTGGACCTCTATGAGCATTCCATCTTTTGATAGTTCCTTGGAATCCCTTACCTTTTGAAACTCCAGATATATCAACTCTATCTCCTGCTTCAAAAATGTCTACTTTGATTTCTTGACCTACTTCTAAATTAGATGAATCTTCTAACTTAAACTCTTTTATATGTCTTTTAACTGCAACACCCGCTTTTGCAAAGTGTCCTTTTATTGGTTTATTTCTTAATTTTTCTCTTATATCACCAAAAGCAACTTGTATTGCTTCATAGCCGTCCTTTTCTACAGTTTTCTTTTGTATAACTGTACATGGACCTGCTTCTATTACAGTAACTGGTATAACCTTACCATTTTCATTAAATATTTGAGTCATACCAAGCTTTTTACCTAATATCGCTTTTTTCATTTCTTTGCACCTCCTCAACATATTAGCGGATCACATTTATCCATGCAATCATAATAGTTAGTAATAGATACCTCTATTACCTAAATTATAGTTTTATTTCTATATCTACTCCAGCTGGTAGATCTAATCTCATTAATGCATCAACAGTTTTTGGTGATGGACTAATTATATCGATTAGTCTTTTATGAGTTCTTATTTCGAACTGTTCTCTAGAGTCTTTGTATTTATGTGGAGCTCTTAAAATAGTAACAACATCTTTTTCTGTTGGTAGAGGTACTGGACCTGCAACCTTAGCTCCTGTTGTTTTAGCAGTTTCTACGATTTTTAAAGCTGATTGATCTAACAAACTGTGATCAAAAGCTTTTAATCTTATTCTTATTTTTTGTTTTGCCATTTAATATTCCCTCCTTTTCTGGTACGTTTCACTTATTACGCACAACAGCGGAAATATTCTGTAAACTGCTCCGGGTGTTGCATATTTTTTATGAACACACCATTAGCATCATGTTTATCAGAATAACCGTCACTAGGTTCTAGACCTTAGTTTGCTTAATCAAGAATTTCCCGTAAGTGCGGCAACCTCTTGAATCATCGCTGTTATTACATTACAACTTCTATAGTATACACTATTTTTTTTATTTTGACAAGTATTTTTAATTTTAAACTTTGAAAAAATGCATTGGCATATTTACATATATTAATTTTATTTTTATAAATAAAAGGAAAGAGCATCCCCTTTCCTTTTAATATCATATCTATATGTTAGCTAACTATATTAAATTTAAAATTATTCAGATATTGTTGTAACAACTCCTGAACCTACTGTTCTTCCACCTTCTCTGATAGCGAATCTTAAGTTTTCGTGCATTGCTACTGGTGTGATTAACTCTACTGACATATCTATGTGGTCTCCAGGCATTACCATTTCTACTCCTTCTGGTAAGTTTATTGTTCCTGTAACATCTGTTGTTCTGAAGTAGAATTGTGGTCTGTATCCGTTAAAGAATGGTGTATGTCTTCCACCTTCTTCTTTCTTTAATACGTATACTTGACCTACGAATTTTTTGTGTGGTGTTACTGAACCTGGTTTTGCTAATACTTGACCTCTTTGGATTTCATCTCTTTGAATTCCTCTTAATAATGCTCCTATGTTATCTCCTGCCATTGCTTCTTCAAGTATTTTTCTGAACATTTCTATTCCTGTACATACTGTCTTTGTAATTTCTTCTTTCATTCCTATTAATTCTACTTCATCTCCAGTATGTAGAACTCCTCTTTCAACTCTTCCTGTTGCAACTGTTCCTCTTCCTGTTATTGTAAATACGTCTTCTACTGGCATTAAGAATGGTTGATCTGTTGCTCTTTCTGGTGTTGGTATATAGCTGTCTATTGCTTCCATTAATTCATCTATGCATTTTGTCTTTTCTGGATTGTCTTGGTTTTCTAATACTTCTAATGCTGATCCTACTACGATTGGAGTATCATCTCCTGGGAATCCATATTCATTTAATAATTCTCTTACTTCCATTTCAACTAATTCTATTAGTTCTGGATCATCTACTTGGTCAGCTTTATTTAAGAATACTACTATATATTGTACTCCAACTCTTGATGCTAGTAGTATATGTTCTCTTGTTTGTGGCATTGGACCATCTGCTGCTGATACAACTAAGATTGCTCCATCCATTTGTGCTGCACCTGTTATCATGTTCTTTACATAGTCAGCGTGTCCTGGACAGTCTACGTGTGCATAGTGTCTATTTGCTGTTTCATACTCTACGTGTGATGTATTTATTGTGATTCCTCTTTCTTTTTCTTCTGGAGCTTTATCTATTTCGTCATATTTTGTTGCTGCTGCTCCTCCTTTTTGTGCTAATACTGTTGTGATTGCTGCTGTTAATGTTGTTTTACCGTGGTCTACGTGACCTATTGTTCCTATGTTTACATGAGGTTTGCTTCTTTCAAATTTTGCTTTTGCCATTTTTGTTTCCTCCTTTTATTTTAATACTATTTTATATTATTTTCTTTCTCCAATTATTTTATCTTGAATGCTCTTTGGAACTTCTTCATAATGATCAAATTGCATTACATAGTTTCCTCTACCTTGAGTTTTAGATCTTAATGTAGTTGCATATCCAAACATTTCTGAAAGTGGTACGAAAGCTCTAATTACTTCTGCACCTGCTCTTGGAGTCATTCCTTCTATTCTTCCTCTTCTTGAGTTGATGTCACCTATTACATCACCCATATATTCTTCTGGTACAACAACTTCAACTTTCATTGAAGGTTCTAATAATACAGGGTCTGCTTTTGCCATAGCATTTTTAAATGCCATAGAACCTGCGATTTTGAAGGCCATTTCTGATGAGTCAACATCATGGTATGATCCGTCAAATAATTTAACTTTAAAGTTAATAACAGGATATCCTGCGATTATACCGCTTTGTGCAGCTTCTTGGATACCATTATCAATTGCTGGAATATATTCTTTTGGTATTGCTCCTCCAACTATTGCATTTTCGAATTCATATTCTCCTTCAGTTGGCATCATTTCAATCCAACAATGTCCGTATTGTCCACGTCCACCTGATTGTCTTACAAACTTACCTTCAGCTTTAACAGGCTTTCTAATAGTTTCTTTGTAAGCAACTTGTGGTTGACCTACATTACATTCAACTTTGAATTCTCTTATAAGTCTATCAACAATTATTTCAAGATGAAGTTCTCCCATACCTGCAATAATTGTTTGACCTGTTTCTTGATTTGTATATGTTCTAAATGTTGGATCTTCTTCTGCAAGTTTTGCTAAAGCTATACCCATTTTTTCTTGACCAGCTTTTGTTTTTGGTTCTATTGATACGTCTATAACTGGTTCTGGGAATTCCATGTTTTCAAGTATGATTGGATTTGCATCATCACAAAGTGTATCTCCTGTAGTTGTATCCTTAAGACCAACTATAGCACCTAAATCTCCAGCTTTTAATTCTTCAACTTCTTCCCTGTGATTAGCGTGCATTTTTACTAGTCTTCCTATTCTTTCTCTCTTACCTTTATTAGAGTTAAATACATATGTACCGCTCTTCATTGTTCCAGAGTAAATTCTAGTAAAAGCTAATTTACCAATAAATGGATCTGTTGCTATTTTAAATGCTAATGCTGCTAATGGAGCTCTATCATCTGCTGGTCTTGTCATTTCTTCACCTGTTGATGGATCTGTTCCCTTAACATCTTCGATATCTAATGGTGAAGGCATAAATTCAACTATAGCATCTAATAATAGTTGAACACCTTTATTTTTATAAGCTGATCCACAAAGAACTGGTACTATTTTATTTGCTAAAACACCTTTTCTTAAAGCTGCTTTAATTTCTTCTACAGAAATTTCTTCACCTTCTAGGTATTTCATCATTAATTCTTCATCTATTTCTGAAACGGCTTCTAATAACATTGTTCTATATTCTTCAGCCATTTCTTTCATATCTTCTGGAATTTCTGTTTCATCCATTACAGTTCCTAAATCATCTTTGTATATAATAGCATCATTTTTTACAAGATCTATAATTCCAGAGAATGAATCCTCTGCTCCTATTGGTAATTGAAGCGGAACTGCATTTGCATGTAATCTATCTCTTAATGTACCTACAGACATTAAAAAGTCTGCTCCTAATTTATCCATTTTATTTATGAATACCATTCTTGGTACTTTGTAATTATCCGCCTGTCTCCATACTGTTTCTGTTTGTGGTTCAACACCACTTTTAGCATCTAGTATTGTTACAGCACCATCTAATACTCTTAAAGATCTTTCAACTTCAACTGTAAAATCTACGTGTCCTGGTGTATCTATTATATTTATTTGATGATCTTTCCAAAAACAAGTTGTTGCTGCAGAAGTAATTGTTATACCTCTTTCTTGTTCTTGTTCCATCCAGTCCATTGTAGCTCCACCCTCATGAGTTTCACCTATTTTATGAGTTTTTCCTGTATAAAATAATATACGCTCTGTTGCTGTAGTTTTTCCTGCATCTATATGGGCCATAATTCCGATATTACGAAATTTTGCCAATGGATATTCTTTTTTCGCCAATTGCTTTTCCTCCCATCGTTTTGAAATTCAAATTTGACAAAACTGTTTTGGCACAGCCAAAACAGTTTTGTATTAGTATCTGTAATGTGCGAAAGCTTTATTTGCTTCTGCCATTTTATGTGTGTCTTCTCTTTTCTTAACAGCTGCTCCAGTATTATTAGATGCGTCTAACAATTCTCCTGCTAATCTTTCTTTCATGCTTCTTTCGCCTCTTTTTCTAGCGGCAAGTAGCATCCATCTAATTCCTAAAGTCTGTCTTCTTTCTGGTCTAACTTCGATTGGAACTTGATATGTAGCTCCACCTATTCTTCTTGCTTTTACTTCAAGTAAAGGCATTATGTTATTCATAGCAGCTTCAAAAACTTCCATTGCATCCTTACCTGATTTTTCTGCCACTATTTCAAAAGCGTCGTAGCATATTTTTTGTGCTACTCCCTTTTTACCATCTAACATTATGCTGTTTATTAATTTTGTAACAACCTTACTGTTATATACTGGATCTGGTAATACATCTCTCTTTGCTATATGTCCTTTTCTTGGCACTTTTCTTCCCTCCTTAACATTAAGTTTAAGTTCATAGGTACTCGACATAATCTAGCCGTAAAGCGCTCTGAACTTCTGCAAATTAATATAAACTATATATCTATATAAACGCCGAAGACATAGCACTATCATTCTAAAAAATTACATCAAATACTGAATACTATTTTTGTTTTGGCTTTTTAGCACCATATTTTGATCTAGATTGCATTCTGTTAGCTACTCCAGCTGCATCTAATGCCCCTCTTACGATATGGTATCTTACCCCTGGTAAGTCCTTAACTCTTCCACCTCTTATAAGAACAACGCTATGTTCTTGTAGGTTATGACCTACTCCTGGTATGTAAGCTGTAACTTCATATCCATTTGTAAGTCTAACTCTAGCAACTTTTCTTAAGGCTGAGTTAGGTTTTTTAGGAGTTGTTGTTTTTACTACTGTACAAACTCCTCTTTTTTGTGGGCATTCTTTTAATGCTGGTGAGTTTGATGCTGATGCTAGTGTCTTTCTGCCTTTTCTTACTAATTGGCTAATTGTTGGCATACGTGCACCTCCTTCATACTTAGATAAATAAATTCTTCTATAAATATGCCAAATTGGCTACTTATTAGCTAATTTTATTTCAGTAATGCTGCTGTAGCAGCACTTACATCAATACCACAAAGTCGTCCTAATTCTTTCATTGTATCAATCTTTATTATATCTATGGAATTCTCCTCAGCCAATTCTATAAGTGGTTTTATTAAACTTTCATCCGCATCCTTAGATACATACAAAGTTTTAACAGTATTATTTTTTAAAGCTTTAACTGTCTGTTTAACCCCTACAACTTTATTGCCTTTAAGTCTGTCAATCATTGTTGACTTCCTCCCTAAATTCCATTAATAAGGAAACAAAGTAATAACTTTGCTTCCTATACTAAAACATATAACAGGTGTATTTTATCATTTTGAAAGTACAATGTCAATAAATTTATCTATACTATATTTCTACTGAATCTATTGGATCTTCTTCAATGTTTTCCTCATCGGTATTTATTTCAATAGATCTATATCTTGTCATACCTGTTCCTGCAGGTATCAATTTACCAATAATTACATTTTCTTTTAAACCTAATAATGGATCTATTTTTCCTTTAATCGCAGCATCTGTAAGAACTCTAGTAGTTTCTTGGAATGATGCAGCTGAAAGGAATGACTCTGTAGCAAGTGCAGCTTTTGTTATCCCTAGTAAAGCTATTCTACCTACTGCTGGTTCTCCACCTTTTTCTAATATTTCTTTATTAGCTTCTTCAAAATCAAAAACATCTATCATTGTTCCAGGTAATAATTCAGTATCCCCTGAATCTTCAATTTTTATCTTTCTTGTCATCTGTCTTATAACTACTTCAAGATGTTTATCATTTATATCAACACCTTGTAATCTATAAACTTTTTGAACTTCTGATAAAAGATAATTTTTAACTCCATCAACACCCTTTATTCTCAAAATATCATGTGGATTTATTGAACCTTCTGTTATTTCGTCTCCTGCTGAAATAATATCTCCATTTTCAACTTTTATTCTAGAACCAAACGGAATATCATAAGAAACCTCTTCTCCATCCTCAGTTACAACTATTATTGTTCTTTTCTTTTTAGTTTCTTCCATCTTCACTGTTCCTGACACTTCACTTACAATAGCCAATCCTTTAGGTTTTCTAGCTTCAAAAAGCTCCTCAACCCTTGGAAGACCTTGAGTTATATCAGCTCCAGCAACACCACCTGTATGGAATGTTCTCATTGTAAGCTGAGTTCCTGGTTCTCCTATACTTTGGGCTGCTACAATACCTACAGCTTCACCTATATGAATTTTTTGTGATGTAGCCATATTCATACCATAGCATTTAGCACAAACACCATGTTTTGATTTACAAGTAAATACAGATCTTATTTTAACTTTCTTAATTCCTGCATCTGATACTTTTTGGGCTATTTCTTCATCCATATATGTGTTTCTTTTTACTATTACTTCTCCTGTTTTAGGATGAATAATATCTTCTGAAGTATATCTACCTGAAAGTCTTTCAACTAAAGATTCTATTACTTCATTTCCTTCTTTTATTTCAGATACTTCATATCCTTCTTCTGTTCCACAATCTTCTTGTCTTACTATAACATCCTGTGAAACATCAACAAGTCTTCTAGTTAAATATCCTGAGTCAGCTGTTTTTAAAGCTGTATCCGCATTACCTTTTCTAGCACCATGTGTTGAGATAAAGTATTCTAACACGTCTAGCCCTTCTCTAAAGGAAGCTTTTATTGGTAACTCTATAATTTTACCTGATGGATTAGCCATAAGTCCTCTCATACCAGCTAATTGCTTTATCTGACTCTTAGAACCTCTGGCTCCCGAATCTGCCATCATATATATAGGGTTAAAGCTATCCAAACTGTCCATAAGAGCGTTGGCTACATCTTCTGTTGTTTTAGTCCAAAGATCAATAACTTTTTCATATCTTTCTTCTTCAGATATAAATCCTCTACGATACATTTTTTGTATCTTTTCTACTTGTTTTTCCGTACTTTGTAGTAATTCTTTTTTAGCTGATGGAACTACCATATCTGAAGTGGAAATTGTAACAGCACCTATTGTGGAGTAATGATATCCTTTTGCTTTTATTTTATCCAACATTATAGAGGTTTTAGTTGCTCCATGTTTCATATAACACCTATTGATTATTCCACCTAACGTCTTTTTAGATACAAGGAAATCTACCTCTAGTTTTAATCTGTTCTCAGGTATTGTTCTATCAATATATCCTAAATCTTGTGGAATAGATTCATTAAATATAATTTTCCCTGGTGTTGTTTCTATTATTCCTTCAACAGTTTCTCCATCTATAACTTTCTTTAACTTTACTTTTATTTTAGCATGTATATCAACTTCTTTACATTGATATGCCATAAGCACTTCTTCTGGAGAAGAGAATGCTTTTCCTTCACCTTTTACTCCATCCTTATCCATTGTTAGGTAATATGAACCTAGAACCATATCTTGTGTAGGTACAGATACTGGTTTACCATCAGATGGTTTTAATATATTATGAGCAGCTAGCATTAAGAATCTTGCCTCTGCTTGAGCTTCAACTGACAAAGGTACGTGAACAGCCATTTGGTCTCCATCAAAATCCGCATTATAAGCCGTGCATACTAGTGGATGAAGCTTAATTGCTCTTCCTTCTACTAATACTGGTTGGAACGCTTGAATTCCTAATCTATGAAGAGTAGGAGCACGGTTTAATAATACTGGATGATCAGAAATAACTTCTTCTAATACATCCCAAACTTGAGGTTGAACTCTTTCTACCATTCTCTTGGCACTTTTTATGTTATGTGCTAATCCATTTTGAACAAGTTTCTTCATAACAAATGGTTTGAATAATTCAAGGGCCATTTCTTTTGGCAATCCACATTGATACATTTTTAATTCTGGTCCTACAACTATAACTGAACGTCCTGAATAGTCAACACGTTTTCCTAGTAAGTTTTGTCTAAATCTACCTTGCTTACCTTTTAACATGTCTGATAATGATTTAAGTGGTCTATTTCCTGGTCCTGTTACCGGTCTACCTCTTCTACCATTATCTATTAAAGCATCAACAGCTTCTTGAAGCATTCTTTTTTCATTTCTTACAATTATATCTGGCGCACCTAGATCTAATAGTTTTTTCAATCTATTATTTCTATTTATAACTCTTCTATATAAATCATTTAAATCTGATGTAGCAAATCTTCCTCCATCTAATTGAACCATTGGTCTTAAATCAGGTGGAATTACTGGAATAACATCTATAACCATCCAATCAGGTCTATTTCCTGATTTTCTAAAAGATTCTACTACCTCTAACCTTCTTATTATTCTTATTTTCTTTTGTCCTGTACTTGTTTTTAACTCTTCTTTAAGTTCAATAGATGTTTGTTCTAGATCTATTTCATCTAATAAAGTCTTTACAGCTTCTGCACCCATTGCTGCAACAAAGCTGTCATCTCCATATTTATCTATAGCTTCTCTATATTCTTTTTCATTTAATAATTGTTTCTTTAAAAGTGGTGTTTCTTTCGGATCTAATACTACATATGAAGCAAAGTATAAAACTTTTTCTAAAGCTCTTGGAGACATATCTAATATTAATCCCATTCTTGATGGTATTCCTTTAAAATACCATATATGAGATACAGGGGCAGCAAGTTCTATATGCCCCATTCTCTCACGTCTTACTTTAGCTTTAGTAACCTCTACTCCACATCTATCACAAACTATGCCCTTATATCTTATTCTTTTATATTTACCACAATGACATTCCCAATCCTTCATAGGACCGAAAATTCTTTCACAGAACAAACCATCTCTTTCTGGTTTTAATGTTCTATAATTTATAGTCTCTGGTTTCTTAACTTCACCTCTTGACCACTCTCTTATCTTCTCTGGTGAAGCCAAACCTATTTGTAAAGCATCAAAATTATTTAACTCAAACAAGGGTATATCCTCCCTTCAAATTAATGTTCATCACCAAAATCATCTAAATCTAAGTCATCTAATGATAACTCTTCTAAATCTGGTTCTACGTCCTCTTCTCCTAAGTCATCATATTCATTAATATCTTGGCTATTTTCTTTTACGTCTTCTTTTTGTTCCTTTGGTTCTTCTTGATTTTCTGTACCTTCGATATTTACTTCTAATTCATCTGAATCTTCATCTACAGATTCTTTTAATTTTATTTCTTGATTATCATCGTTCAATACTTTAACATCTAAACACAATGCCTGTAATTCTTTTATTAAAACTTTGAATGATTCAGGCACTCCAGGTTCTGGAATATTTTCTCCTTTTACTATGGCTTCATAAGTTTTAACTCTTCCAACTACGTCATCTGATTTAACTGTTAATATTTCTTGAAGAGTATGAGCTGCTCCATAAGCTTCTAAAGCCCAAACTTCCATCTCACCAAATCTTTGTCCTCCAAACTGAGCTTTACCCCCTAGAGGTTGTTGAGTTACTAGTGAGTATGGACCTGTAGATCTAGCATGTATTTTATCATCAACTAAGTGAGCTAATTTTAAAATATACATATACCCTACAGTTACTCTATTATCAAACGGTTCTCCTGTTCTTCCATCATATAAAACAGTTTTACCATCTTCAGCATAACCAGCTTTCTTCAAACACTCTACTATATCAGATTCTATCGCTCCATCAAATACTGGTGTAGCTATATGCCAACCTAGTTTACTAGCAGCTAATCCTAAATGTACTTCTAATACCTGACCTATATTCATACGTGATGGTACACCTAAAGGATTTAAGCATATTTGAAGTGGTCTTCCATCTGGTAAGAATGGCATATCTTCTTCTGGTAAAACTCTAGAAATAACCCCTTTATTACCATGTCTTCCTGCCATCTTATCTCCCACAGATATTTTTCTTTTTTGAGCTATATAACATCTAACTAATTTATTAACTCCTGGTGGTAACTCATCACCATTTTCTCTTGTAAATATTTTAACATCAACTATAATTCCTGCTTCTCCATGTGGAACTCTAAGTGATGTATCTCTAACTTCTCTTGCCTTTTCTCCAAATATAGCACGAAGTAATCTCTCTTCAGCTGTTAGTTCTGTTTCTCCTTTTGGAGTAACTTTACCTACTAATATATCTCCAGATCTAACTTCAGCCCCAATTCTAATGATACCTCTTTCATCTATATCCTTAAGAGCTTCTTCTCCTACATTAGGTATATCCCTTGTTATCTCTTCTGGTCCTAATTTTGTATCTCGTGCTTCTGCTTCATATTCTTCTATGTGTATAGATGTAAATACGTCTTCTCTTACTAATTGTTCTGAAATTAACATAGCATCTTCGTAGTTATATCCTTCCCAAGTTATGAAACCCATAAGAATGTTTTTACCAAGTGCTATTTCTCCAAGATCTGTAGAAGGTCCATCTGCTAATAATGTTCCCTTTTCTACTACTTCGTTTTTAGAAACTATTGGTCTTTGATTTATGCATGTTCCTTGGTTAGATCTCTTAAATTTCAATAATTTATATTTATCGATTCCTCCATCGCTATCTCTTCTTACCCTTATTTCATCAGCTGAAACATATATTACTGTTCCTGCATTTTTAGCCTTTGGAAGAACCCCTGAATCTGTGGCAGCTTTATACTCTATACCTGTTCCAACTATTGGAGCTTGTGGCTTTAATAATGGTACAGCTTGACGTTGCATGTTTGATCCCATAAGAGCACGGCTGGCATCATCATTTTCAAGGAATGGTATCATAGCAGTTGCTACAGAAACCAATTGTCTTGGTGATATATCCATGTATTCAACTTCACTAACTGGAACAACTAATACTTCTTCTTTAGCTCTAACTGTAACTTTATCGTCTATGAAATATCCATTCTCGTCAATTGGTTCATCTGATCTAGCTATTACATATAAATCTTCTTCATCTGCTGTCATATACACTATCTCATTTGTAGCTCTTTTGTTTTTAGGGTCTATTCTTCTATATGGTGTTTCTATAAAACCATATTCATTAACTTTAGCAAAAGTAGCTAAAGAGTTTATAAGACCTATATTAGGTCCTTCTGGAGTTTCTATAGGACACATTCTTCCATAATGTGAATGGTGAACGTCTCTTACTTCAAAACCTGCCCTTTCTCTTGAAAGTCCTCCTGGTCCTAGAGCTGACAATCTTCTTTTATGAGTTAATTCTGATAGTGGATTAGTTTGATCCATAAATTGTGATAATTGTGAACTACCAAAGAATTCCTTGATAGACGCAGCTACTGGTCTAATATTTATTAAAGCTTGTGGAGTTATTACTTCTTGATCTTGAATTGTCATTCTTTCTTTAACAACTCTTTCCATTCTAGACAGACCAATTCTAAATTGATTTTGTAATAATTCTCCTACTGATCTTAATCTTCTATTTCCTAAATGATCTATGTCATCTTTATATCCGATATCATAACTTAATCCTAGTTCATAATTTATAGTAGCGTATATATCTTCTCTTATAATATGTTTAGGAATTAATCTATATATATTCTTTCTGATTTCTTCTTTTATACTTTCTTCATCATCATAATTATCTAGTATATCTTTTAAAACAGGATAGAATACATATTCTTTAATATTTAAATCACTTATGTCAAATGAAATTAAACTATGTATGTCTACAAAGTGATTGCCAATTACTTTAAATGATTTATCGTCTACCTTGATGTATACTTCATTAATACCACAGTTTTGTATTTCTATAGCCTTATCTTTATCTATCTTTTCACCTTTTTGTACTAAGATTTCGCCTGTTTGTGGATTAACTACATCTTGATCTGCAATTTGATTTGTTATTCTTAAATGGATTGCTAATTTTTTATTAAATTTATATCTTCCAACTCTTGATAAATCATATCTTTTAGCATCAAAGAATAGAGATTCGATTAAAGATTCTGCACTATCTACAGTAGGTGGTTCACCTGGTCTTAATCTTTTATAAATTTCAAGTAAAGCTTCTTCTCTAGTCTTTGTATTATCTTTTTCTATTGTTGCTTTTAATCTTTCATCTTCTCCGAAAAATTCTATTATTTCAGCATCAGTACCATAGCCTAATGCTCTTGCTAATATAGTAATTGGTAATTTTCTTGTTTTGTCAATTCTTACATATATTATGTTATTAGAATCTGTCTCATATTCTAACCATGCACCTCTATTAGGTATAACTGTAGCTGAAAATAATTTATTTCCTGTTTTATCTACAGTCATGTCATAATAAACCCCTGGTGACCTAACTAATTGGCTTACTATAACTCTTTCTGCACCGTTTATTATAAAAGTTCCTTGTTCTGTCATTAAAGGGAAATCTCCCATAAAAACTTCTTGTTCTTTTATTTCACCAGTTTCCTTATTTAAAAGTCTAACTTTTACTTTTAATGGTGCTGCATAAGTAGAATCTCTTTCTTTGCACTCTTCAACTGAGTATTTAATACTATCTAAATCTAGTTTATAACCTACAAATTCTAAATTTAGATTACCTGTATAATCTTGAATCGGGTTAATATCATCAAAAACTTCTTGTAACCCTTCTTTTAAAAACCAATCATATGAGTCTAACTGAACTTCTATAAGATTTGGCATTTGACCGACTTCTTTAAGCCTCGAAAAACTCATACGAGTCCTTTTGCCAACTTGGACAGGATGTACCATATAATTTCACCCCTTGTATAAACTAAAATAACCAAAAACACCTTTTTAAAATTTAATTTAATATTGTGTTTTTGGATTTCACACATTATTATCAAATTAGTATAACCATATAAATACAATTAATTCATATTTTCTTGTATTTATATATAATCAATGCAATTCATTATATTATCATATTGCATAAACTTTGTCAATACTTATAAGTATACTAAAAAAGGGGTACTTATTTTAGTACCCCTCTATGTAGAGTAAAACTATTTTAATTCTACTTTTGCTCCAACTTCTTCTAATTTAGCTTTTATAGCTTCTCCATCTTCTTTAGATGCAGCTTCTTTTAATGTTTTAGGAGCTCCATCAACTAAAGCTTTAGCTTCTTTTAATCCTAATCCAGTTACTTCTCTTACAGCTTTGATAACTTTGATTTTTTCTGAACCTGCATCAGCTAATACTACATCAAATTCAGTTTTTTCTTCAGCAGCTCCTGCTCCTCCTGCAACAGCTCCTCCTGCAACAGCTACTGGTGCAGCTGCACTTACTCCAAATTCTTCTTCACATGCTTCTACTAATTCGTTTAGTTCTAAAACAGTCATTTCTTTTATAGCTTGAATGATTTCTTCTTTTTTCATTATTTAGGCACCTCCAAAATTTCTTTCTAATTTTCTTTTAATTTATTTTACGCTTCTTCTGATTCTTTCTTATCTTTAATAGCATTAATTAAATATGCAAAATTTGATACTGGAGCTTTGAAACTTCCAAGTAGTTTTGCGATAAGAACATCTTTTGATGGTATTGATGCAATTTTTTTAATTTTATCTACATCATATAATTCTCCATCTATTATTCCACCTTTTAATTCTAGGTTCTTATTTTTCTTAGCGAAGTTATTAAGAACTCTAGCTGGAGCTGTTACATCATCGTAGCCAAAAGCTACTGAAACAGGTCCTTCTAATAAATCTACGCAACTTTCATAACCTAAATTTTTAGCAGCTATAGTTGATAAAGTATTTTTATAAACTTTATATTCAACACCTGCTTCTCTTAACTCTTTTCTTAACATAGTATCTTCTTCAACAGTTAAACCTTGATATTTAACAAATACTATAGCTTGAGCTTTCTCCATTTTTTCTTGTATTTCTTTAACTTTAGCTTCTTTTAATTGTCTATTATTTCCCACTGTGTGTCCACCTCCTCACAGTTTACCGTGATTTATAATAATAAAGGTCTCTCCGTAAGACAGAGAGACCTAATATACTTTATATCAGACTCCTAGGTAGGCTTAGTTTTCACTAATTATGTATAACACCCACTGTCTACGGAGATATATTCATTTTTACAACTTTAATCAGTATATCAACAAATTATTACTTTGTCAATATTATTCTAATACTTTACCTGGATTAATTTTTATTCCTGGTCCCATAGTACTTGAAATAGCAACTGATTTTATATATTGTCCTTTTGCTGCTGCTGGCTTAGCTTTTATAATAGCTTCCATTAACACACGGAAGTTATCTGATAATTTTTCTTCTCCGAAAGAAGCTTTTCCTATTGGCACGTGAATTATAGCAGTTTTATCTACTCTATATTCAACTTTACCTGCTTTAATATCAGCTATAGCTTTAGCAACATCAAATGTTACTGTACCTGATTTTGGGTTTGGCATTAAACCTTTTGGTCCTAATACTCTACCTAGTCTTCCTACTACTCCCATCATATCTGGTGTAGCAACAACTACATCAAAATCAAACCAATTTTCTTTTTGTATTTTTTCTACTAATTCTTCTGCTCCAACAAAGTCAGCTCCTGCTTCTTGCGCTTCATTAACTTTTTCGCCTTTAGCAAAAACTAAAACTCTAACTTTTTTACCAGTTCCATGAGGAAGCACAACAGCTCCTCTAACTTGTTGATCTGCATGTCTTGGATCTACTCCAAGTCTAACAGCTAACTCTACAGTTTCATCAAATTTAGCTTTTGATGTTTTGGTAACAAGTTCTATAGCTTCTTGAGCTGTATATAGTGTATTTTTATCAACTAACTTTACACTTTCAGCGTATTTTTTTCCCATTCTAATTCCTCCTTTGTGGTATTAACGGTATATACCTCCCACTTTTTTTAGTAGTTATTATTCTTCTACAGTTATGCCCATACTTCTAGCTGTTCCAGCTATCATGCTAATAGCTGCTTCTATAGATCCTGCATTTAAATCAGGCATTTTTGTTTCTGCTATTTCCTTAATTTGATCTTTTGTAACCTTAGCTACTTTAGTCTTATTAGGAACACCAGAACCACTTTCTATTCCAGCTGCTTTCTTTAATAATACAGCTGCTGGTGGAGTCTTTAGTATAAAACTAAAAGATCTATCCTGATATACAGTAATAACTACAGGAATTATTAATCCTGCTTGGTTAGCAGTTTTAGCATTAAATTCTTTACAGAATCCCATAATATTAACACCGTGTTGTCCTAAAGCTGGACCTACTGGTGGTGCTGGGCTTGCCTTTCCTGCTGGAAGTTGAAGTTTTATCATTCCTACTACTTTTTTAGCCATATTTTACACCTCCTATATGTGGTTATACGGATTAAAATCCTCCCACTAATTAAAACAATTGTCTTAATAGCTAATCAAGTTTTTCTATCTGATTAAAATCAAGTTCAACAGGGGTTTCCCTGCCAAACATATTAACTAAAGCTTTTATCTTACATTTTTCTACGTTAATTTCTTGTATAGTCGCTGGGAATCCTTCTAAAGGTCCTGCTACAACCTTAACATTTTCTCCAACCTCAACATCTACTTCTGGTTGTTTTTCTTTTATTCCCATAGACAATACTTCTTCTTCTGTAAGAGGTACTGGCTTAGATCCTGGACCTACAAACCCTGTTACCCCTCTAGTATTTCTAACTATGTACCATGAATCATCTGTCATTAACATTTTAACTAATACATATCCTGGAAAAGTTTTCTTTAATGTTATCTTTTTTTACCGTCTTTAACTTCAACCTGTTCTTCCATAGGTACTTGTATATCGAAGATCCAATGATGCAAGTTTCTGTTATCTACAGTTTTTTGGAGATTAACTTTAACTTTATTTTCATATCCTGAATATGTATGAACCACATACCATTTCGCTTTTTCTTCTGACATAATTTCAGGGATTAGGATATCCCTATTTCCCTCCTTTTATTCACTTCTACAGCTTAAATATTAATTTGAATAGGTTGCTGAATCCATAATCAAATACTCCAACAATAATCATATAAATAAAGCAAAACACTAAAACAACTTGAGTTGCTTTTTTTACATCCTTTTTAGGAGCCCATGTTATTCTTTTGAATTCATACTTTAAATCTTTAAAGAAACCTAACAAACCATTTTTCTTAGCTGATGCGATATTATTTGTAGTTTTATTTGTGGCCATTTCACTCACATCCTTAAAAAATTATAAAGGATTCAAATCCGAAACAGATTATTTTGTTTCCTTATGAGCTGTATGCTTATGGCAATGTGGGCAATATTTGTTCATTTCTAATCTATCTGGATCATTTTTCTTGTTTTTCATTGTATTATAATTTCTTTGTTTGCACTCTGTACAAGCTAGTGTTATTTTTACTCTCATGATCTACACCTCCTAGTACATAACCTATATGTGTAGGTTCTACTTCTTTTTATTTTTTTGCATCACTTACTTACTTTATCATAACTAACTGTATATGTCAACGAATTTAATATTTTATCCTATGGAACATGCGCCACTTTTTTACATCTTTTTAGTTCTTAAAAGGACTAGGTCTAGAAACCCAGTCCCTATAATTTAAAATTATTCAGATATTGTTGTAACAACTCCTGAACCTACTGTTCTTCCACCTTCTCTGATAGCGAATCTTAAGTTTTCGTGCATTGCTACTGGTGTGATTAACTCTACTGACATATCTATGTGGTCTCCAGGCATTACCATTTCTACTCCTTCTGGTAAGTTTATTGTTCCTGTAACATCTGTTGTTCTGAAGTAGAATTGTGGTCTGTATCCGTTAAAGAATGGTGTATGTCTTCCACCTTCTTCTTTCTTTAATACGTATACTTGACCTACGAATTTTTTGTGTGGTGTTACTGAACCTGGTTTTGCTAATACTTGACCTCTTTGGATTTCATCTCTTTGAATTCCTCTTAATAATGCTCCTATGTTATCTCCTGCCATTGCTTCTTCAAGTATTTTTCTGAACATTTCTATTCCTGTACATACTGTCTTTGTAATTTCTTCTTTCATTCCTATTAATTCTACTTCATCTCCAGTATGTAGAACTCCTCTTTCAACTCTTCCTGTTGCAACTGTTCCTCTTCCTGTTATTGTAAATACGTCTTCTACTGGCATTAAGAATGGTTGATCTGTTGCTCTTTCTGGTGTTGGTATATAGCTGTCTATTGCTTCCATTAATTCATCTATGCATTTTGTCTTTTCTGGATTGTCTTGGTTTTCTAATACTTCTAATGCTGATCCTACTACGATTGGAGTATCATCTCCTGGGAATCCATATTCATTTAATAATTCTCTTACTTCCATTTCAACTAATTCTATTAGTTCTGGATCATCTACTTGGTCAGCTTTATTTAAGAATACTACTATATATTGTACTCCAACTCTTGATGCTAGTAGTATATGTTCTCTTGTTTGTGGCATTGGACCATCTGCTGCTGATACAACTAAGATTGCTCCATCCATTTGTGCTGCACCTGTTATCATGTTCTTTACATAGTCAGCGTGTCCTGGACAGTCTACGTGTGCATAGTGTCTATTTGCTGTTTCATACTCTACGTGTGATGTATTTATTGTGATTCCTCTTTCTTTTTCTTCTGGAGCTTTATCTATTTCGTCATATTTTGTTGCTGCTGCTCCTCCTTTTTGTGCTAATACTGTTGTGATTGCTGCTGTTAATGTTGTTTTACCGTGGTCTACGTGACCTATTGTTCCTATGTTTACATGAGGTTTGCTTCTTTCAAATTTTGCTTTTGCCATTTTTGTTTCCTCCTTTTTGTGTTTATATAATTTGTTTCTACAAGTAAACTCATCCTGGTGTGTTGTGTTCCTTGTAATTTCTGGAGCCCATAACCGGGATTGAACCGGTGACCTCCACCTTACCAAGGTGACGCTCTGCCAACTGAGCTATATGGGCAATTTTAATATCAATGTTTGGAGCGAGAAACGGGGATCGAACCCGCGACAACTAGCTTGGGAAGCTAGTGTTCTACCACTGAACTACTCTCGCTCAAAATAATCATATACCAATTATTAATTATAGTAAAATCAGTTTTTATTGTCAATATGTAAAAATTATTTATTATTTAAGCATTTTTCTAATTTTCTTTTTACTCTTTGCAATGCATTATCTATAGATTTAGCATGCCTATCTAAATCACAAGCAATTTCTTGATAAGATTTTCCATCCAAATAAGACATTAAAACTTCCATTTCAAGATCTGATAATACTTCACCTATTTCATTTTGTATATGCTTTAATTCTTCTCTGCTTATAATCAATTCCTCTGGATTAGCCACTTTAGCTTCTGATAAAATATCCAATAAGGTTCTATCTGACTCCTCATCATATATTGGCTTATTTAAAGAAACATATGTGTTAAGTGGAATGTGTTTTTGTCTAGTTGCAGTTTTTATAGCAGTTATAATTTGCCTAGTAACACAAAGCTCAGCAAAAGCTTTAAATGAAGATAATTTATCAGGCTTAAAGTCTCTTATGGCTTTATACAAACCTATCATACCTTCTTGATATATGTCTTCTTTATCTGCCCCTATTAAAAAATAAGATTTAGCCTTGGCTTTAACAAAATTTTCATATTTGCTGATTATATATTCTTGTGCCCTAGAATTTCCTGCTTTAGCTTCCATAACTATTTCCTCATCTACACATCCTTCAAAGGAGGAAATTTTACTATTAATTTGAACCTTTCTATCCAAGGTATCCCCCCCCAAATAAATAAATATAACCACATATTTGATTATACATTAGTGTTAACAGCAACGTCAAGGCAAATCACGTGCTTCTTCTTATTTTTTCCAACTTTTCCAACAAGTCTTCTTGCAATACTTCTTCTAATCTATTTCCTCTTTTAGAAAATTCCTTTTTTATTTTATTCTTTATATTATTTTCTGTTTCTTTTACCTGTGAATAAAATTCTAATGAAGATATTCTAGTAGCTCCTCTTTGAAATATTAATTGTTGTTCTAAAGAGTCTGATGTTACAACAGACACATCTATTTTTCTTCCTAAATCATTTATATACCTTTCAATAAAGCTGTCTGCAGTTTCTCCTTCTCTAGTAAATACCACTATTAAATTATTATTTATTTTTTCTATGTTCTCTGCCCCATCTGTTTGATGTGCATCAAAAACTACATAAATACGATATTGATTATATGAAGCATAGTTATTTAATATATCTAATAGTTGCTCTCTTGACATTTCTAAGTTATAGTCTTTTATCTTTTTTAATTCTTTCCAACTATTTATGACATTATAAGCATCTACAAATATATATTTCATATCTACTTACTCTTCATTCTTTGTTTTAATATTTCATACATTAATATTCCACTTGCAACAGATGCATTAAGTGATGTTATTTTTCCAAGCATCGGTATTTTAACTAGAACATCACATTTGCTTTTAGTTAACTTTGAAATTCCTCTTCCTTCACTTCCTATAACTAATGCTATAGCTCCAGATAAATTCGCATCAAAGCAATAATCGTTACCGCACATATCTGCACCATATATCCATATACCTTTCTCTTTAAGTTTATCTATAACATTATTTATATTAGTGACCTTACTTATTTTCATATATTCTGCTGCTCCAGCCGATGTTTTATATACAGTAGGAGTAACTCCTACATTTCTTCTCTTAGGTATTATAACACCATGAACTCCGCAAACTTCTGCTGTTCTTAATATAGATCCAAAATTGTGGGGATCTTCTATTTCATCTAATATTACTATAAAAGGATCTTCGCCTTTTTCTTTTGCATATCGTATAATATCATCTACTGAGCAATATTTATATGGAGTTGTAAAAGCTATAACGCCTTGATGTGATCTTGTTTGAGATATAGAATCAAGTTTTTTTCTGTCAACTTCATTTATCACTATACCTTTTTCCTTAGCTAAAGATTTTATAATCTTTATAGATCCTTCCAATTCTCCCTTTGCCATTACTATTTTTTCTATAGTTTTATTTGATTTTAATGCTTCTATTACTGCATTTCTACCTTCTATTATATCTTCCCTTATTTCTTCCTGCTGGCCAACTCTATTTTTCATTATTACTTACTCTCCTTGCATGATTTTACACTATATTTTTCCCTAACTTCTTTTATTTTACCACAGGACATTTTTCCTTCTGGACAATGTCCGTTTACACAACCGGGTCCACAATATTTAAATAATGTCGGTGCAACTTCTTTAACTTTAAAAAGCATAATTTCAGCTAATTCTCTTATTTCCCACTGTGCTCTATTACAGCATCTATGTCTAAAGAAATTTATTAAACTTCTTGCATTCATTGTAACTATAATTTTGCTTGTACAAGCATTGGGAAATACATATCTTGCATCTTCTATTGCTTTTTTCTCTGCATCTATATCCTTTAATCCATTATTTATATATTTTTCTTTTAAAACACTTGCAATATCATCATAGGATTTTTGACAACTTTTCATAGTTTCTATATATATTTTTTTAGCACCTTCATCCTTTTCTATAGAAGGGGGAATTACATATTCAAATTGATCTAATCTAACATATCTTTGACTTTGTTGTGAATAAGAACCTATCCTGTGTCTAACAAGTTGATGTGTTAAACTTCTTGAAACCCCCTCTATACCAAACGTAAAAGAGACATGTTCTATTGGTGATTCATGTCCATAAGACATTAGCATATTTAAAAATTTATCTACTTTTTCTTTATCCAAATTATTTTGTAATTCTTCAATCCCAGAGGAACTATAACATAATTTTGCCGCAGAAGCGACTAATTTTTCTGCATTTGGTGTATATTCTAATAATTTAACTTTCATTATCAAGTGCTCCTTTTTTCTCATTTAAAGTTACTATCTTATTTAATAAATAATTTAATCTTTCTTGTTGCTCTGTGATATATAAAAAACCTATAAGAGCTTCAAAGCCAGTTGCAAATCTATATTCTTGAACATCAGCATTTTTAGGTACTGTACCTGATTTAGCATTTCTTCCTCTTTTAAATATATAAAGCTCATCTTCATTTAAATCCCCCATTATATCTTTTATATAATCACTTTGTCCATGAGCTTTTACATATTTTATAGCGTTCACATGTAGCTTATGAACATTTAATTCCCTGTTATTATCTACAAGAAATGTTCTTATAAAAACCTCATATACTGCATCACCTATGAATGCAAGTACTAGAGGATTTAATGTTTTTGCATCCTTAATAGTAAATCTATTTTGAAATAAATTAAAATCCATATTACTCTCCACTCAATGTATTTTTATTAACCCACTAGTACTTATATTTTATATTTGTTTCCATCTTACTCCTTGTGGTGTATCTTCTAAAACAATGCCTCTTTCTTTTAAATCATCCCTAATTTTATCTGCTAATGCCCAATTCTTTTCTTTTCTAGCTTTTTGTCTTTCTTCTATAAGCTTTTCAATTTCCTCTTCCACGTTAACTTTAGTTGATTTTTGTAATATTCCTAAAGGCTTTCCTAATTCCTTTATCAAGTCTAATGCATATTTAACTAATTCTTTTGATGATTCTATACTAATATTAGTATTAACATCTCTTACTAAATCAAATATTACAGATATAGCGTCCGCTGTATTAAAATCATCATCCATCTTTTCTTTATATTTTTCTTTATATTTTTCTAATTCATTTTTATATTCCAATTCTTCATCTTTAAACGATTTTTGTTTTACTTCATCTAATAAGTTTTCTAAATTATTTATAGAATTGTACAATCTATCTAAAGCTGCTTTAGTTGAATCTAGTAATTCTATACTAAAATTCATTTGAGTTCTATAATGTGCTGATAACATAAACATTCTCAAAACATCTGCATCATATTTTTCTAATATTTCTCTTGCTGTAAAAAAATTATTTAATGATTTAGACATTTTTTGATTGTTTACATTAATAAAAGCTGAGTGCAGCCAATATCTTGCAAATTGCTTTCCTGATCTTGCTTCACTTTGAGCTATCTCATTTTCATGGTGTGGGAATGATAAGTCTGATCCTCCAGCGTGTATATCTATAGTTTCTCCTAATAAATTATGAACCATACAAGAGCACTCTATATGCCAACCTGGTCTTCCCATTCCCCAAGGACTTTCCCATGCAGGTTCTCCTGGCTTTTGACTTTTCCATATAGCAAAATCCATAGGATCTTTTTTTCTTTCATCTACATTTATTCTTGCTCCTAATTGTAATTCTTCTAAATTTTGTCCTGATAATTTACCATAATCATTAAACTTTTTGGTACTAAAATACACGTCTCCATCTACTTCATAAGCATATCCTTTTTCTATTAGATCACTTACAAATTTTATAATTTCTTCTATAAATTCTGTTGCCCTTGGATTTTTAGTTGCTCTTTCAATATTTAAATTATCTGCATCTTTATAGTATTCTTCTATAAATCTATCTCCTAGTTCCTTTACTGATATTCCTTCTTCATTTGCTTTTTTTATCATTTTATCATCTATATCAGTAAAATTTTGAATAAATTTCACCTTATAGCCTCTATATTCTAAGTATCTTCTTATAGTATCAAAAACTACAAAAGTTCTTGCATTACCTATATGAAAAAAATTATACACAGTAGGACCGCAAACATACATTTTTACTTCTCCTGGTACCAACGTAACAAAATCTTCCTTTTTATTAGTTAAAGTATTGTAAACCTTCATTTATTTACCTCCTGTTTTACTGAATTTATTACAGACATATATTAGTTTGTATATTATACCCTTTTTCTCTAAGTTGTTTCAATAACTTATCTCCTTGTTCTTTACTTTGAACTTCTACTTCAAATATTACATTTGCATATTCTAATCCTTTTTCACTCCAATTAGTATCCTGTCTAGCCTTAACTATATTAGCTCCCATAGAAACAATGTTTGAAATAACGTCCTCAAATTCTCCTACTTTATCTTGTAATTCAACCTTAAATCTCATTCTTCTCTTAAGCATTATAAGTTGTCTATCTATTATTTTAGATATCATAGCTATATCTATATTACCACCACTTATTAAAGCTACCACTTTTTTACCTTTTCCAATATTAATTTTATTAGCTAATAAAGCTGCAACAGTTGATGCTCCAGCACCTTCTGCAATAACCTTTGTTTTTTCGATAAGTTCGAAAATTCCATAAGCTATTTCATCTTCTGTAACAGTAACCACTTCATCTACGTATTCTTTAATATACTTAAAAGCAATATCTCCTGGTGTTTTTACTGAAATACCATCTGCTAAAGATTTAGCTCCTGGTAAAGTTACAATTTCATTTTTTTCCAAGGATGCTTTCGTGGAAGCTATAATCGCTGATTGAACTCCTATTATCTTTATATCTGGCTTTATAGATTTAGCTGCTACGGCTATTCCTGATATTAATCCGCCGCCACCTATTGGAACTATTATAGCATCTATATCTTCTATTTCTTCTAATATTTCTAATGCTATTGTACCTTGTCCTGCCATAACATGTATATCATTAAAAGGATGTACAAAAGTAGCTCCTGTTTCTTTTTGTATTTCTAATGCTTTTTCATAACATTCATCATAAACTTCCCCATGTTGTACAACTTCTGCTCCATATCCTTTTGTTGCGCTAACCTTAGCTTGAGGAGCATTCTTTGGCATCGCTATAGTAGATTTTATTCCAAAAGCTGTAGCTGCATAAGCAACACCTTGAGCGTGGTTTCCTGCAGAAGATGCAATAACACCTCTAGCCTTTTCTTCTTCAGACAAAGAAACTATCTTATTATAAGCACCTCTTAATTTAAAAGCTCCTGTCTTTTGCTTATTTTCACATTTTAAATACACTTCATATCCTGTTTTTTTAGAAAAAGTACTTGAATAAAATAAAGGTGTCTTTCTAGCTACTGCCTTTATATTATTTTGAGCCTTTTTTATTGTATCTAAAGTTAATTCCATGATTATACATCTCCCATCCCATTCTAATTATATTTTTATAATAAACTATATAATATTTTTATTCAATGTATTAAGATATACCCAATAAACATTTAATACTTTTTTGTAATTGATCTATTGGAATTTCTCGTTTCTCCTCTGAATTTCTTAATTTTATTTCCACATTGTTGTCTTTTATATTTTTGCCAATAGTTATTCTAATAGGTATTCCCCATAATTCTGCATCTTTAAATTTTGCTCCTGCTCTTTCTTTTCTATCATCTAAAATTGTGCTTATACCATTATTAATTAAATTATTATAAATTTCTTCTGCTATTTTTAATTGTTGTTCATCTTTAACATTGGCTATAGTTATTATTACTTTAAAGGCTGACGCTTCAGTTGGCCAAATAATGCCTAGTTCATCTTTATTTTGTTCTATTATCAATGAAATAATTTTATATATATCCATAAATCCTTTGTAAATTATAAATGGTTTATTTTTGCCTTTATCATCAATAAATGTAGCAGATTCATTTTTTATTAGAGTAGTTTCTATCTTCTTAATTTCTCCTAAAACAAACCCTGTATTGTTTTCTAATTTATTGCCGCATAATATGCATTTACTATCTTTATGTATTTTTCTAAAATCTCCAACTATTCCATTAAAATCTCTTTCATAATTAACATTTTCATAATGATATCCTGTTTCATTAGCACCTACTATAAAATTATTCATTTTAGTTACTTCTTCATCTACTAATATCTTGTCGACTGCTAAATTAATTGGTCCTGCAAAGCCTATATCTGCATTTGTAACTTGCTTAACAACATCCTCTCCTGCTAATTTTAAATTTGTTATATTGCTCAAATTTTGAATAACTTTAAATTCATTTATATCCCTATCTCCCCTTACCATAACTGCAACAATAGAATTATCGTCACACTCATATATTATTGTTTTTGCAAGCTTATTATAGGGTACCTTAAAAAACTCACCAAGTTGATCTATAGTTCTTATGTCTGGTGTTTCTATTTTTTTTAATTCTTTTAAATCCTTTTCTATATTATTTTCTGGCATAGTTAAAGCTCTATTTATTTCATTCCCATAATTACATTTTCTACATGCAACTATATATGAATCTCCTATATTATTATATATTATAAACCTCACACTGCCATCTATTTTATCTTCTACTGTGCAGTATTGTAAATTTAAAAGTTCAAATATATCTTTATATAGTTTTATCAATTGTTCCTTATTAAATTCATCATTCTCTTCATCTAATACCATATAAAAATACTCTTTTAATTCTTCCTTTCCACACATAATACCTAAATTATTTTTAAATTTATGATTGGTTTTTATATTGTTATCATACAAAAACAAAGGCAATTGCTTATAAGAAGTTACACTATTTTTTAAAAAGCTTATAAATTTTGAAATTTCATCATCATAGTTTGATATATGCTCATTATTTTTTTTACCTATATCTTCAAAATTATTTACATGAGGTATAGATATTTGAGATGCTCCTATTTTTTTAAAATTACTCTCAATTACATTCTGTATATTTTGTAAAAAGCTATATCCTAAAGGTGTAAATCCATATAACCCACTACTTATTTTTGTTGTTAGCCCTCCTTTTAATAATAGTTTTTGACTTTCCATTTCTACTTCTGCTGGATACTCTCTTAAGGTTCGAACTAATACTTTTGATAATTCCATAAATTAATCCTCCTAAATTACTCATTATATTAAAAAGTATTACTAATAAAAATTCACCAGATGTAAGCAAAACTCGCCCCTTATTAGGACGAGTTTTATTTCTAAGTTAAATTTTCTAATATTTGTTCTCCTAATATTAAATCTTCAGGAGTTGTTATTTTTATATTACTATAGTTACCTTCATATAAATATACTGACTTACCATAAATTTCAAAAACCATAGTGTCATCTGTAACTTTTTTATTATGTTTTTTTAAATTTTTGTGACAATCTAATATTAAATTGTAATTAAAACATTGAGGCGTTTGAACTATAAATAAATCTTCCCTATTAGGAGTATTTATTGAAAATCCTTTTTTATCCTTTATTTTTATGGTATCCTTTGGAATTACTCCACAGGCGGCAGCCCCATATTGCTTTGCATACTTTATACCATTATCTATAATATTACTAGTAACAAAAGGTCTAGCTGCATCATGAATTAATACTATATCGCAATCATTTGATACAGCCTTTAATCCATTATAAACAGAATCCTGTCTCTCTTTACCTCCTGAAACTATTTTAGATACTTTATTAATATTATATTTTTTTATAATATCCTTACAAACTTCTATTTTATCTTCTAAAGTAACTAATACTATTTCATCTATAGATTTATGGTTAGAAAATTTGCTTAAAGTATAATATAGAATAGGTTTATTTTTTATATTTAAAAACTGTTTACTTATACTGCTATTCATTCTTTTTCCTTTTCCTGCAGCAACTATAACAACAGAATTTTTATTCATACTAAGATTCCTCTTTTCTTTTAGCAAAAATCATTCTTCCCGCTGCTGTTTGTAGGACAGAAGTTACTACTACATCTAAATTTTGTCCTATACGGTTTTTAGCACCTTCTACTACAATCATTGTTCCATCATCAAAATAAGCTATTCCTTGATTAGCTTCTTTACCATCTTTAACAATTTGTATATTCATTTCTTCTCCTGGTAATACAACAGGCTTTACTGCATTTGCTAATTCATTTATATTTAATACAGGTACTCCTTGAAATTCAGCTACTTTATTTAAATTGTAATCATTGGTTATTACTTTACCATTTAAAACTTGAGCTAATTTTAATAATTTACTGTCCACTTCTGCTATTTCTGGAAAATCTTTTTCATATATTTGTACATCTATATTTAGTTCTTTTTGTATTTTATTTAATATATCTAATCCTCTTCTACCTCTATTTCGCTTTAACCCATCTGAAGAATCAGCTATGTGCCTAAGCTCTGCTAAAACAAAAGTAGGTATTACCAAAGTTCCTTCTATAAATTCAGTCTGACATATATCAAATATTCTTCCATCTATTATAACAGATGTATCTAACACTTTAGGAGTTGCACTATTATTTTTATTAGCCTTTGCCTTTTTTTCCTTAGTTGCTGAATTCCTTTTTATATTAGAAAAAAGTGATATTAATTCTTCTTTTCTTTTAATAGCAATATTAGCTCCTAATGCTGCCATAATAATAGCAACAACTACAGCTAATATTATTCCTATCACAGGTATTTTAGCTAATAAGTTAACAAATAAAGCTGATATAGCTAATCCTAATATAGCACCAACAGTTCCAAATACAATTTCATTTGCAGATAATTTTTGTAAACTTTTTACTATATAATCCATTATTTTTAATATTATAGAATTTATCCATGGGGATATAAGAAATAATATTATTCCAAACATTATAGAACATAAAATTAAAAAGAACGCTGACTTAATTTGGCTTCCGTTAAAATAAGATAAATTAGAAAAATAGGTAGTTGACATAATTAATCCTCCAATTATGTAACCTAATGCTAATCCTATTATGGTAAAAAGCCATTTTAATATTTTATTTAACATCCACTCACCTCCTCTTAATAATTGTTAACAATTATTAAGATTTTCAATCCTTTTTATATTTAATATATATTAATAATTATTAATTTTCAATAATCATAAAAATAATTAATAATTATTTATGAAAATATACATTTTGTTTAAGATTTGTTTTCTTTTATATTAAGTTTTTTATTTTTTCTATTAAAATTATTGATACTTTACCATTATAATATATTCTTCATATTTTTTCCATTTCCTTCTTTTATTATTTATAGGTATTATTTAACATGAGTATCCCCCTATAAAAAATATCGATTTTAAATTATGATATAACTATGATTTAACTTATACACTTATTGACAAGGTTAATGATAGAAACCTATAATAGTTTATAGTACACATATGAAATCTTTATAAGGAGTTGAACCCTATGAAAGATGTAATTTTTGATGATTTTCAAAATTCTGTTAATGATTCTCTCTTAAGACATAAAAGTATATTAGATATTTTAACTAAATATAGTGAATCTAATGCTAGAGTAAATAGAGCTATAGCTAAATCAATAACTAACTGTGGTTGTATTTCAGTTAATGCAGAAAAACAAAAATTGCCTTCTGACGGTATAGATATAGAAGCTCTCAGAGATTGTTTAAAATCTCATGTTGATGGCGAACTTTGTGATAACTGTAGAGATGTAATTGAAAGAGAAATTGGAAATAATTTATTTTATTTGACTTCTCTATGTAACTTATTAGATTTAAATTTATATGATATCTTATTAAAAGAATATAATAAAATAAATACATTAGGTAAATATAGTATGAGATAAAGTATAGCACAAAGTATTTTAATACTTTGTGCTATACTTTATCTAGCATTATTTGTTCTCTAAGCCTTCTTAATCCATTTTTTATAGCCTTAGCTCTAGCTTCTCCAATACCTTCTACATTATCTAATTGCTCATAGGATGCTTCCATTACACATTTTAATTGATTAAAATTAGCTACTAAATTTTCTATTACATTGCTTGGTATCCTTGGTATCTTGTTAATCATTCTATATCCTCTTGGTGAAATTAATGTATCAACTAATGGTACTCCTGAATACCCCATAATTTTTGATAATCCTTCTAAATTTAAAAGTTCTTCTGATGAAAGACCCTGTATCTGTTTATATATCTCCTCATATTCCATATTGCTTCTACAATAATCTCTTATAAGTAGAATACCATCTTCTTCTACACTTTTTACTAATTCACTTAATTGCATATCAATTAGTCTTCCTTCATTACCTAACTCACATATATATCTTTCTATTTCACTAACTATTCTCATAACCATTTCAGATCTTTGAATAGCAGTTACCACATCAAATAAAGTTGCTATATCCTTGAATTCTAGTATATTTAAGTTATTTACTACTCTGTCTAAAACAGCTACATATTTTTCTAAAGTTTGCAAAGCTTGATTGGCTCTTGCTAGTATTATACTACTATCTCTTAGTACATATTTTATTCCACCCTTATAAACAGTTATTATATTTCTTCTCTGAGAAATAGCTATTACTATAGCTCCTGTTTGTTTTGCTACTCTATCTGCAGTTCTATGCCTTGTTCCTGTTTCAAAAGTGGGTATAGATGAATCTGGTATTAATTGAGCATTAGCGCATAATATTTTTTTTAAATCGCTACTTAATACGATTGAACCATCCATTTTAGCTAATTCATAAACATAAGATGGACTATACTCTGAGTTTATTTTAAATCCACCATCTACTAACTTTAATATTTGATCGCTATCCCCTAGAACTAATAATCCACCAGTTTTAGCTCTCAATATATTTTCTAAACCTTCCCTTAGCGGTGTACCTGGTGCCATTATTTTAAGTATATTCATTAACTCTTTATCTTTTTCTATTCTCACTTCTCTCACCCTACACAATTAAAATACTTTACTAATACCTTCTTTTAAAGAAGATATGCCAATTAAGTTAATATTATTTTTAACAGAAATTTTATCTTTATTTCTATCGGGTATAATTATATTAGTAAATCCCATTTTTATTCCTTCATTTACTATTCTATCACAAAAACTTACTGGACGAACCTCCCCTGTGAGTCCTATTTCTCCTACAACTAAAACTTTAGGCAATTTTATATCTTTTGATTTAGCACTAGATAATAATGCTAATGCTAATCCTAAATCAGCAAAAGTTCCTGTTAAATCTAAACCTCCTACTACATTAACATATACGTCACAATTATAGAAAGGTATATTTAATTTTTTTTCTAACACAGCTAATATTAAATTTAGCCTAGCTGTATCTACTCCTACTGCCGTTCTTCTTGGCATATAAGCTTTTGTTTCACTTACCAATGCCTGTATTTCTATAAGTATTGGTCTAGTTCCTTCCATTATACCTATTATTACAGAGCCTTCCCTTTGAAATTCAGTTTCTTCTAAAAATACAGCAGAAGGATTGCTTATTTCTAATAATCCTTCTCCAGCCATTTCAAATACTCCTATTTCGCTTGTAGTTCCAAAACGATTTTTTACCGTTCTTAAAATCCTAAATTCTTGTGTTCTTTCTCCTTCAAAAGATAAAACTGTATCTACCATATGCTCTAAAACTCTAGGCCCTGCTAATTCTCCTTGCTTTGTAACATGTGCTACTATAAAAAACGGTATATTATTATTTTTACTTATAAGCATAATATCGTTAGAACACTGTCTAACTTGAGATACAGTACCTGGAGCCGAAGATAATTCACTTTTAAAAAGGGTCTGTATAGAATCTATTATAACAAATTTAGGATTAATTGTCGTAATATGCTCTTTAATTGCATCTATATTTGTTTCTGAAAGTATGTATATATCCTTTGATATTACTCTAAGCCTGTCTGCTCTCATTTTTATTTGTTCTTCTGATTCTTCTCCTGATACATATAAAACTTTACCATACTTACTAGCAATATTATTAGCAGCTTGTAATAATATTGTAGATTTGCCTATTCCCGGGGACCCAGATATTAAAGTTAAAGAACCTTTAACTATACCCCCACCTAAAACTCTATTTAGTTCATTTATTCCAGTATCTAATCTTTCATATTCACTGGATTTTATAGTAGAAATTATTTTAGGTTCTGATTTAATATTTAAGTTTTTTATGTTCTTACCAGTTGACTGTTTTTCTTCTTCTACCATACTATTCCAAGTATTACATCCTGGACATTTTCCTACCCATTTTATAGATTCGTAGCCACATTGCTGACATACATAAACAGTTTTATTTTTAGCCATTTAATCAACTCCAAAACTTAATTACAACAATAATATTATAACATCAATTAGTAAAAATAATTTAAAAAAACCAATAATTAAATAAGTTTAATTATTGGTTTAAAATTAAATTTTAAATCTATATTTTAGAAAAATTCAATTTATCTTCAATAGCATCAACCTTAACTGAATCACCTTTTTTAATATTACCTTTCAATATCTCTTCTGATAATTTATCTTCTACAATCTTAGTTATAGCTCTTCTTAAAGGTCTAGCTCCATAATTAGCATCAAACCCTTCTCTTGCCAATATCTTTTCTGCTTCCTCAGTAAAATCTAATTTGATTCCTTGGCTTTCCACTCTATCAGATACAATTTTTAACATAAGCTTAACTATTTCTCTAATATGCTCCTCTGTTAATTGGTGGAATACTATTATATCATCTATTCTATTTAAAAATTCTGGCCTAAATGAATTTTTTAATTCATTCATAATGTTATCTTTCATCTTTTCATATTCTGTTTCTCTTTCTTCTTCTATAGATGCATTAAACCCTAATGTCTTTTGTCTGCTTATGGTTGATGCTCCCACATTAGATGTCATTATAATTATAGTATTTCTAAAATCTACTGTCTTTCCCTTTCCATCTGTAAGCCTTCCATCTTCTAATATTTGAAGTAATATATTGAATACTTCTGGATGAGCTTTTTCTATTTCATCAAATAAAACAACTGAATATGGATTTGTTCTTACCTTATCTGTTAATTGTCCTCCTTCATCATGACCTACATATCCTGGAGGTGATCCTATTAATCTAGATACTGAATGTTTTTCCATATACTCTGACATATCAACTCTAATCATATTATTTTCATTTCCAAACATAGCCTCTGCTAAAGCTTTAGTTAATTCAGTTTTTCCTACACCTGTTGGTCCTAAAAATATAAATGAACCTATTGGTCTCTTTGGATCTTTCAAGCCTACTCTTGCTCTTCTTACAGACCTTGATACTGCCTTAATAGCCTCTTCCTGACCAATTACTCTATTGTGAAGAATATCCTCTAATTTTAAAAGTTTCTCAGATTCTTTTTCAGTAAGTTTGTTAACTGGTATATTAGTCCATTTTGAAACTACTGATGCTATTTGTTGTTCTGATACAATTAAATTAGAACCCTCTTTTTCCGCATTCCAGTCCTTTTTTAATCCTTCTAGTTTTTCTTTTAATTCTTTTTCTTTATCTCTTAAAGTAGCAGCTTTTTCAAAATCTTGAACTCTTATTGCATCTTCTTTTTCTTTAATAACCTTATCTAATTGTTCCTCTATCTTTTTCAAATCTGGCGGTGCAATTAAATTTTCTATTCTAACTTTTGAACCAGCTTCATCCATTAGATCTATTGCCTTATCTGGCAAAAATCTATCTCTTATATATCTGTCAGATAAGTTAACTGCTGCATATATTGCATCATCTGTAAATTTAACTCTATGATGTGCTTCATACTTATCTCTTAATCCTTTTAAGATTTCTATTGTTTCTTCTTTTGTAGGTTCTCCTACATTTATAGGCTGGAATCTTCTCTCTAAAGCCGAATCTTTCTCTATATATTTTCTATACTCATCTAGAGTAGTTGCACCTATACATTGAATTTCTCCCCTTGCTAATGCAGGTTTTAATATATTTGCCGCATCTATAGCCCCTTCTGCTGCTCCAGCTCCAACTATTGTATGAATTTCATCTATAAATAGTATTGTATCTTTGGAATTCTTTACTTCTTCCATTATTTTCTTTAACCTTTCTTCAAACTCTCCTCTATATTTAGCTCCTGCTATCATAGATGTTAAATCTAATGTAACTACTCTCTTATTTTTTAATATTTCTGGTATATTTCCATTAATTATATTCTGTGCTAATCCCTCTGCTATTGCTGTTTTACCTACCCCTGGTTCTCCTATTAAACAAGGATTATTTTTAGTTCTTCTACACAATATTTCTAAAACCCTTTGAGTTTCTTTATCCCTTCCAATAACCGGATCTATTTTGCCTTCTTCCGCCATTTGAGTTAAATCTCTTCCAAATTGGTCTAAGGTTGGAGTAGATGTTTTAGAACCTTTTTTGCTAGATTCGTTTTTGTTAATTCCTTCTCCTGATAAGCTTTTTATTAATTCCTTTCTTAGTCTTTCAACATCCAATCCTAGGTTAGAAAGAATAGTAAAAGCTACTCCTTCCGCTTCTCTTATTAATCCTAATAATATATGTTCTGGAGTTATATAATTATGATTTAAATTCCTAGCTTCCAATAAGCTCATTTCTAATAATCTTTTTGTTCTTGGAGTAAGAGGAATTTCATTTTTGTAAAGATCCATATCTCCTTTTCCCTCATATTTTTCTATTAACTCTCTAACATTATCTTCGTTTATATTAAAATTATTTAATAACTCTTTAGCTACTCCATTTTCTATTAAAATTCCTAAAAGAATATGCTCTGTACCTACATATCCATGTTTAAACTTTTCTGCTTCTTCTTGAGCATTCATAAGTACTTTCTGAGCTCTTTCTGTAAATCTTCCAAACATCATACTAATCACCTTCCTTAAACCTTTGTTTTTTTAATCTTTCCTTAACTAACATTGCTCTGTAATATCTACTTTCTTTCTCAGTCATTTCTTTATTATAAACTCTATTTAAATTAGCTGGTTGCGTATCTATTATTAATTGATTAATTACATTCTCATCTACATCTTTTATTATTGACATCTCTATACCTAACTTTACATTAGATATATAATTTAGACACTCTAAATTATCTAATAATATTGCTGATTCTAGCAATGCTAAAGATCTATATATCTTATCCTTTATTTCATATTCATATCCATCTATAAATTTTTGTCTAGCCATATTTTCTTCATTTATTATTTGATTTATTACTGCCTTTAAATTATTTATTATCTCCGTTTCATCTAATCCTAAGGTAATCTGATTTGATATTTGATATATATTTCCTAAAGCTTTAGATCCTTCACCATAAATACCTCTTACCGTCATACCTAATTGACTTATAGCATTTAATAATGCAGACATTCTATTATTCATGGAAAGAGCCGGTAAATGTATCATGACAGAAGCTCTTAATCCAGTTCCTATATTCGTTGGACAAGATGTTAAATATCCTAAATCTTCATCAAAAGCTAAATCTATATTCTTCTCAATCATATTATCAATCTTATTTGCTTTGTGAAATGCTTTTTCTAAATTAAATCCCTTTGTTATACTCTGTATTCTAATATGATCTTCTTCATTTATCATAATACTATTTTCTTGAGAATTATCTATTATTACAGCCGCTTTATCTATATTATTAATTAGGTTAAAACTTATAATATGTTTTTCTAACAAGGAATCAATTTCTTTTTTTTCTAAATTCCATAAATATATAGTTTTAAATTCATCTTTTATCGCTTCTTTATAAAATTCATTTTCTATTTTATATACAATATCCCTACCATTTTTATTATCTATTTTATTTGGGAAGGGTGCCTTGTCTATATTCCTAGCTAATCTTATTCTACTACTTAAAACCATGTTATCATTTAGTAAATAATTTTCTTTATTTTCACTCATATATTTATACCTCCTTCCCTTTTTCATTTTCTAATAATTTTATTTCATCTCTTATTTCTGCTGCTTTTTCATATTCTTCTTTTTTAATACATTCCTGTAATTTATTTTTTAATTTTTGTAATTTCTTTTGCTTTATTATATATTGTCCTGACTTTTCAGGAATTTTTCCTGTATGCTCTACACTTCCATGAATTCTTTTTACTATTGGAATTATACTATTACTAAAAACTTTATAACACTCACTGCATCCTAATAATCCTTTCATCTTAAATTCATTATATGTTGTTCCACAATGTGGACAATTAATTTCATAACTTATATTTTTCCCTTGAGGTTTATTCATATAATCTAATATGTTAGCTAATATATTTTGAACTGAAAAAGATGACATAAGACTAAAATTATCTGTTATTCCCATTCCTTGCTCTTGTTTTGCGCAACTTTCACATAAATTAATCTCTTCTTTATGTCCATTTATAACTTTTGTTATATGAACTGTTGCATTATTTTTATTACATTTATCACATAACATAAAATCACCCCCAATTTTTATATTAAATTATAACCATAATTATATTTTTTAGTATATTAGCCCTTAACATATTTTTATTTATATCAACATTTCCAAACACTCTATCATTTATAGCAATTTTCATTATAATACCTTCTCTTTCTGTTATAACATCTGTTTCCACTAACCCATGTATAATATTTATTGCATTATCGTATGTAATGCTATTTCCTATTTTATCCATTATAATCTCTTTTAAATTTTTATTGTTAGTGAATTTTATACGCTTAATTATAATACAGCCTCCGCCGCCCCTCTTACTTTCTATATAATATCCTTTATCTTCTGTAAAACGAGTAGTTAAAACATAATTTATTTGAGATGGTGCACAACTAAAATAATTAGCTAATTCATTTCTTCTTATTTGTAATTCTGATTCATTATTTTCTTTAAACATTTCTTTTATAAAATCCTCTATTATATCAGATAACCTAGCCACAAATATCATTCCTTTTCTTGACTTTATCTTTCTTTGACCTTAATAATATAATAATTTACATATTTTTTTTATTCAACATATATATATATGTAAATAATGTTATTATATTAAATTGCTATAATTTTTCTCTATATTTCTATTAATTTTACAAACTTTTAATGTATTTTTAGTAAAATATTATTACACAAAATATCTATTTTTTATTTAACAATATTTTATAGTATAAAACTATATTCCTTTATATTTTTCATATTTATTAACTGTCTACCTTATGTACTTACTAGCATCTTGAGTATCTTCCAAATCTTTTATTGCGGTTCCTCAAATATCTATTCTATGTACTTACTAGGAAGAAGATTTTATATTTATTTTAATGTATAAATTATCTACTAATAAAATTCTCATATTTAAAATATTATTTAAATAAATTTTTAATTCACTACATAAAATTCTATAAAACCTATTTATTTATAATAATTCAATTTTTGCTTATTATTATTAACATCTTCTTCCTAATTTATATAAAAATATTTAACTATATATTTTTATTTATTACTATTTTTCCTTATTCTCAGTATTATTAATAAATTTTATTATTTAAAACTATTTTTTATAAGCCTCTATATAATAATCATCTTCCAATATGTCTTTCCTATTTATTTCAAAGTTACTTCTTTCTAACATATTACATATTATATCCATATTTTGTTTCTTTTCACAATTCATTTCTATTATTACTTCATCTTTGGAATCTAATATATTTATATAATCATTTACACTACTATAGTCACTCAATCCCATAGGCCCCTTAATATTCAAACGATAACTTGACATTAAATCTCCCCTTTTTACTTAATATAACATTTATTTTTCTATAATATTATTTCACATAATACACATTTTATTACTAATATTTATATCTTATGTATAATAACTAAAATATATGGCAAAAATCAATTATATTTAATTCATTTAAACATTACTATAATTTATATATAACTTGGATTTACAATTATAACTGTTGCCTTAAACATATTGAATATTTAATCTTAATCATCATTTTTAAAATATGAAATTTCTCATAGATATGATACATGAAAAAATGGGCAAAAAACATCCTAAATACTAGTTGTTAATCTAGTATTTAGGATGCTTTTTAAAATAATACACTCTTTTTATATTATATCTTATTTTTGTCAGACAATACTTTTTCAACTTCAATAGGATCTAAAATTTCATCATATCTTTCAAACCTTAAGGAAAATTCGCCCATACCTTGAGTTATACTTCTTAAATCTGTAGCATAATTTAATATTTCTGATTGTGGAACTTCTGCTATAATTTTTTCTAGATTATTTTCTTCTTGCTCCATACCTAAAATTTTGCCTCTTTTTCTATTTATATCACCTATAATATCTCCCATATATTCTTTTGATGATATTACCTCTAAATGCATTATAGGTTCTAACAAAGTTGGTTTAGCCTCCTTTATACCTTTTTTAAATGCAATAGAAGCTGCGATTTTAAAAGCCATTTCAGATGAATCCACTGAATGATATGATCCATCATATATTGTAGCTTTAATTCCTATGACAGGATATCCTGCTAGTACACCCTTTTTCATACATTCTAAAATACCTTCCTCCACTGCAGGAATATATTGCTTTGGAACTACCCCTCCAACTATATTATTTACAAATTCAAATTTTCCATCTTTATTTGGTTCAAATTTTATAAATACCTCTCCATACTGTCCATGACCACCAGATTGTTTTTTATGTTTTCCTTGAACTTTAGATACAGATTTTATAGTTTCCCTATATGGAATCTTAGGTGGATTTAATACTATTTCTGTACCAAATTTATTCTTCACTTTATTTGCTGTTACTTCTAAATGTATATCTCCCATACCTGATATTAATGTTTCTGCATTTTCTGAATCTCTACTTATGCGTATAGTAGGATCCTCTTCTACTAATTTATCCAAAGCATAAAACATTTTATCTTCATCATTTTTTGATTTAGGTAATGCGGACATAGTCATATTCGCTTTAGGAAAACTTATATTTTCCAATACTATTTTTCTTTTTAAGTCACATAAAGTATCACCTGTAGAAGTATGTTGTAATTTACTCGCTGCTCCTATATCTCCTGCTATTATTTTATCTGTTTGAATTTGCTGTTTACCACGTAAAAAATATAATTTACCTACCTTTTCTTTTTTATCTTTTGTTGAATTATAAATAGAGCTTTCTTCATTTAATACTCCACTCATTACTTTAAGTAATGATAACCTACCTATAAAAGGATCTATAATAGTTTTAAAAACTATTGCTGAAAACGGATCATTTTCATTACATTGTATTTCTATATTTTCTTTATTTATATTATCTAATCCTACTATCTGTTTTACTTCTATAGGTGATGGGAACCATTGAACTATATCTTCTAATAAACTTTTAATACCTATAACTTTTGTTGCTGCACCACACATCACTGGTACTATTTCTCTCCTAGCAATTCCTAACATTAATCCTTCATGTATATCCTTATCACTGAGGGTACCTTCACTAAAATATTTTTCTAAAAACTTCTCATCTGTTTCAGCAACAGCTTCCACAATCATGTTTTTATACTCATCTACTTTATCTAATAATTCACTTGGTATTTCTTTTATCTCTCCACTACATGTCTTTTCATTAAACATTGTAGCTTTACCAGAAACAATATTAATTACCCCTTTAAAATCTCCTTCTTTTCCTATAGGGTATTGAACAGGAACTACAGATACACCATATCTTTCTCTAAGTTTATTTAGTGTGATTTCAAAATCCATATTTTCTTTATCTAATTTATTTATATAAAACGCTTTAGGTATTTTTTCTTTTGTTGTATAATTCCAAGATTTTTCTGTTTCAACATGTATATTACCTGTTGCTGATAGTACTATAATAGCAATATCAGTAGCTTTCAAACCTTGAACTTTTTCTCCTGAAAAATCAAAATAACCAGGCATGTCAATCAAATTAATTTTTGTATCTTTCCACTGACACGGCTGTATAGTTGTAGATATAGATATTTTACGATTCTTCTCTTCTGTATCATAATCAGATACAGTGTTGCCTTCTTCTATGGTACCTAGTCTATCTACCATATTTGTAAAATACAAAATAGCTTCTATTAAAGAAGTTTTTCCTGATCCACTATGTCCAATTATGCCTATATTCCTTAGATTGGTGGTGCTATAATTCATATTAATTCCCCCTATCTATTTAATGGCTTAAATATATATTCTATTTGCTAATATAAAATCCTTTCAAAAATTAATAATTTTCTTAATAATCAGAATATATACAAAAAATAAAAAGCTACTAAATATATATTATATATCTAATAGCTTTTATTACAACTTTTTATATGAAATTATGCAAAAAATAAAATGGCTCCGCGAAAAGGATTCGAACCTTCAACCTATCGGTTAACAGCCGAGTGCTCCACCGTTGAGCTATCGCGGAATATTTTATAAAATTTAAATGGCTCCGCGGAAAGGATTCGAACCTTCAACCTATCGGTTAACAGCCGAGTGCTCCACCATTGAGCTACCGCGGAATATTTATATCTGGCAATGACCTACTCTCCCACAGGGTCTCCCCTGCAGTACCATCAGCGCTTTGAAGCTTAACCTTCGTGTTCGGCATGGGAACGGGTGTTACCTTCAAGCCATAATCACCAGATATTTAACATTATAATTGCTTTTTCGCAATTTGTCAATAGAGATTTAACAATTTTTTTATTGTTTCTCTCAAAATTACACAGTGAATTTTTTATTTGGTCAAGCCCTCGACTTATTAGTATCAGTCAACTTAACATGTTACCATG